>JGI1357J11328_10000075_pt1 | contig 85192 bp, 84 predicted proteins | sample Subgrocontami54m_FD_11328 | JGI IMG/M metagenome (IMG submission 11328)
TAGATGACGGACTGCGCCAGGTCAATGCGGGCGCAACAACATTAGAGGAAGTTCTGCGTCAAGCACACGACTTAAGCTAATGTATATATATGAGGGGTCGCGGAGTTTTTAGCCATGTCCCAACACCTCAGATTTGATATTCCAGGTTGATTGTTTTTTGCGATAAGCTTGAAGTTGATGCATTTGGATGCAAAGGCCCATGGCGGCAAAGAGCCAGCGGTTGTTCTTGTTGCCGCGCATCCAGCAGCGGTCAAGATCAAAAATATCTTTGACCAGGCCCTGCATGGGCTCAACCTTATATTTTCGTTCTTTGAGAAGTTTCTGGTGTTTGGGTTGCTTCATGACGGCGATCATACGTCTACGTTCCGGTGTTTTATCCATGTTCTTACGGCAGCGGGTTACAAGAGCCATATGGTGCTGGAGCTTGAATTCCCGGAACAAGGCGTAATCATCGGCTTTGGAATCCATGACAACGGTTTTAAGCATGCCTTGATGACGGCCGGCTTCAAGCCAAAGACGCTTGGCTTCGTTGGCGGAGTTGGGCATCCAGATAAAGCGGCCAAGCACGGGGATACGATGGGACGCCATGCTAAAGGCTCCGTGACCATAGATCCAGTTGTCGGCTTTCGAGTACGACCATGTCGCTTGTTTGTCGAGGCCCGTTAGACCTTTAGGGATAATGCCTTTTTCCTTTTGTTTCTTGTGCCACACGGGGCCTTTGGATCGAGTCATCATTTTGTCAGCGCTTGCGACTTTCTGCCGGCTCCAGGCCAGGAAAGAGTTGAAAAATAAATGCTGCTGATTTTCGAGGCGAATGGCCGATTTTTTTTAAGCGCCCTCGCAGCTGGGTCTCACTGATGGGCTTAAGTTTCATGCCCTCAGCGATGAGGTCCCAGTACTCCATGGCCATCCTATAGAGGGCCTGATAGCTTTTGGCTTTACATTTAACCGAAAGGATTGCAATAAACATGATGAGCCATTCCGGGTATTTCCATTCCGGTCCCCGGCTGCCTTCTTCACGCTTGGGATCGGGAAACTTGGTTTCATCCAAGAAGTCTCTAAAATCTGCTCTCGTACGCCGTATCCATTCGGCTGAGAGCTTACGAACGGGCTTGGCCATGATGACAACCTCCTTTTTGTTGTCATCATCGGCATTTTTGCCCTATAGGGTTGAGGAGAAAACTCCGCGACCCCTCAGATATTTAATATGCGCGGCAAATTCCATCCGATCTTTTTCAAATGCCGTTTGAATGCGATCGAGTTCGCGGTTTTCCCTGGAATAATAAGCCGGCTTTAAATTCTCAAGTGCTTGGCGGATTTTTGCGAGGAGTTTTACATTTTCCTTCTGGCGGCTCACCAAACGTATGTATTGTTCGGTATTGGTCATGTAGAGCCGGCTATGATCGACACCGGTTAGCGTAACCGGATGGCCTGTGGTGGATGCGTAAAATTCCGTGCCGGTGGTCTCGCCCTCACGCATTGCTTCGTCCATAATTTCCTGGCGCGCCTCTGCGTCGGGAAATGATTTTACAAGCGACATATCGAGAGGCCCTTCGACGCCCTCGACTCCAACGAGACGAAGTCCGTATTGTTCAGATAGGTTTTCAAGAATCTGAGCAATATTTTTCTGAATACCGTAATTGGCGTGAGCATCTTCGATGTAAATAACCACACGCCCATCGCGGCCTTCGAAATGCTCTTTTAGCGTTCCGAAATTTTTGGGAATGCGAATGGCCGATGCTTCGATATGCGAAATAGGCCCGCTTACCGTGACAAATGCTCCGGTCTGCGGGACAGAGCTCACGCATAGAGCCGTAACCATAAATACAGCCGTAATTTTTCTAAACAAATTTTCTTTTTGCGGCAGCATAAGCTTCATAAAAGGCCAAAATAAGTGAGAAAAATAAAATACCCACCTCGCGCGAGGAAGGTAAGTCTTTTAAGTCTTAAATGTGTAGTGCTATAGAGTTAGAAAAGTATAGCACCGGCTTATTCTTAATACAAAGTTATAAGACACTTATTTTAACGCCACAACTTGTTTGTTCTAAATAATTTAGACAGGTTTACGCTTTGGCCAATGTCCGTTCGAAGGCGCGGGCGGTGTTTTTGAGGTCTTGCTTAGAGTGGGCGGTTGAGAGAAAACAGGTTTCGAATTGAGAAGGCGGGAAATAAACGCCTTCGCTTAGAAGAGCGTGAAAAAGCGCGGCGTAGCGCTTGGTGTCGGATTTCTGAGCGTCCTGGAAATTTCTAACCGGCGAAGAAGTGCAGAAAATGGTAAACATCGAAGCAATTTGATTAATCGAAGCCGGAAATCCGGCTTCGGCGGCGATGCGGCGAAATTCGCCGGTGAGTTCCTTCGTTGATTCCTCAAGCGCCGGATATGGATTTTCTCTCTTGAGCCATTCCAGTGTTGCGCGGCCGGCGGACATGGCTACGGGATTTCCGGAAAGTGTTCCGGCCTGATAAACGTTTCCGAGCGGTGAGAGATTTTCCATAATTTCCGCTTTGCCGCCGATAGCACCGACGGGAAATCCTCCGCCGATGATTTTGCCGAGGCAGGTGACGTCGGGTTTCATGGAATAAAGATTCTCTGCTCCGCCCCAGCCTACGCGAAAGCCGGTGACGACTTCGTCAAAAATTAAAAGCGATTTATGCCGCGTCGTTTCAGCGCGAAGCGTTACGAGGAATTGTTTGTCCGGCAGAACAAGTCCCATATTGGCAGCGATCGGTTCCACAATCACAGCCGCGATTTGGTTTCCATCTTTCGCCATCAATTCCTGAAATCGCTTCGGGTCATTGTAAGGCACTACCATCGTGAGATTGGCGATTTCGTTAGGAACACCGGCCGAACTGGCTACACCAAAAGTCGCAAGGCCCGAGCCGGCCGAAACGAGGAGAGAATCCGAATGCCCGTGATAACAGCCCGAAAATTTCACGATGTATTTCCTGCCCGTTACACCGCGCGCAAGCCGGAGCGCCGTCATTGTTGCTTCGGTGCCGGATGAGACAAATCGAATGCGTTCGATAGAAGGCAAAGCCGATTTAATAAGCTCGGCAAGCGCTATTTCTTCTTTCGTCGGAGCACCGTAGGTGGTGCCCTTCTCCGCCGCCGCTTTGACGGTTTTGACAACCGTCGGATGCGCATGACCAAGAATAAGCGGTCCCCAACTTAAAACATAATCGATATAATTTTTCCCATCAGCATCGGTGATTTGACAACCCTTCGCGCATTCCATGACACGCGGAACGCCGCCAACGGCACCGAATGAGCGCACGGGTGAATTTACTCCGCCGACGAGATGCTCTTTCGATCGCTCAAATATCTCGTCTGATTTTGATTTCATGGCATTTTTTCCAGTGCTTTTCGCGCAGGCACGCGTTCCGATTCGCGGCGCATCGGATGCGTAATTGATTTCGGAATGATAATACGAACGGTCGTACCCTCGCCCTTTTTACTTTTTACGGCGACATCGCCGCCGAGAAAATTTACAAATTTTTGCGAAATGCTGAGGCCGAGTCCCGTTCCGCCGTAATCGCGTTTAATCGAACCGTCTTCCTGACGAAATTCCTCGAACATGTGCGGCAGATGAGCTTCTCCGATACCGATACCGGTGTCTTTCACTTCGATCAGAACCAGATCGCCCGGAAGCAATTTTGATTTAAGCTCAATCGATCCTTTATCGGTGAATTTTACGGCGTTCGAGAGCACGTTCGCTACCGACTGATAAATTTTCTGCCGGTCGGAATTGATGTCACCGATTTCGGGGTCGAGCGAGGAGCTGATTTTAACTCCTTTTTCTTCGGCCAATTTCTCCCAAATCTCAAGTGTGGAAGCAAGCGAGGCATTCAAATCGAACGCGGCAATTTTCACATCGATTTTGTCGAGTTCGGCGCTGGAAAAATCGAAGAGGTTTTGAATCACGGAAAGGAGGCGCTCGGAGGCCATTTGAACGCGGCGAAGAATGTCGTCCTGCTCGGCGGAAAGTTTCCCATATTTACTTTCCCGGAGAAGATCGACGTAGCCGACGACACTGTTCAGCGGAGTTTTGAGTTCGTGGGAGATATTAGCAATGAACTGGGCTTTGAGGCGGCGGGCTTCTTCGGTTTTTTTCTCGGATTCGGCTAGACGTTTTCGGAGAAATATTACACGAAGCTGGTAGCTGAATAGAAGCGCAAGCACCACCACTCCGGCGAGGGTCAAAAGGAGCGTCAGCATCCGAGCGTTTCCAGCTTACCTGTCCTCGTATTCCCAGGTGGCGTAGAGGTAATAATTGTTTATGGATTGGTGGTTGTGATCCACTTTCACCGTAAAAGAAGCGATCGTGCCTTGATCGAGGCGGCTAGGATGCGGCATGACGGTGATATTACGGAGCGGCATTTCGCGATCGTCAAAGAGAATGAGATTGACGCGGACATTGCGGATGGGTTGGGTAAGATTGTTAATTACGATTCCGGAAAGTTCCGACGTTCCATCGTCGGCTACCGAAGTTTTCCCGCCCTTCACGATGACTTGGCGAGGAAGTTTCTGAAATGCCTCGATTGTGGGAAATTGTTCGAAATTCCGCATAGGCTCCGTGAAAATGGTGGCCAATCATACAACAAAGCATTTGGCTTCGCAACAAATCGCAAAAATAAGCCGTATCATTCGCGTCACAGCCAAAATACGCTATCAACCTAAGTGGCTTATTTCCCGATATATAAGATAAAAATTGACTCGCTCTCTAAATTCAGCTAAGCTTTGACTACCGTTACACTTTAAGAAGGAGATTACCTACTTGTCAGATTCATCAAATACGTACGAAGGTGTGATAACACCGCCTATTCCATCTTACCGATGGCGGAATATTGCTTTCTTTGCCGGCACCCATCTTACGGCTATTATTGGAGTTCCGCTTTATTTACGCTCTTATACCGTTCCCCTAGACATCTTTTTGCTTTCGGCCTTTTATTTTATCGCTACGGGCATGGCCGTAACCGTCGGTTATCACCGGCTATTCTCTCATAGGACTTTCTCGGCAAACAAATTCGTGGAATTCCTAGCCTTATTTTTCGGCGCAGCCTCCTTTGAAGAATCGGCTTTATGCTGGTCATCTCAGCACCGCGCGCATCACCAATACACCGACACCGATCTCGATCCCTACAACATCAAAAGAGGTTTCTTCTACGCGCACATGGGTTGGATGATGTTCTGGAAATTTCCCAAAGAATACCCAAATGTCAAAGATTTGAAACAAAACCGGATGCTCATGCATCAGGATAAACATTTTATTCCCTGGTCGATCGGTGCCGGAATTGTACTTCCCGCTTTGATCGGCGCACTTCTTGGGCATTTCTGGGAAGCGGGGCTTTTTGCCGTCGCTGCACGCATCACGCTCGTATATCAAGGGACATTCTGCATTAATTCTTTCTGCCATATGTTCGGCCGGGCCACGTATGATATAAACAGCACCGCTAAAGACAACTGGGTCAACGCGCTTTTTACTTGGGGCGAAGGTTATCATAATTTCCATCACCGTTTCCCGAACGATTACCGTAACGGCATTCGCTGGTTTCACTGGGATCCTTCAAAATGGGCTATTCGCTTTTTCGAAATGATCGGCTTCGCTTATAATCTAAAACGAACAAGTCCTTTCACCATCATTAACGCCAGGCTCGCAGCAGAAAATAGCCGCGCCGTTCTTCATTTGGCCAAGATCGAGAAGCGTAAAGAACAGGTCGCTCATATCCGCGAAGCCGTCAACAAGAAATACGAACAGGTGACTTCTCTCCTTCAGGAATGGGAAATTCAGCTTAAAAACCACCGTGCCCTTCTCCAAGACAACTTTCAGCGCTCATCCGACCGGTTTAAAGATTCGCTCGACGATTTAAAGGACGCGCGCGCCCGTTTCTTTGCGGCACGCCGCGAATGGCTCAAACTCGTCGACCGCCACATTTACGTTCGCTCCCCTCTTACCGTCAGCATCTAATTTCTCTCGATTCTACCTTAAGTCAGACTGAAGTTACGTGTGTGCTCAATTTTCTCAAATAATTATCTCGCGATCACTACACTGCCCTGCAAGCAGAACTGCTTGCCGAGCGCTTCGGTGTGCGCTCAATGACTGGAGTAGAAGCAGATAATAGCAGCCGGTCTAACAGCGCCTCTGGCAGTTGCCAAAGGCGCGTTGCACAAAACTGCGAAGCACATGGATGTGCGAGCGCAGTAAATGCCTTGGATGGCATTTGCGAAGCGTTGACAGAGGCGCTGCTGGCGACACGGCGCCGAAGGCAATCTTGTTTGACGTTCTGATGTCTAGTACAATGCACGTCATGCAAAAGCCCCGAATTACAATCGTTGGCGCCGGGATTTCCGGCCTTTCGCTTGCCTATTTCCTAAAACAATCTCTCGGTGAAAAGATCGCGCTAAGCGTTTATGAAAATCGCGGCGAAGCAGGCGGCACCATCGGCACGCTTTCCGAAAATGGGTATCTCGAAGAAAAGGGGCCGAACGGTTTTTTCGATAATCGTCCGGCCACGTTAGAACTGATCCGCTCGCTCGGTCTCGAAGAAAAGCTTATTCATGCAGACGCGCACGCTGAAAATCGTTTTGTGTACCACGCAGGCCGTCTAAGAAAAATCCCGGCCGGGCCTCAGCAGATTTTCTCAACCGATCTTCTTAGTTTCGGTGGGAAAATGCGGCTCTTCGCGGAGCCGTTTATCGCGCCGAGACGTTCAGAGGATGACGAAACGCTTGAGCAATTCTTCACGCGAAGAATCGGCAAAGAAGCTACCGAACGCCTCACCGATCCGTTTGTCTCAGGAATTTACGCCGGTTCTTTGAATCAATTAAGCGCGCGGGCTACGTTTCCAAAGCTTGTAGAATTTGAGGAAAAATACGGCAGTGTTTTAAAGGGATTCGTACGCTCAAAGAAACAAGGACCGCGTAAACGCCCCAAGCTTACCTCGTTTCGCGAAGGGCTTGTCACGCTGGTTCGAAAATTGGCGGATGAACTTCGAAATGAACTGCACCTCAGCTCGCCCGTCTCTTCCATTGAATACCGAAAAGAAAATCGAACCTTTTTGCTAAGGTTTGACAATGGAAGTGTTCACGAAACAGACTCGCTTGTGCTGGCGATACCCGCGTTTGCGGCGGCGAAACTGGTTTCAAAACTTGATTCCGAATTAGCGCTGGTTTTAGCGGGCATTCTCTATTCGCCGGTTCAGATAGCCGCTCTCGGATTTTCAGAAAATGCGTTTGGGACGGCGCCAAGCGGCTTTGGCTATCTTTTCTCACGGCAGGAAAGAAAAGAAATTTTGGGCTGCCTTTTCAGTTCCTCGATTTTTCCCGGCTGTGCGCCTCGCGGTAAAGTACTTCTTCGAGTGCTTTTAGGCGGGGCGGATCACCCGGAGGCGGCAGGTTTTTCGGATGAAAAAGTTTTGGATTTGGCCGTGAGTAACCTAAAGCAGGTGTTGGATGTTCACGAAAAACCTGAATGGGCCCGAATTTTCAGGTATGAAAGGGCCATACCGCAGTATACAATAGGCCACCTTGAGAAACTCCGGAAACTCGATGAAATTCTGGGCCGTTTTCCGGGTTTCGTTCTAAGCGGCAACGCCTATCGCGGCATCGGAATCAACGACTGCATCGAAGAATCCAAACGTCTTGCCGGCGAAATCAATTCGGGCGGGCGCGATTTATCGCGCCCCTACAGCTCGTTTGTAGGGATTTGATTTATCAAACCCGCGTAAAAGATGATCCCCTTCGAGTTAGGTAGCGAAACTGTTTATATTTCAAAAGAGTTCCTCGACCGTTACAACCGGCAGGGGCCGCGCTACACTTCGTACCCAACCGCGCCCGAATGGTCAACGGAAGTAACGGCCGAAGACCACGCACGCGCACTTTACGAAATAAATCCCGAGCAGAAATTAACCTTCTACACGCACATTCCCTTCTGCGAACAGCCCTGCTACTTCTGCGGCTGTAACACTGTCATCACCCAGAAACGCGGTCTGGCGGATATTTATTTGGATTATCTGGAAAAAGAAATCGCCTCGGTTTCGGGCAAACTAAACGGCCGCGGCCAAATTGTTCAAATCGAATGGGGTGGGGGCACACCCACCTATTTCAGCTCAAAACAGCTCCGTCGGCTTTTCCGAGCTATCAAAGAACATTTCGCCATTGATAAAGCGGCTGAAATTTCGTTAGAAATTCATCCAAACGTCACAACCGATGAACAAATCGAAACGCTCGCGGGTCTCGGATTTAACCGGATCAGCATGGGCGTTCAGGATTTTAATCCGGAAGTCCAGAAAGCCGTAAACCGCATCGAACGCCGCGAACGCGTCGAAGAGCTTGTTCGCCTGGTCCGTGCGAAAGGATTTCGGAGCGTCAATCTCGATCTCATTTACGGTCTTCCGCTTCAGACGGTGGATTCGTTTGAGAAAACCGTCGACGCCATCATTCAAATCAGTCCCGACCGCATTGCCCTTTTTAATTATGCGCACGTACCTTGGCTTAAACCGTATCAGAAATACATCAAAGAATCGGAACTGCCTAGCGGCGAGGTGAAATTCGATATTTTCCGAATGGCCATCGCCAAGCTCACACGCGCCGGTTATTGCTTCATCGGCCTCGATCACTTCGCCAAACCGGATGACGAACTTTTCCGCGCACAAAACGAACGAACGCTCAAACGCGATTTCATGGGCTACACTACCCACGCAGAAACGGTTTTAATCGGCGTCGGCGAAACGGCCATAAGCATGTTTAAGCGAATGTATGTTCAGAATGAAAAAAAATTGGTTCGTTATCAGGGAAGAATTGCCGAGAAAGGTATCGCCACGGAACGCGGAATGCGGATAAGCGACGAAGATATTCTCCGCCGCACCGTCATTATGAATATCCTTTGCCACATGGCGCTTGATTACCGCCGGATCGAAGAAGAGTTCGGCGTTTCGTTTAAAGAATATTTTAACACCGAAATAAATAAGCTGCCGCAGTTTGAAGAAGACGGTTTGATTAAGCGTGAGTCGAATGGATTCTCCGTAACACCGCTTGGACGCATATTTATCCGTAACATTGCCATGACGTTTGATGCGTACCTTCACAAACCCAAGCAAGCCAAACCCATTTTCTCAAGGACTCTTTGAAGAATCTCTTCATTGCCTCGCAATAATTAATTATGATTTCGCGGAAGCGGTAAGTGTGCCGTGGAGCTTTTGGCAATCGGCGTGAAACGCCCGGGCGACATCGAGAAGCTCGAAGGCACGGTCTTCGGTGGGTTCTTCGTGGATTTCTTCCTTAAGATGCCCGGCGATATCCAGCCATTTCTTGTCGGCTTCACCGGTGCGGACGAAAAGATTTTCAAATTCCCAAAGCGTTTGGTCGGGCGTAAAAGGATCGATGAGCTTCACATAAAGCGGCACATGCGCGCTCGCGGCCATCGCGTGGTAGGATTCGAGAACCGAGGCTTGGTATTCGCCGTGGCTGAGGTAAGCCTCGGCTTGTTCCAAATGTTTTTCGGCATCGGCAAAGGTCGGAATTTTTTCCTCAACCGTCGCGCCGGCGCATTCCCCCTTCACACCTTTCTGAATTTCAAATTTCTCCGTCTCATGCCCCCAATCCTGGTAAAAAGAAGGGTCTTCCTCAAACGACGGAATCGGCACGAATTCATCGAGTTCCTTTTTAAGCCGCTCTTTTCCGAGGCGCTGCATGACCAAATCAAAATGTTCGCTCCCCTTTTTCTCCTGGCGGTAAACTTCGAGTAATTTCTTCACCACTTTCGGGGCATTTCGCGTAGGCACTTTTAAAATCGCGTCGCCCAAACGAGTATCGCCTCCGAGAAGCGAACCGCCTACGAACACAAGCTCGGACGGAACGGTGCGGCCGTCCTTCGTTGTTGCGGCACCTTGAAAACCAATGTTGGCGACGACGTGCTGGGCGCAAGCGTTCGGGCAGCCCGAAATTTTAATGCGCAGATCTCTCGCTAATTCTTTAAATTCACTGAGGCCGTTATTAAGCGATTCTTCAAGCCGGGTAGCAAGACCTTTGGCTGAAGTAATGCCAAGGCGGCAAGTGTCGGCGCCAGGGCAAGCTGTGATATCCTCGAAAGTATCCGCGCCAAGGTAAGCGAGATTCACGTTCTTTAACGCCGCGTAAAGCGACGGCAGTGCGTTTTCAGGAACCCAATTCAAAGCAAAGTTCTGCATGATCGTAATACGGAGTCTTCCGCTGGAAAAGGTTTCGACGATATCGGCTAATTTTCTAGCCGGTTCGCTTTCGATATCACCTAGTTTAATTCTCACGTGAACCATCACGAATCCTTTGGTCCGATGAGGCACGACAACCGCTTTTTTCCATTTGATAAATTCCGGATCTTTTTCGATGCCGGTCGGCGCCTCGGGAATTTTTGCTTGCGTAGGCGGAGCTTCTTCGCGAATGTTTTTAAGGAACGCATTCCAATTGCTATTTACTTTAAGTTGAGCACGTTCAGTTTCAACACGGCGCCTGAATTCATCCCAGCCGATTTTCTTGATGAGAAATTTCATGCGCGCCTGCATGCGGAGTTTGCGCTCACCGAAACGATCGAATACACGCACTACGGCGGCCGAAAGCGGAAGCATTTCTTCAACCGGCGCAAAATCAGACCAGAGGTGGCCGAGCATCGGCTGTGCACCAAGTCCGCCGCCAAAATAAATTCTAAATCCGCGCTTGCCGTCTTTTATTCTCGACTGAAAACCAATATCGTGAATACGAAGGCCCGCATGATCGACATCCGGGCAGCCCTCGAAACACACTTTGAATTTGCGGCCCATGTTTTGGCAAATAGGATTACGAAGCATGAAATGAACAAACGCTTCAGCGTAAGGTGTGACATCAAACGTTTCGTTTGGAGAAATGCCCGATTGGTAGCAGGCCGTGACGTTTCGAATCGTGTTTCCGCAAGCCTCGCGCGTGGTAATGCCGGCGTCGGCTAATTCGCGCATCATGTTGGGCACGGTTTCTATTTTAATGAAATAAAGCTGGACGTCTTGGCGAGTAGTGAGGTGCATGAAACCGCTTGCGTATTTTTCGGCGACATCGGCAAGCCGTCTTAATTGATGGGACGTGAGCCCACCGTAAGGAATTTTTATTCTCTGCATTTGATAACCGGCCTGGCGCTGAGCGTACGTACCGAGCTGGAGGCGGCATTTCTGGAATTTGATCTCACCTATCTTGCCCGAACGGTATTTTTGAACGACGGCGTCGAACTCGTTCAATTCGTCGCGAACGAGCGGAGGAAGACCCCGAATGATTTCTTCCATAGATTTTGTTTTAACTGCCGACATGCTTAAACCTCTGGGGATTTAAATCAGACTAAATTAGTCAACTTTGGGAGATATTCTACGCGTGTTCCTGGGGGGCGTCAATGATAAATTAGTTAAGTTGCTTTGAATAAACAACTTACGATAATATTACACTTCCTTTTCCGCCGAAAAATTCACCACTTCTCCGCCTTCTATCTCGACCGTACAGACGATCGGCGAACAACACACTTCGCAATCGTATACGAAACGTTGTTTTTTACCGGCAGTTAAATCGATACGGATGATGAGCTGTTCAGAGCAATTGGGACAGGAAAAAGATTCGGAACTCTCAAGCATTAGTACCGCTCGAGTTCCCTTTCAATTTTTTCGGCGAGATCGTTTAGCTGACTGACTAATGCTTTCGGAAGAAATTTGGCGTGCTCCGTTTCTTCGCTAAACGATTTGAGTGTCTTAAGTAAGCGGCCGAGAACCAGCTGTCTGCGTTGGACGCGAACTTTTTCAGGATCCGGCGGTTCTTTTTCACGCATGATGAGCGCGGCTTTCTGACGAATTTCTTTTCCCTCACGGCCATTCTCGAAAGCTTCTTTCCTTAAGTCGTAATATTCTTCTTCCGAAATTTTTCCTTTCGCGCGCCGGAGTGCATCAACCGCTTCATAGCTCGGAATTTTTGCGCTGGGAAGCTCTTTTTCACCTTCAAGCTTGTTTGCTTCATCCGAGATTGTCTCTGCGCGAACGTAAAGCGGCTCTTCCCTTTCAAGAAACAGATATGATTTGATTAATTTTGATGCGGTCTGCTGGCGAACGCCGATTTCCTTGGTAACGTAGCCTTCAAACGTCATGTATCCCCATTCTTTAAATGATTTCTGGCGATACACCTGATGAAGCATCTGACCCAGACGAATCCAGGACATTTTGAAATCGCGCGCCGCTTTAAGCGTGGCGTGCCTTATCGAACCTTCCTCTAAGCCCGTCAAACGGTCTTCGATGGACTGTACCGCCTTTGTTTTATATACCGTTGTTGTCATAGAACCCTCCTAAGAAATTAGCGATTAGAATGATTTCGAAAAAGAAGCCGTAGCCTAAGCCAATCCCCTTCTATTGTCAAATCCTACTTACTTATAATGGCGAGAAGCCGTGGCGCATGCGGTTTTCGGTAATGGTGCGCATAAAAACAAATTCGCGTAAATAATCTTTGCCACCTGCCTTCGATCCTCCGCCGGAAAGTTTATATCCCCCGAACGGCTGACGATGCACAATGGCGCCTGTAATTTTTCGATTGATGTAGAGATTGCCAACCGCAAAATTTTTCACAGCTTTATCAATATGGGATGGAGTCCGGCTAAATACACCGCCGGTAAGCGCATATTCACTTTGATTAGCCGTCTTCAAAGCTTCATCAAAATTACGCACAACCGAAACGGTAAGAAACGGCCCAAAAAGTTCTTTGCTAAGAAGAGGCGAATGCGGTGGAAGATTGCCGACAATCGTCGGCGGCACAAAATAACCCTGTTCTTCAAGCGTATGCACATCGCCGCGGTAGAAAACAGTGCCGGTCTTTTTAGCTTCTTCATAAGCAAGCCGAAGCCGCTTTGTAGCATCGCTATCGATAAGCGGTCCCATGTGCGAGCCCGGATGCGTTGGATCGCCGACGATAAAGGAAGAAGCCGCTTCGCATAATCGCTTGATAAAAGGCCGCGCAATCGATTCCAATAGTATCAGCCGCGATGCCGCGGAACATTTCTGCCCGCTGTAGCCAAAGGCCGATTCCAATACGGCCGGAATCGACTGATCAAAATCAGCTGACGAATCCGCGATGATAGCGTTTTTCCCACCCATTTCTGAAATCACTTTTTTAACGCAACCGCTTAATTCAGCCGCCGACGATGCGCGTTTGATAATTTCAAGACCGACTTCACGCGAACCGGTGAAAGCAATAAGTGCAACACGCGGATGTTCAACCAAGATCGGCCCCAGCTCAGCGCCGGAGCCGGAGAGAAAATTAACCGTGCCTTGAGGAAATCCTGCTTCCCGGTAAGCGCGGAGAAGTTGCCAGCCCATCAACGTGGATTGCTCAGCAGGTTTCAGAATAACGGTATTGCCGGAGACGAGCGCGGCAGCGCTCATGCCTGTAAAAATCGCGAGAGGAAAGTTCCAAGGCGCAATAACGGCCGAGACCCCTCGCGGTTCCGGCCAGGTAAAATTGGATTCGTGAATTAATTTTTCGGTCGGATGTTTTTCGAAAAATTCCGCTGCCTCCGCTGCGTAATATTCCAAATAATCAATAGCTTCGCAGACATCGCCGTCCGCCTCACGCCAAGGTTTGCCTACCTCAAAAACTTCGAGCGCGGCAAGTTCGAATCGCCTGCGCCGGAGAATTTCCGCCGTTTTCCGTAAAAGCTTTGCGCGCTCTTTAACATCGGTACGCGACCACTGCGGAAACGCTTCGTCAGCAGCTCTAACCGCAGCTTCTACGTCTACTTTATCTGCACAAGCAAATTCAGCGACCACCTGACTTGCATGCGCCGGATTTAAACTGAGGCCGTAGCCGGCAGTGTTTTTCTCCTTGCCGTTTATGAAAAGCGGGATTTTGTGGCCAAATTCCATGCGCATTTTCTTGAGGGCCTGCTCGAAGGATAAGCGAACATCTTCTCGCGAGAAATCAAGAACGGGCTCGTTTCGGAAATCGTCATTGCGAGGCAAAGTTCCAGGCAAGGCCAAAGCAATCTCGCTTTGAGATTGCTTCGTCGTCCGCTTACGCGGACTCCTCGCAATGACAGATACATCTGGCGCTTTTAATAATTTTTCGGCCGGTGCGCTTTCCCAAAAACTTTGGCGGAGAAAAGATTGCTGAGAAACATTTTCAAGAAGCCGCCTGACGAGATACGCCATACCGGGAAGCGGGTCGCCCACCGGCATATAAAGCCGGAGCGGATAACCGCGCGCGCGAATGGCGGTTTCAAGCGGTGAGCCGAGACCGTAAAGCAATTGAAATTCCACCGTATTCTTATCACGGCCTTCGGTTTCGATAAAGGCCATGGTATGCGCAACAGAACGGATGTTGTGTGTTCCTACGGCCAACCGAATTCTGGGAAATTCCGCCAAGAAAAGTTCGGTAAGTTCTCCGTACGCCTGATCGGTCTCGGCTTTATTTAAAAAAACCGGAATCGGCCAACCCAGTTCCTCCGCCTTCATAATTTCGGTGTCCCAATAAGCACCGCGGACAAGACGAACGGTGAGCGGATGAGATAGATTACGTGCCCAACGAAGCATGGATTCGGCTATCTGTCGCGCATCGGCGAGATAGGCCTGCAGAACAATTCCCATATTAGAAATAAAATCGGGCCGCGCTTCAAATAAATTTTGTATTAACCTGAGCGTCAAATCGCGAAAAGAAAAATGTTCCATATCGATGTAAACAAAGATCTGCTCCAAAGCGGCCGCTTCTACCAGAGGAATCAAACGCTTAAACACACGACTCTGCGTGCCGTTCGGATCGATGGGGTCAAAATTCGGATCGAGAGCAGACAGTTTAAGCGAGACATTTTGATAAAGCGGCCCTTTTTTTCTTGCTCCGAGCGCTTTAAATAATTTTCTGTATTCCGCTTCATACGCGTCGGCTTCGGCATCGCTTGTCGTAAGCTCACCGAGAAGGTCAATAGACGTCATAACGCCGCGGTTTTCAAGCTCTTCGGTTTTTTGAATAGCTTCTTCGATACTTCCCGCACCAATAAATAATTTTGCCATGCGTTTGTAGAGAAACTCTGAACTTTTCGAAAGAATGGGCGCTGTCAGGAGGGCTGTTCGGGTAAGCGCCAGGCCAATTCGAATTTCCTTCGGAAGCCGCATTCCGTCGGCAGGAAAATATTCTTTTATATGCCGGACGACTTCGCGGTCTGATCTGAGCGAGGGAAAGACATCAATAAATCGGAAGATTTGGGTCTTTAATTCATCGTTAGACATGCACCATTCAAGGAGTTTGGTCTCCCACCGGTGAGAATTTTCGACGGACTTTTCGGCGCTGCGCGCTTCCCGGAGAAGTTCTTCACCGATTTTCTGAATGAGCACTTCTCGGTTGAATCCCTTTTCCTTTGCCATGGCGATATTCTACACCTTAATTGGTTTTGCAACACAGATACATTCTCCTTCAGCTAAAGGTTCATTGTTAGAAAATGCCGAAAGATATTTCGATCTAAGCTTGTTGTGCGCAACTATCTCCTCCAGTAAAAATTTCCTATCTCTTAGAAAATTCGGCATCTCTCTTTGAGAAATTCCCCATCTAAATTTTTCCTTTTTCCAATTCAGCCAAAAATTCACCATAGAATGAGTGCTCTTGAAATCAATCTTCCCATCTTCCCGTCGCTCCATAAAAGTAAAAATAAATCGGTTTTGGGAAGAAGCAAACTTTAAAACAAAACTAAACAGCTCGTTAATCTGATTTTCATCTAAATACATTGTGATACCTTCAGCAATAAAAAGAGTATTTGTTTGCGGATTAAATTGTTTCATTGCTAACAATTTATCTTCCAGTTTCTCGCTGGAAAAATCGACAGCTAAAAAAGAAACATTCGGCATCAACAGGCCTATTTCCTCCAGAATCCGCTTCTTGCTTTCTTGAGTTGCCGGATGATCGACTTCAATAAAATTGACTTGAGGGAATCTCTTAGACAGACGGCAAGCTAAAGAATCAAATCCGGCAGCCAATATAACAATCTGACATACTTCCCCTTTATTGATTATGCTAAGCGCTTCTTCCTCTATATAGCGTTTCCTTAGAACATAATGAAGGATCATACCCGGTAATAATAAACGTTCAACAAACCAAATGAAATAACAAAGCCATTTTGTTTTAAGAATTTTAATAAATCCTCTTTGGTTAAATGCCCTTGTTCCAAGGAACTGTATACCTATTTTACTAACTTCTTCCGGCACTAAATATCTTCGTTGGGAATCCAACGAAAGAAAAACTATGCTTTTAAGAATTAGCATGGCGGTGGCGCTGGGCTTGTTATTTAGCATTGGTTCTTATTTTTATTCCTCATTAGAAAGATTTCCTTAATCGTTTATGCTTTCTATGGTCTTTAAGATGAAATCTGCATCTTGCGCGTCCGATTCAGAGCAAAGCACGCGCCATTTATATTGGACATCCCGTTTGCCCGACTGAATAAATTTTCGGCGTACTTCATCTGCCCATCCTTTTCGCATCAAGCATAAATAAGGAGATCCAATTCGTTTTGATTGGCGTTTCTGTGCGTATTCCACGTTTAATTTCTCAAGCGCTTGGTCAAAAAAAGGTATCACCTGGTTACGTAAAAGCTCATCCGATATGCTTGAACTCAATTCCATATAAATAGCATAGCGGCTCATCGCAAAATCAGGCACGGCTCGGAAATGATCTATCGGAAGATTAAATTTTCGCCTTACCTCTTCCAAAGCAGACAAAAAATGATTGGCGTGCATTTTTTCACCGGTGATACTTGTCATATCGCGTCCCTTACGAACAAAAGCCAGAAGCGGGGTCTCTTTGTAAAAACCGGCGACTTCTACAATATCATTGATATCGTAACGATAAAGGCCGCTCCTGGTCGTGAGCAAAATAGCATACCGTTTTCCCTGCTCAAGCTCGTGACTTGAGAGAACGGTAGGATTTTCAATGCCGTATGATTCCTCGGAAATAAATTCGTAATAATTTGTTTGAATAGCCAGAATACCGAAAGGTGTATTATCCTGATACGGTAGCGTAATATGTGCTTCGCTGGCCATATAACCGATATCGCGGATAGGTTTCTCTCCATAAAATGACGATAACTTGCGTGCCTGGATTCCCACGCTGCCGCCGAGCCAACAGGCTAAAAGTTCAAGTTCCGGCCAAATTTCATCGGCGCGGACGGAACTTGCTTTTTGAAAAATTCCGGCCAGGTATTTTGCTCTTTCCCTGTTGGGTTTAAAAAAATGAGCTAATTTTTGATTTATTTCCGGCTGCTCAGAAAGATCGATTCCGGAAACGCCGTCCCGAATGGCTCGAACGATTCCCTCCTGACTTTTATTCATTACTTCCGCCAAGCGGATCAAAGTGCTAGGGTTGGGCGTCATAATGAACGATATGCGCTTCTCCGCTGCCAGGCGAACCGTAAGAAAATAACGCTTTTCATAATTTTTTACTTCAGAAATCCAATCGGGAATCACGTAAAGACAGCGAACAAATTCGGGAATCTGATGAAAAATCATGCCCGAAGCGCTCCCAAAAGGAATGCCCGAAGACGTTCTTCCCTCGATAACAGAGCTTACGATGGCAAGACGGAAATGATCTAAAAATTCCGGATGGTCCCTCAGTGCCCGGTAGTACCATTGGCCAATAAGGTTAATTTCCGCTCTTTGAGCTTCTTGGGTGACCGGAACATATTTTGGTTCGCCGGTGGTCCCGCTGGTCACGTTAAACATAATAGGTTCCGAAGCGGTTAAAACAGATTTTTTTCCGGAAATAATTTGATCGACATACGGACGGAAGGCCTCGAAATCACGAATGGGAACCTGTTTTCTGAATTCGGCCTCGGAGCGAATATTTGAAAAACCATGCGCCTTGCCGAAAACGCTTTGACCATTCTTACGCAAGATTCCACGCAAAACGCTTTCCTGCGTATTCTTTGGGCTTCCCGCAGCCTTATCAAAGCAAATACTCGCAGGTTTACCGTAACATCGAATGAGTCCCTTAATTAAGGTGTTCATAGTTCGATGGTTTGGAGCGCATACTTTTTCAAACAATCTTCACGCACTTGGATACCCAACCCTTCGCTTTTCAGTAAAGGCGCCTTTCCTCCATGGCCAAAGTTAATTCTCTCTTCACCTATGTCCTCTGTCAAAAGCATAGTCCCGTAGGACCCTTCGACATAAACGGGATCTTCAAGATAAGCTGCGACATGCCTTCCGGCGGCGGAAAGAATCGCTGTTTCACCAACCTGACTTCCAAGCTGATAACGAAGACCGGCATCTGTGGCCATTTTTGCCATTTTAAGGGTTCGAAAGATACCTCCGCATTTTGACAAACGCAGATTAAATAGATCGCAGGCCTTTTCCGCAATCAGATCTTTTGCATCCTTAAGAGTCACAAGAGATTCATCGACCATTACGGGTATGGGCGATTGCGCCTTTACTTTGGCAAGAACGCGAGGGTGGGACCGAGGGATAGGCTGTTCTACACAATCCAGCTTAGCCGCTTCGATATCCTTTAATACGCTCACAGCCCGATCTTCATTAAAAGCGCCGTTGGCGTCAACTCGTAAAGAAACATCCGAACCTACCGTTTCCCGAATAGCCATGAGTCTTTCCTTGTCTTCCCGGCCGTCGATCTTAACTTTCATTTGCTTAATGGAGAAAAGTTTAAAATATTTGGCGAGCTTAATGGCTTTTTCTACCGAGCTTGAGGTAATCACACCGCTATAAATAACGGAAGTGCGCTTGGGCGCCAAAACAGCCGAAAGGGAAATTTTTTGATATTTTAAAAAACAATCGATGAGCGCCAGTTCAAATGCGGCTCGTGCCGCATTCCATGCGATAACGCCTGGCGTTTTTCTTTCGCCAAGTGTTTCATCTATCAAAGTAAGAAATTTCATGAAATCATCTGAAGAGCTGAGGAGAGAAAACTCAGTTTGAGTAATGTCCGGCCAAAGTTCATTCTTCATGTGGTCAAGGCATGTCTCCACAGTCTCGCCTGTTACGTAAGGGCGAGCAATCGCCTCCCCATATCCAACCGCACCATTTTCCGCTACAAGCCGCAGAACGATGGCGTCAGAAAATGTCCGGGTCTTCGTGCTGTGGCTAAAGGATTCAACGAAAGGAATGTTTAAGGCGTAAAGAGTACCGCTTACAATTCTCATCGAGAAGGGCTAATCCAACATTCCTTGATGGCGGGCTAACGTAATTTCTCCGAAATAACGTTTGATAAATACATTTTCGCGGAAAGTAAGCTCAAGAATGGACTCAAAGTGGGAGGGTTCGAATTGATAATATTTTACATATTCGACAACGGAATCCAACTGCTCTTCCGCATGACGAATATCTACTTCGGAATGATGCGTAAACCATTCGAGTCCGTCTTTGGAAATTCCCCGGTGTTTTTCAAGAAACTTAGCCATGCGGCTGGAAAGCCGCGAAAGCATCCATTCAAACGAACTCGTTTCAAGCAAAGCGCTCAAACCAATTTCTTTCACTGTTCCGTAGAGAATTTGTTCGGAAACGATCCGCCGCAGTTCTTCTTGTGCGAGAATTTCTATAACTTGTGTTTCCTGCTTGTTAAAGCCGGCGTGCTTAGCCAATTTAACCAAAAGCTCAGGGTGTGGTATTCCTTCTTCGTCGAGCCCAAGTTCTTCGAGCATATTGTGTTTTATATCCCCCATACTTTTAGGCGGAGCGACCAAAAAAAGAAAGCCTAGAATCTGCGGGCTGCGGAGGTGGGTCTTACAAACGTTGGCTATAAAATCGTTGTACGCTTTTTTATCTGCTTTTCCAGCCTCTAATGCTAGAAAAACTTCGCTAGCGGCTAAGGCTTGGGTTTGTTTGGCAAATTCGGATTCGGCTTTTTCTCGAATACTCATCTTATTTTCCCATCCGATTTAAAATACGTTAAACAACTATCAGGTGTAGAAGGAACGGGAACGGGCAGCGCTGACCTGATCGTTCTGCTCGGCGAAAAGTCCCATATGGACAGGATTTTGAACGATGGAATATTGGAGCTCGCGCCAGGGGAAATTATGGCCCGGACATTCGGTCGTGTGTTTTATGTCGGAATGCCGGACCACGTGATTGGATGAAATGTTGTAGGATTTCTGCAGACTGCGTACAAGACTAACGAGCGACTTCATTTGACGTGAGGTAACGCGCTGACCGTTTTCAAAATCGCCCACCAGGCAAATGCCGATGCCGACTTCGTTCATATTACCGATATTGCAATGCGCGCCGTTGATCTGCTTTACCCACCGGTCCCCTACTTGGATTTCTCCGTCCCGCCGTCCGCTCGTGCCGTTACAAATCACAAAATGATAGCCGAGTCCGTTCCAAAATCCGCGCTTGCGGTGGTCCCGATCAAAAATTTCTGCGTTACCTTCCGGCGTAGCGCTGTGATGAACGACGATATATTTCCAATCGCCCGGCGTGGCCAATGTGCTCACGCTTGATTTCTTTTCCTGCGTTCCTTTCATTCCAAGCTTAGGAATCATCAGGCGGCTTCCGGATTTAATCTCAGAAGCATTAACGATATTGTTAGCGCTCATGAGGTTTCCAACGCTCACACCATAAGCTTTGCTAACGGCCCAAAGCGTTTCACCCCGGGCAACCGTATGATAGAAAGGCATTCCGAAAGGACTTGTTAAAGGAGGTTTGGTAGCGCATCCGGAAATCACAAAAATCCCGAATACAAAGACGAGCAAAAAGGCGCGAAGGTAGATGTCGGATGTCTTCAACCGTGGCATAGGCATAAGTCATTATCGGCTAGTTACACTTAAAATTTTACGGTTTTATTATCGACATTCTAATCAAGGGCATCGGCAAATCAAGTAGTCAATTTACCCGGTTTTTCGCCGTATTAATGCGGAAGTTTGGTAGGGATGTTCGAACGTGGGAAAATATGGGCAAATGTAATCAATACATATACATTTTTACCGTTTTCAAAATGGCTTTGCTGCGCAACACCCTTGGGAACTTGGGCGATAACTTCGATATTTCCGTCTAAAACAATTTTAAATTCCTCAAGCGCTCCGAAAAACCGGCTTGAGCGAATCGTTCCCGGAACCGCTCCGTCTTCGGGCTGGGAAGATACATAAACATCGATCGGCCGGAAAAACACCGCTACGGGCGTTTGATCTTTAATGTGGTCCGGTGCTTTAAATTGCAGCGGCCCCCATTTTACCCAACCCGATTCGGCGTGCCCGTCTACACGGTTGGTCTCGCCTACAAACGTAGCCACATGCTCGGTGGCCGGCTGGTTGAAAATCTGTTTGGGCGAACCTTCCTGCTCAATCCGGCCGCGATTGATGAGAAGAATACGATCCGAAAGTTCGAAGGCTTCTTCTTGATCATGCGTAACAAGCAGCGTGGTCAAACCAACGCGATCGTGTAATCTGCGAAGCCACTCGCGCAAATCTTTTCTGAGACGCGCATCGAGTGCGGCAAACGGTTCATCTAATAAAAGAAGTTTCGGCTCCGGCGCGAGCGCCCGGGCCAGCGCCACGCGTTGACGCTGCCCTCCGGAGAGCTGGGATGGCATTCTCCGGTCAAGCCCCGAAAGTCCTACAAGCGCCATAAGGTTTCTCGCCTTGAAATGAGCGAGGCCTTTGGAAACATTTTGAACACGCAGGCCAAAGGCAATATTGTCCAGCACGGTCATGTGGCGAAAAAGCGCGTAATGCTGAAAAACAAAGCCTACGTTTCGCTCTTGGACTTTTATATAGGTAACATCTTTACCGTCAACAACAACGTTGCCGCTCTCGGGGAGTTCTAAACCTGCAATTACACGTAACAGGGTTGACTTACCCGAACCGGAAGCTCCGAGAACAGTTACAAATTCCCCCTTTCGAACGGAAAATGTAATCCCCTTCAGAACCGTAAAGCCATTGTACATCTTTGTGAGATCTTTAATCTCAATACTCATTGCCGCATGCGCCTCTCTACATAACTTTTGATTCCAAGCGTCACAAGCCCGAATAGAGCCAGGAGCGATGACATCGCAAATGCACCGATAAAATTGTATTCATTGTAAAGGATTTCTACGTGAAGAGGAACTGTATTGGTCTGACCCCGAATGTGGCCGGAAACCACGGATACAGCGCCGAATTCCCCCATGGCTCTGGCGCTCAAGAGAATAACACCATAAAGTAGTCCCCATCTAATATTGGGAAGTGTGATGTGGAAGAAAGTTTGAAATCCGCTGGCTCCGAGTGTCATTCCCGCTTCTTCCTCATCCGAACCTTGTGCCTGCATAAGCGGTATCAATTCGCGGGCTACAAAAGGAAACGTTACAAATAATGTTGCCAGCACGATGCCCGGAACGGCAAAAATAATCTTAATGTCATGCTCTCTAAGCCACGGACCGAACCAACCGTGAGCGCCAAACAAAAGCACGAAAATAAGCCCGGAAATAATAGGCGAAACGCTGAATGGCAAATCAATAAGCGTGGTAAGAAGATTTTTTCCTTTGAAATCAAATTTGGCGATGGCCCAAGCCGCCGCAAGACCAAAAAGTACGTTTAGAGGAATGACCACCGCCGTTACAAAAAGTGTGAGACGAATGGCATTAAGCGCCTCCGGATCGGTAAATGACTTCAGATAAATCCAAATTCCTTTTTCGAACGCCTTTAAAAATACCACGCTGAGAGGTATGAATAAAATAAAACCAAGGTAAAGCAGCGCCGCTGCGATAAGAAGAGCCTGTACCCAGGGAGCCTCTGTCGTTAAAGGCTTTCTCTTTGCAGGAGGTAACAGTTTTCTTTTTGAAAGCAAGCCGCCCATGGATCTACCTCTTACGGAATATGGAGATGTCGTCCTAGCCGCCATTGGAGTACATTGATAAGAAATAAAAGTATGAATGATACCACAAGCATGGAAACGGCAATAGCTACGGCGCCGGCGTAATCGTATTGTTCGAGTTTGGTCACGATCAGAAGCGGAATGATTTCGGTTTTCATAGGCATGTTGCCAGATATAAAGACCACCGAACCGTATTCACCGATGGAGCGCGCGAAGGCCAGTGAGAACCCCGTTAAAAGCGCCGGAAATGCGGTCGGTAAAATGATCTTAAAGAAAATTTGCGCCCGGTTAGCGCCCAAACTAACCGCTGCTTCCTCCATGTCGGGCTCTATTTCCCGAAGAACAGGTTCGACCGTTCTCACGACAAACGGAAAACCAATAAAGGTGAGCGCAATAATAATGCCGAGCGGCGTGTAAGCTACTTTGATACCGAGTGGTTCCAGCCAGCGTCCAATCACTCCATGACTTGAAAATGCGGCGGTGAGTGTGATGCCGGCTACGGCCGTGGGTAATGCAAACGGAAGATCCACCAACGCATCGATGATTTTCTTTCCCCAAAAATCGTAACGCACGAGAACCCATGCCACTAGAAAACCAAATATTGCGTTGATTAAGGCGCTTACAAAAGCCGTGGTGAATGTCAGCCGGAATGCTGCAAGCGTACGGGGGTTTATGATAATGTTAATAAAGTCAGCCGGACTTATCGACAGGGCTTTGAGAAACATGGCGGAGAGCGGAATAAGCACCACGAAACCCAGGTAAGCCAGCGTAAATCCCATACTCAAGCCGAAACCGGGCAATATGCTTTTTTGCTTCAACGCTGCCTTCATTCCACTCCTCTTATAAAATCAAACAGGGCTATAAATCTGATCAAAAATACCGCCGTCGCTAAAATGAGTTTTTTGCGCCTTCGTCCATCCGCCAAAAGCATCATCAATCGTAATTAAATCAAGCTTTGGAAATTTATCGGCATATTTAGCGGCAATGCTTTCAAGCCGTGGCCGGTAATAATGCTTGACCGCGATTTCCTGCCCTTGCTCGGTATAAAGAAAATCCAGATAGGCCTTGCTAATTTCTTCTGTGCCATGCTTACTCACAACCTTGTCCACGACGGTGACCGGTGGTTCCGCGAGAATGCTCATTGACGGAATTACGACTTCAAATTCATCCTTCCCAAAATCGTTGACCACCAGCATAGCTTCACTTTCCCACGCAATCAATACATCCCCAATACCACGCTCGACAAACGTTGTTGTAGATGCGCGTGCGCCGGCATCGAGAACGGGAACATTCTTAAAAAGCTTAGATACAAAATCTTTTGCGAAAACTTCATCATGGTTTGATTGTTTTAAAGCATAGCCCCATGCAGCCAAATAATTCCAACGCGCGCCCCCGGAAGTCTTGGGATTGGGTGTAATCACCGAAATGCCCGGCTTTACCAGATCGTCCCAGTCCTTGATTCCTTTAGGATTCCCCTTATGAACCAGAAATACGATGGTGGAAGTGTAAGGGGCGCTATTGTTTGGAAGACGCGATTGCCAGTCTTTCGAAATGAGCCCGCCCTTCTCATAAAGAGCATCAATATCGTAAGCGAGCGCAAGCGTGACTACATCGGCATCGAGCCCGTCAATCACGGCGCGCGCCTGTTTTCCCGAACCACCGTGGGATTGATTTATAACGACGGTCTCGCCCGTTTTTTCTTTCCAATGCCGGGCGAATACTCCGTTCAATTCCTCGTACAATTCGCGCGTTGGATCGTAGGAAACATTGAGTAACGTAATTTCCTTTTGCGCAAAAGCCGGATAGCCGCTTCCTTGAATCAATATCACAGCTAATAAAAAGGCAGCTAATTTCTTAAACACGGTATTCCCCTTTTTCTTTTATACATAAACTTGCACTCGGGAGAGCAATGCGTGTTCTGTCTTTCGGTCCCCGCCCGTCGCACCGCCCCCGTCGTAAAATGTTTGCTCAAAGTGTGTCATAAATTTCAGATTTTTATTTAGATACCAATTAATGCCGAGCGTCCAAGCTCTGGCTTCCTCTACCGATGTTAGCGGATTAGAAAAAATCGGGAAAGCATCGTGGTCGATCATGAGGGAACTGAAACGCCCCGCCACTTCAAACGCGCCCCACTTTCCATTTCTAGGATCAAACGCATATCTAGGAACAACGCCACCGTAGGAAGCATTTTCTCCAGTCAGTACATATGTAGATGCGATCTGCCATGCCTTATTGTTGATCTCTGCGTTAGTCCCTGCGTTGGTTACATCCTGGGAAGACAGGATAAATTCGCTAAGAACTCCGAGCGGACCGAAATAATAATAAGCTTGCGGCGCAAGCCTTACTCGGTTGTCGTCTGCCGTTACCGTTCCTGTCGTGGGTGTATATCCAAAAATAGTCTGCTGTCCGCCGGAACGATAGGTCGGTAGTGTCGCGCCCTGCGCCGTTCCCGCACCGCCGCCCACACCGATTCCCAGCCCGTTAAGATATTCTTTACTTGAGTTTTTAAACGGTAAGGCAAAAATTCTTCCGGAAAATTCTTTATCATCGCGAATATCGGTGTCGGCGCTGGCGGCATCGGCTACGCCATTGAAAACACCCGCATCGTACGTCAAAGCTCCGCCGAAAAATTCGCCGTGGATATCGACCCCAATGTCTCGATTAGGTACCAAATTGGTGCTGAGCGCTGTTTCGATAAATTGCGCAACGGAATCAGACTGCAAACGCTCAAGGCCGACGGGAGATTTGAATTTTCCCGTCCGGATTTGCGCTGCTTTCCAATACTTAAAATCTATCCAGGCGTCTTGCAGCGTTGCCTGACCTCCGCCAAAATCCGGCATCACGCGAAAATCAACATACTTAAATACCGTGCCTTCAAGTATGGGCCGGGCGCGTCTGATTAAGAATGTGCTTAAACCCGTAGACCCATTGTTATCCGCAAAAAACCTGGAATCCGTTTGAACCTGACCGCGCATCTTCAGAATAAAATTACCGTCAGCCGATTTAATGGCAAAACTGTCTTTTCCTGCCGACACGACTGCCGAGTCCGTCACTTTCTTTTGCTCGACTTCCAGCTCTACCTCTCTTTGACGTTTCAAAATACGTATTTCCTGTTCAAGCTCCGCGAGACGCTCATCAATTGATTTGACCGCGGGAAGCGCGCCCAGATCGGCAAAACCAACCGACACATGTTCAAACAAGAAACCAACCATTGCTATGCCTAAAAAAATAAATCGAATCGTTTTCATGAAATCCCCTATAAAGCAAAAAAGCCCGTGACTGATTTTTCAGCCATGGGCTTCAGAGTTAACTGCGCAAATTATATATATATGATGAACTAACAGCTTCGCGAAGCACTCCCCAAACCCATGACGGGAGAACAACAACAAGACATACAACAACACACCATGTCTCTGCTCATCATCATGAGATTTGCGGAAGAATTTGAATGGGACTTAGAATGAGTCGTTTTCATAGGGGGGTCAAATTTGACGCAAACTATAGCCGTACGGGGAACGATTGTCAATCTTAATTTCATTCGTGTTATTAGGAAAGAATCCTCTAATCCGTGGATTCCCAAGCACTTCGGTGGCCGGCGATTTTTTCGGCATATACGAAGAAATCCCGGTAGAAAGGAATGGAGGAAAGTGTAGCGCTGTCTCCTATGACTATTAATTTTCTCCGCGCGCGCGTAAGGGCGACGTTCATTCGGCGCTTGTCGACAAGAAATCCCAGCTCGCCTTCCAGATTTGAACGTACAAGCGTGACGATCACCACTTCCTTTTCCCTTCCCTGAAATCCGTCAACGCTACCGACTTCAATATCTTTTTCCTTTTCCGGAAGCAGGCTTTCCAGAAAACGGACCTGCGCGCTGTAAGGACTGATCAATGCGATGTTTTCCCGCTTAACGCCAAAGGATAAAAGCTCTTCAAGCTGTTTAACGGCAAGCTCGGCTTCTTTCTGGTTAAACCGGCTTTGCGTACCGGGTTCTTCCGCTTCTTCAAAGCTGCATCCGGCCGTATCGATAAATAAGAACGCTTCACGCGTCTTATCGTTATCTACTACGCCTTCCATTTCGGCGAGCGTGTGCTCGGCAACGCTTGGATCCGCAACGAGCTCGTTATCGTAAAATTCGGCCGAAGAAAAACCCATGATGTGCTTATGCATCCGGTATTGAATCGTCAAAAGAGATTTGGACTCATCGGGAAGCGACGGCATAAGCCGTTCAAAAAGCGAGCGCGAAAGCCCGCCCTCATCGGCCTTTGTCGACCGAACGGTCGGAGGCAATTGATAATGATCACCCGCCAGCACGGCACGCTTAGCGCGGCAAAGCGGCACCCAGGTAAGCGGTTCGATCGACTGCGAAGCTTCGTCCAGCACAACCAAATCAAACGTTTTTCCGCCAAACAGATCGCTTGCTCCGCTCACTTGCGTTCCGACGATGATACGCGCCTCCTGAATAACGCTATTAAAGAGCTGAACGCTCAGGTTTCTTCTTTCGATTTTTAATTGCTCTATTTCACGATTAAAATCTTCAAGCTCGCCGGGCCGAGCGGCGCCTCTCCGGTAATATCCGGACTCTCGTTTTCGGTTTCTCCGCTTATAGACATAATCAATTTCATGCTGCAATTCCTCGAGCATTTTCGCATAGGGATGGAGAGCAAGCTGATGATCAAGACTGTGATCCCTAAGATGATCCATAATGCGCGCGGGATGTCCCAAACGAAGCACGGGAAGCTTGGCGGCGACTAAACGCTCAAGAAGGTTATCGCAGGCAATATTGCTCGGCGCGGTGGCGAAAATAAAATCACCTTGCGTGTGGGCTTGGCGAATAATTTCCACAAGCACGCGCGTTTTCCCGGTTCCCGGCGGACCGTGCACAAGCGCCAAATCTTTAGCCGAGACGGCCATACGAACCGCTTTCTTTTGCGGTTCGTTTAAACCCTCATCGAAGAACCGGATCTCGCCCGGATCCCCTGTTTGCGGCTTTTTTAAGCCAAAGGTTAGATCGCGAAGATAATGTAACCGGCCGTGCTTTGCCTTATTTACTGCGTCCAAGGCTCCGTACATGGTTTCGTATGTATTTCGATTGGCTGTTTTATTGAGCATAAGCGTGCCGCCCAAAAATTCTTCGGTAACTATTTTATTGAAAGATACCGTGATGGTCGTGCGATCACGTTCGTACACGGTGCCGTGAGGAGATTTAAGATGGGAAGAATCCGAACTGAGCGTAGCAATATCGCCGACATCTAATGTATAAAAAGGAAGCGGCGTCTGGTTTTTACGGGAAAGCGTTATAAGCGTATGGCCGGCTGGGCTAAACGAAGTATCTACCCATTTTAGATTTCTGAGGGTTTTCCCTGCGGCTTCGCGTTCTTCGGGAGAGAGTTCTAAAAATTCTTCGCGGAAGGTTTCGATTTCCTCTTCTTCCTCGTATTCCACCAACTTTTTTAGACGTTCGAAATGCTTCCAGATATAGGGTTCGTTCATCAGAAGTAGGGCGTGAGCGCCGTTTATCCGGTGGTCGAGTGGGAAGGCTTGTGTGCGATCGTAAGGGGATGGGAGCCGAGTGATTTATCGCCGACAAAAACTTCGAAACTGTATTCACCAATCCGTTCGAATTTAAGCCGTTCCAGCCGGAAGACCGCCGTGTGTGTTTTTGTACGCGAAGCCACTTTTAAAGGCTGATTAACGCTAAACATTTTTTTTCCGTCACTATCCCGAAGTTGAATATTCATACCAAACACGCCTTCATCCAGCGAGCAGTCGAATATCAAAAGAATGGACGCCGAAAATTGAAACGGAATCTGGGTTGTATTCACACAGCGGATGCCTCCGCCCACCAGATTAAAAATTCCATCCGGCCGGATATTTGCGTATTCGGAAATGATAAAACTGCGAAGTTCCATTACGCTTTCAGCACTTTGGGAAACGCTTCGATTTTTGCGGCAAGAATAAAATCGTTTTCGCTTAAGCCGCCGATTGCGTGCGTCGTAAGCTCCACTTTTAATTTACGGTAGTCCGTTACATGCAGATCGGGATGATGATCTTCCGCCTCGGCCACTTCCGCAATAGCGCTTATGCAATTAACCGCCGCACGAAAATTCTTCATCACATATTCGCGGCTGATTAATTTGCCGTCTGCGGAAAGCTGCCAGCCCGGGAGATTGCGTACATAATCGCGTGCCATTTCCGGGGAAAACGGTTTTACCCCGCCTTCGCAAGGTTTACATTTCCTGGTTGTAAGGTCATTTAAGGTTGCCATTTTTTAAGCACCTTTCTGATAAAAAAGCGCAATGCTTGACGTAAATCCATGAAGAAAATTCTGGGAACCGATGGGTCCAAGCTCGCCGGCACAGAAAAATCCTGCCGTTGGAAAAAGACCCAACTCTTCATGAAGCGTCGAAACATCGTGATCCTTCGTAGTAAACATGTTTTTCCCGCGCCCATTGCAATTAAATATAAGCGCGCCCTTCGGAGAAGCGGTGCCGGCGTTTTCTTTAATTTTCCGACAAAGCTCTCTTAAATCTTTGTCGGCGGATTCGGCATCGCGGACGTGAAATTGTACGGTTTGCCCGACATGAACATAATCACCGATGGCAATCGCGCCGGATTCCTGATCGGCCGAAAGCACGTTTCGAATGACAAAATCACCGCAGCCGAGCTGCTGTTTATATTCATCGACTACACAGCCTACAAAAAGGGATTTACGTGCAAGCGCCTGATCGTGCTTGGACGCCGAAAGAAACGTATCGCGAAGAATGTCTAATGCAGGCCGCCCGGCCAGCTGTTGAATTACATTCTCTTCCGCCCCGGTTACAATTACCGGTTCGCCAAAAGGACGGCACCCTTGAGAAACAAGCGTTTTGACCTCGACATTTCCCGTCATCGCCACGCCTACCGCTCCCTGATCGTGTCGAGTTTCGTTTAAAAATAATATATTCTGCCCCGGCGCAGCGGCAGCGCTGGCCACTCCTCCCATAACAGGGCTGCCCGGAAAAGATCCGTTAATTTTGATAAGAAAATCGGCGGCGTCAAAAGTAAACGGGTCGGGAATAAGAAAAAAAGTAGGTTTTTCGTCGGGGTGGATTTTCAAGAATTCATACCACAACTCTTTACTCTCATTTTCTTCCATTTGATCTTGGGTGATATAAAAAGGCCTAAGACGCACATCCGGAAGAGTTGCCGCAAAAAGCGCCGCGGCGCGAACACCTTCGAGCTCTTGCTTATCCCCGACCACACCGCACGCAGTGCATCCGAGAAGCACTTTGGGGTGGAGTTTTTCAATCAGCGCCTGCTGTAATTCCTCAAACTGACTGTAATGCGGCGAGAGAAAAATAAAAGCCAAGTCAACCGGAGCGCCTCCGAGCGAACGCGTAATGCCTTCCGAAAGCTCTTCCGCCACTTTATTTACCTGGGTCGCTTGACTCAGCGCCGATCCAAAAACAATGCCGTTCTTTCCTTCAGCCATTCAAATCTCCTCATTTACTATGCAATCTTACCACACTACCCCAATTCCCTCGAGCATGCATTTTGCTACTCCACTTTATCTTTTGCGGCGGCGTCTCGTAAATCAGCGCTTACATATCCTGCTTCAATAGTTGCTGCGTCGCCACTACGTAAATGCCATCAAAGGCATTTACTCCGTTCGGAATGAAACGGCTTCGCGCGTCCTGCGCTACGCACGTTTCATTCAACGCGCCTCCGCAACTATTGAAGCAGAATATGCGGTTCCGATCAAATATTCGTTTGGCAAGCAGAACTGTTTTGCTTGGTTCGCTCCCTGTATCGTCCAGTTACCTGCGGCGCGTTGTTGAAAACGGGCGTAGCACATGGATGTGCGGAGCCGTTTTCAACACGAACGGAGAAAATACCGCGGACGGTATTTTCGCAGTGGCGCCACAGGTAACTGGACAATGCAGGAAATATTTTATGAAAAACTGTTCTGCTTGCCGAGCCTTGAAATTGAAATCTATTTCCATTGATGGACGGTTTCGATTAAGTAGTGCACGTTTTCTAAAGGCGTCTCGGGTAGTACACCGTGGCCGAGATTGAAAATATGGCCGGAACGATCCTTAGCTTGTTTTAAAATTCGTTCGGTGCTTTCTTTAATGGCGGCTTTATCCGCAAAAAGAATCGTTGGGTCGAGATTGCCTTGAACTGCGACGTTCCCAAGCCGTTTCCATGCTTCATCCAATTCCACACGCCAATCCAGCCCGATCACATTTCCGCCGGCTTCCTTCATTAACTCAAGCAATTCCGAGGTCTGCGTTCCAAAATGAATGACAGGAGTGCCCGGTTTGATGCCGGCTATGACTTTTTTGCTAAACGGGAGAACGTAACGCCGGTAATCCGAGGGCGAAAGGCAGCCCACCCAGCTATCGAAAATTTGGATGGCATTGGCGCCCGCCTCAATTTGTTCGTTCAAATAGGGGATTAAGGCGTCGGCGATTTTATTCATTAATTCGCTCCAAGCGGAAAAATCCCGATGCATAAATGATTTGGTGTGTATGAAATTGCGGGTGATTCGCCCCTCGATCATATAAGAAGCCAGCGTAAACGGCGCGGCGGAAAAACCAATGAGCGGTAGTCCGGCCGGCAACCAAGCGCGGGCTTTTCGTATGGCTTGGTTAACAAAATCCAGCGAGCCATTTTCGGGAAGAAAAATCCGGCCAAGATCTTTGGCGGTTCGAACCGGTTGATGAATGACAGGGCCATCGCCCTGAGCATACTCGAGCAGGAGGCCCATCGGTTCCACAATCAGAAGAATGTCTGCGAAAATAATTCCGGCGTCCACGCCGAGCGTATTTACTGCATCCACCGTAATTTCAGCAGCAACATCGGAATTTTTGCAGAGCTCCAGGAAAGAATATTTCTCGCGCAGCTGCCGATAGGACGGAAGATACCGCCCGGCTTGTCTCATCAGCCAGATCGGAGTCGTTTCTACGGCTTCGCGGCGGCATACTTTCAGGAAAAGTGAGTTCTTTAGAGCTTCCTCGGAAAAGGACTGACTGATTATTTTTGAAAAAGTTTCTACCGGTGTAAACCGCTTCGTTTCAAGAATGCCGCTGCTCTGTTCGCTCACTTCTTTTACAAAGGTTTCCATCTTGGGTTCGAGCGGTTCGATATCGACCGGAAATCCGTACTCGTCCAAATAAGCAGTTGTATTTGGGCCGATGGAAGCGACAACGGCTTTTTTTAGCGCTTTACGGAATGCTTCTTCGAGTCCGTGCTCTTTGGCTACGTGCATCACATTGGAAATTTGATGGGCGTTGGTGAAAATAACAACATCCACTTCCCCGCCAATGACAGCATCAAGCGCACGCTTGAGCGGCTGGGTGTCTTCCGGAAGCGCCCAGCGATAAACCGGAACGCGCAGAATTTCCGCACCGCGAAGTTTTAAGCCGGCCAAAAATTCTTCGTTCGTAACGCCGTATTCCTGCACGGCTACACGTCGCCCTTGGAGCGAACCGTGCGCCTTATTTGCATGCGCGTCTAGTGTGCGCGTATCAAGAATCGCAAGAATTTCCCGCCAGGTGCAGGGTTCAGGCACAGAGATATTTGGTTCTAAACCGTAAGCCCGTAATGCCAATGCCGGTTTGGGACCACGTGAAACCAAATCAATTTTCGAAAGCTCATTTTTTATGGCATCGGCGGAATACTTTGTTTGAAGTACGGACAGAAGCGTATTCATCCCCGGGCCGGTCAACATGATGAGCATGTCCACCTTCCCGGAAAACAACCGTTCGCCAAACAAAAGAGCGTCGGAATTTTCTTCTAGAGGAATTTCGCGTAGGGACGGAGCAACGAGAGGATCGCCGCCGTTTATCGTAATGAGTTCGGCCATTTCAACAGCCCGGCGGCTTTCAAACGAGGCCACGCGAAGACCGTTAAAACCTTTAAGCGTATTCACACATCCTCCTCGGATGGGCGGGATTAAGAGGATTGGTAATGCGTCACTTACGAAAGGGCGAGCATTCGCTCGAGCGGAACGCGGGCCCGATCGCGAATTTCTTTGGGCACGTTGACAACGTACTGTAAGCGTTCGAGAGAAAGCACAATTTTCTCAAGCGTGTTTAACTTCATATATTCGCAGGTGGCGTTTGCCCCGGCGGGATAAAATTTTTTGTCCGGTCTGACACGCTTTAAGCGATCGATAATGCCGATTTCCGTCGCTACAATAAACTCGGTCGCGGAAGATTCGCTAACGTGTTTTACGATGCCTTCCGTAGATAAAATTTTATCGGCATACCGCATAGACTTGGTCAAACAACCGCATTCCGGGTGCATTAAGAATTCAGCGGAAGGATGCTCATGACGCAGCTCATCAATACGCTCAGAGTTGATTTTCATATGCGCGTGGCAAAACCCTTTCCACAAGTGGAGCTTACGCCCCGTTTTTTCCTCAAGATAGCGTCCGAGAAAGAAATCGGGAACGAAAAGAACTTCGTGTTCTTCCGGGATAGCCCGCAGCACCTTTTCGGCATTGGCGGAGGTGCAGCAATAATCGCTTTCGGCTTTTACGGCAGCCGAGCAATTAACATACGAAAGAACGATTCCCTTGGGATGGGATTGTTTCCACGTTCGAATTTGCTCGGGCGTAACCATAGAAGCCAGCGAACAGCCGGCGTCTAAATCGGGAACGATCACGGTTTTATCCGGGCAAAGCACACTTACCGTTTCCGCCATAAAATGGACGCCGCAGAAAACGATAACATCGGCATTGCTCTTTTGCGCTTCGAGTGCCAGGCCCAGCGAATCACCCAGATAATCCGCCATGTCCTGCACTTCGCCCGCTTGATAATTATGCGCGAGAATAAGGGCATTACGCTCTCGCTTCAGAGCTTTAATCTCATCCTGGATGGTGTCGTATAGAATTTTAGCCACTAGGGATAATCACCTTTCTTTAAATAAAAATAATTTTAAGGGAAGCGATATTCTATGTGATTTTGTTTTAAATAGCTAGTTTCACGCAAGGCAGGATTTGGAACAGCACAACCGGACGAACGCAAGTTGAAATAACTAAATCAGTTAGAAACCAATTCTTTGACTTTATCTGCCAATCTCTTACCGTCCACCGGCTTTTCAAAAAAGGCGCTTACACCTTCCATTTCAAACAAGGCTCTTATTTCGGGACCTTTTTTCACTCCCGTGATTACAATAATGGGAATGATGCGATTGCCCGCAAGGCCGCCGCGGCAAAGACGTTTGAGTTCCTTTAAAAACGTGAAGCCGTCCATTTCAGGCATATGGACATCGGTAATTACCGCATCCGGCGGTTGCTTGTGTATTTTTTCTAAACCGTCCTTACCATTATCCGCGGTTTCCACCAGAAATCCATAGGTCTGAAGGCGCAGCGCAAGCATTTCTCTCAAATCGGGTTGATCGTCTATGATTAAAATTTTTTTCGCATCCATGGCTTACGCTCCCTAAAATTTAGAGAATACCTTTTCCCTATTCTTTCTGACTGAAAGCCTTATTAATTTTTTCCACAAGCAGCGAAACGCTGAAAGGTTTTTGCAAAAAATCGTATATTCCCGCGGACAACACCATGTCTTTAATAGTACCCCCGGCGAGACCGGTCATGACAATGACCGGTATATTAGCACCGTCGCGGCCATGCCCGCTAGTATCAAATTTTTTTTTGAACTCAAGCAATGTCGTATAACCATTTTTCTCCGGCATATCCACATCCAAGACGATAGCATCGGGAAGTTCTTCGTTTACAGATTTCAGCGCCTCTTGACCGTTCACGCAATGCTGGACCTCGAATCCAGCCTGTTCCAATCGAATGCGGACCAATTCGGAAAGATCCTGGTCGTCATCAATCAACAAAATTCTTTTTCTTTTCACCTCAGTCTCCATAATTTTTCCTAATTGATATATTGCTTGACCATCTCAACCAGCCGTGTCGCTTCAAACGGCTTTTGCAAAAATTCCCTCACGCCCTCTAATTTAAACATGTCCTTCATCAAAGCTCCGCGGCCCGTAATAACAATGACGGGCAAATCGTCTATTCCTTTGGTCTTATGCAGAAAATCTTTTACGGCGCGAAGCGCCGAATAACCGTCGATGGCCGGCAGAAAAACATCCAGAATCAAAAGATCGGGCGGCGCAACCTTAACTTCTCTTAAAGCGTTTTCTCCGTCGGCGCAATGCACAACGTCAAACCCCGCCTCACGGAGGCGAAGCATCACTACTTCAGCAAGATCTTGATCATCTTCAACCAACATGACTTTTTTACCCATCGAGCCGTTTTCCATCTTCTATGCTGCCTTTTTATATTTATCTTTTGCAGGAAGCGTAAACATAAACGTGCTTCCCTTGTTAATTTCACTTTCTACCCAGATTGAGCCTCCGTGTTTCTCAATAATATGTCGGCAAATAGACAGGCCGAGTCCAGTACCTTTTAATTCGGATCCCGGAACGGACCGTCCGATTTGCTCAAACTTCTCGAAAATTTTCATGTGCATTTTCGGATCGATGCCTTTTCCCGAATCCTGTATACTGACTTTTACTTTTCCATCCAAGACCGCGTCTGCCCAAATTTTAATTTTCCCTTCGGGCGGCGTAAATTTAATGGCGTTACCCAGTAAATTAGTTAAAACCTGGATAACACGGTTTCGATCGCAAACAACGTCGGGTACATCCAGATTTCCAATCTCAAGCATTAGCTTACGCGAACGAGCCAAATCGCCAAGCGTTTCGGCCGTCTCTTTTACCATATCCTCGACTGTGCAGGGCTCCATTTCCATACGCATCTTGCCTGCCTCAAGCTTGCTAAAATCCAATAGATCGTCGATAAGCTTCCCAAGACGTTCGATGTTACGGATCATGATTTCGAACATATGATCCTGCTGCTTCTTATCATTACCGAACATACCTTCTTGGATCAGAGCCAGGCTCTCTCGCGCGGCATTGAGCGGCGTACGGAATTCATGCGTGACAGAAGCAATAAATTGAGTTTTGAGTTCATCCAACTGTAAAAGTTCTTTGTTGGCCTGCGCAAGCTGTTTATTTTTTTCAAAAATGATCTGTTCGAGTTTCCTTTGTACCCCGTCGGCTTGAAAGCGGTCTATGGCTTCCTTGGCTGCTCGGGGCAAAATATGCAAATAAGCCTCATCTTTGATTACGTAATCATAAGCGCCGGCGCGCATCGCCGAAACCGCCGTTTGTTCGTCCCCACGCCCGGTCAGTATGATGAAAGGCGACGCAATGTGTTCATCTTTTGCATGACGGAGCAATTCAAGCCCGCTGATGTCCGGCAATTGGTAATCACTGATCACTAAATCGAAATGTTCGGATTTTAATTTCATCAGACCATCGGTTCCCGTATCCGATACCAAAACATTCATCTCCCCCGATCGCTCAAGCGATTTTTTGGCAAGCAAGGCATGATCCGGATTGTCCTCGATTAACAAAATATGCTTGGTGCCGTTTGTGTTCATGGTGCGCTCTTCGCCTCGTCGGGTACCGGCAATTCGGCTACGTTTAACCAGAACTCCTTAATTTGCTTTACTTTCTTATTAAATTCCAAGAAATCGATGGGCTTACTGACAAAGCTGTTTACCCCTAGACGATAAGCGCGTCTTATTTCGTCGGGATTAAACGATGTGCTTAACATAATAATGGGCAAATCTCTTAAACGCTCGTTGGTCCTGAGAATGGCCAATATTTCAAAGCCATCCTTTTTAGGAAGTTTTACATCCAGCAGCACAAAAGACGGGCGATTACCTTTATTGCGTAGGTATTCGAGCGCCGCCTGGCCGTCGGGTTGGATAATAACGTCGGTTGCCGCATCGTTCAGCGCGCGCCGGATAAATTCGGCATGATCCGGATTGTCTTCAATCAATAAAATACTGGGTTTTAAACTCATGCGGCATTCTCCCGCGGTATAGTAAATTCAAACTTGCTGCCTTTGCCGGATTCGGAAAATACGTCTATTTTCCCACCGTATTTTTCTATAATTTTCTTTACAATGCTTAAGCCGATGCCGGTACCTTCGATATTTTTGTCTACATGAACACGTTGGAATATTTGAAAAATCTTTTCATGATACTCTTTGTCGATACCGATGCCGTTATCGCGAACGACAAAATGGTAAAAATTATCCTGTTTACTCTCCCCGTTTGTTTCAATAATAATTTCCGGTATTTTGTTATCGTCCGAGTATTTAATGGCATTCGTAATAAGATTATCGAAAACCTGATGCATCCGTACTTTTGGAAACGAGACAACGGGCATTTGTGGCTGAACAACCACTTTTACGTGTTTGCGGTCAATTTCAGTCCGGTGTTCACCGACAATTTCATTAACCAGTTTTGCGGTTTCCACCGTGTCCATTCGTTCTTCCACACGTCCAATTCGGGATAACTCCAAAAGATCCTGTATTAAATGATGCATTTGCATGGTGTTTTGAAGCACACGGTCTATGTAGGACATACCCATATCGCCCAAACTTTTCCCAAATTCTTCCTTGAGTATGCTGGTAAAGCCCTGAATGGAAACGATCGGGGATTTGAGATCGTGAGAAATAGTGTACATAAAATTTTCCACTTCTTCACTTTTCGTTTTGAGTTGCTCATTCTTCTGACTTAATTCCGCCGTGCGCTTCTCCACCAGGATTTGAAGCGTGCGGGTTCGGGTGGAAACATTCCAGGTGAGAAAAGATGAAGCCGTAGAAAAAAGGAGCCCCATCACGACAATCATAATTCCCGCCAAATCGATATTTAAATCGATTGCGCGGGAATATACATAATGGGGACGGGGCCAAAGGTCAATACGAAGAACATACCCGTTCCATACGAGGGTCTTCGTCACCTGATAAGGCCGGACTTTATCGATTTTTTCGTGTACCTTAAGATCCGAGGCTAGATCTTTCTTTTGCATGCTAACAATATAGTGATAAATATCCGGTTTATTTTCTTCAAAGAACCGGGTCAAAAGCATCCTTAAGTCCAGCACACCCCATAAAACACCGATTGATTTTTTATCGCGTAAAATGTCTACCCTGACCAAATAAAGTTCTTTTTCATCCGAATGTACGGGGTAGACAAAAATGCCTTCTTTCGCTGCGGCCCGCACGACCGGCTTATCCGCCTGGATTCTTTGAATGCTCTGTTCGAGATCGGGCGGAGGAGAAAAATCATCTGCAGCAAACGCTTGGCCCCATGGGTTTACTTGATCCGGTGAATCGTGCCGAATCCAACGCCATTCGGGAAAATCAACCATGAGATCGCTTGCCGAGAAGTTAAATTCTTCCTGAGAGGCCGGTGGGCGATAACCCAGCACACGGGCAAAAACATCAAGATGGGCGACACGTTCGTCGAGGAATTCACGCAGATGGGTACTGGTAACTTCGGCCATTTCTTCGACGCTTTCCTGGAGGGTAGGCAGGCGGCGATTGACGATCAGACTCCAAATTTGCCAGGTAAAAATAACACCCGTTAAGAAGACGATTAAGGATTTGATCAAGGAAACTTTGAAATCGCGGATAGCACGAGAGGTCGATTTGGCTGCGTACTGCTCTTTCGAATCTTTCCGGTTATTCGAGCGTGAAAACGTAAACGGCATCAACGCTCTCCTTAGCGTTACTCATTCGTTGCTCGTTCTAATCCTTTAGTAATAAGGAAGCCAGCTAAGAATGTCTTAGCCAGCTCTGGATAAAATCTAACATATGAGGGGGGAATTGCAAATACGGGAAAGAAATGGAAATTTCTTTAAGTCGTTGTAACAAAATAAGTTGAGATATGATGGGTGAAACCAGTTAAAAGAGATTATTTAGCTAACTGCTTTAGTGAACCGGATGCTTGAAGTTTGCGAGCGATTTCTTTCGCAAAGTAGGTGATTAAAATATCGGCGCCTGAGCGGCGGATGGCCACTGCCATTTCCCATATAAGATCTTCTTCGTTTACCGAACCACTGCTTGCTGCGGCGCGAATCATGGAATATTCTCCGCTTACCGAATACGCTGCGATGGGAACATCAAACTGAGCGTGGGCCATCTGAATAATATCCAGATACGCCAGCGCTGGTTTAACAATGACAATATCGGCGCCTTCATCGATATCGAGTGCAATTTCCCTAAGCGCCTCACGGCTGTTGGCAAAATCCATTTGATAACTCTTGCGGTCGCCAAATTGCGGACGGGACTCGGCCGCATCGCGAAACGGCCCGTAAAAAGCCGACGCATACTTTGCGGCATAACTCATAATGGGAATGTGTGAAAATTCCGTGCGGTCAAGGGCGTTACGAATCGCGCCGATACGGCCGTCCATCATATCGCTCGGCGCAACCATATCCGCTCCGGCTTCGGCCTGCGATACAGCCGTTTTGGCAAGAAGTTCGAGCGAAGCATCGTTATCAATTTCGATTTCATCACGCCGATGCCTTACGATTCCGCAATGCCCATGGCTCGTGTATTCGCATAGGCAAGTATCGGCAATAAGTAAAATCTCAGGAAATTTGTCTTTAATCGCTCTCAGCGCGTATTGAACCACGCCGTTACGATCGTAAGCTGCGCTTCCCCGTTCATCCTTCGATTCCGGGATTCCGAAGAGCATAATTGCCGAAACGCCGCTGCCCTGCAGCGATTCGAGCTCGGGAATAAGTTGGTCCACCGAATAACGAAACTGCCCGGGCATACCTTGAATCGGCTCTTTAACTCCCCGCCCTTCTTTTACGAAATACGGCATGATCAGTTGATCCGGCGAAAGACGCGTCTCACGAATTAATTTTCTCATTTTTTCGTTCCGCCTGAGCCGGCGAGGTCTTGAAATAGGAAAACTCATAAAGGCACTTCCCGTTTCTCAATTCGAACGCTCTTCATAACATCACCTTTTTCTATTCGGTGAATCACATCAAATCCTTCGATCGTCTGACCGAACACGGTATATTTTCCATCCAAATGCGGAGCGGCGGCAAGACTTATATAAAATTGACTTCCCGCAGAACCGGGAGCTTCCGTATGTGCCATAGCCACCGTTCCTTCCAAATGCGGCCGGGCATTAAATTCGTCGGCAATGGTATAACCCGGCCCGCCGGAGCCATCGCCGTTCGGGTCGCCACCTTGAATAACAAACGGACGGGGCATTTTCTCAACGCGATGAAACGTTAGGCCGTCGTAAAACTTTTGATCGGCCAATTTTTTAAAATTCTCGACCGTTTTAGGCGCATCGTTCGGATAAAACTTAAAGACAATCGTGCCCCGGTCCGTTTCGACAACCGCGGCATCTTCCGTATTCTTTGAAGTATCGCGCACGCCCTTCGAAAACGGATTTGTTATACATCCGGCTATCGTCAGCGCAATGGCCAAAAAAATAAGAATGCGACTTTTAATCATGGATCGACTCTTAATCTTCACAGAGCGGAATTCGTTCGAGTTCGGGTCTATACTTTAGAAAACGTTTCCCGCGACATGCTTCTATGGTGGCGTTAATTAAGCCGTCCACGGTCGAATCGGAAGCTTCACGCAAAACTTTTAGCCCGGCTTCTTTGGCCGTCTTGGTGGTTACCGGACCGATAGATATTACGCGACTTTTTCGGGAGATCAAAGAAATTTTACGCGGCGGAAGCGCACGTACAAAATTTCTTACGGTGGAAGCACTGGTAAAAGCAACGCAGGGCTTCCGGCCGTTTGAAAAAAGTTCGTTAATTATTTTTGAATGTACAGGCTTTGGTTTGGTTCTGTAGATCACGAGATCTTTAACCAAAGCAGCTCCGGACTCAATCAAGCCGAAAACGAGTTCTCTTGTAGCAATATCAGAACGGGCAAGCAAGAATTGTTTACCCGCGATCAGATTTTTATTTTTCAACATTTCCAAGATATGGGCTGTGGTAAATGTCGACGGAACCAAATCGGCCCTAATTCCACGTTCTAAAAGCGCTTGAGAAGTCCCCGGCCCCACGGCAACGGTTGTTACGCCGGCGAGTGAGCGGGAATCCAAGCCTATTTTCTCCAAATGATTCCAAAAATGCTTCACTCCGTTTGCGCTCGTAAAAACTAGAAAATCAAAATTTTTTAACTCGAGAAGGAGACGTTCGATTTCTTTCGTATGCGGAACGGGCCGGATTTCAATCGTGGGAAGCTCGTAAACTTCGGCGCCAAGTGTCCTAAGACGGCCGGTCAAAGCTCCGGCTTGTTCTTTCGCCCTAGTTACGACAACACGCTCTCCAAATAAAGGACGCCTTTCAAACCAGTTAAGCAGTGGACGTAAACAATTCACTTTGCCTATCACCGCCAAAGCCGGCGCTTTGATTTGCGCTTGTTTAATGCGTCTTTCAATATCAGCCATCGTGCCTGAAATGACCTTTTGATTCGGCGTCGTTCCCCATTCGATTACCGAAATAAGCGTCTCGGAAGAAAGTCCGCCTTGATTTAATTTCCGCAAAATGAAAGGAAGCTGCCTGAGGCCCATGAACATCACGATGGTTCCGCCGAGGCGCGCAAGTGCGGACCAATCCACGGTCCTGTCTTTTTTGTGTCCAGCTTCATGCCCGGTCACAAAAGTAACTTGCGAAGAATAATCCCTGTGCGTGAGAGGAATGCCCGCATACGCAGGTACCGCATGGCCGGCGCTTACGCCCGGAACAATTTCAAAAGGAATGTTCGCTTTTTTTAAAGCCAAGACTTCTTCGGCGCCCCGCCCGAAAACAAACGGGTCCCCGCCTTTAAGTCTAACGATTCTCTCGCCTTTTTTCGCTTGGCGAATGAGCAGCCGTTCGATTTTTTTCTGGGGCGTACTGACCGCACCGGCGCGTTTTCCCAGAACGATTTTTTTTGCCTGCGGTGCGAACGAAAAGATAGAACGGTCCACAAGTGCGTCAGAAACGACGAGGTCGCAATATTTAAGAAGCGTCCGGCCGCGAAGAGTGAGCAGGCCCGGATCTCCCGGCCCCGCTCCGACAAGAGCGACCCAACCCTTTCCTTCTTTTTTTGTTTGTGGATGCTTCATTTGAGTCTACGTGTCATCGCCAACATTACGAAGTTCGTCTAAAATTTGCTGTCCGCCTTCCCGGATTAAAACTTTGGCCATCTCCCAGCCAAGCGATACCGGATCTGTGATATCTCCTTCGAGCCTACGAATGACACTTCGTTCCCCGGTCGGACTAAAAAGGCCGGCCGTTAAAGCCAGACGTTTTCCCGTTACTTCCGCCGAAGCCCCGAGGGGAACCCAACAACCGGCTTCCAACCGTTCAAGCAAAGCTCTTTCCGCTTTCACTTCACAAAAGCTGGTATCATCGGAAACTGATTTCAATATGCGAACTACGTCGTCCCGATCGCTCCGGTATTGCGCCACAATAGCGCCCTGCGCGGGAGCGGGCAAAAAACTTTTAGGGCTGAATCGTTCACGAATGGCGTTTTCCAGGCCCAGACGTTCCAAACCGCAAGTGGCTAAAATCAGCGCATCGAATTTTCCTTCCGCCAGGCTACGCAGTCTTGTATCTACATTTCCGCGTAAAGATTCGATCCGCAAATCCGGCCTCTGCAATAGAAGTTGCGCTTTTCTGCGAATGCTGCTTGTACCGATCGTAGCGCCTTGGGGTAATAGATTAAATTTTTCAAACTTTATCGAACAAAAAGCATCCGACCGGTCTCCTCTTTGAAGTACGGCGCCAATCACCAGCCCAGGCGGTATCTTGGACGCAAGGTCTTTGCCGCTATGGACGGCAACGTCAATTTCCCCGTGCAAGAGCGCATCTTCCAGCTCTTTGGTAAATAAGTTTTTTTCATTTACTCCACGGGACGGCTTTTCCTTGAGCGCATCCCCGCGCGTCGCGATAATTTTCAACTCAATCTGCATAAGCGGATAGGAGCGGCTTACCATTTCACGAAAGAGCCCGGCCTGCGCACGAGCCAGCTTGGAACCACGAGTACCGATGATGAATAAATTCACGATTTAGGCTTGCGTTCTTCCGAGTCCAAATCAAACAAGCGGTGAACAGCTTCGGTATAACGGGATACACCGCCATCTTCCGCCGCTTCTTTTAACTTGGCCATGGGATGATGCAGAAATTTATTTTTAATATTCCAAATCAAACGGCGCATTTCCTCTTGCTGCTCGGGAGTTGAAGACAAATTCTTTGCGAGCTTTTCAAATTCTTCGGAAGCAATATGATCGAATTTTTGATTCAGCGCCTCAATCGTCGGCCCGGCCTTCAATTTTTCGATCTTCAGAAAAAAATGTTCCATGCGATGATCAATCAGAAGCTCACAGGCGCGCACTTCCTTTTGACGTAATTTCAAATTCGAATCGCAAATACTCTTTAAGTCATCGATGTTATAAACATAGACATCGGAAAGTTGATTGATTTCCGGATCGACATTTCTCGGAACAGAAATATCGATGATAAAAAGAGGCTTATTCTTACGCGCGGCCATGAGCCGTTTGACGTCCTGAAGATGCACAACGTAATGCGGCGCTCCGGTGGAACATATGACAATGTCGGTATCGGCCAAATACCGTAGCCATTCCGAGAAATCCACATTATTGGCACCGTACATTCGAGCTAATTCTTCGCCAATGACCCGGTTCCGCGTAGCAATCGTGAGTTCACCGACACCGTCTTTCACCAAATTCTTTAAGGCTTGCTTGCCTACCTTTCCCGAACCCAAAATAAGCACGTGCTGATCGTTTAATTGTCCGAAGATTTTATGCGCAAGCTCGCAGGCCACGGACGCTACGCTTACCGCTCCCTGGCCAATTTTCGTTTTCTGACGCACTTCTTTGCCAACTTTGATGGCTTGTTCGGCCAAAATAGAAAGCGCCCCACCCACCGCTCCTTCTTTGGAAGCCATTTTATATGCTTCTTTGATTTGATGAAGTATTTCGTTCTCGCCAACCACCATTGAATCAAGGCCCGCGGCTACGCGAAAGAGATGCCTGACCGTATCTTTTTCCTGGAAATCAAAACAATATTGATCAAACCGTGGATCGTCCCGGTCGTGAAACGAAGCTAAAAAGTCCCGTAGAAATCCTGCGCATCCTTTAGCGTCCCGGGTAGCCGCATACACTTCTACACGATTGCAGGTAGAAAGAATCATGGCCTCAAGGCAGCCGGAAAACCTTTTTAAGGTCCTGAGCGATTCGGGAATAACGGAGTCGGAAAAAGCTACCTGCTCCCGCACCGCCACCGGCGTAGTCTGCCAATTGAGTCCCACCGTTATTAAAGAATTCTCAGACATCTAAAATCTCCGTTCTGTCATTCCCGCGAAAGCGGGAATCCAATTTATAAGTGGTTTCCCCCCGGGCAAAGCCCGGGGAGCCCTGCTGGCATTTGGGCCCCCGCCTTCGCGGGGGCGACAGATCCTTCTTAATGAATAGAATGAGCGGTTTTATAAAATACCCCGCTCCCGAGAAAAGTTACAAGAACCGAAGAAAACGAAAACAAAAGATACCTCATGATCTTTGATCCGTGCATGGAGCGAACGCAACGGATATAGAGAAGCGCGCTGTAAACCAACCAGGTAACCGTAGCTAAAACAATCTTAGGCTCCCAAACCCAGAAACGCCCAAATTCACCTTTGGCCCAAATAAATCCCGTGATGAGCGTAACGGTCATCAAAGGAACGCCTAGAAGAATAGTGAAGAAAGCAATATTTTCCAATTCCTCGAGATTCGGTAATTGCTGATAAAAACTTCCGCCGCGGCGCGATTTAAGCGCCCGGTGCTGAAGCAGGTAAAGCACGCTTGTGACAAACGAAATCGTAAAAGCAGCGTATGCCAAAAAAGCCGAGATGGTGTGCACGGCGAAAATTTGATTGGCCAAATACTTCAGCGGGACTTTTACCTCGGTGCTGTAACCAACGGCTGCCGCGAACATGAGCGCCATAACCAGCGGAAGCAAAACCAATCCAAAACTTCCTCGGGATGAACCCCGCCGGACAAAAAGGAATACCAAAAGAACGGACCAGGCGAAAAACACCATGGCTTGATGCCGGTTGGCCACCGGCAGAAAAACGCCCACGTCCATCGCTTCTAAAAATAAAATTACGCACAGCAGGAGAAAACCTAAATCCAGAAAATAATTTCCCGCCCGCGCCCAAGGCGAAGACCGGAACCAGCTCATGAGTAAACAGGCAAACGCAATCCCGAAAATAGCCGTACTTACGAACAATAAAGCCTGCGTCATTGCCTCGAACCTTCGGCGGGTGATCTCGTAAAATTATTCTCGAGGAACCGTTCAAATTCATCTTCCAGCGCAAGACAAGGCACGACTTTGTAACCGGTGATTCGTTCCACATAATCGACGGTTTTGATATCAAAAGGATCGATCATAGCTAAATATAATTTTTTGTCTTTAACGCGAATCGGGCTTACCCGATGCGTCCTGACGTATTCTTCCGTAAATAGCCGGGCGAGGCCCGGGCTAAGTTTTCTTTCCGTAAGCGAGATGTAGCGAATCCCCAGCTTTCTTTCAAGCATTCGCCCAACATCTTCACTGCGGCAAAGATTCATATTAACGAGAACTTGTCCCAGCCGCTGTCCGGTTCTAAAATGGTGCTCCAGCGCTTCGGCTAATTGCTGTTCTGTAATGAGCCCGGCCGAAAGTAGAATTTGGCCCAGGGGTTCTTTTTCCGATTCGCCGGATTTTTCATTATCCGCAAGCACTTTTACGGCCAATTCCAAATCCCTCAGCGGATGATCGCGCCGGTCTCTTAGAAAATTACTGCCTTGTTGTGTTTTTAAAAAATTCTTAACCTCGGCCGCGATTTGCGCAATTTGAGCGGGGCTTTCAAGGCGGCGATTTTCGTTCGTCACCGAAGCAATGGAAAGGCTCATCATCGGAATTTTAGCCATGCGTCCTTTTCTATTTTTTATCATAATTCCGCCGCGCTGGACATCTTCGTCTTTGTAATAGGTCGGGATAATCCGGTCGAAATCATGAATGCATTCTTTGGCAAAAACATGATCAAACTTCATACTCAAAATCACCAAAAAATCATCGCCTCCGATATTGCCGACAAATATTTTTTCTTTCGTGCCGACGGAGTTAGCCGCACGGGTAATAATATTGGCCGTTTGAAGCAAAACGTCATCGCCTCGGTCAAAACCGTAGGCATCGTTAAACGCCTTGAAGTTATCGATATCGATGTAACAAACCGAAAATGTTTCTTTGCTTTCGATCCGCCGCCGTATTTCGTTATCGATAGCGAGATTACCCGGAAGCTTCGTTAACGGGTTGGCCTGGATGCGCTCTTCGTTTCGATGAAAATTAATAGCCACACGAAGCTGAAGTTCAAACGTTGAAAATGGTTTCAAAATAAAATCATCGAGCCCGCTATCCAGGATCATAATTAGACTCGCCGTCTCTTCCTCTTCGGCCATGAGAATAATGGGAGTCGTTGAGGAACCTAGCTGGCTACGAATTCTCTGGCAGAGTTCGCGTCCGTAGGTTTTCCAAATCTCAGAACCCACCAGAACCATGTCTGGAGGATTTTGTGCCAAAGCTTTGCTGGCTTGATCCAAATCGCGGGCCGAGTCCACCACATATTTCCGGGCATGAAGGCGCGCCTCTACGATCGTAAGAAGTTCTTCGTTTTCCTCCATCACCAAAATTCTTTTTTCTACCAGATTTGTCATAATTACTCTGTTGAAATTCTTTTCTGTCTGTCACTGTCATTGCGAGCGAGCGAAGCAATCTCGCTTCTAGATTGCTTCGTCGCCCCTATCGGGGCTCCTCGCAATGACGGCGAACCGTAGCTTTCCTTAGTGGCTGGAAAATTTCGAGTGAGGACGTCGGTTTTAAATTGATTAACCGCTTCACGCATCGAGCTACGAAGATCGGCGTACGCCCGGACAAACCGAGGTCTTGTTCCGTTTAAAAGTCCAAGCAGATCATGAATCACCAAAACCTGTCCATCGGAGTGCGGCCCCGCCCCTATTCCAATCGTGGGCACGGAAATTTCATCCGTAATCCGTTTGGCAAGATCGGCCGGAATACATTCGAGCACCACGGCGAAGGCGCCCGCTTCGTCTAGCGCACGAGCATCTTCCAAAATTCGTTCTGCTTCTTCGCTCGTTTGCCCCTGTACTTTATAGCCGCCAAGCAACTCAGCGCTTTGGGGTGTCAAACCAACATGCCCCATGACGGGAATGCCTTTTTGAACGAGCGCTGCCACCGTTTTCGCCATCGGCTTGCCACCTTCCAATTTTACGGACGAAGCGCCGCCTTCTTTGATCAGGCGTTGAGCATTTCGAATGGCTTTCTCGGGCGAGGATTCGTACGAACCAAAAGGCATATCGCTTACGACCAAACTATTTTTAACGGCGCGGCTCACCGCTTTCGTGTGATGAAGCATATCGCGCATGGTCACAGGACACGTTGAATCGTATCCCAAAAGAACCGTTCCGAGCGAATCGCCGACCAGAACAATATCAATCCCGATTTCATCCAGCAAAGCGGCGGTAGGAAAATCGTAGGCCGTTAAACAAGTAATGGGTTTGCCGGAGCTTTTTTGTTCGCGAATGGATTTAGCGGTAATTTTCATTTTGCTTTTCCAATCGGCCGCATGGATTCATGGCGCTTCTTTGCCATGCGGAGGACGTTACGAATTAAAATAGCGGTGGTTACAGGCCCGACTCCGCCAGGCACGGGCGAAATCATTTTTGCACGCTTTTTTGCCGGTTCGAATTCGACATCGCCCACCGTCTTTCCGTTCACACGGTTCGTACCGACATCGATTACGATAGCACCTTCTTTGATCCAATTTCCCCGTATAGCTTCGGGCTGGCCGATAGCGGCGATCAGCACGTCGGCCGCACGTACATGGCGTTCGAGACTGCCGACTTTACTTGCGGAAGATCGGCACATCGTCACGGTAGCCATTTGATCCAAAAGTAAAATGGAAATCGGCTTCCCAACCGCTACGCTTGTGCCGGCCACAACAACTTCTTTCCCGTAGAGATCTATCCCTGAAGATTTGATAAGTTCGACACATGCTGCCGGCGTGCATGGAAGCGTAACCGGCCGGCCCATAAAAAGAAGACCCAAATTATGCGGATGCACACCTTCCGCATCTTTCAGAGGGCTAAGACTGGACAAAACTTGATCGGCATTCACCTGTTTGGGTAGCGGCATTTGAATGATCACGCCGTCGACGGAAGCGTCGCGATTTAACTTTTCAATTTCCTCTATAACTTTTTCCGTCGAAATATTTCCATCGAGGGCACGCACTTCGTGCTTCACCCCCACCGATCCGCAAGCTTTGCTTTGCGAAGTAATGTACATATCAGTTCCCGCGTCGGTTCCGGCTTTGAGCGCTACGAGCTTCGGTGAGCGCGATAGATCGATTTTTAACTTCGCACACTCCTTACGAAGTTCTTCGATAAGTTTTTCTTTAATGAGTTTACCTTCGAGAAGAGCTGCTTCGCTCATATTCAAACCTTAATTTCAGCTTATGCTTTAGGTGTCGTTTGCAGTTTTTTCATCAATGCTTTTTTCAAAGCAGGACGGTGAATATAATCGACGTTTATTTTTGCCGTATGAAAAGCACCGAGCCATGCACCGCGCAGAAGGGCGAGAGAGACTCTGAGATCGTTTGCTATAGAACCCGTAGCTAAACGCCCTATTCCTTCGATGATTTTCCGGGCTTCGGAAATTTCGCGCGCGAGCTCCCACTGGACACGGAATGATTTCTCTAGTGCGACATCGATTTTTTTCTTGGCTTGACCACGATTCTTTAGCCTACGCGTAACTTTGTATGTTCGCATGAGCGAAGCATATACTGCCGGGTCGGTATCGATAGTTTTTTCAAATTTTTTCTGAAGCTGGCCCAAACGTAACTCGTACAATTTTATTTTTCGTAAAGCGGCACTATTCTTCGCTCTCTTTGAAACAATCCGAGCTACCATGACGCCCAAAGCAGCGCTTAAAGAAGCTACAAGCGCCGAGGTGCTCCCGCCGCCGGGAACCGGTTTGTCACTGGCTAATTTATCGAGATATTCCCAAATGGATAATTTTCGAAACACGGATAGTCCCTCCGATTAGACCAAAAGTTCTCTGATATTAACATTGTAGATATGGACTTTTAGTAGGAAAGATATAATATACCCCTGACTTGGGAGGGTCAAGAAATGGCTTATGATCCGCTGGTTTCAGCCATTATTCCCACATTTAATCGCCGAACGATGCTTCTTGAAGCCATCGATTCGGTACTCCGTCAAACCTATTCGCCTATTGAACTCATTGTTGTGGATGATGGTTCCAATGACGGTACGCATGAGGCTTGCATGGAAAGAAAAGATCTTACCTACGTGCAAATGGATTGCGGCCGGCCACAGATAGAGCATTCCCGCCTTCCAAAATCGTTTGGCACAAACGGGGTCAGCGCGGCGCGAAATATGGGAATTCAGCGCGCGCGCGCCGAATTCATCGCCCTTCTGGATTCCGACGATTTATGGCAGCCCACAAAAATCGAGGAACAAGTTCGTTATTTTGAAAAAAATCCCGAAGCAACGATTTGCCAGACCGAAGAAATTTGGATACGCAAAGGCAGGCGAGTGAATGCCAGAAACATTCACAAAAAATATTCGGGCGACCTATTTAGTCAATGTCTTCCCCGCTGCATCGTGAGCCCGTCGGCGGTAATGTTCAAAAAAGCTTTGCTTGAAAAAGTGGGGATGTTTGACGAAACATTTCCGGTTTGCGAAGATTACGAACTTTGGCTGCGCGTTGCATCACAATTTCCTGTCGGCCTTCTCCCCAATCCGCTCACGATAAAACGCGGCGGACACGCCGATCAATTGTCCGGCCAGCACAGTCTCGATTATTACCGCATCCGCGCGTTGGTTAAATTGCTTGATCAATTCACGCTTAGCGAAGATCAGAAAACTGCGGTGCTCAGCGAATTAAAAACAAAACGCGACGTTTTTCTTTTGGGCTGCCGAAAGCGCGGGAACGAACGTTCGTACAAGGAAATTCAAACCTTAACAGCACCTTTTCCTGCACACGAAAATGAGCGAGCAAATCTGGTTTCCCGATAAAATTTATATTGATAAAGCGGTTGCGGATCATGAACGCGTCCGCCAAATCATTTCGCGGCTGCCGAAATCCACGGTGGAAGTGGTAGAAGACGTCAAAACCTTGACCCGGAAAGCGGCCGGGCAGGCCAACGCCTTTACCGAAGGGAAAAAAACGCTTCTCTTAACACGCCAAAAAGGAAAATTTTTATCGGTTTGCCCCGCTTTCACCGAATCGGCCGTGTGCTGCACCTACCGAACCATCAATATTATTCTCGGATGCAATTTCGATTGCTCGTATTGTTTTCTCCAGGCCTATCTCAATAATCCTTTGATCACATTTTATGTAAATATGGAGGATATGTTTGCCGAACTCAAAGAACTCTTTGAATCCAGCCCAAATAAAACATTCCGCTTCGGCACCGGTGAATTTACGGATTCCCTGTCGCTTGATCCTGTCTTGGGAATCAACGGAGAGCTCGTCGAATTTTTCGGCTGCTACGCAAACACAGCGCTGGAACTAAAAACCAAATCCACGCGCGTAAACGCTCTTCTCAATTTTAATCACAACAGGCGAACCATTATCGCCTGGTCCATAAATACCCAGTTTATTCAGCGCACCGAAGAACATAAAACCGCCACGATCGAAGAGCGCATTCTTGCCGCCAAGAAATGCGCGGATGCCGGCTACCGGGTAGCTTTTCATTTCGATCCTTTGATTACGCATTCGGGCTGGGAGAAAGGTTACTGCGAAACGGTTGGGCTTCTCAGAAAGCACATTGCGCCGCAGGCCATAGCTTGGATCAGTTACGGAACTCTTAGGTTCGTTCCCGAGCTTAAGCGCGAAGCGCAGAGCCGATTTTTAACGACGCCTATTTATTCCGGGGAATTTGTGAAGGGATTTGATGGGAAAATGCGTTATTTCGCGCCGTTACGCACTAGACTTTACGAAACCGTTCATCGATATATTCAGGAAGCTTTTCCTACCATCACGCCCTATCTCTGCATGGAACCCGAGCATATCTGGGAAAAAAGTTTGAACACATCTCATCCGACCACGGAAGATCTCACCAAACGTCTTGATCTCCAAGTCAAACACTGATTGGTAGCAATTTAAAATGGGCGGAAAATAAGATGGATACTCACCCGGCTAAGCCGAGTTTTGTAACCCCGAAGGGCTGTGATCATTTCTCTGGGATATCGCTTGCACGATACCTCTAACGGTCTAACCCGGGACTTCAACTGCTCCTTTAGAACAGTTCCTCACCGCTTGGCCGAGCGGCGGTTGGCCGCTTGGTTCTGCGATGCCGCGCGGTCGGCGCGGCATCGAAAGCGACGAGGTTGGGACCGGACCGGCCCCTGCCCGAAGGCGACGTCCCCTATTTGACCTTCCTCCGCGTAGAGATTGCCTCTTTTCACTCCGGCAAGGACCTATTCGGTCCACTCCGGCATTGGTCTCTGTGGCTCTAATCCGTTCCAAAAAAGAAAACTGGAAGATGGGCGTTACCCACTACGCTGTCCTGCGGAGCCCGGACTTTCCTCCCCGGCACTGCCGGGGCGATCACTCAGGTGAGTATCCAAAGAGCGGGAATAAGAATTGCAAAAAAACACGTGCATTATAACACAATTTATTCCATACCAAGAAAATCCTTTAAGCTTAAAATAACCATAAATGCAAGCTGTTGCTCGGTAATAACTCCGGTTATCTGTGAGTAAGATTCGGATAGACTCACTTGCCAAGCGCTTCTGGCAGTTGCCGAAGGCACGTTGTTAGAAACGAGCGTAGCGCATGGATGTGCGAAGCCATTTCTAACCGAACGGAGAAAATACCGTGGACGGTATTTTCGTAGTGGTGCCGGAGGTAATTGCCAGAGGCGCTTGAAATGAGAAGATTTATTTAAAGGCCCAGCGCTTACTGCCTACGAAATTAACAGCGGTGGCGGATAAAACGGCGAGAAACTGCGCGAGAAGTTCATGTAAACCTAAGACTGAGTGTAGCAAATGGAGCAGAAATAAATTAATTCCGAGACCCATAAGGCAAACAAGCGCGAAGCGTAAATATTGCTTTCGAAATGTGAGTAGGGGCGGTTCGCGAACCGCCCCTACTGTACGCACCCTAAAAGTCCAGGTGCGATTAAGTAGGAAATTGCTGCTCATCGCAATCGCAAACGAAAAAATGGCGGAAGGCAAATAATGAAGATGGATAAGATAAATACAAATGCTGTAAACCGCCATATTAACAATTAATCCCGTTCCGCCAACAAGAGAAAATTTCATAAACTGCCCTACCGGCGTTTCTACTTCCCAAAGCAATTGCCAGAGCTGCTTCAAATATTCGATAATAACTTTCCCCGTCAGCTTACTTTCCCCGTGCAAACGATTCTGGAAAACAATGGGTACTTCTTTCAAACGCTTATATTTGCCCTTAGCCAATATCTCCAGCCCGAGTTTAAAACCAATCGGATTTAAAGAAACGCCTTCGACTACGCCTTTCTTAAAGAAAACAAACCCCGACATTGGATCTTTGATCGAAGTAAACGGCGAAGCAAGCAACGTAGCTCCCCACGAAGCTAGGCGTCTACGTAGCGGCCATTTTGAAATCTTTCCCGCATCCAGGTACCTGCTCCCGATCGCAAGGTCCGCATTATTCAGCGTAAACGCTTGCAGGAGATCGATTATTTGATCGGGCGAATGACTAAAATCAGCGTCCATAAAACCGATAATGTCACCTTCGGCATACTCAAATCCCTTAATAACGGCTGAAGAAAGCCCGCGCTCTCCCTGCCTGCGAACAGATTTCACGGGATATTGATTACCTAATTCCTCCGCCACCTTCCATGTGCCGTCCGGGGAATCGTCATCGACAACGATAATTTTTCCATCGATACCGTGTTTATTGAAAACCTCGGAAATCTTCGGAACGATAGCTCGAATGTTCTCGGCTTCGTTGTAGGTGGGAATAATAATGCTCACACGCTCATGCATTACATCTCCCCTCGCACGGAAGCTTCGTTAATCAATTCCATCGCCCGCGTGTTGTCGGCGGTTGAAAAAATACCGACGATTTTAAAACCGTCACCGCTCGTTCCATAACAATAATCGATGAAAATATTTTGATTGCCGAGCAGTTTCGTGACCGGAGAAAGCGTGCCGACTTTATTCTCAAATTCGACGATCAATACGGGGCGTAAATTTATTTTGACGTGAGGCACGTTTCGCTCGAGAACTTCTTTGGCCTTCGCATTGTCGGATGTAATGGTTTGGAGATAACCGCGTTCGCCCACGGAATAAGCTAAGAGATGAACGATATTAATACCCGAACGCGAGAGCGCCGACACCACCCTTCCGAGCGCGCCGGTTTCATTTTTTGCCTCAAGATGAAGCTCCTGCCCAAGCAAGGCTCTAGCCATGGTTCACCGCTTGTCACCCCCGCGAAAGCGGGGGTCTAATATTTTCTGGATTCCCGCTTGCGCGGGAATGACACTTTTTTTCTGCGGAAATTTTTCCTTTTGAACAAACACGGAAGCCTGCTTATCCGAAAAAACAAGCAGCCAATCGGGATCGCCTGAAAGTTTTTTGGATAAACCCCATTCGCTGCTTATGAGAGCAATTTGTATATCGTATTTATCGAATAACGTTTCCCACCCTGATCTGGCTTCGAGTATTTGATCGTATTCTTCCAATCTTTCGGGGCCGTACATATCGGTACGGCCATCAATGAAAATTTTGTTATCGTTTCCAAAACGGAAAAGCAAATAACCGCCCCAAGCGTAAATATTAAATATATTACCTTTGATATTTTCCCTTTCCATAAAATCGCTTGCGGGAATAGGAAAGAAATTTTTATTGAGCCCATTCCAATAAGTAAGACGGGGATTGTGAAAACCGGCGACGCTTATGAAAAAAAGTAGGGCCCAACAACACAGGACGAAATAATTTCCGCTAAACTCCTGCTCGCACGCGTGGATTCTTCGATTTCTTTCGGTATACCAACGGGTTACTGCGCTAAATTTTTTTTCCAAAAATCCGGCTGCTTTTCTTGAAAACAGGGGTATGTGACGTACGTAAAAAGGAAGCGTACTTAACACAAAAATTGGGATTTGCCTGACAGCCGTCGTCGTTAATAAAACGGTGCATGTGAAAATGGCGAGTTCGTATGATTTTACATTTTTTTGGTTGGATAAAAAAGAAAGAACAAGTAAAACGGAATAGGCGAAAAAGCAAGGAAAGTATTTCGAATGAAAATATACCGGCTGCCATTCTTCGATGTATTTCCGTATGGCCCAGGTAGCTCCCGTTGACCTAAAGGCTCCAAATCCATGCGGATTCATGGCGGTAATAAGCGGAAGACAAATAAGAAGACCTACGATATTTCTTATCACTCGCCCGGACAAAGAACGCTTTTCAAAATAATCCGCCAATAATTGGAATGCAAACGAGGCGGCAAAAATAAATTGAATTAAAAACGATTGATGCAGATTGGCCCATAAAAGATGGACCAACGCCAGGATAAAAGGCGTTTTTGAATTTCCTTCGTACGATTTTTCCCACAATATAACGCTTGTAATTAAAAGTACATAGGCTATCAGGTGAGGGCGTGCAAGCCAATGATGAGCGCTGGAAAGCACTGCAATAAGAATAAAGAAAAAAGCGGATAACGGGCTGACGCCTTGTTTCCTAAGCAATACAAACGCACGACTGAAAATGAATGCCGGTATCAAACTCAAAATCAGCCTTAATCCAAAAAATCCTCCGATTTTCCATAATCCAAATAATATTAATTCACCCAGCCACTGGTGATTTTTCCATGGAATAAGTTCAGAGCTGATTGCAAAATCCGGATCAAATCTCGGAATGGCTTTATGATTCCAGATCCACTCGCCAATTTTGACCTGCCAAAGCGCGTCGTAACAGATAAAAAAATCACGGAGGCAATACGCAAGAATAATCAAAAAAATAACCCGGGACAAATCGGGGACCCATTCGTTTCGCCGTACCGACGTATCTAATTTAAAATTTTCTTTTTTCATGAACTTATGATTTCCTCACTACACGAAGCGGTTTTGCTGTCTTTCCGGGTTTTGAGGTTTATGACTCCGCCCTTTTGGAACATATTTTCTAGACCAAAAAGTAAAATCGAAATAATCAGAAACGGAACGGCAAGAAGAATTTGTGCGGCTAACGCCAATGTATTTTTCTGAGTACGCTCATATTTCTTCCAGCGCTTGAGAATTTTGTAGAGCATATTAAACTCAAATCCGAAAAAATTATAAAGGCTTTGCCACCAGCCGAACAATCCGTATTCCCAAGATACTGTGTCGAAGCTCACCGGAAGAAAATGATTTTGCCGAAGAAGATGCGCTAATGTCTTTGGTGTGTAATGAAGAAAGTGCCTTAGGGGATCGAGATGAAACCATTTTCCCCGGAATATTTTTGCCTGCCAGCTGTCTATATTGGGAACCGAGATAAAAAGAGTCCCTCCGTCTTTGAGCAAACAATGAGCGGATTGTAGTAAGGCTTTAGGCTCGGCGATGTGTTCGAGCGATTGCCAAAACGTGATGATGTCAAATGTGCCCATTTCATGAGTTAAATCCAATGCCGGATAAAGCCGGATATTCTTTTTAGCCAGTACTTCATTCCTACCCGTCTGTGACGGTTCGTATCCAAATTTCTCAAAATACTCGGGTAATTGCTCCAGAAAGGTGCCGTCGCCGCAGCCAATATCCAAAATCTTAATTTTAGATTTATTATGGATGCGCAGCTTTCGCCGGCGTTCCGTCTGATACATACCGATTAACCATTTGTTTAAAAATGAATCTTTACTTAATTCCCCATAATACGATTCGGGATAAAGATCGTCTGAGAAAATTTCCGTTGTTTCAGACCTGAAGACCCTGCAGTCTAGACACTCGACAATGGGGATGGGGGGATCTTTTGGACGATCGGGATTAACGCCTTTGAGCACAGGCCTTGCCGCAGAAGAATGACAAAGTGGGCAGAGATCAGGCAGGGGTGGTTTCCTTCTAGTATATCGACCGGCGAGGATCGATAAAATAATTTGGACGATTTACGATGTTACGGTATGTACGCGCCAAGTAAATCCCTATAAGAGGAAGTGATATAAGTACATAGATAAATAAAAGAATTACCGCTGAAAGGGCAATAGATGAAAGAGTCTTCAGCCATAGACACAGGATTAAGAATATAAAACCAAAAATCCCCGATAAATATAAAATAGCTCGCAGCGGAAATGTCGTGCTGGCTAGAATTCCTCCTACGGCAAATTTAACCATGCGCCCTATATTGTAATTCGACTTCCCCGCTACACGCCCTACGCGTTTATATTCAATACCCGTTGTGCGGTAACCGACATAGGCCATTTCTGTACGCAAAAAAGGAAACGTTGTCTGAGGCGCGATAATGGCGTCGCGTATCAGTTTGCTGAACATACTAAATTCCGCCATCCACATATATACATGGCTGTCGGCAAGAAGTGAGTTTATTTTATAAAATATTTTACGGCATAAAATTAAAAGTCGAGATTCCACGCGATTGCTCCGGATACCGTATACCAAATCATAGCCTTCTTGGATTTTAGCCCAAAAATTTTGAAGCAGTTCCGGCGGATCCTCACAGTCCACGTCTACGATCGTATAATAATCGGCTTCGATTTCCTTTAAACCTCCAAGCAACGCGGCTTGATAGCCAAAACTGCGTGAAAGCGTAAGGACTTTGATTCTCCGGTCCTGCTCAGCCGCCCGGCGAATAAGATCGAGCGAACTGTCGGTGCTCCCGTCGTTCATGAAAACAATCTGCCAATCGGGCTTTCCGCTCAAACCGCTTAGAACTTTTTTTGCCCGATCAATAAATACGGGAATGCATTGTTCCTCATTTTTGATAGCGGAAATAACGGCGATTTTCATAGATTACCAGATAAAATTTTTCTTATAGAATTCAACCAAAGATCTTAATTCTTTATCAAACGACCGGATAGGCTTCCATCCCAAACGGCGGATGGCGGAATCGTCCAGAGAATAGCGGATGTCTTCACCCATGCGGACAAAATTAAATTTAACGTATTCTTTCCAATTCGGCACATCTTTTTCAAAATGAAACTTTATGATTTTTTCCACAACTTCAATATTGGAAGACTCGCTTGAACCCGAGAGATTATAAATTTTATTTCGCTCCCCCTTTTCAATAACCGTAAGTACACCTTCCACCATATCATCAACATGAAGCCAATTCCGGCGGTACGAACCGTCGCCGTGAATGGGGATAGGTTTACCTAAGGTCAAATACTTCACGGCTTTGGGGATAAGCTTTTCGGGGTATTGATATAATCCGTAATTGTTGGTTGACCGAATAATATTAAAAGGGACCTCGTGAGTCCGGTGCCATCCTAAAATCAGAAGGTCGGCAGCCGCCTTGGAGGCAGAATATGGGTTGCTTGGCTTGAGCGGATCGGTTTCCAAATGCAGGCCGTCACGAATATCGCCGTACACTTCATCGGTACTGATCTGAATCAACAGAGGCATTTCATAGTTTCGCTTACCGCGGATAAGCTCCATCAGGTTCTCCACCCCCAGCGCATTGGTCCGGACAAAATTTCTGCTATCCATAATAGAATTATCTACATGCGTTTCGGCGGCAAAGTTTACAACAATATCCACGTCGTATAAATGGCTCATCGTCACAATATCGTCTTTGGTAAATTTAAAACGGGATGTTTTTTCAAATTCCTGAAGAAGTGTCGGATGGGCCGCGTAGGTAATTTTATCGATTCCCCATACATGATGCCCGCGCGCCAGACAGGTCCTTGCAAAATGCGACCCCATAAAACCAAGGCATCCGGTTACGGCAAGTGCTTTCTTAGACATAGGAACTCCGTTTCAACTATAAACACGTTTTGGTTCGGGGGCGGGATAGATAAATCCGCCCCGGTAGCCATATTCATTACAACGTTTTTTGATCTCTTCTGCAAAATTCCATACCAGCAAGAGCAAATCATCGATCTTTTTTATATTCTGCTTAAACTCCTCGATACCGACAATGGGAATAAGGGTTCCCGGCGTAAAAAAACCATGTTTTTTGGGGTTTTCGTCGATAATGTTATCGATCATTTTCCTCGTAATGCCGAAATAATTTAATAGCGTATTACCCTTTGCGCTTGCTCCAAACCCCCAAATCAAGCGGCCTTCGTTCTTGGCCTCCTGTAAAAACGCAACCAAAAGTTCCTTTAGACGCCGGACACGCTCGCCAAAATGTATATAGGAAGTCGGCGATGCAATGCCAAATTGCTTTTCGCGTTCGTAGAATTTCGCGACATTGCTTGTTTTCGAATATTTATTAGGGCGAGCCGAAACAATGCGGATGGTTCCTCCGTGAATCTCAGGGAAATAATGGACATCGACAACTTCAAAATTATATTGGCCGAGCAGCAAAGCTACGGGAGTTAGACCCACGTACGATGCATGCTCATGATAGATTGTATCAAAGAGGTTTCTCTCTATCAAATCAATAACATACGGAAACTCTAAAACAAAAATTCCATCCGGATCGAGACAATGCGAAACGGCATCAACAAACTCATGGACATTATCGACGTGGGCAAATACATTTTGTCCTGTAATCACATTGGGGCGGCCGTGTAACGATACGATTTCTTCGGCAACCGGTTTTGACCAAAATCGGCATAATGTCGGAATACCGCTCGCATTCGCTTCCTCGGCTAAATTTTTGGCGGGATCCACCCCTAAAACCTTAAAATCCCTTTTCTTAAAATAACGGAGCAAACAACCGTCGTTGCTTGCAATATCAAGCGCAAAACCCGATTTTGCCTTCAGCATTTCTCGAATTGTTTCTGCCAACCGGTCGCAATGATCCCTGAACGTCTTCGGCGTAGAGCTCACGTAAAGGTAGTTTGAAAACATCAATGTAGGATCTACCACATGCTCCAGCTGCGACAATCCGCAATCACGGCACAAGAGAACCCGGAGAGGTGCCTTAAATTCTTTCTGTCCCGCGGCAGTCGCGGCAACATAGGAATTTGCCAAAGGCGTGATGCCTAAATCCAGATAAGACAGAAAATTATTTTTCCCGCAGATGCGACACGCGCTTATTTTTCGGTAGCCACTCACACTACTCTCCCAAACTCTTTACGTATTCTTGCAAGCTATCCTGCCAGCTCGGAATAGAAATACGTAACGCCTTTGATATTTTTTGATTGGACATAGCGCCAAAAAAAGGCCGTTTGGCGGCTTCGACAAAATCGCTGGCCAGCGCAGGAAATACGTCTTTGTTTATTCCTTTTGCTTCAATAAAAGTCCGGGCAAATTCATAACGTGATGCGTAGCCTGAATTAACGCAATGATACAAACCGGTTAGCCCGGCATCGAGAGCTTTTAGGGTAACGCGCGCGATATCGTCCGCATACGTAGGCACCGAAAACCGGTCGCAGGTCATTCGAAGCGGCTTTTTTTGATCGATCAATGTTTGAAGTTTGGTCAGAAAATTTCTTTCGCCTTCGCCATAAACCCAACTTACCCGGAAAAGGAGAAATTTGGCTTTGGAAGAAGTAAGATACTGCTCTCCGGCCAATTTACTTTTTCCGTATTCGCTGATGGGATGCGTCGGATCATCTTCCGTATACAATCCGGTTTTTTTTCCGTCAAAAACCGCATCCGAACTGTAGTGTACCAGAACTATATTTTTTTTGAGGCATAGCTGAGTGAGATTTTTAACCGCCGTTGCATTAACGGAAAAAGCTTTATCCCTTTCCTTTTGTTCTGCCAAATCTACATGATTGTATGCCGCGCAATTTAAAACAACATCCGGTTGAAATTTGAGAATAAGGGATTCCATATTTTTAGCGTTTGTGATGTCGAGATCCTTATGGGTAAGTACCGTGCATGGAATATTTTTCGAGGTAAGCATTTTTTTAAATGAAACGGCCAGCTGCCCGTTACCGCCCGTGATAAGAAATTTACATGGCATAGACAACGCTCCTCAAAAAACCATTATCCCTATCCTACCCAATAGCTCAACGCATGCATCGCATTAAAGGCCAATTGGCATAAAAACATAACCACTTGTACACGTCTGTGATTAAATTTCGCGTGGGCAAGCTGTATGAAAAGAGGAAAAATAACAATCAGATACCTCATATAACATATGAAATGATCTGACAACGCAGGAACCAAACCCATAACCAAAGCAAAACTAAATAGTACCCAATTCCCCTGCTTACAAATCCCGAAGAGCAGCCATATATACAGCAGAAAAGCAAGGCGGTCTATTACACTATTAATGTCGCCGTACCATGCCCAATCCACGAAGACAAAGTTCTCTAGAAACCAATTTCGCAAGTTAAATATATTCGCAATAGAAAACTGTCCCACAGAACGCGATTCGCCATAAAACTGCTCGAACCAGTTCCCGGTAAATATTTTCATTAAAAGAAGGTTCAAAGCAAAACCCAATAGGGGCGCTACCACATAAAAGTACTTCGATAAGCTTTTCTTTTCTTGCATCGTTTTCAATTTTAAATCGGTTAACGCATAGACCATAAGGGGCAGCTGAATTAAAATTCCAGTCGGTCTAGTTAGGGGAAGCAAAAAGCCAAATATCGCTGCCCGAGAAAGTTGATTTCTGCTTAGTGAATAAAAAAACAGGACGCAAAGAAGAAAAAAAAGCGACTCTGAATAAACCCGCGTAAAGAAAAAAGATGTTGGAAACACTAACGCGTACCCTAACGTCCTTCGGGCAATCGTTAGATCATATCTTTCACGGACAAACTTAAACAAATAAATAAAAGCAAAAAAGGAAAAAAGATTGCTTAGAAGTAAACCACTGAAAAGACCATTTCCAAACATGAACCGCTTAACAATCGCAATGGTGGCGGGAAAGAGCGGGAAGAAAGGGTTTGAGGGAGAATCTTTTGCATAACCATGATCCGCAATAAAAAGACAATGGGCGCCATCCCAGGTTCTAAATGCCGTCTGCCAAGTAATTTCTGAGGTTGGATATGTGAACTGGCTCAAATATTGTTTCGTTGCAAATGTCCCGAATTGAAAAGAAAGGAAGATTGACAGAAGTATAATAAATTTCGTGGCTAAAATCCAAATGACGGCTTGCCTATTTTCCCTGGACAAGAAATGCATGCACGACTCACGAGCGGCCGACGTCATAGAGAGCCTCGAAGAACATCCGTTGGATTGGATGCTGACGCTGGTACACCCGGCACCAGCCTAAGGGAATGGGATAGTCGCGCTCACGCAGTGTACAGCCATTCACGGTGGCGCGGGAGACGCGCCACTGCTTGACATAGACACGACCGTGCACAAGGCGATCCATGAGCCGCATGTAGTTGGCCACCTGCGCTACGGTCATCTCGTGAAGCGAACTAATGTTGATGAAGAAGCTGAAGCTTTTTAGCGGCAACAGTTCCAGTTGATGCGGAAATAGAAATCGGAGCTGTGCATTCTCAAACTCTTGGCGGATCTCATCATAGTTACGAAACGGCCGAGCGAGAAACGCGCGGCGATTCGGATACACGGTTGTAAGATACCGCTGCGAGATATATAGAGCTGGGGGTACATCAATGATGCAATAGGACGCTGCTGGTAGAGCATGAAGAAATACGTACGCCAGCCGTCCGTACCCCGCCCCTAATTCGGCGACATGCACCCCAGTACCTTCGTTCAGCAATCGACCTGTCGAACCAACGATCCGGTAAAATTCGTGAACAGAATTGCAAAGGTCCTGAGAAATAGCTCGCCCTCGATGCCAGATCAGGAACGGGTTACCCAACTCCGGCTCTTCCAGCTCCTCGAACAGACCTCGTGGGTCCTCGCGCCACACTCGCTCTGCTAGCATCGCCACAAAAACCTTGTAGATCCATGCGGAGAGTGGGTTGAACGAAGCTGTGCACACTCCCCCCGGCAACACAGGCTTCGGGAAACGCGCGGTAAACACTGCCCTCGTCGGACGCGTCAGCCACCCGCTCAGCACGGGCCCGACCTGGAACCGGAGGATACCTAGCATCCGCCAGTTGAAATACCGGGTGTTGACTGTCCGCTTGAAATTCTCGAATCCATCCTGGGAAAGCTGAGCTAAATGGGTACGGTTAAGCTCCGTCCAAAACCGAGCCGGCTGATAGAGCGACGGGGCGTCCGCTACGATGCACAACATCTCCTCCAATCCAGACAATCCATTGAGCATAGATTTGCTATCCGTGGGCCGGGTGCTCATGGGAAACGGCCGTGGTCCACAAGAAAAAGCTGGGGGCAGGTATCCCAAGTCCGATAGGCTGTTTTCCACGTAATCTCGGTGGTGGGATAAACAAACTGATTTAAATACTGTTCTTTATAAAAAGCGCCGAAGCGAAATGCAAGAAAAGTAGAAAAAAGTAAAATAAACTTCGAGATTAAAATCCACATTACAACTTGCTTGGTACCTTTTGATAAACCAATAAATTTGGGTGAGGATATCATGAGAAAGCGGTACCCATATTTTCGTCTCTTTCAGATCGGTTATGGGCCCGCCAGGACTCGAACCTGGGACCAAGGGATTATGAGTCCCCTGCTCTAACCAACTGAGCTACGGGCCCGCTAGCTAAACTAATGCTGCGTACGACTGCGCATATAATAAGCAGATAAATAGAAAAGAGCGGTGGGAACCAAAAGGGCTTTAAAACCATACACAAAACAAATTGATTCCAGAAGCCCGCCACATAACGCACCCATCAAATTTGAACCTAAGGCACGATCTCTTTGTTTCTCTTTTTTAAAAAATGAAATAAAGAGAAGGCCGGCAAAAAAAATAGGCGACGTAAGAAAGAACGATCCAAGAATCACGCGCCAGACAAAGTCCAACCGGTAAAAAATCCTGAGCGGAGTAACATAGATTATGGCTATATTGCAAATGAGAAACATCAAAATAAGCCTCGGCCGATTTAAAGGCCGTCGGGTTGCTATATAGTTGCTGAGAAGAATCCAGATAAGAACCTGAGAAATGATGAAGCTATTCACCATCCAAGTAGAACCAAAAAGCAGAGCTCCTTTCGTAATCGATTGAACCTCCAGAAGCAAAAATCCGGCTCCCAGGAAAAAGAATTCCCATTTGATTTGAATATCGGCGCCAAATATTTTTTTTCTGAATAACAGAAAACATAAGATCAAAATGATAGAAAGCACGGCATGCAGCGAAGGGATTCGAGCTTTTTCCAAATAAAGAAAAGGCCAATCGTCCGATGTCAAACGAACATTCGGCGCATACCGAAGTCGGTTTCGCTCGATAATATTTCGGGCCTTTTCGTCAATTAACGCCAATTTTTGTTCAAGATTGACATTACCCACTATGAAGGCTGTCCCCTCATAAATTTCATTCTTATCACCGTTCTTAAAATGGTGGTAAGCAAGCGGTTCGCGACCGAAGACTTCGGTTAACAATCCAAAAAGCCTTTCTGCAATCCACTCCCTTTGCGCTGCAAATAAGATCACAACAACCCCTGATTCACTCAACATACTTTTTACTTTCTCTAAACTTTCTCGCGTATAAATATAATGGTCCAGACGAATGTTGTTATACGAAGAAATCAAAGAGTGCGAGTCCAAAAAGCCAAACCAAATTACATCATACTTCGAATCGCTTTTTTCAAAAAAAGATCGCGCATCGTCGATAGTGATGCGAACACGCGAATCATCGTAGGGCTTTTCAGGGTGAAGCCGCCTACCCATATCAACAATAACAGGGTCGATATCGACACAATCCACATGACCCGCCTGATAACGTAAAGCAACAGCACAGTCGTTGCCGCTTCCAGCGCCAACTACTAATACGTGATCTTTTTTCTCCACGAAACGATACGGCAAGTCGTAGGGTCCGAGCGACGCTTCATGTTCACCAAAATACTCCGCATTTTCTTCCAAAAATTTTTGGGAAAGGTTGGACATAATTTGATACATAGTATTATTTACCTGCACCAAGTACCCTAGCGATACTTTGCCATCGTGCGTCCATAATGGCTTTAGGCTAAGTTTTTGGTATGGAGACCAATGCACCTCGGTAAACTCGGAACGAAACGGTAATAATGAAATAACAATACCGATGGCTAAAACAATCCACCTAACTTGTTCGGAGCGCTGTCTCGGAAAATACAGACTTAGCACTAATAAGAAAACGCTAAACCAGACAATCGGCGGTGTTTGTAAGAAAGATAGGCCGGCCAATGCCCACGTACCGAATAAACTGCCTAGTATATTCACTGAATAGGCCATAATAGGGTTTGGGTGGCTTTGAAACAAGGAACCTAGATATCTGCCCAGCGGAACAAAAATATATGTAATGAGCGCAAAAAGAGAAAGTGTCATTAGACAAGCCCAAATAGCCACTATAAATTTATAAGCAAATAGTTCGTGGCTTAACGATACCGCCTCATTCCAAATAACCGAATCGGTTAGTATGCTAAGCGATTCTGTAATATGCCGCATGGAGAATATTCCGCGGATACCGGCGGGCTCGGCTACGATAAAAATAAGAACAAAAAGGGGAAGAAGAAAATCAACTGCTTTAAAAGATAGATGCGCTTGAAAACAGCCTATACCCACACCGAGAAAACAAGCGATCAAAATGAAATTACTTAAGTAACCAAAAATCCTAATTTCCGAACCAACCCAACGGATCAAAATCAATTCCAAATATAAAATAAGAAAACTTATCAGAAAAATATGAGCATTCTGCAACGCTATGAACCTACCCGGACTTACTAATTTATTGTGATACATGGAAAGTAATCCTTGAAAAAGGTGAGAATGCGATACTTAGAATTAACATACATATTAAATATCGGCCTTTTTGATAACTTCTCAAGCAACTTTCAGTTATGATAAAATCCAGATTGAAATAGTTCGGTTTGGCTGAGGGATCTCAACGCTTCGATTTGCATTTTGGATAATTCCGGCGATACCGAAGCGCGAATATGTTCGTTCACATGCTCTTCGGTTTTTGCACCGGGAATAACCACCGACACTTCCTGTTGAGCAAGAACAAATTCAAGCGCGGCTTGAACAAGCGACGCTTTTGAATGTTTAACGATGGCTTTGATTTCCTCAAGTCTCTTAATATCCCCGGCGATTTTGTCCGACTGCCAGCGGCGCCGATGGTCGGTTTTTGGAAACTCATGGCCGGCCGCATATTTTCCCGTGAGCATGCCGCAATTAAGCGGTTCGCGCGCAATAATGCCAACCTTTAGGTCTTTGGCTTTCGGCAGTACTTTCTCCATTGGCCGCTGATCCATAATATTTAAAATAAGCTGAATAGCGTCGGCTTTCCCGCCGGCGAGTACCGCTTCCCCTTCGTCCGTATTATGTATGGAAATCCCGTAGCAGCGAATCTTACCTTCTTTAACCAATTCGTCGAGTACGCCGTAGAAGCGCCCTTCTTTAATCTGATCTAATTTGGGATTGTGAAGCTGATAGAGGTCGATGTAATCCGTTCCGAGCCGTTTGAGCGATTCGCGGACGGCGAAACGGATGTATTCGGGATCAAAACTTTTTCGGGTTCCGCCGTGATAAAAATCCCAACCGACTTTCGTGGCAATAATAAACTTGTCGCGAGTACCTTTAAGCGCCTCGCCGATCAATTTTTCGCTGTGACCGTCGCCGTAAATATCGGCCGTATCAAAAAACGTAATGCCGTGATCGGCGGCAAACTTAATGGCGCGAAGAGAAACTTTATCGTCGGTGGGACCGTAACTGCTTCCACCGATGGCCCATCCGCCAAATCCAACTTCAGAAATTTTAAGACCGGTGCGACCGAGGGTACGGTACTTCATGCGGGAACGAGATCGCCGTTCGAACCGATGGCTTCCACCGGACATTCGGCCATAGCGTCTAGGCAGGCTTTTAATTCTTCTTCGGTGGCGGGCTGTTTAAAAACGTAGGAATATCCGCGTTCGTTTTGCCGCTCGAAATTAGACGGAGCGGCAGACCGGCAGAGATCGCAGTCGATGCACTGCGTATCGACGTAAAATTTTCCGGAAATACTTTCTTCTTGTTTTAAATCTCGGTTGGCCATGGGATACTAAATCTGAAAACGTTCTATTTCGCTTTCGTCTACGTGGGCAGACATAATTTTACGGATTTCTTCGGTACCTTCGGCGGAACGGTATTCGACTTCGATAGTAGACTTATCTTTATGACGAGAATAATGTTTGAGAAGCCCTGCGGCAAAGGCGAGCGTTTCCTCGCCCGGCTTATCGCCTTTTAAAATCACGGTAGGGCCTTTTTTATCCGCCAATTCCATAATAATGTCGTTCACATGAGCAAATCGACGGAGCGTTTCATTTTCTTCCTCGTTACGCCCGACAATGGCTTTAAAATCGTGCGACAATCTGAAATGCCTTCCCCATTTAAGCGTCACGGCTTCCCTGAAATTCCGGTAGCCGTGCTTCAGAAGATCCGACATTTTTCTAGAGAAATTTTCATCGGTAAGCAAACAGCCGCCGGCGGGATTCGGGTAATCGCGAACTCCGTTTTCTTCGGCGAGTAAAATTTGCTCTTTCCGGCCCCGGCCTGAAATCGCGAGAAGTTTCTCGCGGTCAATCAAACCTTCCTGTTCGGGAATCGTGGGATCGAGAAGCTGCGCCGAAAGCGGTCGGAGAAGTCTGCCCGTAAGGCCGGATTGTTTTTCAATCGTCGCCAGGCTATGCCTCATTTGAGACATCGGCCGCTGGCCAAGCACTTCACCGGTAAAACAAAAATCGGCTCCGATTTGCTCCATATATTTTTTAGCTTTGGTAAACATATGAATCCGGCAATCCACGCAGGGATTAAGCGCCCGGCCGCGCCCGTATTTTGGATTTTTGATCATTTCCAAATACGCTTCGTCGAGCTGGAGAACCATGAATTTAATACCGAGGGTGCGCGCTACTTCCATAGCTTGTTCTTTGCTGCAGCAGCCCCAGGGAAGCGCAAAGCAAAGTCCGTACACTTCTACACCCAAATCGCGGACGACCAGCGCGGCAATCGTACTGTCGAGACCACCGGAAAGTAAGCCTACAGCGCGAACTCCTGTTTTTTTTACGGGATGAACCGCAAGGTCGCCCAGCGAAGGCGAAGGGATGAGACAGGCTTCTTGAATCATGCGTTTAAAACCGGCTCGGGCTGGGATTGGTAGGAATAAAGCGTATCTCTTTGAATCGGCATTTTGCCACGGCCGCGAATGGCGGAATAAAATGTGTCCAAGCTCGTATATTCGCCGTTCTTACCGCCGGCTTCGCGCGTAATATTCTCATAATAAAGCGTTCCGCCCATATCGTTGGCGCCGACGTCAAGAGAGCCGAGCGCGCTGTCGAATCCGAGCTTTACCCAGCTGGTCTGAACGTTTCGAATCGTATTGGAAAAATAAAGTCTCGCGAGCGCGATAATTTTATACGCGTACTCAAGGCGGTTGATTCCCGCTTCTGCGGGAATGACAGAAGGGAATTTTCGACTGAGCCGTGTTTTGTCCGGCATAAAGAGGAGCGGAATAAATTCGGTGAAGCCGCCCGTTTGTTTTTGAAGCCTGCGAACGTGTGAAAAATGATTCACGACATGAACGGACTCTTCAATATGACCGAACATAATCGTAACCGTCGAGTGAAGGCCGAGCTCGTGCCCGGTACCGATGATTTCAAGCCACTGATCGGTTGTAATTTTCGTAGGGCAAATTTTTTTCCGGACTTCGTCGTCCAGAATCTCAGCCGCCGTGCCGCACATGGAATCCATACCGGCTTCGCGACAGCGCGAAATCGTGTCGCGGTAGCTCAATCCATTGACTTTCGAATAATAATGAATTTCTTCCGGCGAAAAGGCATGCATATGAATATCGGGCCGGTAGCGCTTTATCGCACGAAGGAGATTTAGAACTTCTTCAAAACTCACCCGATCGCTTAAGCCGCCCTGGAACGTCACTTCCGAAATGGTTTCTTTGCCGATGCGCGCGATCGCGTCTTCTTCGCTTAGGATATACGTATCTTTGGCGAATTTGCTTTTCCCGAATTCACAAAAACTGCAGAAATATTCGCAAATATTGGTGTAATTCATATTCATATTGTGAATGAAACTCACGCGATTTTGATTGAGGCGCAGATTCAGCTCATTGGCGGCGTGATAAACGGGAACCATTTCCTCGCCGGACAGGTCGAGAATATAGAGCGCGACGTCGTTCGATAATTCCGCGCCCTGCAATACTTCTTGTAGAATGTTTTCTAAATTCATTTTGTCCTTACGTTACTTACTCAATTCAATTTCGGAAGGTTCCAAATCGTAACCCGCATCACGAATCAACGAGCGGTCCTTTTCCACATCGTGAGCCGGAGTAGTCAAATATCCGCCAATAATGAGGCCGTTGGCGCCCGCTTTAATGGCATCCAACTGATACGAGCCGAGATTCACTTCGCGGCCGCCGGCTAGTTCGAGAATGGCTTTGGGCAAAATAAAACGAAACACGGAAACGGTCTTAATTAATTCGTTAGGATCAATCTGAGTATTGTCTTCAAGCGGCGTTCCGGGCCGCGGATTCAAAAAATTAATAGGAACAACGGTCGGCTCGATTTCGGAAAGTTCGAACGCCAGTTTAATCCGGTCTTCGCGCGTCTCGCCCATACCCATAATTCCGCCGCAGCAAACCTCGATGCCCGCTGCTTTGATAACCCGAATGGTGTTTAACCGGTCGTCGTAGGAATGCGTAGTGACAATTTTCGGATAAAATTCGCGGGAAGACTGTAAATTATGATTAATACGCCGAACGCCGATTTCACGGAGTTTTTCGGCGCGTTTCCGGTCAAGGAAACCGATAGAGCAATCCAAATCAATATCTACCCTTTCCTTAATGTAGGCGAGGGTATCGCAAATCTGATCAAAATCCAGGTCGCTCAATTGATCGCCGCTGCAAACCAGGCAATAACTATCCGCGCCGTTAGCCTTCATCAATTCCGCGCGCTTGCAGGCCGTCTCTTTATCCACTAAAGGATACGTCGCAACTCCGGTATCAAAATGAATGGATTGGGAACAAAAACCGCAATCCTCCGTGCACATGCCGCTCTTGGCATTGATGAGTGAGCAAAGATCGAATTTACCCTGGCTGAAATGCTGGGTAATTTGCATTGCCGCCCTTGTTAATACATCTATTTCTTCGCGGTCATCGAGCGCGATCAAAAATCGCGCTTCTTCCAAATTGACCTTTTCACCGGACAAAACTTTATGCTTAAGCTGCCCAATCCGTTCGATATTGGTCATAACGCTCGCTTTCAATAACTATATTGCGTGGAATAAGAGCTATCTACTTCGCAGGGTTGGAAGCCTGCTTCTTTAATCAACCTGACGATTTCTTTTCGCGTAGATTCGACCGGGGACGTCGCGCCGGCGTCATGCATAATTTTTTCGTTGAGGTTCGTTCCGGCAAAATCATCCACGCCAAAATAAAGCGAAACCTGCGCCATTTTCATACCGAGCGTTGTCCAGTATGCCTTGATGTGGGGAACGTTATCCATAAGAAGCCGCGATACGGCGAAATTTTTGAGATCGAGCATTCCGTCGGTCGGGCTGATATGATCGAGCTTTGTGTTTTTCGGGTGGAACGCAAGCGGCACAAACGAACGGAACCCACCGGTTATATCCTGAAGATCGCGGATCATGAGCATATGCTCGACACGGTCCTCGGGGCCTTCTACGTGCCCGTAAAGCATCGTCGCGTTCGTTACCAAGCCGATTTCGTGGGCTTCGCGGTGAATATCAATCCATTGTTCTCCGTTAATTTTCTGCGGGCAAATTTTCTTTCTCACTCGTTCACCTAAAATCTCGGCGCCCCCGCCGGGCATACTATCTAAGCCTCTGCGCTTGAGTTCCAAAAGACATTCACGAATGGACATTTTCCCCATATTCGCCAGAAAATCGATTTCAACGGCGGTAAACGCCTTCACAAAAAGCGATGGATCGACTTCTTTGATAACCGAGACAATACCTGCGAAATAATCGAAGGAAAGCTTTTCGTAAAGGCCGCCGACAATGTGCACCTCGTGCACGCCATATTTTTCAACCGCCTCGAGGACGCGCCTTTTAATTTCATCCAGCGTAATCACGTACGCGTCGGGCGCGCCTTCCGGGCGGGCAAACGCGCAGAAATAGCAGCCGACGTCGCAGATATTGGTGGGGTTGATGTAGAGATTATTGGAGAAATAAACCATTTTGCCAAATTGCTTTTCTTTGGCTTCGAGTGCCATTTGCCCCAGCGTAACGATATCGTTTGAACTGTAGAGTTTCACGCCGTCGTCGAAATTGAGGCGCTCACCGCACGCTAATTTTTCCTTAACCGATTCCAAATTCGGATCTGAGTAGAGCATCATTTTCCGTTTTTTCCTAGGTGCCCTTGAGGAGCGAATTCGTTGTAGGGGCGCCATTTATGGCGCCCGCTTAATCGGGCGCGGTGAACCGCGCCCCTGCAACTACCTTGTCTCAATGACGGTCCTATTTCGATTTTTTCCGTGTTTCGATTTCCTGGAAAAGCGCGTCCACGATTTCTTTTTCGGGAACCGTTTTAGTTTGTTTCCCGTTCTGGTAAATCATTCCTTTTTCTTTTCCGCCGGTCACGCCGAAATCCGCTTCCCCTGCTTCTCCCGGACCGTTTACAGCGCAACCCAAAACAGAAATAGTGATCGAATCTTTAATGGAAAGTGCTCTACGCTCTACTTCATCGGCCATCTTGAAAACGTCGACTTCTGCTCTGCCGCAGCTCGGACAGGAAATCACGCGCGCCTGAGTTTTGCGAAGACCCAAAAATTCGAGTAAAAACCGGCCGACTTTTACTTCTTCAACGGATTCAGCAGTAAGCGAAATACGAATCGTATCGCCGATGCCTTCTCTTAAAAGAGCTCCGAGCGCGAGCGTGGAAGACACGGTGCCACGGAGAAGCGTTCCGGATTCTGTAACGCCCAAATGCAAAGGATAATTCGTACGCGTACTCATAAGCCGGTACGCCTTAATGGTAGTATCGGGGTCGGAAGCTTTTAAGGAAAGGACGATATCGTGAAAATCTAAGTCTTCGAGAATTTTAACGTGGCGCTCAGCGCTTTCGACAAGCGCTTCGGCGGTGGGATGACCGTGTTTAGCCAAAATATCTTTTTCCAGGGAACCGCCGTTTACGCCGATGCGAATCGGAACGCCGCAGGACTTTGCTTTCTCAACCACCATTTTAATACGGTCTTCGGTGCCAATATTACCCGGATTTAACCGGAGTTTGGAAATACCCTGATCGAGCGCGATGAGCGCTAAGCGGTAGTTGAAATGAATGTCTGCAACAAGCGGAATGTGAATGCGCTTAACGATGGCGTTTAACGCCCGCGCGTCTTCTTCATGAGGAACCGCAACGCGAACGAGTTCGCAGCCGGCTTCTTCGAGCCCGAGGATCTGCTTCACGGTTGCTTCGACATCGGCGGTTGTCGTTGTCGTCATCGATTGTAAACGAACGGGCGCATCCCCACCGAGCGTGAGCGGCCCGATACGAACTTGCCTTGTCTTTTTGCGTTCAGCGGTGATCATTGTCTCCTTAGTCATTGCGAGGCGTTGTTCCCAATGACGCAGATTGCTTCGTCGCGCCTACGGCGCTCCTCGCAATGACAACGTCGTCATTGCGAGCCCCCGTAGGGGGCGAAGCAATCTCGCTTTTTGAAGCATTATACTCTTCGACGACACGATTGAGATGCATCGAACAAAATTTTGGGCCGCACATCGAACAAAATTCGGCGGACTTGAAATATTCTGCCGGAAGCGTTTCGTCGTGCATGGCCTGCGCGGTTTCAGGGTCCATCGCCAAAGCGAATTGTTTTTTCCAATCGAAAGCATATCGGGCTCGGCTGAGCTCATCATCCCATTCACGGGCGCCGGGCCTATTGCGGGCGACATCAGCGGCATGCGCTGCAATTTTATACGCAATTACACCCTGATGAACGTCGTCTTCGTTCGGGAGTCCGAGATGTTCCTTCGGCGTCACATAGCAAAGAAGCGCTGCACCGGCCGTACCTGCGGCCGTTGCGCCAATCGCAGAAGTAATGTGATCGTAGCCCGGAGCAACGTCGGTCACGAGCGGACCGAGAACATAAAACGGCGCGCCGTGGCATTCTTTGATTTGCCGCTCGACATTGTAAGCAACGAGATGGAACGGGACGTGTCCCGGCCCTTCGATCATTACCTGGACATCTTGTTCCCACGCCCTAAGCGTGAGCTCACCGAGTGTTTTAAGTTCGGCAAATTGCGCTTCGTCGTTGGCATCGGCTAAGCAGCCGGGACGGAGACCATCGCCGAGGCTGAGCGTTACATCATAACGCTTACAAATTTCAAGAAGCCTGTCGAATTGTTCGTAAAGAGGATTTTGCTTGTGGTGAACGGCCATCCACGCCGCGTGAAGCGAACCGCCCCGGCTCACGATACCGGTAATGCGCCCCGCGGTGAGCGGCAAATGCTGCAAAAGCACGCCGCAGTGAACCGTGACGTAATCAACTCCCTGCTTGGCCTGGTATTCGATAACTTCGAAAAGAAGATCGGCCGTAAGGTCTTCGGGCTTCACGACTTTCTGAACGGCTTGATAAATGGGAACGGTTCCGATCGGAACGGGGCTTGCATCGACAATGGCTTGGCGGATTTCGTTTATGTTTCCGCCTGTCGAAAGATCCATGCAGGTATCGGCACCAAATTTTACGGCACGTTTAAGCTTATCCAATTCTTTTTCAATATTGGATGTCACCGCGGAATTACCGATATTGGCGTTAATTTTACAGCGCGTGTTAATACCGATGCCGGTGGGGCGAAGGCTGATGTGATTTATGTTGGCCGGAATAATCAACCTGCCCGAAGCAATTTCAGAGCGGATGAATTCGGGTGTTAAGCGTTCCCGTTCGGCGACAAATTTCATTTCCTCGGTGATGATGCCGCTACGCGCATAATGCATTTGGGAAACATTTTTCTGGCCTCGGCGGGGCGCCACCCAGGCCTCGCGGGAAAATTTTTCTTTATGCCAGAGCGATTGGACGGGGAAAACTTCGCGCGCGTCATGGTGTTGCGCGTCGTGATGGTGATGATCGTGATCGTGGCCGTTATGGCCGTTTGAATCGTGTTCAGAGCATGACATTTTGATTCCTCCGATAAAACTTCATGGGGCCAAGTGAAACGGCCAAAATACCCGACTGAGATCGCATTCACGGGTAAAATATATTAAGGAAGGGATTATTATACTAATTATTATAGAAGTGACAAGCGCGGACTAAATGACGCAGTTAGGCAGCCTTGCGGAGCTTTCCAGAAACGAATTCCATTCTTATTTTGAAATTAAGCGCATGGGCAATCTTTTCGAGCATTTCAACCGTAAAATTGTAATTTCCCTGCTCAAGCCGCGAGATATTCGACTGCCGGGTGCCGATCTTCCCGGCAAGATCACCCTGCGTCATTCCCGCTTTTTCCCGGGCCAGAAAAATCTGGTATCCTAAATTAAGCTTCTGTTTTTCTTCTTCATACCCTTTTTTGAATTTGGGATCTCTCAACTCTCTTTTAAGATACTCCTGAAAGCTGTGTTTATTCATAAATCCTCACTCACTGTCCAATTTAACTTTGCCCTGTTCATAGCGAGCTATGAAATCGTTCATACGTCTTCCGGCCAAATCCAAATCGCTCCTTTAAATTTCCCAACTTTTCTTACGAAATCCGTGCAGGAGAATAATATTGCCTCTCAAGAAAAAGAAATAGAGAATGCGGATATTATCCGAACCAAGGCGGATTCTAAGTTCATATAACCTATCCTCGACCTTATCGGCGTAGGGGCGCTTTAAATCAGGCCCTGTCTTTCCAAAAGACTGATCCACGCCGATATTTTTTGGCGCATTTTATGAGGTAATGAACTTATCAGGTCCTCTACCGGTCTTTGGCCGCGCTCGTCCCAATAGAAATGAGTTTTAAACATATACCGGCGGGCGATTAGAAGGATATATCATTAAAGATATATTGTCAACCGCCTTTAGGTGGGGGTATGAAATGTATGGAATACGGATAGAACTTTGTGAGGGAGGGAAATTATAAGCGGCTAACTAAGAAAACTCAAAAGGATTTTTTGTTAGTCGGAAGTGTTTTCGTTTATTGACTTACTTTGGCTTACTTCCCGTTCTTTTCGACAATGTCTCCGATAACGGGCAGTTTAAACCTCTCACCCTGATAAGCCTTGATCATAAGAATGACCCACAAGGCAAGACTGGCAAGGTTTAAAAGCAGTACGAGCGCGCCCACATAAAACATAACGGAAAAAACCCACTGCAGAACAAAGATGGCCCCAAAAGTGACGATGGACTGCAGGGCGTGAAAACGCACGAATTTGTTTTCCTTTTCAATGACGATGAAAACGATCCCCGAAACGAATCCGGCGAGATAACTCAAAAGCGCGGCGACATTGGGCTGAAGCTTTGTTGATGATTTTCCCAAATCTTTTTGCATGGACGCCTCCTTTTTGTTTTTACTATTTCACTATTGCGGTATTACGAGTGCGGTGCATATATTACCATTACTGTCTGCGAGAAACTACCTGGCTTTGCGGCCTCCGCGGACAACCTTGCACATGGGCTCGTTCTCAATCAGATCGGCCGCGAGGGCGACGGAACGGTCTGCGAGCGCACAGGCTCCGTCTTTCAATAGCGCACTCTGCTGCACGTACGCAACATTATTCTCCATATCTTCGGCGTGCCAGCCGCGGCTATGCGCGATAAAAGGAAATTGCGGAAACGTGAAACCCAATTCACCGAAGAACGTCATCATTTGCCCGACCACGGCTTGAATATTGTCCTGCCCGCCGGTCACAATAAAGGAGACGGCTTTATTGCGGATTAAAACGCGGTCAGCAATCGTCATCTGATTTTGTATGGCGTTCATGCGTTCGATCATTTTGTAATAAAGAGAACTCGCCCCGCCCCAGCGAATCGCAGTAGAGATGATTACGGCGTCGGCCCAGAAAACAAACGCGTCGTAAACCGCGGTGAGTTCGTCGGTCGAGTCCATCTGGGTGATCGTGCAAGGCCAAGTACACGCGCGGGCGCTTTTGGAATAATACCCTTCGCAGGCGCGAAATTTTAAATCATTGAGCCGTATCAGCTTCGTCTCGGCTCCGAGTTTTGACTCGGCATGCTCAAGTGCGATTTTGAGCAACGCTTCGGAAGTCGAGTAACGCGGATTATCTTTGTTCATCACGGTCGTCGAAATGCCCGCGACCCGTATCGGCCCCGGCTGCCGTTTGATTTCCCGCATCAAAGGATGCGGCGGGTGCGGGGAACGTTTGGCTTTGGTCAGAGCGTTCAGATTTACGTAAAGATCCCCGCCTTCCTCCTTCAATTCATACTGAGGAACAGCATCGGGATGGCCGGGCTGAGCCTTGCCCGTTATCCGGTGGAAATCCCAAGCATGCCAGGGACAAACAATGTAATCATTTTTAATGACGCCTTCGCCGAGCGGTCCGCCTTCGTGCAAACAATTTCCCGAAATGGCGCCAAAACTTCCCTCGCGATAAGACAGCGCAATCCTCTGCCCTTCTATTTCAACGGACTGCAGCTCTTTTGTTTTTAGTTCCGCCGCCTTCCCGATTTTCACCCACTTCTTTTCACTCATACAAATCCTCTATCAATCAGTTATTGTCTTTTATCCTGGCTTTACTTACTCAATAGTTTCAAGATCAAACTGCATTAGTTCCAGTATAAAAAGTATTATGAGAGAACCAAGAACCCATGGCCTTGCTTTAATAACAAAGTCAAAAATAATTTTCACATTCGAATTTGTGAAATTAGTTATCAAAGCAACTAGCAAGAAAAAAAGACCAACAGAAGTAACCAGCCACCAAAAAGTACCATCTTTTACTGACCCTAACTTTTCCCACATATTTAATTTGCTTCTATATATCACCCTAAACTCTTCACCGAACTGAGGAAGTGAAAGCGGGATTCGTTTTTCATCGAGGTCCTGCAATAAAAGCCCCAATACCTTAATAAAAAAATTATGACGCAATAGTAGGCCGCAAGCTCCGGAACCTATTGTTACAATAGCAAACAATACTTCAGTCCAATTGAAAATATTCTTGTCATTACATTTATCAAAAATTACATTCATCAGCAGAGAAATGACGGTAAAAATAATTGTAGGTATTGCCCATATTAAAGTTACATGCTGCCTTCTCTGTTGCCATACTTGGCTATATTGCGCTAAAAAGTGATCGGTCATCTCATTACCCGATGTCAGTTTCCCTCATTTGGACTTTTTGTCTCTTAAGGAAAGTTATTTAGGATTTACAGAAAGATAATCATTCAAAAACATATCTAAAAGATCTTTTATATCTTCCCGAATGCTTTCAACAATAGATGCTTTATTCTTCAATCCCACTCTCGCAGATCCCCAAGTAAAGACGCCGGTTGCAACCACAGGATTAGAGAGTAATGAGACAGCTTGTTTTAATGACAAATCTGTAGAGGTAGCGCAAAAGATTACGTCGGGCATACATGCAACAGTTATAGTAACCGCTAATTCAGCTTTATTTGGATCGTTCCATGTTTTCCCTTGCTCATATACTGTAATTCCTGCCAAACGTAGTTTCAACTCAACATCCGTCCTAATTTGAGTTTCGTTTAATCCGATATTATTAGAGTCTCCTCCAAACATAATTTCGACAGATGCGCCTGAAAGACCTCTCAAGACTTCTTTATCTCTGAGACTTGCAAATGACAAGCTCGGAAAAACGCAAAAAATAAAAACGGCTACTAGTATTTTCACAATTATCTTTTTCATCTTCGTAACCTCTCTTATTCTCTATCGCGTTGTACCGGATTCATATAACGAATCAAAACAATTCTCGAGAGGACAACGCTCCGATCCATTTTTACTTTTACAATCTCGAATGGGTGCCGTCGCAGAAGGGTTTTTTGGCGGATTCCTTACAGCCGCACCAGGCCACCTTCTTTTTGACATCGATCGTCACGCGAACCGGCTGCACGCCGGTATTTTTCCGGGCGTGAGAACCGTCGCAGAAGGGCTGTTTTTCTGATTCGCCGCACGCGCACCAGGCGTAGTTTCCCGGTTCCACTTCCATGACAAACGGCGCATTTCTTTTTGTGCTCATACTGTGCTCCTTTTCACTTTTAGCAGGCGTTAGCGTCTACGCTCCGATCGGGCGCTGCTCGGCAGACGGACAACTTTTCCGTCCCGCCACACGACGGCGGGAACTCCGGCTAACTCGTACCGGGCAATGGCTTTTTTGACCGCTTTTTTCAGAGCTTTTTCCGCATTGGCCTGCATGGTTTTGACGCTCATTCTTGCCATAATTATCCCTCCGCTGCCTTCAACATTTTTGTAAAGCATTCTTGATCAAAAATTTCAATCTTGCCAGACTTTTCTTTAGCAACCGCGCGCGGAATATTTTCCGAATTATCAAACAACATCCAGGAATCAAGAACGGGCTTGTACAACCTGAAAAAAACCCTGATTCCTTTGTGGAAGCGACGGCGGACAACTTTCTCAGGAATATCATGCCCGCCCATTTTCACACGGTTCGCTACACGGGCAAGCGAGAGTTTGACATCCGGTATCCAGAGAAAAAAAAGATGGATCCTGTAGCCATCCTTCTTTAGATCTTTTCAATCGGGAAAGATAGGTAACGCCGGATAACGTGGTTTCAAAAGCAAAGTCGATTTTCTTATCCGCATAAATATTGATCTACTCGAGCAAAAGCCTGCCGGCCTTCAGTGCAGCGGCATCGGGTGAGAAAGCTGAAAGGCCGCGTGCGATCGTATCGGCATTCACAAACGTGGTGCATTTGACATAATTAGGCAGGAATTCTTCGGCAAAAGTCGTTTTTCCGGAGCCGTTAGGGCCGGCGATGATGTAAAGATTGGGACCCGATTTGTTATTGGCCATGGTAATTATTCAGCGTAGTTGGAGCGTCATTATCATATCATATAATTTTTATGAACTAGACGGCTTTTTGGGCAACGCGGATGATTCGTATTAAGAATTCAACAGCCAAGACGGGGTATTTTCCGATCGCGGTTTCGCCGGAGAGCATGACGGCGTCCGTCCCATCCCAAATGGCGTTGGCAACGTCGGAGGCTTCGGCGCGCGTGGGACGCGGCCTTTCAATCATACTCTCCAGCATTTCGGTGGCCGTCACCGCAAACACTTTTTTCTGGTTCGCCCGGCGAATGAGTAATTTTTGAAGAACCGGAACCTGCTCCACGCCGGCTTCGATCCCGAGGTCTCCGCGGGCTACCATCATTCCGTCGGCCATTTTAAGAATACCCTGAATATTTCCGAGCGCTTCGTTTCTTTCGATTTTTGCCATCACGGGAATTTTTTTACCGAGCCGTTTTAGCTCGTCTTTCACGCGATTAAGATCCTCGGCGGATTGAACAAACGATAAAGCAATCCAGTCCACATTTAACTCTGCGGCAGCGCGTAAGTCTTCCCTGTCTTTTGCCGTGAGTACAGTGGAAGGATACGCTGCGTTCGGAAGGTTGATTCCTTTGTTCTCGCCAAGCCTTCCTCCCGTAATAACGCGGCAGTCGATTTGCTTTTGCGGCCGGCGAACCTTAAGCACACGAAGTTCCAAAAGCCCGTTATCGATAAAAATCGAACGGCCGGGTACGGCCATATCCAGAAGCGGCTCAAACGGCGTTGAAATGATCCGACTATTCCCTTTTACCTGCCCGATCCGAATGGCGATTTTCTGATTTTGCTTGAGTGCGACGACCCCGCGTTTAAGCCTGCCTGTGCGGATCCTCGGTCCCTGCAAATCAACCAAAATGGATATTTTTGAATTTCGTCGCGGCCTCTGCTGTCTAATCCGGCGGCACCATTCTTTTAACGAATGAGAATTCTGGTGGGACATATTAATGCGGAAAATATCTACGCCGGCCTGGACGAGGGATTTAATTTTTGGGCCTGTTTTGCAGGCCGGTCCTACGGTAGCGATGATTTTTATTTTTTTCATACCGTTTGACTAAGCGCTGGTCGGGCGCTTGGTGCAACGGTACTGCGCAGTCCGCGCAGTAAAGAATGCTCCCGGGCATTATACCCGGGAGCATTCGATAATTAATCCTGCAGGCGGATGTCGAGGAAGTTCTTGAGCTTCCGGCAGCGCGTCGGATGGCGGAGCTTGCGAAGCGCTTTGGCTTCGATCTGGCGAACACGTTCGCGCGTGACGCCGAAAATTTGACCGACTTCTTCGAGGGTTCGCGGGTAACCGTCGCCGATGCCGAAACGAAGGCGAAGTACTTTCTCTTCCCTTTCGGTCAGCGTGCTCAGCACCGTGTCCATTTGCTCTTTCAGCATGGAATACGCAGTCGCGTTCGCCGGAGAAATGGCGGACTTGTCCTCGATGAAATCTCCGAAACTGGTATCGCCCTCGTCCCCGATGGGCGTCTGTAAGCTGATCGGCTCCTGCGCAATCTTTAAAATGCCCTTCACCTTCTCGACGGGCATGCGCATGACCTTCGCCACTTCCTCAGGCGTCGGTTCGCGGCCGGTTTCCTGAACGAGATGGCGCTGTGCGCGGAAAAATTTATTGATCGTCTCGATCATGTGCACCGGAATACGAATCGTCCGGGCCTGATCGGCAATGGAACGCGTAATGGCTTGGCGGATCCACCACGTCGCGTAGGTGGAAAACTTATAGCCGCGCTTATATTCGAATTTATCAACGGCTTTCATGAGTCCGATGTTTCCTTCCTGAATCAAATCGAGGAAAGACAAACCGCGGTTGGTGTATTTCTTCGCGATACTTACGACCAAGCGCAAATTTGCGGCCACCAAATCTTTTTTGGCGCGGGACAATTCGCGCTCGCGGCGAACGATCATGATCATCTGCTCGCGAACTTGCCTCTCGCTATCGCCAAGCTCGGAAACAATCCGGCGAATGCGTTGCTTGGGATCGCCCGGTACTTCTTCGATTGACTCTTCTTCTCGGGTAAACGGAGGCACAACCTCGGGGGTTATGTCGGGTTCTCTACGGAGGCGGTCGAGCTCGTTTAATTTTTCCCGAATGCTATCAATGATTTCCTCGATAATTCCGATGCTTAAATTAAACTGCATCAGCAAATTGACCAAGTCGGCGTTTTTGCGCGCCGTTTTGAGTTTCTTACCAAGAAGCTTCATCTTTTCTTTATTAACGACGGCGTGCGGCTCGACATCGGACTCGGTCATGTCTTCGATTTTAACTTCGTCGGTCGCAATGTGCGTGGCGATACGAAGCACTTCGATTCTCGAAGCACGGGTCTCGTAGACGGCAATTTTCAGCTTGTCTTCGGCTTCTTCGATGCGTTTGGCCAAGCGAATTTCTTCGTCGCGCGTGAGAAGCGGAATCTGACCCATTTGCCTGAGATACATCCGGACAGGATCGTCCATCCGGAGCTGACGCTCATAATCTTCTTCCTCATCGGCTTCTTTTTTAGCCGTAGCTGCGGACGCTTTCTTTTCGCCGGCAGCGCGTTTGGCCGCCATGACTTCTTCGGCGCGCGCAAGCGAACGCGCGGGGTAGCCGCCCATGATTTCAATCTGATTTTCCGCTAGAAACGATACGACTTCTTCGATTTTATCCGTGGATAAAACTTCGGGCGGGAGTTCGTTGTTGACCTGCTCGTAGGTGAGAAACCCTTGGCGCTTACCGAGATTAAGTAACTTATTAACGCAGGACTGAAGAATATTTTTGCTAACAAGCGCTCCGTTTCGTCTGCCGCGTTTGCCCCGGGTCTTGCCTGCGCCCGCTTTCTCGAAGCTTAATTTTTGTTTGGCCGGACGGCCGACTTTAGCTTTCACCTGATAATCTCCCATTCATTTTCGTCAACTATGTTGAAGCCGGGTTAATTCCTGAAATTCACGAACCAATTCGGCAACTTTGCCGTGGTCGCCCTGGAACTCGGCTTCTTTAATCTTCCGTCTGATCTCGTCCGCGCGGCACTGACGCTGCTTCAGCCTGAGCTGTTGAATGCAGTGAGCGAGCGCTTTGCTTTTTTCCGCCAGCGAAAGATGCGCGTAAATATTTGAACTAAGATACGATTTTAATGTCTGACCGATTTCCCGATCCGCAACAATGCGCGGGTCGTGCAATAAAACGCGCACAGAGACAGACCGTCCCTCTCCGTAGCGCGCTTGAATACGGTCGTAAACCTCGGCAACTTCGTTACTAAGAAAGTCACTTCCTGAGAGGACTTCACGGGCTTGAAGAGCCAACGTCTCATCTTCGGCAATTAAGCTAATAATCGCATATTCCGCTTGGAACGGATTTTTTATGAGAGACGTCGTAGGAGCGTCTTCTTCAGGTTCCTGCGCTTTAAAACGACCGGATAGTTTATCATGAACTTTCGCAAGCTCAAGCTGAATCGACTGCTCGTCGACCCCCAAAACAACAGAAAGCTGCTTTACGTAACGATCGACCAGGACAGCGTTTGGAATCATGGCGAGCATGCTCACCATTTCGGTGGTGATCGTCAAAAGCCCCCGCGCTTCGCGGTGGTTGTGCCGCTTCATCAGAAGTTTTAATTTGAATGAAAAAATATCTTCGCTTGTTTTAATCAATTCACGAAATGCGTCCCCGCCGTTGTCACGAACAAAATCATCCGGGTCAAATCCGGATGGCATCGCCACCACTTTCACGCTCACATCTTCGGTGAGAAAAACTTCAAGACCTCTCAGCGCCGCATTTTCCCCTGCTTTATCTCCGTCGAAAACAAGCACGATTTCTTTTACGTAACGCTTGATAAGCCGCGCGTGATCTTCGGTAAGCGCCGTCCCGAGCGTAGCTACCGCATTTCGAATGCCGGCAGCGTGGAGGCGCATGACGTCCAAATAGCCTTCGACGATAATAAAATACGGATCGTCGCGATCGATATGGCGCTTAGCAATATGAAGCGCATAAAGTTCCTGCCGCTTTTTAAAAACATCGCTCTCCGGCGAATTGATGTATTTCGGTAAATCATCGTTCATGACCCTTCCGCCAAAACCAATGATCTTTCCCTGCGCATTCGAAATAGGAAACATCACGCGCCCGCGAAATTGATCGATGATATTGCCGTATTGGGAGCGTGTGGCAACACCGCTTGCAAGAATATCTTCTTCGGAAATTCCCTTCTTGCGGAGGCCATCGTACAAAAGATGTTTTGAAGCCGGAGCAAATCCTACTCCGAATTCTTCGAGAATCTCGGGACTGAACTGCCGCCCGGCCATATACTCGCGCGCCTGTTTTCCGGAATTGACATCGCTAAAATGAGCGCGGAAGAAACGCTGGGCTAATTCATAAATGCCGAATAATTTTTCGCGGCGGGAAGCCCCTTTGGCCTGCTCGGGAGTAGCTTCGGGAAGCTCGATATTGGCTTGACCTGCTAATTGGCGTATGGCTTCGACAAAATTGAGCCCGTCGATCCGCATAAGAAAATCAACCACATCGCCGCCGACGCTACAGCCAAAGCAATGATAGGTCTGACGATCCGGGCTCACCACGAAGGAAGGTGTTTTTTCTTTGTGAAAAGGACAGCACGCTTTGAAGTTCCGCCCCGCCCGCTTCAGCTGAACAAAGTCCTGGACGACAGCCACGATATCTGTGGCTTGCTGAACTCTCTCTATAATTTGATCGTCAAAAAAGGCCATATTTATTTTTTCGAAACGAAAAGGTTATCTTTCATATAAAAACGATACAGTAAATCTTTACCCTTGCTTATACCGATACGCTTCGAAGCTTTTACGTTTACTATGTCAGGAAGATTGGGGTTTTCTTCAAATCTTAGCGGGCCGCCGTTCGTCATATCCAAACCGTTTTCCGTTTTGGTAATTCCAAAAGCCTGCGTCAATCTTCCCGGCCCGGAGGTTAACTCTTTGACGCGGTCGCATTCTCGCCGCTGCTTCATGAATTCGATTCCTTCAATCGGCTCTAAGGCTCGAATCAAAACCGCGCCCGGCTCATCGATTAAGCGCGTAACCACATTCAATAGATAACAGCTTCCATAATTAAAATACACATAACTCATGCCGGCACGGCCAAACATCACGGTGTTACGCGGCGTCGTGCCCCGATACGCGTGCGAAGCCGGGTCTTCCGGTCCAAAATACGCTTCGGTTTCAACCACTATTCCGGCCAACCGAGCCTCGGGCCGTTCAAAAACTAAGTAGTGGCCCACCAATTCAATGGCAACTACTTCGCTGTCGCGCGCAAAAAAATCAATACCCAATACCGACATTAACTAATCTTACTGAAAAACGTTAGCCGTTCGACGAAACGGACAGTTTCGTCGTGAACGATTTCGGGAAGCGCGATGGAAAGTTTCCCGAGCCTCGATTTTTCCACATAGGCTTCATGAATATACGGAGAACGAAAAAGCAAAAGCGTCAAGCTCACCATCGACATGAACATGACGTAACGGGCCGAACCCGCGATCATGCCGCCTAATTTGGCGATGGCGGGTGAAAATTCGAGCCTGACCACCTTACCGATCAGCGTAAGCGCAAATTTAATGGGAAGCATGGTAAACAAACAAAGGGCAAAAAAAAGAAACCCTTGAAGAACATGTACCGGCGCCGCAATTTTAGTGGATAAAAGTTCGGCCCAGCTTCGGCTGAATTGCATACCCACCATCAGACCTGCGTAAAGCTCGGTTAGAAGTCCGAACTCTTTCGTCAGCCCGTTACGTAATCCCCGGTAAAGTCCCATCATAATCATTAAACCAAGCACAATATCAACCAACCCAAACCCACGCCACCAAAAATATGCCATAATCCGGTCCATCATAGCCGTACCCCCCTTAACGTAGCCGGGGCGTCCCGCCCCGGGGTCCGCGGGGCAAGATGCCCCGCCTACGATCTTAGTTCAGATATACTTCAGCAAACAATAAATCCGAATCAACTCTTATAACCGACGAATGGATCATCTCTCCCAAAAGGGTAGAGGCACGGCATGCCGTGCCTCTACAATACGCCACGATGGGCAAGTAATTCGACGTCACTCCTCGAACCGTCCGGGATTCCTCATCGAATTCTTCCACCAAAAACGAGACTTTCCTTCCGAGATATTCCCCTAACCGCTCTTTTCTTAAATTTTTTCCCACTTCAGAAATTCTATCCATGCGCTCTTGAATCAAAGAAGGCGAAAGATGCTCCGAAAAACGGCTTGCCCGCGTTCCGGGTCGTAGGCTATATGGAAAGGCATGAATCTTTAAAGGCTTCACTTCCCTTAATAAAGAAAGCGTTTCTTCAAATTCCGACTCGGTTTCGCCGGGAAACCCCGCCATGCAATCGAGCGTCAATTCGAAGTCCGGAACGCGGCTCCGTAGATTGCGTACGCGTTCAATATAAAACTCCCGGACATACCCTCGCTTCATTCGTTCCAGAACTGTATTCGAGCCACTCTGAAGAGGAATGTGAAAATGAGAGCAGCATTTTGGCTCTGAAGCGACAAATTCGATAAGTTCATCGCTGATGCCGTACGGATTAATAGAACTTAAACGCAAACGAAGAAGATCGTCCAGCTTCACCAAATCTTTTAATAGTTCTACCAATTCACCGCGCTTGGATCGTTCTTTCCCGAAAGCGCCCAGCTGAATTCCCGTGAGAACGATTTCCTTATATCCGGCCTCAAGCACGCGCTTGGCCTCTTCTATAATAGAAGGAACTGTCCGGCTCCTAAGACCGCCGCGAACAATCACGACTTTACAAAAAGTGCAGGCTTTGTTACAGCCGTCTTGAATTTTAACGAACGCCCGCGCGCGGCCCGGAAAGCGCGAGATTCCCCATTCCAAATCAGAATCTTCACGTTGCATCGGATGAAAATTTCCAACGTCACGGAGCCAACCGTCGACATAATCGAGCAATTTTGTTTTCTCGCGCTGACCCACAACGGCGCTGATACCTTCGATTTGTTTCAACGCTTCTTTATCTCGCTCTGCATAACAACCCGTTGCGACGATTCGAGCTTCCGGAAATGTTCGATTAAATTTTCTGAGTTCGTAGCGGGACTTCCGATCGGCTTCGCCGGTAACGGTGCAGGTATTCACAACGACAAGATCGCAGGGTTCGTCGGGACGCGCTTCATGAAGACCGCGCTTTTCGAGCTGCTCGCGCAGGACCTGGCCTTCGTATTGATTGACTTTACAACCAAGATTTTTTACGAGAAATGTTTTCAATTGGCCTTCCCGGATTCCAGCAAATATCGAAATAGACTGACGATACTTACGAAAGCCGTTTCTGACTTAAGCACGCCGCTAAAGAGCGAAAAGACTGTCGCGCCGGCCTTTTCTGCTTGGTCAATTTCTTCCTCGGTAAATCCACCCTCCGGCCCAATTAAAATTAAAACTGGCTGGTCATCAGAGCCCATGTCACCCCCGCGGAAACGGGGGTCCAGCTCCT
>JGI1357J11328_10000078_pt1 | contig 84119 bp, 82 predicted proteins | sample Subgrocontami54m_FD_11328 | JGI IMG/M metagenome (IMG submission 11328)
GGATGGAGTCCCGACAGAGGAAGTTGATCTTGATCTGCATCGGCTGACCGAGCCAACCGAAGATGTCGATATTGTCCCACCCCTCCTTGGCGTCGCCCCGCGGGGGATAATACTCAATCCTGACCTTATGGAATACCTTGCCATACAGATCCGGATAGATCTCTGGCTGCAGTATCGCACCCAGCACTGAGCCCTTGCTGACCTCCTTTGTCCGAAACGATCCCTGATCATCCAGCACCTCGCCGTCTCTATTTCCCAGGATGTTGGTAGAAAACCAGCCGGCCACTCCCAGCATCTTGGCCTTTAGACCGGGCGCGACGACGGTCTTTAGAAAGGTCTGGCCCGTCTTAAAGTCCTTTCCGGCGATCGGAACGCGCCTGTTGTGTGCGTACTCTACCAACGCCGGGATATCAACTGCCAGATTAGGTGAACCGTTCGCAAAGGGTACGCCGGCCGAGATGGCAGCATACGCATATATCATGCATGGAGAGATTTCCGGGGCGTTCGCCTTCAGGCCGGCCTCGAAGGCCTCGATCGTCTCGTGCACGGGTGCCAGTTGCGTATACACCTCTGTTGATCCACACCAGACCATTACGGCCCGCTGGATTTCCTCGCTGCGGCGGAATGCCTCAATATCGTCGATCAGCATATCCGCCAGGTGCTTCTTGCTCGGACCGGATTTGAGGTGCGTCCCTGATAACCGTCGTACATAGGCCTGCTCAAAAACCGCCGGCCACGGCTTGACAGATTCCAGCTGGTCTTTGACCTGGTTCAGCAACTCCATAGGTAGAACCCCGGCATGGCACGCGGTCTGATAGGCATTCTCAGAAAAGATATCCCAACCGCCGAACACCAGATCGTTCAGAGCAACAAGGGGAACGATCTCCTTGATCAGGGCAAATCGGGGATTAGTTCGCTTGCCCAGGCGCATCCGCTGCATCTGTGTCAGGGACCCATGCGGTTGGGCAAGCCCTTTATTGATCAGGTGGACTCCCGCAATCAGGGTTGTGGCTACCGCCCCTAGTCCAGGCAGCAGCACCCCCAGCGGACCGTTAGCCGGCTTGATCGTCCTGATCAGTTCCGGATACAAAGAACTCTTGTCGCTCATGCCTTTACCCTTTCCCTGCGTGAGGTCCACAGTAAGACGAAGAAAAAGATCGGCGCACCAAAGGCGGCCAGAACCAGAAACCAGTGAGCCTTTCCCAAAGCTGATACGATAATTACAAGGTAGATAAAATCCCGCCGTGTCAAGGTATCTGCGAGCGCAGAGAGACGGGATGGGGTATCGGATGTGGTGACAGAGGTAAAGAGCGGCCCATCGCCGGTCTTATGCCGCATGGTCTGTTGGTAGACGAACCCCGCAGACAGGAGGCCCCCTGCTGTTGCCGAGCAGGCCAACAGCAGGGGCAACAGCGTCCCGTCCGCCATCCACCATCCCAGGCCGATGCACAGAAATACCGCTGAGTGTACGGCATTATCTCCCCAGAAGTCCAGGATGCCGCCAAAGCGGGATTCCAGATACTTGAGTCTGGCGATCTCTCCATCACAGCCGTCCAGTATCGAATGCAGGAGAAACAGCAGCGCGCCGGTCAGTTGATACAGGGGCATCGTAGAAAGGAAGAACAGGGCCCCCATTATGCCTATTGCGACACTGACAGCTGTCATCTGATTCGGGGTGATATCCGTATCGACGAGGCGTCGGGTCACCGCCAGTGATATCTTTCGCTCGAAATGTTTCGACATGAAGCCTTCCGTATCTTTAATCAGACCTTGTAAGAGCCATCGCTCAGCATGACGAAGATCAGTCCGATTCAAGACCATGACCCAGCTCGTGCTCCCAGATCGAGATCCGTTGGAGGCATCTCTGCTAACACCCGCGCTTTGATAGGTCTGCTCCAGCGCGGAGCAGAGAGACCGATCGTCAGTCGCGCGACCAACTATTGACAGAAGGGCCTCGGGGGCAGCCGTCTCAACGGCAACGATCCCGCTGGCAGAACGATGCATCGTCTCGGCGCGCAACGGTATCTCGGCCAGATATGTGAGAAGCGAGGGGTGGGGAAGGACGTGGGAGGCCAGCACCAGGATACGGCCGGAGCGCAGATGATCGGTCAATCCAGCCGAGCGTAGCAGCACTGCCTTTGTTCCCTCCACCAACTTTTCGTATCCGGATGATCCGTCATCCATCACCAGGATATCCCGATAGCCGGCACGGGAGGCGGCCATCACAATCCGTCGAAGCAGCGGAACACCGGTTATAACCGTGTCCAGAGAGACCTCTCCCGAACCTTTCATCGCGATGATCAGGATCATAGCTCCCTTCATGTCCATCTGAGGGCACGATCAGCCATCAGCCTTGTCGTCGATCGCTGACAGCTAGAGGCTGGCCCGCTCTCGCATGCGATTCCTTGGCACGGTGCAGAAGTTGGACGCAGTACGACGCCCTGGCGAGATTCTTCCCCTGCCGCTCAGTGTCCGAAATCTCCTGCAGAAAATCGTCCCTCACCCGGCTGAACCAATCCGGATGGTGAGAACCCTTCGAGAGCGACTGCTCGAATTCCCAGCGCTGCTGGCCATCGTTATCTGTCAGGAGCAGGATGTCGTCATCGACCCGGATCGTCCCGCTGGTCCCCTCGATGACAGCGCTATTGCTCCGAGAAGACGCGGCCCACGTTAGAAAGATATCAGCCACCGATTCGGGGCAGTGCAACCGGACGGTCGCCGTATCCTCAACGGGCCATTCCGGGTGCGTCCGTTTTTCGAGCGTGGCGGCAACTGTCCTGGGCTCCTCATTCAGCCAGCTTAATACGATGTAGAGCGCGTGGTAGCCGTGGTCGAGCAGGATGCCTCCGCCAGCTATCGCCGGATCAAGCCGCCAATTATCACATACGGTACGTTCAACGGAACGCGACGAAGACTGCACTGCGACTGATGGTTCATGCCTGTGAACCTGCCAGTTGACGCGCCGCACTGTCCCGATCCGCCCTTGCCGGATCAGGTCCGTTGCTTTCAGAATAATCGGCGCATACTGCCAGTTATGGACGGTATGTAGCACGCATGCACTATCCACCTGGGCATGCGTCACCATACGAAGTTCATCTGTAGAAAGGACGAGCGGTTTCTCGCACAATACATGCAGTCCACGATCGAGGGCTAACCGAATAAGTGAAGCATGCGTAACAGGAGGGGTGCAGATATCGAGAAAATCGAGGGGCTCTGAGCTCAGCAACGCCTCGACATCGGTATAGAGCCCGGCCGTTGGCAGACGGCATCTCGCCTCGTCGAGCCGCGTCTGCATGGCATCAGCGGCGGCAACGATCTGTGCCCGCTCGCATCCCTCCCACCCTGGCAGATGCCCGTTGATCGCCACATTTCCCAGGCCAACGATGGCGCCTCTCAACATCGTTCCATATCCCCCACCCTATCCCTTGTAGCCTGTCTTTTCCAATTCGGCAAAGGCCTCATCGAGGATAGCCAGACCTTCCAGCGCCTGCGCCTCGCTGATAGGAAGCGGCGGGTTGATCCGGATATTGTAGGAATAACACATGGAAAGCAATCCCCTTCGGAGGCAGGCTTGGAACAACCGTTGTGTCACAACCTTTGATAGCGGCTCTTTCGTCTGCCTGTCCTTGACCAGTTCGATCCCCAGCAAGAGTCCCCTGCCGCGCACGTCGCCCACAAACGGGTATTTCTCCTTCATCGTCTCCAGCCGCTTCAGCATGACTGCACCGACGCGCTTCGCATTGGCCACAAGCCGATCCTTCAGGACGATCTCGAGCGCAGCCAGCCCGGCTGTTGAGGCAAGCGGATTACCCCCATAGCTCGATGAGCTCCCGCTCGGATTACCGAAAGGCTTGCTTGCCATCAGTGCGGGTGTCGAGATGACCCCGCTGACCGGAAATCCTCCGCCCATCCCCTTGCCGACCGTCATGACGTCCGGCAGAATCGGTTCATGATCGCACCCCCACATCGATCCGGTACGACCAAAGCCTGTCAGCATCTCGTCGGCAATCAACAGGGCGCCGGCATCCTTGGCAATTGCCTTTACGGCGGTCAAGAACCCTGGTGGCGGGATCACATTGCCGGCGGTCCCCTGAATCGGTTCTACGATAATCGCCGCAATCTCGCCCTGGGTTTGAAGCTTAATCACCTGGCGCAGCATGTCCGCGCAGGCGAGGCCGCAATCGGGATAACGGAGCTTCAGGGGACAGCGATAACAGTTGGCGTACGGGGCGCTGTAGAGACCGGGCATAAAAGGGCCCAACTGCTTTTTGAAGTCATCGCCCAACAGCCCAAGAACCCCGCCGGTCTTGCCATGGAACCCGCCCCAGAAACCGACAAATTCGAATCGCTTCGTCGCCGACTTGGCAAGTCGGAAGGCGGCCTCGACCGCCTCGGCACCGCTGGAATACATCTGGATCTGCTTGAGGCCTTTCGGTGTCACTGATGCCAACAGCGTCAGAAACCGGGCTCGATTCTCGGTGGTGAAACTGCCGAATGTCAGCCGTTCGATCTGGGCCTTCATCGCCTCGACATAATGCGGATGCGTATACCCGATGCTCCCGACGCCGATCCCGGCCATAAAATCGAGATACCGGTTGCCGTCCTCATCAATCAGGGTACACCCTTCCCCTCTTGCCATCGCCAGCCCTGAGTACAGCGCAATCGACTGTAGGCCCGGCGCCATGTGGCGCTGCTCACGGGTGAAGATAGCCCTCGACCGCTTTCCGGGAATGGTTCGCTTCATGAGCGCGCCCCCTGTCTGAGACGACGTAATAGCCAATTGGCAATCTGTGGTGCTGCCTCCTCTCGAAACAACGCAAATGAAGGCCAGGCATTGATATCGATAAGGATGAACTCGCCGGCAGGCGTGACGATAGCATCACCTCCGTAGACCTCAAGACCGATGCTGGAAGCGGCTCGCTGCGTCAAAGCCTGCAACGCTCCTTCCGAAAATGGATACCGGGACAATTCCTGATCCCGGTGATAGAACCACTTAAACCACGCGTCCTTTCGATCATCCGTCAACGGCTTCCCAATCCCATAAAACTTGATCAAGTCCCCCGGAATGTGCTGCTGTAGCACCACTCGGGATATCCCTCTGTCGTGGAGTCCTGCCAGGGCATTTCGCAGCTCCTCCTTGGACGATACAAGCTCGACATCCCCGGATTGAGTATTATGGACGTCGGCTCGCTTGATCCAGATCGGGAACGGGCCTGTCCTGAGCTCTGTCGAAAGACCTGCCGGAAGCTGTGGCATGGGACGACCACCGTCGGATGAGTTACTCGAAATAATCTGGCTCCCCGGAATCGGAATGGCAGAGGCGGCAAGGAGCGGGATCATGCGATCCCGATAGGTATTCAGCACAGCCGGTAGTGGATTGACATGCGGAATACCTTGCATGGCCATCGACTCAAGAGCACCAAGGGCTTCGACGCGCTCACACATCAAAAATACGAGCGACGGCGAAGAGGTATCGGTTTCAGAAAGCTCCTCCGGCCTCTTGAGTTGTACCTGGCAGCCGGCCGCTTCGACATGCTTGGTCACGAGCCTCAGAATCTCAGCGTCATCGAATTCTCGGCCAGGCGAGTGCTGCTGTTCACGATAAATTCCCCATACGCGCGGAATCATGACGTACTGCCTCCGTTTTTACAGCAGGGTTTAGGAATGGGGGTTAGGGATAAAGCCAGCCAAAGATTTGTCTGACCCCTAACCCCTATACCCTGTCTTTAATAAGGGTCTCCGCTAACTGGAGATCCTCGGTACGATCGACGTCGATAACCTGGTCAATGACCACTCCATAGACCGGAACCCCTCGGTCGACCATCCAGCTCAGGAAGTCGCGAAGCCGATCCAGTGTTGACGGATGAGGGGCCTGGGCAAAGATCGATCCGGATACAAGGTAGAGTCCGGCGGTTACGGCATCACCCGAACTGCCGCCTACTTTCGTTATGCGCCCAGACGGATCGAGGGTAACCCAGAGCGGCTTCTCGTCGGCGACAAATGGTGTCACAGCTAAGACAACGGACGCCTGATCGCACTGCCCGTCTCGTCCTGGGCCGAATCGAAGGGCCTGATCAACGAAACTGCGAAATGCCGGTTTCGGGCAGATCCAGTCCACAGTAGACATAAGGATGAAGCCCGGACCGGATTGCGTCCCAACCTCATGGAAGCTTTCATACGACGAGCACGTCGTCTTGATGATGCACTGAATATCGAGATCCGGGAAGCGTTGCTGGATGAAGGTTGCGCACTCCCGGTCGCCTTCGTTAAAGATGACCAGTAGCCGTGTGATACCGACCTTGACAAAATTACCGATCACCCATTCGATTAACGGGATGCCTGCGACCGGAACCATCGGCTTCGGCATCATCAAGCCGGCCTGTTTTAATCGGGAACCTTCCCCGGCCGCAATGATGCCTCCCATCACGATATCTCCTGAAAGTCTCCCCCACCCCTCCCCTCCCCCTCTGAGGGGGGATGGCTGGGAGTTCCCTTGCATAGCGTATTGCTTCACAGCAACACCTCTCGCAGATCCGTCAACGACCTGATCGTCACATCATCTTCGCAGCAAGGCACGCACGCATCGGAGCGGTCCGGGATCAGCCAGATATGCGGCATACCGAGCTGTTTTGCCCCCTGCATATCGCGAGGCAACGAGTCGCCCACGAATATCGCGTCTTGTGGGTCAAGTTGCAACTGTGACAGCGCAATCTGAAAGATCCTGGGGTCCGGTTTGGTGAATCCGACGCGCGCCGAATCAACCAGGACACTCATGAGCGGGGTCAGCTCGCACTCAAGACAGACGCGTTCGAGATTACCGTAGAAGTTCGAGATGATACCAAGCTGAAATCGTTGAGACAGCTCTCGGAGCAGGTCAAGATTGACACGAATCTGGTCCAGCGAGTCCTGAAGAAACCTGTCACAGAGACGCGACGCCAATCCTGCGTCAGCGATATGTAGCGCTCCCAGTACACCCATAATCTGAAACAGAAGACTGTCTCGAAATGAGCAGTCCGAACGTCTCTGCGCCACCAGCGCATCATCGCCAACATAGTAGGCTCGCACGTATCGATCCCAGTCCACATCGACATGTTCAGCGAGATAGAGCGGATAGAATCTCTCTTTCCAGGCAACCCCATCGGCATCAAGGGTTCCCCCGAAGTCGAAGAGTACAGCTTTCGGTCGTTCTTTGATCTTTCGGCTGACAGTACGCGTCTGGACTTCTGCGGCCATCAGCCCGTGACCTCCCCTGGCGATCCAATCATTCTGGTCTTCATCGCAAGCAGAATCAGCAGGCCGGGGATTGTCCAGGCGACTTCTCTTCCGCGCCGAATCATGCTGTAGACCGCACCCTGTGCAGCAGGGAGTCCCAATACAGAAAAGACGGCAATCCGCACCGTTTCTGCACTTCCGACTCGTCCCGGGATAAAGAAGACGAGGCTATTCAGCACCATCGCCAGGCTCTCCACCGCCACCGCCGTCCCGAGAGTTGGGTTCGCCGAAAGCCACTGAAGTACGAGGTAGGTTTCGAGCAGACCCCCGCACCATCCCAGCAGGCACCAAAACGTCGCCCAATAGAAGACGGGCATACGCGTCTTATAGAAGCGCGCAAGCCATCGATCCAGCGAGGCCGTCGCGTGCGATTGAGGGTCGAGATGCTCCGGCTTGATCCCGATCTTCACCAGCCCACGTAGTACGATTCCAAGGGCTCGTCGCTTCAATATCCAGAAGACGGCCACAACAAAGATGCCCATCCCTCCAGCAAGCCCAAGCGCAGCAATCCGGAGTCCCGTGGGAAGCGCGAACTGGCCTACGGCAATACTCAAACACAGGCTCAGAAATACAACCTGCGCCACAATCTCTGCATGCTTGTGGACCATGATCGAGGTCGCCGACCGGCAGAACCCGACCGATTTGCTCAACAGGTGTGCCTTCATCGGCTCGCCGGTCAGGTTTGCAGGCGGGATAAAATAGTTAATGGAATCCCCGGCCAGGTAGACACCGAACATTCGCCAAAATCCGATTCGTCTCATTCTGGAGCCGATCAGGACCCACCACCCGGCCATAAAGGCCATCTGCGCAAGCAGAAAGAGGACAACCAGCGCGAAGAACCACATCCCGATTAATGCAATATTCTCCTGAATGGCCGGCCACCCGATCCGACCCCATAGCCACACTAAACCGAGTGTGCCGACAAGGATAAGCAGGGGTTGCAGCCATGGCCTGAACAGTCGTACACCCTGTTTTAACATGCACACATACCGCAGATATCGTATCGAATCACAGTAGCCCCTATACGGCTCACAGTTGCTCCATGAAGGATGCGATCTCGTCGAGCTTCACGCGACGAACGGCGATCTCAGGCGTATAGATTACCTCGTCTGCTGCCCACACCAAGGTCCCCTTCACATCCTTACCGATCGCGAAGATATTGGAGAGGATCGAGTGGATATTATCGTTGATCCGCACAGTATTCGGTTTCAGCGGCGCCACGATCCGTCCGTCCTTAATGATGTACGAGTCGCCAACGACTGTGCAGGTAAAGTCGCCTGCCTGCAATCCATTGATGGGATATGTATACCAGATCCGACCGATCAACAGACCGTCCTTCACGGTGGCAACCAGCTCCTCCAGACTCTGATCCCCACCCTGCACCACAGCATTGGTGGACGCGATCCCAGTCTGGACGCCAAACTGTCGCCCGCCGCCGGCCCAGAACCGAAATCCGTTCCGCGGTACGATCGCGTCGCCGTGCTGATGCGGGTCTACCCCTAGCTTCTCCGTCGCTCTGGGATCTTTGAGGATCCGCTGCTGCTCATAATAGTTGGCGAGCAACCCGACGAGCTTTCCACGCTGGATCAGACGTGTTTTCCCGGTCGGCAGCCCTTCGCAGGTAATCCCTTTGCTGCCCATCAGACCGCGCTTGTTGCCATGGTCGTAGAGGGTAAACTGTCTCGATGCGACCCGCTTCCCGAGGCGCCCCATGAACGGCGAGCTGTCACTGTAGAAGGTGCCAAGACTGAGGGATGGCAGGACCAGATTGTTCAGGAGGTCGGCAACGGGCTGACGCCCAAAGATCACCGTATACTCCCCGCCCTTGACCCGCTCGCCACCGATCGCCGCGAGAGCATTCTGTGCGGCTTCGACGCCGGCGTCATCAGTAAACTGATCCAGGCGGGTGCCGGTGTAGCAGCCGCTGCCTTTGGAGGCCTTGGCCTCGATCATCGCGGTGATAAAGGCCATGATGAGCGTCGATTCGTCGGTCTGGACCTCAGGCATGGCGGTTGAGGCGATGGCGATCCGCTCCTGCTGAATGGTGACATCGCCGCCGACGATGAGGCCCAACGCGTTGATCCGCTGCGCATCGCCTGCCAGCTCTACCAGCCTTGGGGAGGCCTGAAAGGTCTTAAGACTTCCGCGCAATACCTTCCAGCCGACGTCAACCAGCTCCTCGTCTCGAATCTTCATCAGTTTCGGATCGTGGTAGCGGCGGAGTCTGCGCTGCTCACCTGTAGCCCTTGGCAGCGACGAGAACTCCGGGTCGACGACCGCACCGCGCCTGGCCTTCTCGAGGGCTCTTTTGACCCCGTCAAGGCCCAGGTCGCTCGGTTCGCTGCCGAACCCGATTGTGATACCGGCCTCTGTCTTGAAGGCTACCGCAATCCCAAGACCATATGATTCGCTCGACTTCGGCTCTTCGACACCATTACACGGAATGTGCGAGGTATAGTTGAGCCGGGCCAGGAGGTTACCGTTACTCGATGCGAACACCTCGGCCTCGGCGACCTGTTCGGCTGATTTCAGATACGCTAAGGCCTGCTCGGCAGCTTTGGCAAGTTCAGTCGTTGAGATCATCACTTCGCCTCCCAGCAATAACCCTATTACCCTATCACGCCCCAGTAAGACGCGCTCGGCTGCGCATGGTGGGGCCTCCGTTACCAAGCCGTTTGGTTTGCATCGGTTGGCCCTTGCCGCAATTAGGGATCGGATAGAGACGGAAGTCGTTCCCCACCGCATCCACCTTCATCAGGTAGTCCTTCGTATCGGCCATGATCCCGCCGTTACAAAATAGTTCTCCGATCTGCCCCTGCTTGATTTCATAGACCTTCATTGCGGAGATCGTGAAATTCTCGCGCGATTCGGCGATCGAGGGTGTCCGGTGCCCCACAAGGTAGTAGCCGTGGTCGATCTCTCGAATCATCTCCTGCGGGTCCCGTTCGCCTGGGCCGAACACCGTATTCGACATCCTGATCAAGGGAACCAGCGACGTGTCGGCGGCCTTATACGATCCGTTCGGCTGGACACCCAAGATGGCAGCGGTCTGGCGGCTGTTCATAAAGCCGGTAAAGATCCCCCGGTCGATGTGCATCACCCTTTTGCCCGGTGTCCCTTCGTGGTCATATTTGTAATGGCCGTACCCGGGGAGGGAGGGATCTGAAAAGGCTGAAACAAGAGGGGATGCGATCGCTTTGCCGAGTTGATGTTCATGGAGGTTCTGAAATAACCAGCTTCGACCTGCGTAGGAGGTCTCCAATTTTAACGCGCGGTCCAGTTCGGTCGGGTGGCCGACAATCTCGTGCGCCGTTAGGGTGTTGTAGTGGGGATCGGTCACGACGATGACCTCGTGATCAGTGGGCTTGAGCGGCCTGGCATTACATAGATTCACTGCGTCTTTCGTAAGATTGGCACAGAAGGTCCGGAAATCCGGGAACTGCATATACTCCTCCTGCACGCCTCGAGTCAAGACCTCCCAGCCACGCTGATGGCCCATGTAATCGTACAGCTCCTGCGTGCCCGATTTGCCGTGGGTCACAATGAAGCAGGTCCCCTGGGTCATGGCAAAGGCCTGATCGATGTTGGCCCCCTCGGAACTACAGAACAACTCCCGGGTCAACAAGGTAAAGGCCGAGACAAATGTATACTTGACGTGCGGGTCGAGCGCGAGCGTGCTCTTGGAGGCCTCAGTCGTCAGGGCGACGATCTCGTCTAATGGAACGGAGCGCGGATCGATCTCAAACTGCGCAGGGATAGTATCTTGATGGATGTCGATAGGCGCAAGTATAGTGCTGGCCAGGGTATCGGCAAGAGGCCCATACGCCTCCCGTGTCGCACTCTTGTGCTCGGCGTTCGCCATGGCCCGATGATGCGCGTGGCGGAGACCGTCCTTGACGACCTGTGCCAGCCGATCCAGGTCGGCTGTTCCGAGCGATTGTCCGAAATAGCCCGGGGCGATCATCCCGTTACCGGACAAAGCGCGGATACCGACCGCAAAGGCATAGTCTCTGGTACTATACTTACTCCCGCCGTTCTCCGCCGCAGCCGCCTGTCCCTCATCGACCTGCACGCGAATATCCGCGTAGCGGCAGCCTCGAAGGGTCTTGCGGTAGCGGGTGACGAGATCAAAGATCATCGGCTTGATCTGATCGATGATCTGGACTGTTATCGGTTGTGACGGCATCGCCATCCCTCCATGTTGATTCTATCGCGAGGTAAGATTACGCAGGTGTGACGCAAAGTGGTAATTATACTCCATCATGGTTGAGGCAGAAAAGCACTTTCGCACGGGACCAAAATGGTAAAGGCTCATGCTTCCAAGCCTGAAGATCGCTGTTGCAAACTTGGTCATCATTAAGTAGACTTCCCCCATGATTGCCTCGGTTTACCAAGACATCAGGGGCGAGCTCCGCGAGCTGTATTTGGAGGATACCCGCCCCTGGCTGGTCGGCTTCAGCGGCGGAAAGGACAGCACGATGCTGGCGTCGCTCGTATTCGACGCAGTTTTGTCCGCTCCGGCAGACCAGCGAAAGAAGCCTGTTGCAATCCTCTGCACGGACACTCGCGTGGAAATCCCCGCAATCGTCGAAATGGTCGAAGGCACGCTGGCGCGGATGCACAAATTTTCCCAGCAGAATAATCTCAACGTCGAAGTCAATCTGCTCAAACCACCTCCCGAACAGTCGTTCTGGGTAAATATCATCGGTCGCGGCTACCCGCCTCCCAACCGCACCTTCCGCTGGTGTACGCAACGGATGAAGATTGACCCCGTCAACGCGTTCGTCAATCAGCGGCTCGGCCACTGGGGAGAAGCGATTCTGCATCTGGGGGCTCGTCGCGCGGAAAGTTCAACCCGCGCCCAAACTATGGCCGGGCGCGAGACCCGCAAGGGCTTGCGTCGTCATCCCGACCTGCCGCGCGTATGGGTGTCCAACCCAATCGAGTTCCTCTCTACCGAGGAGGTCTGGGCGTACCTACTGCAAAAACCCAACCCATGGGGCGGGGACAACCGAGCGCTATATAAGCTCTACGCCAACGCTTCCAACGGCGAGTGCCCTATCCAGATTGACAGCAGCACTCCAAGTTGCGGTAGTTCCCGCTTCGGCTGTTGGACTTGCACCGTCGTTGAGCGTGACAAGGCCAGTGAAGGCTTGCTCGCTGCCGGTGACGAACGTATGGAACACCTGCTCGCCTTCCGCGAAACGCTCCTCGAATTCCGCGACCCCGCCAATGGTTGGCGCGACGACCGCCGTATGAACGGCAACGAAGGCCCAGGTCCGCTCACCATCGAAGGCCGTCGCAAACTCCTCAAACGCCTGCTTAAGTTGCAGGACGAAACCGAGCTCACATTAATTGCTCCGGAAGAGCTGTTATTGATCCAGCAGCAATGGAAGGCTGCACGTGACCCAGACGACGGCCGGGGCGTCGCCCGCATCGTCAACAAGCAACGAGGTGTCATCATGAGTGCCGACCTGAAAGAAGTGAACAAACTGCGCGAGATGGAAGAAGCAGTCGCCCGCGAGAAAAGCATCAATGCCGACATTCTCCGCCGCATGCTCGCGAAAGTGGAGGAATACAGCGAATACGTGCATACCCGCGGCTTGCAGGAGGACTTGCTCAATATCTTGAAGGACGATCTGGAGACCCACCACTATTGTCGCTCCGCTACCTCTCGCAACTGACCGCCTCTTCCCATGAACGCGCTGACCCAACACGAACGCTGGCTCAAGATCGCCGCGAATCTGCGGGTTGACCGCAAACATAACATCGCCCCGCACAAGCCCCTGCTCCTGCTGGTCGTCGCTGACCTTGCCGAAGAAGGAACCCTTACGGGCACCGAGCTACCACTGACCGGCGAACTTACCTTCCGCTTCCTCGCCTTCTGGACCGTCGTAGCCGAACGACGCTCCCGGAGGCCCGACATCCATCTGCCGTTTTACCACATGCACAGTGACGGCTGCTGGGTGTCGTTTGACGAGGAAGGCAGGCCCGCACAGGAACGCCGCCGCGCCGTTGCCGCTCGACTCGATGAGGGCTTTCTCGCTTGTCTTCACGGTGCCGGATTCCGGAAGCAACTGCGCCGGGTCCTCATTGCCCGGTACTTTACTGATCCCGGCGAACGAGCCGCACTGTATGACTTAGTCCGGTTGTCCGTCCCGCCCGACGATATTGTGAAAGCCGACGCCAAGCTTTACGAAGCTGATCGGGATCGCGGTCGTGAAGCGCGCTTCCGTCTGACCATCGTTCCCGCCTACAATTACACTTGCGCGCTAACCGGCTATCGCTGCGTAACCGTGGATGCTGGCAGCATCGTGGACGCTGCCCACATTCACCAATTTGCCGACAGCCGTAACAACCACCCGCAAAACGGTATCGCCCTCTGCAAAAACGCCCACTGGCTCTTCGATCAAGGTCTTTGGTCGCTCACCGATGATTACCGAGTTATTGTCGCTTCAGACCGTTTCCACGAATCAGGCGATGAAGCTATGTTGCTCCACAGGATTGGTGGAAAACAGATACACCTTCCTGTTGACAGCAGCTACTGGCCAGACAAGGCATGTTTGGCATGGCATCGCGAGCGCAAGTTCCGGAATCCATAGCGGTCTGACAAACACATGGTCCTCGGCGGCATCGTTTACCACAAGCTGAAGAAAGTAGAAGCAACCCTGCGATTCCAAGGCAAGATCCAAACCGGAGTCACGCGGCAGTTCTGGAAGGATGGCGGGAAGTAGCGTCCTGTTACAGCGTTTGAGCGCAGAGCACTTCGTCGTCGCGGAGGGCTTCGAGGGTAGTGGCGGGAACGGCCGTGACGGCAATAGTGTCGCCGACGGCATTGAAAACCTCGATGGAGTACCCCGGCGTACCATCGGGAGCGACGTGGTGGTCCACCAGCTTGACGATGTCGCCACGACGGAGGCGATGCTCCGGCAGGTCGTACGTCAATGCCATATCAGGGTAGATCTCGAACTTCATCGGCCACCTTGCCACCACAGTGCGGGAGGGACGCTAAGTCATCCATGGTTAATCCGTTGTGCGCCGTTATTCGGACAGCAAGGCGACAACAGTAGCCGTCAGTTGCTGCCAGGCTTGCACCACCGCCCGGCTGTCTTCAGAATGCAGCCGCCCGATTATGTGATGAATGAGACGATGGTCTATCGTAGCGAGCTTAGTTAGGCGAACGGTCGAAGCCTGTGGCAAACCGACCTCGGCCCAACGGTTGAGAGCGACATCTGACTGATCGCGCGGCGGATGTGTGGTCACACGGGCAATCACGAGATCAACATCGCGGCTGACGAGCACCAGCCCAGGCCGGTGCTTATGGGTCTGCAAGTCGGAGAAGGGATATTCTACCGAAACGATATCGCCGACCCTAAACGTGGTCATAGACTTGATCGTCCGGGGAGTCGTCCTGAAAAAAACTCTCGACAGCCAGCCGCTGCCAGTCGACGTCTTCAACATCCCGGCCAATCAACTGCGGCATGTCCTTGTACAATCGAAGTCGATCGGGCAACGGCAAGGCTTCAATTGCCTTTTCAATTTCTTGTAGCGTTTTCATCGGTCCTCCTGCTCAACTTTATACCGCACAAACGAGGCACACTCAAGCCCGGAGCGTTGCGGTAGCTTGTTTCACCGCTGATACTGCCGCTGTGATGTCCTCTCCTTGCGTGCCAGCGCCTAGTGAAAACCGTATCATCTGTCGCGAGGCTCCCGACTCAGGTTTCATCGCCTTGATGACATGCGACAGCTCATCAGAGTCGGCCAAGCACGCAGAGCCGGATGACGCGCAGATGCCTTCCTGATCGAGCAATATCAGCAGCGCCTCAGATTCGACGCCGTGGAAAGAGATGTTGGTGGTGTTGGCCAGGCGCTGCGTCTTGTGGCCGTTCAGTTCAGCGTTCGGAATTGTCTTCAGGAGGCCCTCCTCCAGCGTATCCCGCAGCGCGCGTATTTTCTCGTCATAATCAACTAGATGTTTCCTGACCAACTCGGCGGCTTTGCCCATGCCCACAATGAATGCGACGTTTTCGGTACCACCCCGCATGTTGCGCTCCTGATGCCCGCCACGAATGAGCGGTATGAACGGCGCTTTTCGCCGGACGTACAGCGCGCCGATGCCCTTGGGCGCATGGAACTTATGCCCGGTCAGCGAGAGATAATCGGACTGCACCTCACGGACATTGATCTCAATCTTACCGGCCGCCTGCACTGCGTCGCAGTGGTACAGCACGCCCCGCTTCCGACAAATCTCGGCAATCTCCTTTACCGGAAAAAGTACTCCCGTCTCATTGTTCGCCCACATCAGTGAAACGACTGCTGTGTCGTCCGCAATAGCATTCTCTAAATCAGCCAGACTGAGAAGCCCATCCCGATCCACGGGCAGATACGTGACCCGGTAGTCTTGGCGTTCCAGCGCCGTACAGTAGTGGAGCACCGATGAATGTTCTACTGCCGATGTAACGATGTGTCGCTTGCCGGGGTTTGCCTTCAGCGCCGCGTGAATCGCCGCATTGTTGCTCTCCGTTCCGCCCGAAGTGAAAATGATCTCCCGCGGGTGTGCCCCAATCAACTCAGCCACCTGCTCCCGTGCCGTCGCGATCACGCCCTTAAGCTTCGAGCCGAATTTATATGTACTCGACGGATTACCCCATTCGGAAGTAAGGAAGGGCATCATCGCCTCCAACACCTCCGGCAGCATTGAGGTCGTTGCATTGTGGTCAAGATAGATCATCGCGCCCCTCATCCTGATCACGTGCAGGAAAGCGCTTGAAGTTGGCCCGCGTCTAATGTATCTCAGGCAAGCGGAAAGCTTTGCAGGATGGAGTAGCGTGCGCCCCTTATGCTCAGATCGCTTTTCATCAGCTCGATCCGGTCAAGCACCATCTCGCCCAGCACCTCGGCGGGCGCCCCAGTGATGGAGCGAGCCAACTGTTCTCGATGCGCAGGACCCCGCACCCGACCCAGCGTCAGATGCGCGGTGAATGGCCGTGCCTCCCGCACAAATCCGAGCGGCTCGAGTGCGATCTCGATCCTCGTCTGGAGCTCCGCCAGCGCCTCGGCGCCGTGGGAAAGCCCGATCCAGACGACCCGAGCCTCGCGGGGGCGAGGAAAGGCGCCGATTCCCTCAAAGACGAAGCGAATGGCGCCACAGCGGGCAACCGCTGCGGCGATCGTCTCTCCAATGAGGGCAAGACGATCCTCCTCGACCTGCCCCAGGAATTTGAGCGTCAGATGGAGATTGTCCGGACGTACCCATCCGACGTCGGCGCGGGTGGCCTTCAGCCGGTCCTGCACCCTGGCCAAGACGACTTTGAGGTCCGGATCCAGATTAGCGGCGACAAAGGCGCGAATTGTTGTCAGCGGCTGAGCGTCAGGCTTGTCGGGCATATCTGTGCGACAGCAGGTATCGGCGAAGGATATCGAGAGCCTCCTGCGAGGCGAGCAGCTTATTGGTCTCCCGGTCCCCCAGGAACCGGTATTCACGGCACGTGGCACCGTCGTCTGAGGCTATCGCGACATAGGTCAGACCGACTGGTTTCGTAGCGGTACCTCCTTCAGGCCCGGCAATGCCTGTAATACCCAGCGCCAGATCCGTTCCGGTCGCCTGCCGCATCCCTCCAGCCATCGCCAGAGCGACGGGCTCGCTGACGGCGCCATACTCCGCGATGACCTCATGCGGCACCCCAAGCAGTCGTTCCTTGGCCTCGTTACTATAGACCACCTCGCCACGCATGAAGTAGGCTGAACTTCCTGGAAGGGTAGTCAGCCGGTGAGAGACTAACCCTCCGGTGCACGATTCGGCGACAGCGACCGTTCGTTTTGTCTCGAGGAGCAATCGTCCCACCACCTCTTCAAGCCGCTCTTCATCCCGCCCAAAGATCAGTTCGCCCAGCCGTTGGCGAATCCTGGCCTCAAGCTCGTCGAGCCGTCGATCACCCTCCGCTTCCAACTCGGTCTTCACGGTCAATCGGATGTAGATCTCGCCAGGGTAGGCCAACACCGCAATCGTCGGGTTCTGCGAGAGGCGGGTCAGGTCGCTGATAGTCTCATCGAGCTCTGATTCGGTGATACCGCATGTTTTCAGGGTACGTGAGTAAATCCTCGCCTTCACGTTAAACGCCTCGCACAGGCGTGGAATTACCTGCTCGTTCAGCATCGGCCGCATCTCCGAGGGGACCCCTGGCATCGCCACCACGACTCGCCCGTCCTCCATATGAATGAACAGGCCCGGAGCGGTCCCATGAGGATTCGGCAATACGGTCGCGCCTTCCGGGATCATCGCTTGCCGTTCATTGTTCCTGGACATGGCGAGGGCCCGCGCGGTGAACCGGCGGCGGATCGATTCCAGGACCGCCTGATCGAGGGTCAACGGTCGGCATAGTTCAGCAGCAATGGCTCGGCAGGTCAGATCATCCTCCGTAGGGCCAAGACCCCCCGTGATAATCACGATCTCGGCTCGCGTCAGCGCGCTACGAAGAGCCTCTCTGATCCTCGCCTCATGATCTCCGACAGTGCTCTTCCAACAGACCTCGATGCCCGCTGCAGCCAGCGCTTCGCCAATATAGGCCGAATTGGTGTCGAGGGTCTGGCCCAGCAGCAACTCGGTCCCAATCGTCAGGATCTCAGTCCGTCTCTCCTGCTTCACGATGGGCCTATCCTTCCTGACGATTTCATGCCTCAGGCAATGGTGGTTTGATTACCACCCGCGGCCTTAGAGCGATAGAGCGCCTTATCCGCCGCCCGCACCAGATCTTCGCTATGGCTCATATCAGGTGTAAGACAGGCCACACCCAGGCTCACAGCGAGTCGCTGACCGTAAGGCGCCTTTGCCCCGCACGAAGCATCCTGCTCCATCGCACAACGGATCCGCTCAGCCTGCACCCCGGCCTGCTGCAGATCGGTTTCCGGCAGGATAATGCCGAACTCGTCCCCGCCATATCGCGCAACAATATCAACACCCCGTGCGCTGTTTCTCACTAGACCGGCAATGCGGCGAAGTGCCTCGTCACCGGCCAGGTGGCCGTTGAGGTCGTTATACTGTTTGAAAATATCAATATCCATCATGATCAGTGAAAGCGGACGATTGTAGCGTCGAGTTCGCCTGAACTCCAGTTCGAGTTGCCGATAGAAGCAGCGATAATTAAAGAGGCCCGTTAACTCATCGGTTATCGCCAATCTATTAATCTCCTGGAACAAGCGCCCGTGCTCGATCGCAATGGCCAACTGCTCGCTCAGAGGCATCAGAATATCAAGCTCCTGCTCCCCGTAACGACAGGGCGTGACGCTGTCGAGGCAGAGGGCGCCGATCGCTTTCCCATTTACGATCAGGGGGAGGCGAACAGAAGATCGGATCCCCGCCTTGAACAGCACCTCGTCCTCCTCAAATTGTCTCGATTCCGCCAGATCACGCGCAATATGGGGGCGTCGTTGGGACACGACCCACCCGATACCGGTTCCCTCCCCCATGGCAGAGACGTATTCAGGCCATCCGGTGGCAGGCTGGTCAGGTGCCAGCCGATGCACCATCAATCCCAGACCTGAATCATCCTGCAGTACCAGGGCCATCCGATCGAAATGAATAAGGCGCCTCACCTCTGTGGCAAAGGTTTGATAGACCTCGCCGGGATCAAACGAAGCGCCAATGACCCTCATCAACCGATTGACGGCTGCAAGGCGATCAGCCCGTTGCTGCAACGCCACATACGACTCGACATCCAAGACTACCGACTCAGCGCGACCGGCGGCAAGGGTATCCAGCGCCTCCCGCCTGGATGAGGCTTGCAGGACTGAGAACCCGCGGCGAATCAGCAACTCGCGGAAGGCAAGGTGCGAGCCGGTCCCGTCCTCGATAATCAGGACTACGTCACTCTTGTCTTCGCGGCATTCAGGCTGAGTATCGCTCAATAGTCGGTACGCCTCTCTTGATGGTGCATGTTACGTGATTGCGTTTGCGTGGTACGGGGGGGGGATACCGGGTATCGCGCATTTATGTTACCGATAGTTTCCAAACTGCAGGTCGATGCCAAAATCGTGCGTTCGAAGCGCCTGCATGACGGCCTGCAGATCATCTTTACTCTTTGCTGCAACCCGTATCTGGTCGCCTTGTATCTGTGTCGTCACCTTGAAGCCAAGCTCTTTGATGACCTTCGTAATCTCTTTCGCCTTATCGGTAGGGATACCCTGCTGTAGTGTTGTCCGTTGTCGAACGGTTCCTTTTGCCGCCGACTCAGGGGTTTCGTACACAAGGGCCTTGAGAGACACCTTTCGCTTCACCAACTTCGATTCCAGCAGATCTACTACGGCCTTGAGCTTATAGGTATCGTCGGCGTGAAGCAGGAGGCCTTGCTCATCTCGCACAACTCGGCAGGCTGTCCCACGGAAATCGAACCGCTGCTGAATCTCCTTCATAGCCTGCTGGACGGCATTGTCTACCTCCTGCAGATCAACCGTTGAACTGACATCAAAGGATGCCTCATTAGCCACGTTCGAACTCCTTTCAGCTTATGGAACGAAAGGTTTGAGGGGAGCCACTATATCCGTCCCCGGCGGGGGCGAGAATCGAAATAGTTCGTCTTTTAGTCCGCTATTGGCCTTCTGCTTAGACAACTCGATCGCAGTCGTATTGTCGTACAGATCAAACACGGTCAATCGCTGGATAAAGAAGCTTTCGCGATCGACCCCCATAATCACCCGCCTAAAGGACAGGTTCTTCCCTTTGGGAGTCAACTCCAAGAGATACTCCGTGCTGTCCCTGGTCCCCGTATGGGCTAGAGGTCGGACCTGGAAGTTCTGTCGGAGGCTACTCATGCCAAATAGGATCCCAATAGGACCCGTCGTAAGCGCGCCGCTCATATCTTGCGACATGGCTTGCCGCTCGGCAGGGCTGTAGCTCCAGAGGGTCTTGCCATCGATCAAAAATAACCTCGAATCCGGCTTCTCATACTCCCAGCGCATCCTCCCGGGCCACTTGAGGAAGAGCCGGCCTGATGCCTCTTGAGTCATCCCGCTCAGTTTATTCGTGACACGCTGGAGAAAGGCCCCCTGGAGATCTGTGAACTCCCGGTAGGCTGTCTGGACCTTGTCAGCCACCTCATCCGCAGTAAGTGCGGTCGCGTACAGCGGCGACCACGCACCCGCAAGCAGCAAGAGGATAAGACCGATCACTGATCCCTGGACCCAGGACCCTCGCATGCCCTTCCCTCCAGCAGGGACATCCCGAATGTCGGCTCTGGACCGATCATCACCGGGACCATCCCCGCCTTGACAAATGTCAGAGACGGATCTCGCGCTGTAGCTACGGGGTACGCGCCGCAATGAGGACCTCCCGCGGCCCTCCCCCTTCGACACGACTGACAATCCGTTCATGCTCCATTCGCTCGATCATGCGTGCCGCCCGGTTGAACCCGATTCTGAGCCGCCGCTGAATCAGGGAGATCGACGCCTGCCGCGTCGTGATGACAAGATCAACCGCCTGCCGGTACAGTTCATCATCTTCAGTCCCTGGCGATTCCTGCTCTTCCTCAGCCGGTAGCAGCGACCACGGAAACTCCTCGGCCTTCCCCTGTGCTTTCAGGAAATCAACGATGCGCTTAATCTCGATATCAGAGACGAACGATCCGTGAATCCTGACCGGCTTGGAACTAGCCGGCGGAACAAACAGCATATCGCCATCGCCCAACAGTTGCTCGGCGCCATTCATATCGAGGATCGTTCTGGAATCCACCTTGGAGGAGACCTGAAAGGCGAGCCTGGCCGGGAAATTGGCCTTAATGATTCCGGTAATGACATCAACCGAAGGACGCTGTGTTGCGACGATCAGATGGATGCCTACCGCCCGAGCCATCTGCGCCAGTCTGGCGATAGATCGCTCGACATCAGCGGCAGCGGTCAGCATCAGATCGGCCAGTTCGTCGATGACCACCACCAGATAGGGAAGCGGTTGAAAGATCTCGCCACCTCCTTCTCGCCTGGCAATCCGAATCAGCCGGTTATAGCTGACAATATTTCTGGCCCCAAGCCTGGCAAACAGCTTGTATCGCCCCTCCATGTGAATCACAAGGCGCTGAAGTCTCTTCGACGCCTCCTTTGGATCGCATACGACGCGTTCGGCCAGATGCGGAATGCCATCATAGACGGAGAGCTCTACCCGCTTCGGATCGACCAGCAGCAAACGGATGCTTTCCGCTGTAGCCTTGTATAACAGGCTCACAATCAAGGCATTCAGGCAGACACTTTTACCGGAACCCGTCGCTCCGGCGATGAGCAGGTGCGGCATCTGGCTCAAATCGACTGTACAGGGCTCGCCAGCAATATCCTTCCCTAAGGCAAGAGGCAGGTGCGCAGAGGATCCCTCAAAGGCCTTGGACGCCAGGATCTCGCGCAGGTGGACGACCGCCCTGCGGCGATTCGGAATCTCAACGCCAACCACCGCTTTCCCGGGAATCGGCGCCACGACACGTACGCTCAAGGCCCGCAGGGCCAAGGCCAGATCGTCAGCTAACGCAACGATTCGGTTGATCTTGATCCCGGGTCCGGGTTCGATCTCGTATCGGGTGATGACAGGCCCAGGCTGTGCCTGTGTCACCCTCCCCTCAACTCCAAAGTCCAGCAGCTTGCGTTCGAGAATCTGGGCGTTCGTCGCCCGCTCATCTTCAGAGAGTCCGACCTCTGTGCCTGTCGGCAGGTCAAGCAGCGAGATCGGTGGGATCTGAAAACCCTCTTTCGAGATCGCAAAGGGAAAAGACCGCTGGGGCGGTGGATCAGCCACCGGCGTATCAAGTACGACGGTGGGTGCTGCAGGGGCAGGTTCCGTCAGTAAGGGAAACGGCCGGCTCTCAATCTGCGGCTCTTCCTCAGCGGAAGGAGTATAGGGTGGGCGGATTCGGCCCGGCAGCTTCGCCTTGGCCGCTCGTCGTTCCTTCATGCGAGTCTTCAGCCGTTCAATGACACCTCGACATCCGAAAGAGTCACCCGCAAGCGGCCGGCTGCTCAGACACACTAGACCGAGGATGAGGGTCGTAAGTCCCAAGAGCGGCAGGCCCACTGGGCCCACTAGCGGGCTGAAGATCTGGTGCAGTTCAGCGCCGACAAAGCCACCAGGACGTTCCCAGGCTCGGCCAACAGGTAGTCCCGTCCAGACAAAGAGTTGAGCCAGCATCCCCAAACTCAGGATGAGCAGGATGCATCCGATCAGCTTCCAGGCGATAAAGGAGGTGGCCTTCGCACTGATAAACCTCCAGCTTAACAGGACCAGGAAGAATGGTAAGGCCAGTGCGCCGACACCCAACAGCTCCAGAAGATCGCCGGCAAGCTCTGCTCCCCACCGCCCCCCATAGTTATGTACCGGCTGCCCGGAGCCGCCCCCGGAGTTGAAGAATGAGGGATCAAGGGTATCGTAAGACAGCAGACTTGCCAGCAGGAAGAGCGCGATAGCAATCCCAAGGATGCCCAATACCTCATGGGCTTTGGGATGCGAAAGGTTCTGGGACCCCGGCGATCGACCTCCTCCGTGCGGCTCCCCTTGAGTCGCCATCGGTCTCGGCATGCCTTCAGTTGCCATTCATCGCCTCCTTCGCTACACCTCCATGATCACCGGCAGGATCATAGGTCTTCGCTCGATCTCTTTCTGTAACTGCTTCTTGATCGCCGTCTTGATCCGTTGCTCCATAAGACGCGGATCGCTCCGGTCCTCTTCAGAGAGGCCTTCCAGTACGGAACAGACCAGCGTTTTGATGCTCTCCTCGAGGGCCTTCAAATCCTGTGTATGGACGAACCCGCTACAGACGATCTGGGGTCCTGTCACCAGCTTGCCGCACTGCTGATCGACGGCGAGAACGACAACCACGACCCCTTCCTGTGCCAATCGCTGCCGGTCGCGAATGACGGCATCTCCAACATCTCCGATCCCCTTTCCATCGATGAAGATCCGGCCGAAAGGCGCCCTGCCTACGACTCGAGCGCTCCTGCTATCCAACTCCAGGATATCGCCATCCTCCATGACGAGGATTCGGGCCTCCGGCACCCCGACCTCCCGTGCGAGATGGGCGTGCAGGTTCAAGTGGCGGTACTCGCCGTGGATCGGAACAAAGAAGGTGGGGCGCGTCAGGTTCAGCATCAGCTTCAGCTCCTCCCGACTGGCATGTCCGGAGACATGGACCCCCGCTACATCCTCAGTGATGACACGGGCCCCCTGCCGGTGAAGGCCGTTCATCGTTCGAGCAATCGATTTTTCGTTGCCGGGGATGACGCGCGCTGAAAAGATGACCGTGTCGCCTGGCGATATCTGGACCTGTTTGTGCTCCGCAACAGCCATTCTGGCAATGGCGGAGAGCGGCTCACCCTGGCTCCCAGTGGTGATGATTACCCGCTGCGCAACCGGAAGTCGCTCCAGCTCGTCCAGACCGACAAGCGTATTAGCGGGAATCCTGAGGTACCCCAACTCTGCAGCGATCCGCGTGTTGGCGACCATACTCTTTCCGCACACCGCTACTCGCTTGCCCATGGCTGCCGCTGCATCAAGGATCTGTTGAATGCGATGGATGTTTGAGGCAAAACAGGCCACGATCACGCGCCCCTGGGCCTCCCGGAAGATGGTATCGAACGCCTGCCCTACCACCTGCTCCGAGGGCGTGAATCCGTCACGGCCGGCATTCGTACTGTCCGAAAGTAGTGCCAGTACACCGTCATCCCCAAGCTCAGCCAGTCGTCGATAATCGGTGAGGTATGCATCGACTGGGCTCTGATCGAATTTAAAATCACCGGTGTGTACAATAACGCCACTGGGGGTCTTAATGGCCAGCGCGACACCGTCGGGGATGCTGTGGCAGACCTGAAGGAACTCGACCTCAAAGAGACCGAACTGCAGGCGATCACGCGGACGAACGGTCTTGAGGTCGACATGTGGTAAAAGATTCGCTTCCTTCAATTTTTCCGCCGCCAGTCCCAGTGAGAGGCGTGTGCCATAGACGGGAACCTTAATCTCACTGAGTAGATACTGGAGTGCGCCAGCGTGATCCTCGTGGCCGTGAGTGAGCAGAACTGCCCGCACCTTCTCTCGATGTGTCAGCAGATAGCTCATGTCCGGGATCACGTAATCGATCCCGAACATCTCTTCTTCCGGAAACATCAACCCCGCATCGATCACCAGCAGGTCGTCCGCCGATTCGACGACCATCATATTTAATCCGATCTCCCCAAGACCTCCCAGTGGGACGATCCGGATTGTTTGGTCGCTAGACATAGTCTGTCGTCCCTTGCGCAGAAACCGTAGGGTGCGGCTGTCTCGGCAAGTGTGTTCTGAGCCCCGTCGCAGCGGTCGTCCCACGCTTGGCAGGGAGCGCCTCTCCAAGACGACGCTTGGCCCGTATCGGCTTGACCAGCGCGATGTCGAGCACCTGATCCATATGATCTACGAACACAAACTCCATGCCTCGCTTGACATTCGCAGGAAGCTCTTTGACATCCTTATCGTTGCGCCTCGGGACGATCACCATATGGATCCCCATTCTTCGCGCCGCTAATGCCTTTTCCTTGATCCCACCGATCGGCAGGACCTTACCGCGAAGGGTCACCTCGCCGGTCATCGCGACGTCCCTCCTCACGGGGACCTTAGTCAGGGCGGACAGCAGTGCGACAGCCATCGTAATGCCGGCCGATGGACCATCCTTGGGAATCGCTCCGGCAGGGACGTGGATATGAATGTCATGCTTCGTAAAAAATTCATCCTTGATTCCCAGATCGGAGGACCGCGAGCGAGCGTAGCTCAGGGCGGCCTGGGCCGACTCTTTCATCACCTCACCCAGATGCCCCGTAAGAGAGAGACTGCCCTTCCCACGCAGGATGCTGCACTCAATATAGATAATGTCTCCGCCTGTCTGCGTCCATGCGAGACCCGTGGTGACACCAATCTCGTCGGTCTCCTGTTCCGGGTCGGCCAGAAACTTCGGTGCGCCCAGGAATCGCTGCAAAACCGCCGTAGTCACCTTGGTCTGCCCCTTATGTCCTTCTGCTACAAGGCGAGCTACCTTTCGACAGATGGTGGCAATCTCTCGCTCCAGACCCCTTAGCCCGGCCTCCCGGGTATATTCGTTGATCACCTTCAGGATCATCTCATCGGTCATCAGCAGCCGCTTCTCGTCGATTCCGTGCTCCTGATACTGTCGAGGAACCAGGTAGCGCTTGGCGATATAGAGTTTTTCCTCCTCGGTGTATCCGGAGATGTCGATAATCTCCAGTCGATCTCGCAGTGCCGAGATAATCGGATCGGCAAGGTTGGCCGTACAGATGAACATGACGTTGGAGAGATCAAAGGCAACGCCGAGGTAGTGGTCGCTGAAGCTATAGTTCTGCTCAGGGTCCAACACCTCCAGCAGGGCCGAGGAGGGGTCGCCCCGAAAATCGGTCCCGACCTTATCCACTTCGTCGATCATAAAGACGGGATTATTCGACCCGGCCTGCTTGATCCCCTGGATAATGCGACCGGGCAGGGCTCCAATATACGTCCGCCGATGGCCGCGGATCTCCGCCTCATCGCGAACGCCGCCCAATGAGATCCGGATAAACTTGCGCCCCAGGGCGCGGGCGATGGAACGGCCAAGGGATGTCTTCCCCACCCCCGGTGGACCGACGAAACAAAGGATCGGACCCTTCATCTTCTTTTTCAGCTTACGAACAGCCAGGTATTCGAGGATCCGTTCCTTTACCTTTTCGAGGTCGTAGTGATCTTCGTTGAGGACTTTCGATGCCTGCTTGATAGACAGCTTGTCCTTGGTCGGCCGATCCCACGGCAGTTCGATCAGCCAGTCAAGGTAGGTCCGGATGACAGAAGCCTCCGCCGCATCAGGATGCATCCGACTCAGCCGCCCCAGTTGCGTCTTCGCCTCAGACTCAACCGCTGTCGGCATCTTCGCCTTCTGAATCTTCTGCTCCAGCTCTCGCAACTCCTGATTCCGGTCGTCGGTCTCACCCAGCTCTTTTTGAATCGCCTTCAACTGCTCTCGCAGGTAATACTCCCGGTGCGTCTTATCCATCTCCTCACGAGCCTGGCTCTGGATCCGATGCTGCACCTCCAGCACCTCGAGCTCCTTACTCAGCAGCTCACTAACCCGCTTCAGGCGATGGGTCGGATCGAACAGCTCCAGCACCTCCTGGGCCTGTTCCATCTTCAGATCCAGATGACTGGCTACAAGGTCGGCCAAACGGCCCTGGTGATCGAGATTATTGATAATCGCCACTACGTCTGACGAGATCTGTTTTCCAAAGGCGACGCCCTTACTCACCAACTCTTTCACCGAACGGATCAGGGCCTCTACTTCAGCGGCCGACGTGACCAGATCCGTCTCGGGAACCTCGACAATCCTGGCCTCGAAGTAGGGTTCCCGCCGCTCAACTCCGGTCACCTTGGCACGGGACAGACCCTGAACCAGCACCTTGACGCGCCCATCCGGCATCTTCAGCATCCGCATGATCATCGCCACGGTCCCAACCGCATGAATCTCATCAACGCCGGGATCCTCCTTCTCGGCATCCCGTTGCGCCACCAGCAGGATAAGGCGATCCCTCGAAAGCGATTCATCCACTGCACGAACCGATTTCTCCCGACCCACAAACAGGGGCAGGATCATGAAGGGGTAGATGACAACATCCCGCACCGGTAGCAGCGGGATCGTCTCTGGCACCTTCCGAGCCTGAGCCTCGGCTTTGGTCTCGAGAGTCTCGGTATCGGGAACCGGCATCTCCTCTATATATTCTACCGTTTTCTCATCCGCCACGGTCTTCAGTGCTCCTTTCGATTCTGTTCCACAGCCGCTTCCATCTCGTCCAGGTTGAGTGTCCTCAGATATTCCCGTAATCCAGGCGCCAGATCCGGACGCTTGAGCGCATATTGTATGGTCGCCTTCAGAAAGCCCAATTTGTTCCCGGCATCATACCGACGTCCACAGAATGCAAGTCCATACATCGGCTGAGTTTTCAGCAGCACACGCAGGCCGTTCGTCAGCTGAATCTCTCCGCCTTCATCCGGACGTGTCTGCTCCAGCGCCTCGAAGATCTCCGGTGTCAGAATATAACGCCCGATAATGGCCAAGTCAGACGGAGCCTCCTGAGGAGACGGTTTTTCTACCAGATCCAGGATCTGATAGATCGAATCCTCAGTCAACTTAGGATCGATGATCCCGTAGCTGCTGGTTTCCTCCTTACTGACCTGCTGTACGGCGATAATGGAGGACTGATACCGTTCAAACGCCGCAATCATCTGTCGCAGGCAGGGGACCTCGGCATCGATAATATCGTCTCCAAGCAACACAGCAAAGGGCTCATTCCCAACGAGCGCTTTCGCCGTCAGGATCGCATGCCCCAAGCCAAGGGGCTCATACTGGCGGATATACGAGAACGATGCCAACTCGGAGATCCGCTCGATCTCTCGCAACTGTGCTTCCTTGCCCTGCCGTTTAAGCGCAATCTGCAACTCCAGTGATCGGTCAAAGTGGTTCTCTATCGCGTCCTTCCCCTGACCGGTCACAATAATGATGTCCTCAATTCCGGATGCGGCGGCTTCCTCCACCACATACTGAATGGTGGGTTTATCCACGATCGGAAGCATCTCTTTAGGCTGCGCCTTTGTAGCGGGTAGGAACCGCGTTCCCAAACCTGCAGCAGGTATGATGGCCTTACGAATCCGCATGAGTCACATTCGCTCTGGCTCTACTTCTAACTGCACGAAAACGGTGCGCCCTCAAGGGAAGATCCTGCGGATACCTGTGAGAGATCATGCCTGCAACGACCGCTCCGGAAAAGCCGGTACTAAGGAAAGTACCAACGTGCCCACACGTATCCCTTTCCCGCCAAGATGGGGTACAAGCGGGATGGGCGACCACAAATCACACGACCGGACTTTGCTCCCGCGAGGGATTCTCAGTTGCTTCGATTTATATGCTCTTTGAATGACCTGCGTTGATTTATATAGGTATTTTATACAGTATCTTCCGCCGCAAAGTCAAGCATCTGGGAGACAAGTCAGTAGCTGTTTGCTGCCCAATATCACAACAGATCTTTTTTGTTGACAAAGTATCCTGTTTCCATATAGTAAACTTTACTGCTATTAGGCAGGTTATCCAGTGTAGTGTGTCAGGCTTCTTTACATTCACCGTTCGCCCTGACCCTGTCGAGAGGTAAAGCGTTTCGACTATTTCTACCCATGGCTCGATAAGTCTGTCCTGAGCCCGGCCGAAGGGCTCAGGACAAATGGACCGTAAGGGGATTAAGAACTCACTATACTGGCTACAAGTGGTACGATTGCCGCTATCAGCAACCTTAAAGTCCGAAAAGGGGAAGAGCGTGAAGAAATTGCAGGTTATAGTCGTCGTAGCTGCGTTATTTATAACAGGCTGCGTCAGCCAGCGACCCTGGTATAACGCGCTCATCTGCTCAGTAGCTGGGGGCGCAGCGGGGGCCGCAATTGGGGCGGGCGTAGCGGGGGGAAGGGAGGCTGGGATAGGGGCGGGCGCCGGAGCGGTAGCAGGCGGACTTCTCTGCGCGGCGTTGACTCCCCGTGCGATTTCTGATGCCGATGGTGATGGCGTGCCGGACAGCGCCGACAAATGCCCGAATACCCCGGTGGGAGTGAAAGTAGATGCCACCGGATGTCCGGTAGACAGTGATGGGGATGGTGTGCCGGACCTTCGGGACAAGTGCCCGAATACTCCGGTAGGAGTGAAAGTAGATGCCACCGGATGTCCGGTAGACAGTGATGGGGATGGTGTGCCGGACTACAAAGATCAGTGCCCAGGCACTCCTCGTGGCGTGAAGGTGAATCAGCTCGGCTGCCCGGAGCGAGAACCCATCGTCCTGAAAGGCGTGAACTTTGAATTCAATTCGGCTGAGCTGACCCAACCATCTCATACGATTCTGGATGGGGTTGCGAAGATTCTCGCCAAACACCCGGACCTGAAGGTCCGAATTGCCGGCCATACGGACAGCAAGGGTACGGCGGATTATAACAAGAAGTTGTCGCAGCAGCGCGCCGAGTCGGTAATGAACTACATGGTCTCGCGCGGCGTAAAGGCAGCCAATCTCATCGCTATAGGATTCGGGGAAGAACAGCCGATCGCATCGAACGATAACGATGAAGGTCGCGCGAAAAATCGGCGAGTGGAGTTGCAACCGCAAGAGTAAATAAATGATTCGGTGTCGGTGGGGACGCGTTGCGTCCCCACCGACACCGATACCCAGATCCTCCTTATCTGCGCAGTTCCACTCTCCAAAGTTCCCACCCATTCAACTCCAGGATTGCGCTCCTCATACCGGCAGAATGCGGAATGACAGCAGGGCTCAACTTGACGCTTCACTCGTCTTTCCAGTATGATGAAGTCGGCAGTAGGGCTATCTGCGGTTATGCCTCACCTGAGAGTTCATGCGTCGAAAGGGGGACGTATCTCCCTGAATGCTGGTCGCCTTGAGTGCGTTGTTGTCCTCGTCTCACTCATACTCACGGCCTGTGCCTCCAGTCGCGTCGTGGATGGCATCTTTGTCGATGAGGCCAAAGGCTTCAAGATCTCACTGCTGCACGATGGTTGGCAACGGTTCGAGTTGGAAGGCACTGACCTTGCGTTCCGGGCGGAACCGGACGGCCAAGTCGCCGCACTACTTGCCAGCTGCGAAGACGAACAGTCCATCCCCCTCCGAATCCTGGCCAGGCGCCTATTCTTTGGAATCAGCACAAAGCGAGTTCTGGCGCAGCAATCCCATTCTCTGCACGGTACGGAGGTAATCCATACACTGTTGGCTGGGCGACTGCAAGAGACCGAGGTCATTGTCAGCAGTTATGTTGCCCGGCAGGGTCATTGCGTCTATGATCTGGTCTACGTGGCCCCTCCTGAACTCTTTCAGGCTAAGCTTCCGGAATTCGAGCAGTTTGTCAACGGGTGGGTGTTGACTGAAAAAGGTTCAGAGCTCAAAGTTCAAGGTCGAGGTAAAGCACCACAATAGGAACAGACTATGCGAAACGTGGCTGTAGCAGTTGGAGACCGATCGATTCAACTGCTCGAATTACTGGGTGGTCTCTCAAGGCTAACCTATCGCACCGTCTGCTGCGCCTTCACGCCGCCCTTCAACCTCCGTGGGCTCATCCAACAAGCCGATAACATCGGGGTCCAATCGATCTCAATCGCCAGCGTCGCCGCGCTCTTTACCGGCCTTGTCATGGCGCTGCAAACTGCGTACGGCCTGAGCCGGTTCGGGGCGAAGGCATATGTGGGCATTATCGTCTCGCTCTCGATGGTCCGAGAGTTGGGACCGGTGCTTACGGCTCTTTTGGTTGGAGGGCGGGTCGGTTCCGGGATTACCGCCGAGTTGGGGTCAATGAAGGTAACGGAGCAGATCGATGCAATGCGGGCCATGGGGGCGAATCCGATCAAGAAGCTGGTGGTGCCTCGAGTACTGAGTACGATGCTGGTCCTCCCACTCCTGACCGTCATGGCGGACATCCTGGGCATTCTGGGAGGTATGGTCATCTCCAGATACGAGTTTCAGGTCGAGTACCACCTCTACTACAATACCGTTGTACACAACCTGACAGTGACTGATATTGTCAGCGGTCTTGGCAAGACAGTCGTCTTCGGCTTCATCATCGCCATTATCGGTTGCTACAGAGGACTGGAGACGGCAGGCGGAACGGAAGGCTTGGGCCGGGCCACGACCGCAACCGTCGTGACCTCGGCCATCGCAGTCATCATCTCGGATTTCTTCCTGACAAAATTTTTCTGGTGGCTTGAGGGCTGGTAAGATGGGCAGCCCGACCATCGAGTTCCGCCAAGTCTACAGGTCGTTCAACCACGTACCTGTGTTGGCTGGGATGGACCTTGCGATCGAGCATGGCGAAACGATGACCATCATCGGTGGAAGCGGGATCGGCAAAAGCGTCACCTTGAAACTGATCGTCGGTCTACTCAAGCCGGATGCGGGTCAGATTTTCATCGAGGGGGAGGATATCGTACCGCTGACGGAGGATCAACTCACCCGGATCCGAAAGAAGATCGGGATGGTCTTTCAAGGCTCGGCGCTCTTTGATTCCCTCTCGGTAGCAGAGAACATTGCCTACCCCCTCCGGGAGCATACCGCCATGTCGGAGCATCAGATCCGGGAACGGATCATGGAGACGCTCCAGCTTGTAGGGCTCGATGGCACCGCAGATAAGGAGCCGGCCGATCTGTCCGGCGGTATGCGGAAGCGAGTCGCCTTGGCCAGAGCGATCGCGTTGGCGCCAAAGATTATTCTGTATGACGAGCCGACGACCGGCCTCGACCCTGCCAACACCGAGAAGATCAACGAGTTGATTATGGACATGGAAAGGAAGCTCAATGTCACATCGGTCGTGGTCACACACGACATGCAGAGCGCCTTCAAGATCTCCGATCGGATCGGCCTGCTGGACAATGGAAAGATTACCGTCGTCGGAACACCGCGGGAGATCGAACAGACGAATCTTCCGCTGATCCGGCAGTTCATTACCGGGAGGACGGCGTGAAGTCGTACGAAAGGCGTGCAGCAAGCAGCGTCCCTTCATGAGTCTCGCTGAGCGCTGAACGCTCGTCAGGAGATACACAGATATGCTGGAACGTGAACGGTTGATACGATTGCGCGTGGGAATCTTTGTCCTGGGGCTCATGGCGCTTTTTATCGTCTTTGTACTCACCATCGGAAGTCAGAGCCGAATCTTCGAGCGCCGCTACAGCCTGCATACCTTTTTCGGTAATATCGAAGGGTTGAACGTCGGCGCACCAGTTCGTCTTGCCGGCACCTCCGTCGGCTCGGTTCGTGATATTACCTTCAGTCAGGACCTGACCAGCAAGAAGATCCGGGTCACCATGAATCTCGACGCTGCTCTTCAGGACCGGATACGGGAGGATTCGATCGCAAGCATCGGGACCATCGGCCTGGTCGGAGACAAGGTGATCGAGTTAACGGTGGGCAGCCTCGATAAGCCGATCCTGCTCCCAGGGGCGGCGATCCCAAGCGTCGATCCACCGGACTATGCGACGCTACTCCAGAAAGGCGATCAGATCGTCAATAACGTCGTAAAGATCTCAGACGCCTTGAATCAGCTCGTCGGAGGAGGAGCGGGGGCTGGGACGCAGCAGGACCTCGCCGAAAGCATCGCTTCGTTCAACCGAATTATGGGAGAGATAGAACAAGGAACCGGGCTGCTCCACGCAATGGTCTATGAGAAGCGCTCAGGCAACATCCTGAAAGAGTTATCTGAGGCGACTGTCGCCCTCCAGCAGCTATCCAATCTAATGAAGGACTTCCAGCATCAAAAAGGGTTGGCACATATCCTGTTTGCGGATCCACGGGCCGAGTCGGTCATGGCAGATCTCGAGCAGACCTCAAAAAATCTCAAGCTGGTGTCGTCCCGCCTGGCTCAAGGGGAAGGAACGCTTGGAGCGCTCATCGACGATCCTACACTGTACGAGGATCTGTCGTCCCTCCTGCAAGGCGCGAATCGCAGCCGGATCCTGCGAGGCCTGATCCAGTCTACCAGGCGGTCCGGCGCCTCCGCCGAGCCGCAATGAGTCCATCCTCTCCGGTATCGGTCATTATCCACGGCCACTTCTATCAGCCGTCGCGCGAGAATCCCTGGACCGATGAGGTCGAGCAGCAGCCTTCTGCCGCGCCTGCTCACGACTGGAATCAGCGGATTACCGCGGAGTGCTACACGCCAAATGGATGGGCCCGACTCCTGGACGACGAAGGTCGGATCGTCAAGCTGATCAATAACTATGCCGGTATCAGCTTTGATATCGGACCGACGCTCTTCCGCTGGCTCGAGCGTAAGGCCCCTGAGACCGTTCGCCGCATTATCGAGGGCGATCGCGAAAGTGTGGCTCGGTGTGACGGCCACGGCAACGCGCTGGCCCACCCGTACGTTCATGCAATCCTGCCGCTTGCCGACCCCAAGGACCGCGCTACACTGGTCAAGTGGGGGATCGTCGAGTTCCGATCCCGTTTCGACCGTGAGCCGGAGGGGATATGGCTTCCGGAAACGGGTGTGGATCTGGCAACGCTAGAAACGCTTAGTCAACACGGTATCCGTTACACCGTCCTGGCACCCTGGCAGGCGACCCGCGTTCGTCCGCTGAGAGGAGGACGGTGGCATGATTTGGGCTCGGACTGGATTGATCCAACGCGCCCATACATGTGCCGCCTGCCTAATGGAGGCACGATCAATCTGTTTTTCTACGATGCGGCCCTGTCCCGCGGTATTGCCTTTGACGGCCTACTGCAGGGCTCCGATCGTCTTACCGGCCGACTGACTGATGTCGCCCACAACACACCCTCGCACCTGCACATCCTCTGTACAGATGGAGAATCGTATGGGCATCATACCAAGTTTGGAGAACGTGCGCTGGCCGTCCTGCTGGCGAAAGAGACCGCGCCGAAGAAGCTCGCAGTCACCAACTTCGGAGCCTACCTCGCAAGTACGCCCCCCGCACATGAGGTCGCCATTCGAGAGGAAAGCGCCTGGAGTTGCGCTCATGGCCTGGGGCGATGGAAGGAAGACTGCGGGTGCAGCACCGGCGGCCAGCCCGGCTGGCGTCAAGGGTGGCGCGCCCCCTTCCGTGGAGCCATCAATAGTCTTCGCGATAACCTTCAGCACCTCTTCGCAGAACACGCAGGTCTGTTGTTCACCGATGCCTGGGCCGCGAGGGACGGCTATATCACCCTGCTCCTGGATCGAAGCAATCCATCAATCGAAGAGTTTTTTAGTACGTACACCAATCACTCGCTCTCACAGCAAGAACGAGCAACAGCGCTGCAACTACTGGAGATGCAGCGGCATGCCCTCTTGATGCAGTCCAGTGACGGCTGGTTTTTTACCGATATTGCCGACATCGAGGCCGTGCAGAACCTCAAACACGCAGCGCGGGCTCTCGATCTGGCATCCGCCTTTGCGACGATCAACCTGGAGACAAGGTTCTTGGCCAAGCTTCAGGCCGCGAAAAGCAATATTCCTTCCGAACGTGACGGCAGGCGCATCTGGGAGGTCCGGATTCGCCCCACACGGGTCGACCTGACTCATACCGTCGCCCTTTACGCCATGCGATTGATGGCAGAGGACCTGCCTGATCCTCATCAAGTACATACCTTCAATCTCCATCAGCTGAGCCTTGAACGCCTGCCCCTCATGAATGGGGCAATGATTATTGGCGGTGTCGAGGCATCTTCATCCCTTACCCTGGAGCGTGGGATGTTCGGGTTTGCCCTGAAGTGGCTGGATGCCGATGGAATGTCCGGCTATCTCTTTCCGTGGGAGGGCAAGGAGAATCTTTATCGATGGCGAGAGATTGTTGAGGGACAGATGGACGATGTCTCGCTACCGGACGATACCCAGGCAACATCGATCACATTGAAGATACTGTCCGCGGAAGAGCGACAGCATGTCTTGATAGCGCTCTTCGAAAGATGGGAAGTGCTCCATACACACTACAATGAGTTGGCGGCACGAACTCGAGGATTGCTCCGGGCTTTCTTCGATGGGGGGCTCGATCCCCCTGAGAGACTGAAGGCTCCGGCGAGACTGATTGTCGCTCGCAACCTGGAGGCGTCGTTACAGCAGTGGCTCACTGATGGCGAGACCGATCTGTACCGCAGCCTCCTGGTACTGGCTAACGAGGCGAAGCGGCTCAGTCTTCCGCAGCAGGAGTCGCTGCAAGATCTTCTGTCTGGAGCATTCCAGGTACGGATGAGGCAGCTGCGCGAGCGTCCGGACATGGATACACTTCGGGAGATACAAGAGGTTGTCGACCTTGCCGATCAGCTGGACTATACTCTGGACCAGCCGGAATCGGTTATCCTGATATATGAGATACTGACACACGATGTGCCGTCGCTGATCGAACGGGTGCTTCAGGCCGAATCGAGGGAGGTATCCGACTTGGTGGCGGCTATTCTTCGTCTGGGCGAACGGTTCGGATTTTCAGTCGGAAGACTTCGGCAGAGTCTTCGCCCAATCGAAGAACAAATGGCGGCAGATCCCAGCCTCTGGCCCTGAGGGCAGTTTTCAGCTATCAGGGGTCAGCGGAATAGGGTGTTGCGCGCTGCACTCTCATCGGGCAGGGCAAGCCCTGCCCCTACGTTGATGGTTTCCTAAGGAGTAAACGTGATAGAAGGCTTAGGCGGCGGAACACTCGTCCTGGAGACGATATTCATCTTTATACTGATTTTGATCAACGGCTTCTTCGCCGGCTCAGAGGTCGCCATAATCTCCCTCCGTCGAAGTCGGGTGCAGGAGCTTGTAGAGGCAGGCGATAGCCGGGCATCGACGGTCCAGCGGCTCAAGGATGACCCTGACCGATTTCTGGCTACTATCCAGATCGGGATTAATCTTGTCAGTACGCTGGCCTCCGCGATCGGCGGGGCACTTGCCGTAAGGGTGATCCGCCCCCTGCTTGATCGTCTTCCGGGTGGCGGACTGGGGTCGGCAGGTGAGCTGATCGCCCTTGGAACGGTGGTTCTTGTCATTACCTATCTCACGATCGTCTTCGGAGAGCTCATCCCCAAATCGCTTGGCCTCCGCTATGCGGAACGGGTTGCCCTCGTAATCGCCGGACTTCACGAGGCCCTCGGCCGGTGGTTCTCGTTGTTCGGTCGTCCGTTGATCGCGTCAAGCCGCCTGATCCTTTCGCTCTTCCGTGCCGCCCCTCAGGGGACGACAGGGTTTGTCAGCGAGGCGGAGATCAAGCTGATGGTTCAGGAAGGAAAGGAGCAGGGGATCTTCGATCAGACGGAGCAGGAGCTGATACATAGCGTCTTCGAATTCACGGAGACATCGGTAAAGGAGGTTATGATCCCTCGCCCTCAGATTGAGGCGATTGAGCGGGAGACCCCGCTGACAGAGGTGCTGAAGTTCGTCGTAGAAACGGGTTACTCCCGCTACCCCGTCTATCACAAGAGTCTCGACGATATCTGCGGCGTTCTGTACTACAAAGACCTGCTGCGGCTCCAACCGGAGGACCGCGAGATCTCCCTCAACACCCTCGTGCATCCTGCCTACTTTGTTCCGGAAACGATGCAGGTCAGCCAACTCCTGAAGGAGCTGCAACGGCGGCGGCTCTCGCTGGCGATCGTTGTGGATGAGCACGGGGGGGTAGACGGCCTGGTCACCATGGAGGATCTCCTTGAAGAGATCGTGGGAGAGATTCATGATGAGTACGAAGCGACCGAAAAACCGGTCGAACAACTGAGGGACGGCTCGCTCATCATCGATGCTTCACTGAACATCAAAGACCTGCACGATGAGTATGGGTTGCCATTTCCTGAATCGCCGACCTACGAGACATTGGCGGGCTTTATGCTGACTCAGCTTCAGCGGATGCCCAAGGCTGGCGACATCATCAGCTACCAGGGTAAGAAGCTGACGATCGTTGACATGGAAGGTCGACGGATCGCCCGAATTAAGGTCGAGGATCTGCCGGCTATGCATCAAGTCGGAGACACAACATGAACCAGTTCTCCCTGATAGGCTTCCTGATTCTCGCAGTGATCATTGCAACCTTTTCTGTTCAGAACTCTGGTGAAGCGATTGTAAAATTTATCTGGTGGCAGTTTCAGAGTTCGCTGGTCGTTGTCATCCTGATTTCGACCGCCCTCGGAGCAATCATGGCATTCCTCTTAAGCCTGCCCGGAACCTTCCGGCTGCGCATGCGCTTGCGAGAGCAGTCTCAACACAGTACGGAGTTGGAGCGGCGACTTCGGGAGTGGGAAACGAAACAGACCAAAGACACACCAAGCACTCAATAATCGATCGAGAATGGGACTACTCTGTACATCCTCATTGACTCGTCAGGCCGCTCATGATTACTGGGCCCTTCGACAAGGCTCAGGACGGACCCGTCGAGATGCGAGCAAGCCTTTGCACGACAGTCTCTTTGGTGTACAATATCTGCAAATAGATCGCACAGCCTGAACATCTTCATTACAGTTGCAACTGAAGGAGGAAGTGGGTGATGAAATACCTGATGGCGTTATGCTCCTCGGCGCTTCTGCTTGTTACCTGGACGTCCCAGGTCGGCGCCCACGGCGGTGAGTCGATGGGTGGTATGGATAAAGGGGACGCGTGTGTCCAAAAGAGGGGCCACTACATGGTTCACTTTTCGGCCTACCAGCAACAATACGGCGAAGCAGTGATCGGCATGTTGCAAGAAGTAGGATCCGAAAAGCTAAAACGGGAATTCCAGTCGTATTGTGAAGGGGTTCCGAAGACGGGCAAGATGGCGATCACCTTTGACCTGCTCAATGAAGAGATGCGAGAACTACCCATCTCCGTTCAGATTGTGGAGGCCGGCGAAGACCAAGGCAAAAGCCATGAAGAAGGCCAGGGGGAACATGCCCATGCTGTCGTCTCACTACCTCCGACGGTGTACCGCGACGGAACAATCAGGCTCAACGCCGATATTCCGACAGCCGGTCATTATAAGGTTATTATGAAGTTGGAAGATGTCGGACCAGGGATTGCGCATAAGCCTCATACCGCCGCCGATCCGGGAGAGTGGCACCTGGTCAAGCACACCCACGGCAGCAATGACCCAACAGAGGCGGACATACACGCCGTTGATCCTACATTTACCATGCCCTTTTCAGTTGGCATCCAAACACAGGCGGGCGGTTCTTCATTTGTAGCCACCGTTGGGCTTCAGGTGATCGGCACAGTATTTGGATTGACGGTCCTCGTTGGCGGCCTCATATTCTTCAGGAACGGCAAGCGGAAAAAGGCGGCGTAGCAGTGCAGTAAAGGCTTACCCGGTTTTCCCTCCAGTACCGGCAAGAACTCGGTCGATCGAGTGCAGCATTCCGGAAACGCGGCACTACACCGATGTCTACTTCGGCGCCGGCCTCTTGGGTCCGAAGACCATCCTGGCCCACGCCATTCATGTCACCCCCGATGAGCGGCGCCTGCTGGCGGACACGCAGAGCTGTTTATCTCACTGCCCCACCTCTAACCTCTTTCTCAAGAGCGGACTCATGCCCCTGCGCGAACTGCTGGATATGGGGCTACGTATCGGTTTAGGGTCGGACGTGGGCGGTGGGCCGACCCTGTCTCCGTTTGAAGTCATGCGCTCGGCGATCTATACACATACCGCCCGCCGTTTTCTCCCCGACTTCGGCGGTAGAGACATTTCCCCGGCCACCGCCTTTTATATGGCGACACTGGGAGGAGCACAGGCGTTAAGGCTGGACGACAAAATCGGCAGCCTGGTGCGCGGTAAAGAGGCGGACTTCATCGTTGTGAATCCACAACGACTCAGCCCGTTACCGTCAGAAAAAGAGCCGGAGATCCTCCCCGATACCCTCCTCTCCCGCCTGATCTTCCGTGGTGACGACCGCATCGTCGAGCAGACCTACGTTCAGGGCGCCCTCTGCTACGACCGCCGTACGCACGGGAACAATGAGAGGTAGGGCTGAACACAAGTCTGCTCACGGAGTGCCAAGCCGCACCCGAGCCCTGCACACATCCTGTCGTCGAACGAGTTGCAAGGCATTCTCGGCCTCCTACACTCCGACCGGTTTGCGGATTTCAGACCTTCGGAATACCCTTGGCGTTCAGCCGAGGCACCTGATAGTCTTTGGCCCATTCCATGCAGCGCTAATAGCGCTATGATACAATCTGTTCATAGGGGGTCAAGGGCTTGACGCAAGAAGAACGTCCGCTTAGCAAAGTTGTCCCAGCCTTAGTGGCAGCATTGGTTTGCGACGCCGCCGTGACTGATCCGGCCACTGGGAAGAATAACCTTATTGGGATATTTGATCGAGTGAATGTACGCACTTTCCCTAGCCAGCATCCGATGTCCGTGTACGTGAAGCTAACCGATGCGGAGGGGTCTTACAGGATCCAGGTTCGTTACGTACAGACAGGCTCAGGCGAAGAATTGGCTCGAGCAGAGGGAGAGGCAGCATTTGCTAATCGGCTTGGTTCGTTAGGTTTTTTGATATCGCTTCCGTCGCTGCCTATCCCATCAGAGGGCCGCTACGAGTTTCAGGTCTTTGCCGATGACATTTATCTGGGTGGGACGTTTATCGACGCTGTCGCATAGGTACAGCCATAGGGAGATAAGCCGATCATGCAGGTTATAGAGATCACGCAACTTCCAGGGCAGTCCTCAAGATCATTCGACAATGAAGCAGTAACGTCTGAGCGAAGGTTCTTAGAAATTCCGATTGCGTCTCTTATTTCTCTTGAAGATGCTTTGCTTGTCAGAGTAAGTCCCGTACTACCGGATCACATCCTCCTCGGCTCATTGCGGGATGGACGCTTGCGAGTGCAAGCTCCCATTACGGTCAAATTAACAAAGGAAGACCAACGCGTTATCGCCGAAGCCACAGAGCTTAACGAGTTTGGCTTCGGCACAAACCTCTCCGAAGCGTTGCGCGACCTCCAGAGATCCATTGTCGAACTCTACTTTACCCTTGAGGCGGAGCAGGATTGGCTCGGTCCAGATTTGCAGAGGGTCTGGGCTACGCTTCAGACAAAACTTTCACGCCGACCGTAAGCATTAAGGCCAAGGAATTTGATCGCCTGGTGGCCAAGTTTGGTTTCAGGATACGCGACAACGGAGACCTGCTCGCATGGTTCGAGTATGAAGGTAAGATCGTTACCCGCACGAGACGGTCGAAGGGCTTCGGCGACCCCCCAATGCAGCACAGCATCCGGCAACAATTGAAGCTGAACGAAGAACAGTTACGGCAAGCCGTCGGCTGCCACCTTACTAAGGATGACTATATTCAAATCCTAAGAGGCAAAGGCCTGATTCCTTCTTAGGTTCTTGCCCCCGCGTTTCATTTTTATCCATGCCCACCCTATCGCGACATTTATCAAACCCGCTTCCTGTAGTGCTGTCCCACCTTGATTGCGAGCTGAATCTTCTCAAAGTCGGCAACTGATCGAGAAACGGCGAGGTATACGCGGGTGGGGAGGGGTCAATCTCCGACCCAACTCGTGAGGGACAATAAACCCGTCACCTTGCTCTGCACTGTCCGCCGGGGGTTGTGTCGCGTAACTCCTCACCGGTTCACATGGGACCTGTCCGGACTCGATGAGGTCTTAGGGCGCGGACGCCACTTTCGCGCCAGACGCTGGGCCTCCGCGATCTGCGTGGAAGTCATGCGCCTAGCCACAAAGGCCCGCCCTTCTCCAGCCTTATCAACCCCTTGCACCTCAGCAAGATTGAACCAGAGATGAGCCTGCACAAGGTCCTGTGAGACGCCCCTGCCATTACCATACATCCATCCGAGGTTGACCTGTGCCGCTGCGAATCCCTGCTCAGCGGAGAGACGGTACCACCTAGCTGCCTCTCGGTGATCTTGGGGAATACCTCGACCCGTGTCGTACATATACCCAAGCATCCACTGCGCATCCTTGAAGCCTTGCTCTGCGGCACGACGGTACTACTTGAAGGTCTCGCGATCATCCTGTGGTACGCCTTGGCCATTCGCATACATTCCTCCGAGGTTATACTGTGCTGCTGTGTGCCCCAACTCGGCCAGCGGCCGAAACTCACGCAAGGCGACCGCGTAATCGCCACGCTCCCAGGCAGCAACACCCTCGTCGAATCCGGCCCACGCTGGCCCAGATTGTAGAAACGCAAGAGTAGCCCAAAGACAGCAGATCCCCGCCGACAAGCCTAGCCGTCTGAGTTTCAACCGTCTTATCATCATCCTCCCCGACCAGCCTTTTCGCCCCACCAGCGCCGCCCCTTGCTTCTCGGATGGTTTACCCTATACCAGACCGCTGTCCACCATCTCGTCGCCCGCCTTTTAAAGCGGAGGCCGTTCTATCTCCGGGCTCTCCTGCCGCCAGGTCAACCTTACGGTGTAACTCGCCTCGATGCTCGCTTTTGCGACCACCAGCGTGTTTAATTCAGCCGACGCCTTCAACCCAAAGGTGACCTCTATCTCATCAGGGGCCTCGTACAGGCCGCGCACCTTGTCCATAATGACAAGCGCGGCGTCGCGCGCATTCTCGACCGCCTGCTCAAAGGTCTCGCGCGCCCGTTCGGCCACCTCGCCCACACCGGCTTTGACGATACCACCATCAGGCTCATCGCTTTCGATCACGACCGTGCCCCCATCGGGCAAATCGAACTGAACATAGCGGCCCATCGTATCCTCCAATCCGCATGATTATCATGTTGATTATCGCGTTGTTTTGACATTATCGTCTTTTCGCCACGCGGCTCCTGGTGATGACTACGTTTATTACCACATAATGGGTTGTTATTGCCACGTTTCTCCCAGGAAGCGCTCCGACTCATTCCCTTGCAGCGAAGTTCCCCTTTCTCTCCAGGACGATTCAATCTCTGGGTGGAAACCCCATAATTTCCAAGGTTTTCCCTTGACAGACTGGAGGTTAAGTTGTTAGCCTGTACGGCGTTCAGGCTTTTCAAGGAATCCGCCAAATTGTAAGCTACGAGTATTCCTCTCTCGCTTTCTCAAACATACGGGCATGATTGTGAAAAGCTCAGCAAAGCACGTGATGACGTTTCAAGAGCTGATCCTCGCATTGCAGCAATTCTATGCAGAGCGTGGATGTGTCATCCAACAGCCGTACGACGTAGAGGTGGGTGCGGGAACAATGAATCCTGCGACCTTTCTGCGAGTCCTTGGTCCTGAACCGTGGAACGTCGCCTATGTCGAGTCGACGCGGCGTCCTGCTGATGGACGATACGGAGAAAATCCGAATCGCCTCCAGCACTACTACCAGTACCAGGTCATCATGAAACCATCTCCCGATAACATTCAGGAGATCTACCTGGACAGCCTTCGGAGCCTGGGTATCGACCCGCTCAGGCACGATATTCGTTTCGTAGAGGACGACTGGGAGTCACCGACCCTTGGCGCTTGGGGTCTCGGCTGGGAGGTCTGGCTGGATGGCCTGGAGATTACCCAGTTCACCTACTTCCAGCAGGCCGGCGGTGTCGACCTGAAACCGATCTCTGCAGAGTTGACCTACGGAATCGAGCGAATCGCCATGTTCCTGCAAGGAGTAGACAGCGTCTACGATCTAACTTGGGTAAAGGGCGTGACGTACGGCGACATCCATCATAAGAGCGAGGTAGAGTGGTCGGTCCATAACTTCGAGGAAGCCGATGTGGCGCTTCAGTGTCAGCTGTTCGACCAATATGAGCAGGAAGGACTTCGCCTGATCGGCAAGGGGCTGGTGCTGCCGGCATACGACTACTGTCTGAAGTCCTCGCATACCTTTAACCTCTTGGATGCCAGGGGAGCAATCGGCGTCACTGAGCGGACCAGCTTTATCGGTCGTGTCCGCAACCTTGCGCGTCGCTGCGCCGAAGCCTATCTGAAGCAGCGTGAAGAGGCGGGCTTCCCACTCATGAAGGCGTGGCAGCCATAACCCGAGATACGGGGCAATCCCATGACCCACCAAGACCTGCTGCTTGAAATCGGAACCGAGGAGATCCCCTCCAGCGACATGACATCGGTTCTGAAGGATCTGGAGGGTCGGGCGTGCCGCCTTTTTGACGAGCAACGCCTCGTTTTTTCTGGTATACAGACGCTCGGTACTCCTCGACGCCTTACCTTATATGTCGAGCGGCTTGAGCAGAACCAGAGTGATCTCGTCCGTGAGGTGGTAGGACCACCCAAGGCGGTCGCATTCGATCAGGAGTGCCGCCCTACCAAGGCGGCGCTTGGTTTTGCCAAGGCGCAGGGCGTCCCCGTGGAGGACCTCCGTGTCAAGACACTTGATCGGGGAGAGTACATCGTAGCAGCCATCGTGGAACGAGGTACTCGCCCGGAAGAGATATTGCCAGTTATCCTGCCTCACCTGATCACATCGCTCTCCTTTCCAAAGTCGATGCGGTGGGGACAAGGCACAATCCGATTTATCCGTCCGATCCGGTGGCTTGTCGCCCTGTACAGTGGTCGGGTCATCCCTTTTGAAATCGATGGGGTACAGAGCGGAAATAAAACGTTCGGGCACCGATTTCTGAGTCGTGGTCAGATCCGCGTCAGAGGCTTCCAGGATTATATCGAAAAACTGGAAGAGCGGTATGTGATCGTGAATCAACATCATCGACGGAAACTGGTGATACAACTGGCTGAAAAGGCTGCGGCTAAGGTCGGTGGAAAGCCGATCTTCGACGATGAGTTGATAGAGATGGTGACCTGCCTGGTGGAATACCCCACCGCGGTCTGCGGCCGCTTTGAGCAGGAGTATCTCAGCTTACCTCGTGAAGTCATCATGACCCCTATGCGGAAGCAGCAGCGCTATTTTCCAGTAGCTGACGATGCCGGCACACTCCTCCCATATTTCGTGACGATTTCTAATATGAAGGCGAAAGATATGGAGGTCATTCGCGACGGCAACGAACGGGTCCTGAGGGCGCGGCTGAAGGATGCCGCATTTTTCTTCGAAGAGGATCGCAAGGTCCAGCTTTGCGAGCGAGTGCCGCAGCTGAAGGGGATTACCTTCCAGGAACAACTTGGCTCGATGCTGGAAAAGGTCGAGCGGCTTACCACGCTGACCGCTTACCTTGCTGAGCAGATTGCTCCTCACCTCCTTCATGATGCCTGTCAGGCGGCTCGGTTATGCAAGGCCGATCTTGTCACAACGATGGTGAAGGAATTTCCAAGCCTGCAAGGGGTCATGGGCCGTGAGTATGCTCAACTATCTGGGGAATCGGCGGCTGTGGCTCAGGCGATTGAGGAACACTATCTTCCCCGCTTTGCCGGAGACAGACTCCCGAAATCGCTGGTGAGCGCTCTCGTCGGTATCGCCGATCGGCTCGACACGATCTGTGGCTGCTTCGGTATCGGGCTGATACCGAGCGGATCAGAAGATCCGTACGCGCTTCGAAGACTCGGACAAGGGATTATACAGATCCTGCTCAACACAGGCATCGATCTGCCGCTCTCGCAGCCGATATGTAAGAGCCTGGAGCTCTTTGGTGATCGCTTGACACTGCCTCGAGAGCGTGTCGCGCAGGAGATCATGGAGTTTCTGGAGGCCAGACTCCAGACGATCCTGATAGAACGGGGTGTGCCAGGCGATCTCGTCGAGGCTGCGCTGTCCGTCAATGCAGAACGGGTCGCTGATGCCGGTAAACGCGCCGAGGCCCTGGCGACCTTCAGACGGGAGGCTGATTTTACAGAACTGGCAGCCGCCTTCAAACGGGTCATCAGAATCCTTCCCAAGGGGTTCTCTCAATCGGTTGATCCGAGGCTGTTCGTAAGCAGTGCCGAGCGGGCGCTTCATGCCGAGGCCACTACGTTGAGGGTCGAGACGGAACACTTGATCCAGGCCGGCGACTACGTTCGGGCTCTGCAACTCATCGCCGCAATTCGCCCCATTGTCGATATGTTCTTTGAGGAGGTTCTGGTAATGGTAGAGGATCGCAATCTGCAGGAGAACCGTTTGGCTATCCTGAAGGAGGTTGCGAATCTATTCTGCGGAATCGCGAATTTCAGCAAGGTGACGGCATCGTAATGCGCCCTTCGTTGCCGGCAGAACGCGGTACTGCTTGGCACTGGCTCGTACAGGTAATATGATAGACGCAGAAATCGTAGAGCGAATCAACCGGGGTATCATCCTCAGGACCGGCGCATATCTGACAAATGATCACTTCGTATTGTCTTCCGGACGTCATACTCAGGAGTATATAGAAAAGGCATTAGCCACTACCGAGCCGGCCTTCACGGAAGGGTTGGGAGACGTCATCGCAAAGCATTTTGCTGAGGAACCTATTGACTTGATCCTGACGACCGGCTACGGCGCTTCACTGCTTGGCCATTGCGTGGCACGTGCCCATCCTTTGCGGCCTCGCTTCATCTATGCCAACAAGCAACGCAACGAGTCCGGTGTCAGCCAGGTTGCGCTTCCGAAAGAGTTCCGACAGTATTTTGTCGGCAGCCCGAAGGTGCTGATTGTCGAAGACATCGTGACAACCGGTGAGACCGTCAAGGGGCTCATCGCGCTGGTAAAATCGTTGGGTGGAACGGTGGTTGGGATCGGAACGCTTTGGCGGCGCATTCGAAAGGTGCATTTTAAATTCCCTTTTTTCACACTGGTTGACCGGGAATTTCCGACCTACGCCCCGAAGAACTGTCCGATGTGCCGCCGAGGGATACCGATTAATCAGGAATTTCTCTCAGAGCCCGGTCCACAGAAGCCTCATCGAATAAGGACCGGCAGGACCGGCACCGACTGATGATCGCGCCAAGGGTCAGTAGCGTAACTCAGCGCCTTTCGACTGTGGGTACTATGACCATCGAGTGGGAAGAGTGCCATCACTCCGGAGAGTGGTCTCCGGAAAATGGCGGCGTCTTCTCACATATCATACAAGCAACAAGCAGAACATTCGAGCCGATACTCCCCTGTTCAAATTCCGGCTGCCAAGGCGGCGGGTTTGAAATCCTGGAAGTGGTGGAGTCGATGATCAGTCATCGGCTCAAGGAAATGACCGGCATGTTGGTCTGCATCGGTTGGGAACACACAAAAGCGAGACTGTCGGAACCCTCGCCCTGTACTCGAGCGATCAGTTACCGAATTGGACTGACCTCACATAAGAAAGCCGGTATGCCACATGATGCCAAGGGATAGGCTAACGATAGATGAGTTTCATGCTAAAGATGCTCACACTCCAGAGGAGACCTGTATGATCAATGTATTGAGGCGAATACCTGTGACTGTCTGGCTGGTCGTATTGACACTCCTGGCACCTGTTCTCTCATGGGCTGAGACCTCTCAACAGGCAGCAGTCACGCTCGGGCGAGAGACCGAACTCCTCGCCGTCCGCGCCCTTGCCTTTGCCGGCACTGAGGGACCCCCACCGGCTGCGAAGAGCAGCCGACCGACGCTCCGACCCGAGGAGGGATTCCAGGCAGGAACGTGGCATTTGGGCGCAAAAACCGGCTACGTGATGAGTCACAAGCTCTATGGCCCAAAAAACGCGGACGTCGACTTCGCCCCGCTGTTCTTACAGATCGGTTACACGTTAACCGATGTCCACGGTTCGTTCCCGGTTCGCGGAAGCCTGGAACTAATCTTCGAGCCAACCTTCATGCTCGTCACCAAACCGTCGGATACCTTTGGGAAGGGCGCAAGCCTGCTGCTTCGCTATAACTTCGTTACAGGAACCCGGTGGATGCCGTTCTTCGAATTAGGTATCGGTCTCTTGCATTGGAATATGCGTGTCGAGGACGTCCTCGGATCCGAGTTCAATTTCACGATCCTGGGCGGTCCCGGAGTTAATTACTTCGTCACCGATAACTGGGCAGTAACGGGGCAGTTGGGATTGTGGCATGCCTCGAATGCCGGCCGCAAAGAACCCAACCAGGGCATCAATTCGGTCATGTATCTCTTAGGGTTCGCGTACTACTTCTGAGCGATATTACTCTCTGCTGCCGCCGCGAACCCATTTGTTTGGTGTACCGTCAAGAGGAGAGCCCTCGCCTGGACGCCATAGGACCGACTGCTCAATCTGCCTGGCAAGGGTAAAGTCTTTTTCAGTGATCCCCCCGGAGGCATGAGTCCTGAGTTTCACCCAGACCTTGCCCCACGTCACCTCCAGATCCGGGTGATGCCAGGCGGCCTCGGCCAGGTAGGCAATCGTGTTGACCAACATGAGCGTAGTCGGCCAACCGTCGGTATTAAACTTCCTCCTGATCCATCGTCCCTCCAGATACCATCCTGGTAGTTCTTGCTCTAAACGTTTCACCACTTCCTCATCAGCAATGACCGGGCACTCCTTGGCTTGTGACATAGGCCTATCCCCCCCTTTCTCTCCTGAACCACTCAGTACCCACCTCTGACTCGAAATGTATGGTAGGAGTCTCTGACGGGCAAGCAAATTCCGTCGCAGCCATTAGACGGGCAATCGAAGACCCGCAATGCACGCTTCCCGGTGCGGTGCGTCTTCATAAAACAGATGCGCCTCAGGAACGTTCCCTGAGGCGCATATTCTGCTGTACCCGTACGCGGCAGAGGCCCGATATGGCTCTGTGCCGGCACGACCTTTATGAATAGTGTATCTGCTGGTGCTTCACGCCTTCGTAGCGCGTTCCAGCGATCTCCTTCAGGCGCTTCAAATCATGCCGTGCTTCCATCCATCGTACTCCTCCAGAAACGGAACGCATCATGAGAGAGGTGGTTCGCGCGTAGCCTTCCGTATAGCGAACACCACGAAGCAGTTCGCCATCGGTGATACCGGTTATAGCAACGAACACATTACGACCCTTGCAGAGGTCGTCCAAGGTCAAAATGCGATCCGGATCGTGCCCCTCCGCCTCGAGGATCTGTCTATCCTGTTCATCTCTCGGCCAGAATCTGCATTGCATCTGACCGCCCAAACACTTCAATGCGCAGGCGACAAGCACCGCCTCCGGCGAGCCCCCGACCCCCATAAGGACGTCAATACCGGTATCTTCCTCCATCGCCGCCATCACCCCGGGCGCAACGTCCCCTTCGCTGATCAGTTTGATCCTGGATCCAGCCTCCTTGACCTCTTTGATCAGGCGCTCGTGGCGCGGTCGATCGAGCATGACCACTGTCAGATCATCCACCTCACGACCCTCAGCCTGAGCGATCCGCTGTAGATTCTCTTTGACGGGGGCATTAATATTAATGACGCCTGCGGCTTTCGGACCAACGACGATCTTGTCCATGTAGGCGAGTCGGGTAGAAAACAGCGTATGCCGATCGGCAAGCGCGGCAACAGCGATCGCACCAGGCCGGCCATTGGCGAGGAGCGTCACGCCGTCAATCGGATCGACGGCAACATCGAGATCTGGAGTGGAACCTGTACCAACCCGCTCCCCCACGTACAGCATGGAGGCTTGATCCTTCTGCCCTTCTCCAATCACCACCGTACCGCTGATCTCCAACGAACCCAAGGCATGGCGCATCGCATCAACGGCAGCCTGATCAGCACTATCGCGGTCGCGTCGACCCATCAGACGAGCCGCCGCCAAGGCGGCAGCCTCTGTCACTCTGCTGAGTTCGAGGGCCAGATTCCGATCCATTAACTCAGTCACAGTATGGTTTCTCTCCATCTACCCTTCACCCCTCATCCAATCCTGCTCCGGCTCCTCTTACAGGACCTCACCTATGCGATAAGCTCCATAGATCGAGATGCTACATGTTCTGCCGTAAAGCCGAATTGCTGCATGAGGACTTGATACGGGGCCGAGGCGCCGAATCGGGTCATGCCGATGACCCCTCCCTGTAGACCCACATAGCGGTGCCATCCATGCGGTGATCCGGCCTCGATAGCAAGACGAGCGGTGACTGTTGGCGGGAGTACCTCGTTGCGATACGCCTCAGGCTGTTGCTCAAATAACTCCCAACTGGGCATACTCACGACACGCGCCGGGATGCCCGCATCGGCCAGTCGTCCCCTCGCCTCCAGGGCTACCTGCACCTCCGACCCGGAAGCCAGAAGAATGACGCGCGGATGACCATGGTCGGCATCAGCCAGGATATAGCCTCCCTTCAGAAGGAGTTCGGCAGGAGGAAATTTTGTCCGGTCGAGAATCGGGAGCTTCTGCCTGGTAAGCGCCAGCACGACTGGTCCGCTGCGGTGCTCCAGGGCGACGCGCCAGGCGACCGCCGTTTCTGTCGCATCGGCAGGGCGGATAACAGTAAGATTGGGCATAGCCCGAAGGGAAGCCAGATGCTCGATCGGCTGGTGCGTTGGTCCATCTTCACCTAAGCCGATACTGTCGTGGGTAAACACATAGATCACATGTATGTGTGAAAGCGCAGCAACCCGAATCGCCGGACGCATGTAGTCGGAAAAGACGAGGAAGGTCCCGCCATAGGGGATGACGCCCCCATGAAGTGCCATACCGTTCAGGATCGACCCCATCGCATGTTCTCGAACGCCGAAATGAAAGTTCCGACCCCCGGGGCTCGACTTCTGGAAGTCGCCGTATCCTTTCAGGTGGGTGTTGTTCGATGGCGTCAGATCGGCCGATCCGCCGATAAGGCCAGGAACGGATGAGGCGATAGCGTTCAACACCTTGCCTGAAGCCTCGCGAGTCGCCAGGCCCCCATCGGCAGGGGTGAAGTTCGGGATCTTCTCGGCCCAGCCATCCGGAAGTTGACCGCTCATCCCCTTGCTCCACTCTTCGGCAAGTTCGGGATAGGCCGCCGCATAGGCATCGAATCTGACCTGCCATTCGGCTTCCCAGGTACGACCCCGCTCCAGGGCCTCTCGAAAGTGCGTCAAGGCCCCATCGGGGATGTGAAACGCCGGTTCAAGCGGCCAGCCCAAGGTCGCCTTGGTCAGCCGTATCTCCTCTTCTCCAAGAGGCGATCCGTGAGCCTCTGACGTATCCTGCTTATTGGGGCTCCCGTAGGCGATGTGCGTCCTGGCAATGATAAGCGATGGCCGGTCATGCTCGGCCTGAGCCGCACTGAGCGCGGCCTCGACCATGGGGACGTCGTTCCCTTCCACTCGCTGGACATGCCACCCATACGATTCAAAACGCTGACCAACGTTCTCGGTGAAAGCCAGGTCAGTACCGCCATCGATGGTAATCCGATTATCGTCATACAGGTAGATCAGTTTACCCAAGCCGAGGTGCCCGGCGAGCGAGGCCGCCTCGGAGGTTACCCCCTCCATCAGATCTCCGTCGCTCACGATGGCGTACACATAGTGATCGATGATGGGGTACCCGGGCCGGTTGAAATGATGGGCCAAAAATCGCTCGGCGATTGCCATTCCGACGCCGTTGCCAAAACCCTGGCCCAGGGGGCCAGTCGTCGTCTCTACACCTGGCGTCATGCCATGCTCCGAATGCCCCGGAGTTCGACTGCCCCATTGGCGGAATTGCTTAAGCTCATCAAGGGAAAGGTCATACCCAGTCAGATGAAGGAGGCAATACAACAGCATGCACCCATGGCCGGGTGAAAGGACAAACCGATCACGATTCAGCCATGCGGGATGAGTCGGGTTATGTCTAAGGAAGCGTGCCCATAGGACGTATGCCATGGAGGCGGTTCCCATAGGAAGGCCCGGGTGCCCAGAGTTTGCCTTTTGAACCCCATCCATTGCGAGCGTTCGAATGGTATTGATGCATAACTGATCGAGCAACTCCTGATCGGTTTTCACTGATCCCCCCTATCACAATCTTCCAAATACATTGAGGTCATTAAAGACGTAGATGACCTTGTCGTCGTCCCATGTGCGCATCCGCCCGCCTGGGCGATATTATCTGCCGACCTCGCCCTCACCCGTTGTTGCTGGCGATGACGGTCTGCTCCCTTTCGCCACGCCCCATAACCGCTGCTGATCCTGTTGAAGATCACGGGCGCTGATATAGGCCGCAAGATCGGCCATCCGGCACGAATACCCCCACTCATTATCGTACCAGGCCACAACCTTCACAATCCGATCCTTCAGGACCAACGTCATCAGGGTATCCACGATGGAAGAGTGAGAGTTACCCTTGAAGTCCATTGAGACCAGCGGACGGTCACAGACCGCTAGGATCCCGCGAAGTGATCCTTTCGCCGCCTCTCGAAAGGCGGTATTCACCGTATCGATCGTGACATCACGATCAACCTCTGCGACAAGGTCAATCACAGAGACCGTCGGCGTCGGGACACGAAACGCCATCCCGTTGAAGCGACCGGCGAGCTCGGGAATCACCTTCACAAGAGCTCGCGCCGCGCCGGTATCGGTAGGAATAATGTTGAGCGCTGCCGCCCTCGACTCTCGAACGTCCTCTGTCCCGCGATCATGAATTGATTGCGAATTCGTATAGCTATGGACCGTACTCATGAATCCCCATTGGATCCCGAACGTGTCAAGCAGCACCTTCGCCACCGGTGCAAGACCGTTTGTTGTACACGATCCGTTGGAAAGAATCCGGTGTAGGGCCGGATCATATCGTTCCTGATTGACACCGAGGACAACAGTCAGATCTTCATCTTTTGCAGGAGCTGAAATCAGTACTCGTCGTGCCCCTGCGACAAGATGTTTTTCGGCTTCCTGGCGCTTCGTCCCACGCCCGCTGCATTCCAACACGATATCGACCCCGATATCCGACCAGCGGAGCTTGGTCCAATCGCGCTCTCGGAAGACCTGAATCCGCTTCCCATCGACCCGCATACTACCATCGTCGCTTTCCACTCGCGCAGGGAACGGCCCATAATTCGAATCGAATTCCAGCAACAGCGCATCGGTGTGTGCGCCGGCCGGATCATTGATCGCCACCACATCAAGGGCTAACTTCTGCTCCCAGACGGCTCGAAACGCCAGTCGGCCGATTCGCCCGAATCCATTGATAGCAATTCTCGCCATCGATTACCTCTCCGCCATTTCTGCGAGACCTTCCTGCGGGACATTCTGCCGAGCGAATGAGCCCCCGCCAATTCCGCGCTACAGCAATAGCTACATTGCCGTCCGCGCTTCTACTTTTGCGCGGCAGAATTTTACCATTTGCTCCATGATCTGTCTAGCGGTTGTTTTGGAATACAAATCTGGCTTGACATCCGGCGTCCCGGTACGATAGCTTGCAGTGATACGACACAAGGGACCCCATATGAGGAGGTGTAATGGCCGCTTTTCGCATCAGGGTTGATCATGAGAATCTTAAATTCAGCTCAGGCCACTTCGTACTTTTCGGCAATGGCAAGTGTGAGACGCTGCATGGCCACAACTATAGGGCCTGGGTGGAACTGGAGGGGGCGCTTCAGCCAAGCGACTATGTCCTCGATTTCCTCTGCGTCAAGCCGCTCATGAAAGAAATCTGCGAGCGGTTAGACCACCATGTACTGCTACCGACCGAGAATGCCGACTTAAAGATCGAGCCGGGTGATTCGGTCATCGGGGTGACGTATGGTCAAAAGCGGTACAGCTTTCCGGTAGAGGACGTACTGCTGCTTCCGATTCACAACACCAGCGCGGAGCTGTTGGCCAGATATATCTGCGGAGCATTGCGGGAAGAGATCAAGAGCCAATATGGGGGTGAGGGCGTGGTGACGATCAGGGTCGGCGTGCAGGAATCGTTCGGACAGGAGGCCTCGTACGAGGAGGCATTCTAAGGCCCCGCCCCCATGCGAATCAGATCGTGGCGTGTAATGGCGCCGTCGTGCAGTGCGGTTGCCAGCAATACCCCGCAGGCGCCCGCGCGCTTCAGATGTAGCAGCTCTGCGGCCGTTCCGATTCCACCCCCTACAATAAATCCCATTTCTGGCGCAGCCGCCGTGACCCTGCTGAGCAGTGCTGCGCCTGCTCCGGCACTCGTTCCGATCTTGTCCATCTCCAGCAGGATTGCCTCACGAAATCCGAGCGACAGCAGATGCGCGGCTGCCGCGCCCGGGTCCTTCGACTCGGTTGATGGTCCTCGCCAGATGACGGCGTGATCCTTGATGTCGATGCTGAAGATTACCCTGTCAGTTCCCAGCACAACAAGGATCTCTGACACCGCGTCGAAACTCGCCAGCGCCTCCGAGGCGATGATCACCTTCGTCGCGCCGGCATCAAGCAGCCGCCTCGCCTGTAAGGCGCTGTGAATGCCGGCATCCACCAGTAGCTCAAGCTGCGGCAAGGCGGCAGCCGTCTCGCTGATAACGGCCAGATTCTCGCCGCTACCCATGATGGCATCCAGATCGGCGATGTACACCACGTTACTTCCGAGGGTTTCGCAGTACGCCCGCGCAAGAGCGACGGGATCGGCCCCATGGAGCAAAACGCTCTGGATCGGTCTGTACGCCATCCGCTCTCCGCGGCGTGCGTGGACCGCAACCCCCTGCAGAATATCGATGACAGGTATGATCTGTATGGCGGTACTCGCTGCCTCTCTACGATGAAAATCGTTGTGCACGAATCTATCACAGCGGGCGGGCTGGACGGAAGCTCTGTCACGGAACAACTGCTGGCAGAAGGACGCATGATGCTTGAGGCGCTACTCGCCGATCTGCTTGATCTGAAGGAGCACCAGATTGCGGTACAGATCGATCGGAGATACCTCCCCCACCTCCGTACTCGCCCTGAGCTTCGAGTTGTTGACAGTGGGACCAGCTACGCTCAATGCTTCGCACAGATGGTTAAGGAGGCGGATGCCGCATTCCTGATCGCCCCGGAAACAGGCGGCCTGCTCGAAGCGATGACGGCGATGGTCGAGGCCGACGGTACGTTAGTGGTCGGCTCCAGCGCCGCCGCTATTCACGTTGCCAGCGACAAGATGCTGACGTACCAACTACTGAAGGCACACGGTATTTCCACCCCCAGGACGCTCTGTCTTCAGCCTGCTGGCGATCCTGCATCGGTGGGCCATGAGCTTGGCTACCCTGTGGTGGTAAAGCCGATCGACGGGGTAGGGTGTCACGGCGTGTTTATCGCAAGGCAGCAATCGGAATTGGAGCGGACGATCGCGGCGGCCCGCCAGAAGGCGAACGGGACGGCGCTCCTCGCGCAACCATACATCGATGGCGTTGCCGCCAGCGTCTCGCTTCTTACCGACGGCAGCCGGTCTCTTCCCTTGACCTTGAACCTGCAAGAGATCAGGGGACGGAGAAGGCTCAGATACCACGGAGGTCTCGTCCCGTTCGATCATCCGCTCCGCACCCTGGCGTTTCGTCGAGCCGAAGAGGTAGTGCGGGCGATCCCCGGCCTCAAGGGGTACGTCGGCATCGATCTGGTTCTGACCGACCACGACGCGGTGGTCATTGAAGTCAACCCTCGCCTCACAACCGCGTATGTCGGGATTCGAAAGGTCCTTCAGCAGAACCCGGCGGCCCTGATTCTTGGCGCGGTGGCCGGTAAGCTTCCGGATCCTGCCGCAATCCAACTCGTCGGATCGGCGCGGTTTACCACGCGCCCCCGTGATATGCGAACTATGGGGAGTCGACAGTGATACGTGTGATCGGGTGGGACATCGGCGGCGCTAACGTGAAGGCCGCCCGCCTACTGTTTACTGATGGGCGCGTTGAGAGCGGCCGTACAATTCGCCGCTATTTCGAGCTGTGGAATAACGTCGACGGTCTGTGCCGACTCCTCAAAGAAATCTACGGCGATCTGGGACCCACCGATGCGATGGTGCTGACCATGACCGGTGAGCTCTGCGATGCGTTCGATGACAGGGCCGAAGGGGTATCGTACATCATCAGCGCAGTAAGAGAAGCAGCCCCTGAGATCCCGCTGTACACCGTCGATCTCGATGGCCAACTCGTTCGTATGGACGGGAGTGAGGTGGAACTGCTTACCCTTGCGCCGACAAATTGGATCGCCGAGGCACGGGTCTTGGCAAGTCGACAATCGGACTGCCTGATGATCGATATCGGCAGCACCACGACCGATCTGATTCCGATCCTGAACGGAAAGCTCGCCGCACAGGGCAAGCGCGATATCGAACGGTTGGCGCGTGGAGAGCTGATCTATACGGGCGTACTCCGTACGCCTGTTGCTGCCATAGTGTCGCAGATCCCTCTGCGAGGGGCGCTCTGTCGGATCGCGGCTGAATACTTCGCGATCTCAGCAGACATCCATCTGCTATTGGGAAGCCTCACACCTGAAGACTATACCTGTGCGACACCTGACAGCCATGAGAAGACGAAAAGTGGAGCGCTCCGCCGTCTGGCCCGGGTAGTTTGCGAGGACAGCACACATCTGACAGCCAGAGAACTTCACGCCATGGCCTCCTATATCGCCGAGCAACAGATCCAACAGATCGCAGAGGGAATGTTTCAGGTGCTCTCCCGATTCGAGAACGGCCTCCAGATCCCTGTCGTACCGGTAGGAATCGGCGCCTTCCTGGGGGAGGCCTGCGCAAGGCGGCTGAATCTCACAACATGTGATCCTCCGGCTTTAACCGATGACGGATCTGTCTCACTGAGCCCGTGCGCGGCGGCCGCCTACCTGTTGGGGGAGGCACTCTCACGAAGATAAGCGTTCAACAAGGACCAGACGCTGCCCTACTACAAGGTGTTGAAGCGATGAAAATTGCACCGATGAGAGAGGTACGGAACAACTTCGCGAAATATCTGGAGACTGCCGAAGAAGAGCCAGTGTTCGTGACAAAGAACGGGAAGATCACCGCAGTCATTGAATACGTCGAGGATCGCAGCATTTAGGACTACCTCCCCGAAAGGAGCCTGCGCTTCCGTAAAATGCTCGACAAGGTCAAGCGGGAGCGTGACTTCACTTCTCTCGCCGAGTACCGCAAGTCGCGTCTAACCCGTGATCGTGCAGAGCAGCGAGCACAACCAGCGCGGCGAAGCCGTGGCCGAGTTGATGCGCTGGTTATCAGTCGATGCAGGTAAATTTAAATAAATGGTCGCTGTCTCTATTTTGTTCTGAGTTATTGACTCAATTTTGCACTGGCAAGCCGATTAAGACTGACACCGAACTCGGCAGCCTGTATGGCGAGTTTTTGATGAATATGGGGAGGGACCCGCACCATGAATTTGCCGCTAAAATGACGGGATGAGATTGGTTCGGGCATGTCCTCACCTTTCTTATGCATGTCCCTCATGACTTCGTCAACCACTTTACGAATGCCTTTGAGCGCTGATTCCGGTGTTTTTGCCAGCCAACTAAGGCTGGGAAATTCAGCGCAGAGACCGGCATACTCGTTGTCGTCTTCAGACCATGTTACACGGTAGGTGAATTTATCTTTTTTCATGAGTACGATCTACCTCCAATCTTTCTATTGCGAGAAGAACCTGTTTAACCTGGTATGCTTTAGCTTTCCCCTTATCATTTTGAATATTTATCCTTGGATCGCCCTGCCACGGAGTTTTGTAAATTCGATGACTGCTCCCCCCTTGACGAGGTTCGCCAAAATAATGATCGCATACTGTACGTAAATCACTGAATCGGACATCCCGCGGATGCTGACGCATATGAGAGAGCACATCTTCTATTCTACTCATGACTCCATAGTATCACTATTGATATCATCGTCAAGTGCTATATGGGACGCCGGATATGTGGAAGGGATGAAGGATCGCTTGAGAGCATAGGTTGCGGGGGTGTGAGCTGCACTCGCTTTTATACCAGATCGAAATTTAGTATGGTGTCCCCGGAATCCCCGGAATCCCCCCAAGCACCAAGCCAACACCTCGACACCGAACCGGTCCAACTGCTCGGCCATGATATCAAGGTACGCCCTGCGATCAGTGTCATCGCTGAAGATAGGGATTAAACGTACGCCCCGTTGCGTCACATGGTGCGGATATCCCGGCACCACGAGTCTAGCAATCCGAGCCATGCGCGACATCTATTAGGTTCACGATGAGGCCGTCAATAGGACTTTAGTATTGTGTCCCCGGAATTCAGCAAGGCATGCCCTTTGAAGGGTTTGATTACATCGAAGTCTTTTACAACCAGAAACGTCGGCATTCAGCCATTCATTACAAGTCACCGGCTGAATATGAACGCAGTGTGGATTTGAAAGCAGTAGCTTAGAAAAACTGTCTACTGAAGCGGATCAAGCTCATGAATCCCATTCACGATGATGAAGTGGGTGGAAGATAGCCCATCGTTCCTTGTAAAAATCTTTGCGCGTAGATGAGATCGCGATCCCGGGAAGTGAACTTGATAGGCAGCGCTTGACGAAACCAATTCGGTGTAAGCGGGGTCTCAGGTTTGAGGTATGGCTGAGCACAATATCTTCACCGTTGCCGAACTTTGATTGATCGAGAATACCCAGCGACTCGCACAATGAAAAATATCTGCGTAGATGTCGGTCATTGAAGATGAATACTCCATTGATAATATCTACCCACTCGTCAAGGGGCCCTGGCCGACGAAATGGCCAGTCACTAGGCCCAGTAACCTTGATAGCGTCGAGGTCTTTAGTTTCTGAAGCAAATATAGCTCCTCCGATTGCGCCAGGAGCATTTGGAACCTTCAAGTAGGACTCGAATAGTTGTGCAACCTGCGAAGCGCTTAAGAAGATGTCGTCGTCTATCAGAAGGTAATACTGTCCGCCGGCGTTTCTCGCGAGCTCAAAACGAATGCCGCACTTCGTTGGCCTACTCTGGTCCACAAGCTCGAGCCTAGAATTCGAAATGTGCACGAAGTCTCGCACTCGCAATGTCGGATGACTGTTGTGCACTACAATCTTCTCGACGAAGTCGAGACTCAATAATACACGCACAATAGGTTCCAGATTCCAGGGTCTGTTGTGACTCAGTAAAATGACAACCAACTTTTCGGCGCCATTCGCACGCACGCGTCGGCCAAGGTAGCCCTGAATTAGAAAGGCAACACTCCCGGTCAGGGAAACAAGTCCCCAGAAAATAGTACGCGGACGACGTCCAACGATCGCCAGCAAGCTCGAAAGCTGAAACAACAGAAATCGCGTGTGCCTTTTCCTTCGCCAAACAGCAGAGCGTCGGTCTTCAAAACCCTCTGTGTCAATCTAAGTGAGACACCTGAAAAATGGGGTCAGGTCTTGTTATTTGCAGAGGTATAGGTTATTGGAGTTCGAGAAATACAGCGAACAGGGTAATCGGCGTCTTATATTTGCGTGGTCAGCGAGTCCCGACTTACGTCTCTTCGTAGGCTTTGAGGAATTCGTCCTGGGTGATACTCGCCTGGATACAGATGGTGCGGAGCGTTGAGCCTTTGATGTCGTGATGGTTTGGCAGGGTCAGAAGCGTCTGTGTCTTATCTGGATTTTCGCGTATCATCACCAGGTGCGGCCCCTCGCGAACCACACGGAAACCCAGTCGATCCATGACCTTGAGGAACTTTGCTTTCGGAACATCCTCCGGAAACGTAGACATCAGACCGTGACTGCGGCTTCTGCAATAAAGGCGTCCAGGATGGGAGACTCGGCTGCCAGCGCGTCCGCTCCAAAGGTCTCGATGTGGAAGCGGATGGCTGATCGTACATCTGCCAAGGCATCCTCGTAGGTTTCGCCTTCGCCGATCACCACGCCTTTGAGCCCCATCGGGTAGGCCACGTAGCCTTCCGGATATTTTTCCACGATCACCTTGAAGTACCGCATCATCGTTCCCCTTTTTAGCTAAGAGAAGCGCTGTTTCAGATCCTTACTGGTCGATCATACTCCTTCGCCCCCTCAGGCGCAAGCTCACCCGTCCGATTCATACCAAGCGGTGAGCGTATTCCACGTCTTGCTGTTGACCCCATATGTGTCGCAGAAGGCGGATATCTTATTTACTCAGACAGGACTACAAGAATCGCTTGACACTACACAGGGGAGGCGATAAGTTTCCACTGTCGCTGAAGATAGGTGTGAATTGCCGAGACCGTCGAGGGTACATAAACGTGATAAGGGTATGTGGAGGGCATGCGTCGTACTTAACAGCATGAGGATGAGTAAATGAGCCGATATCGGAAATGTCAACTCCAGCAGGAACATGGTCAAGCTGTGGGTAGCAGGTGGGTGATGCATCGCCAGACCTTTGGCGCCCTGTTCGTACTACTGGGGCTACTCCTCACCCCGGAGGCATGGGGGGCGGATTTCTACGATCTCTACGTGTCCATGTCGGGCAGCGACTCTAATCCTTGCACGGAGGCGGCGCCGTGTCGTCACATCCAATATGCGGTCAATGTCGCCAGCCCTGGTGATACGATTAGCATCGGTAAGGGTACATTCGTGGAAGCCGGGGGCGTAGGCATCGACAAGGATCTGGTCCTTCTCGGGGATGGGATCTTTTCCACACGCGTAACCTCCTGGACAGGCAGTGTCTTCAAGGTCGGGGTAGGGGCTATCGTCGGCATCGCCTACTTGCAGATCACGGGTGGTACCGGTAATGCGGGTAAAGGTGGCGGGATCCAGAACGATGGCAACCTGACCCTGGGCAAGGTTTGGCTCCGAAAGAACAGCGCAAAGTGGGGCGGAGGCATCTTTAACAGTGGCACGCTCTTGATCAATGAGAGCGATATTGCCCTCAACACCGCGTCCATCAGCGGCGGCGGGCTCCGCAACGAGGGCTACGCGGAACTACGCGAGGTCAGGATCGTGAAGAACTACGCGTTTTCTGGTGGTGGTATCGAGAACACACACGCAAGCGGCCTCCCCGCGGTCATAACGTACCAGTCGGAGATCTCCCATAACAGCGGCAACGGCATTAATAATTGGGGCAACATGGCGCTGTACAACACGACGGTCAGTCGGAACAAGCAAATGGGTATTTTCATCGGTGACGAAGGTTCTACCGATTTGATTCATGTGACAGTCGCTGAGAACGGAGGGGGAGGTCTGTACCTGCGTGCGGAATCGAACAACGATGTCGTACTCGACAATACCATTATCGCGAATAACGCCGTGACGCAGTGTAGCTTGAATGGGGGCTCCGTCGGAGCTGCCGGCAGCCTGATCAGCGACAGCACGTGCGGTTCGGTTTGGGGGGGTAACCTCGTTGGCGTCGATCCTAAGCTCGGGCCGCTCAAGTACAACGGCGGATCCACATTCACCCATGCGCTCAAGAAGGGCAGCCCCGCGATCGATGCTGGGGATCCTGGGCTTTGTGAGGAGATAGACCAGCGCGGTGTGTCGCGGTCGATCGACGGCAATGGCGACGGTACAGCGAATTGCGATATCGGCGCCTTCGAGTACCATAAGGCGTTGAAGAAGCCGCCTCTCGAGCAGTAGGGACGCCGGAATTATCCCTGCCGTCTCAATCGGAAGGGGACAGTAAAGATGCAGAAGCATCCGGAGGATGCAGCGAGCTATATCGGCGCCGGGGTCGATGTTGAACAGGAAGAACAGGTCCTGTCCCGACTGATCGAGACGGTCAGCGGCACGTTTGGCTTCGTGCGAGGGATCGGGAAGCCGGTCCTGCCTATCGGCTTTTTTGCGAACGTCATCGATCTTGGCCATGGGATGGGCCTGGCCCTCTCGACCGATGGCGTGGGCACAAAACTCATCGTCGCAGAGATGATGCGGAAGTACGATACGGTCGGGATCGACTGTATGGCTATGAATGTGAACGACGTACTCTGCGTGGGGGCGCGTCCGGTGGCGTTTCTGGATTATATTGCGGTGCAGCAGGCAAACCCGGACCTTATCGATCAGCTTATGCAGGGACTGAAGGAGGGGGCGCGCCGCGCAGGGGTCGCCATCTGCGGCGGAGAGATCGCCCAGGTTCGAGAGATGCTCGCGTCTGAACGGGAAGGATGGGGATACGATCTGGTCGGGATGTGCGTCGGCCATGTTCCGCTCGACAAGGTGATCGTCGGCAGGTCCGTGACCCCCGGTGATGTGATTATCGGCATCCGAAGCAGCGGGATCCATAGTAACGGCATGACGCTGGCTAGACAGGTCCTGTTCACGCAGAATAGATATACCGTCGACACCGTGTTCAACGAGCTTGGGCGAACACTCGGAGAGGAGTTACTGGAGCCGACCTTGATCTATGTGCCGGAGGTGGTTGAGGCGCTCGAACGATCGCTCCACATCACGGGGCTTGCCCACATCACAAGTGACGGGCTGCTGAACCTGTTGCGATTGGATGCACAGTCTCACGCGGTCGGGTACGTCATCGACCAACTGCCGCCGATTCCTCCCATATTTTCTTTGATCCAGCAATCCGGGGGTATTCCCGATCACGAGATGTTCCAGGTCTTTAACATGGGGATCGGGTTCTGCGTAGTTATCGCTGAGACAGACGCGGAGTCTTTTGTCGACATCGTGAAGCGTCATGGACGGGAAGCCTTGCAGATCGGCCGCGTGGTCAGCGATCCGGAACGGAAAGTCTTCATTCAACCCCGCAATCTGATCGGCCAAGGCAACCGATTTTACAAGGTGTAATCAACGATTCGAAAGCCGTCATTCCCGCGGAAGCGGGAATTCAGAGCTCTTGTTATTTCCTGGATTCCGGCTCGCGCCAACTCTGCTGGCTTGGCCGGAATAACGTCGGAAAATAGGTAACGCATCCAGAAATAGGATACTAAATTTGAAAGTGTAAACGGATCGTGATACCATTAAGTTATCCTCGATAGCGAAAGGGATGACTCAATGGGACTGGGATCTGGATCGACAGCTCGGACCATGGCTCTCATCACGGCTATCTGCCTGTTGTGGGTCTATCCGTTTTGCCTATTCCACCAGGCCAGCGCTAGCGCCTTCCAGCGCGTTATCCCATCCGACCTCGACCATAGCTCATCCTCTCTCGCACTCTGCGATGATTCCCATCTCGATGCAGCCTCAAGCAGCTCTGTTACTGGTGCCGGTGGGAAGGCCGGTCTCGGCCTCTACGGTTTTGCGCCGTCAACGATTCCCTGCGAACGCTTCTCGGTTATCAGGATCCACGAACTGACCGGTTCGCTATTTCCCGTTTCGCGATCCGCCTCGCTTATCCCTTCCACCAAGCTCCATATCCTGTACGCGGTCTACCAGATCTAATCGCTCCATCCACGTACTCGCTTTGCAGGTATCTCCTCGACCGTACTGATCCTACGTTTTGTTCGTAGGCTCCACACTCGGCGAGGGGATCAAGTTCTCCAATCTCCAGAATTATATTATGAGTGAGTAGACCATGGCGCAGATCAGACAATTCGCTGGTGTAGCATTGTTGGCAATCGCCATCACGGTGGCAGGCTGCGGCAAGGAAGGGGATACGCCCGCACCCAGCAAGACAGATCAGGCGAAACATCTGCCAGGTCAGGAGGAGCAGCCGCATGACCATGCGCCCAGTGATGCAGCGCACAAGGAGACGGTCGGTCCTGGCGAAGCGTCGACCGGTGTCCGGCTGACTGGTGAAGAGCGCGAGAACATCGGCCTCAGAACCGAGAGTGTGCAACTTCGACCGATTGAGGATGTCCGCAAGCTCAATGGGATTATCAAGCCGCATCCCGATCGGGTGGCGCAGGTGACCAGTCGCGTACCGGGGATCGTGCTGAGCGTGCATGTGTCGCTTGGCGCCTGGGTGAAGCGGGGCCAAGATCTGTTAGACGTCAAAAGCATAGAGTTGGAACGGCTGGAGTTGAGTCTGATTCAGGCAGAGAACAGGCTGGCGTTGATTACGCTTGATCGGGAGCGAGTGCACACGCTGGTTGAACGGGAGATTCTCGCGCGTAAGGAGTTGCTGAACATTGAAAATCAGCATCGTGAGGCCCTGAACGAGATCGAGAGTCTTACTCGCCAACTGATCTTTCTCGGCCTGGCGCGGGAGGCGATCGCACGGATTCGCGAGGAACAGATGGTTGCTACGTTGCACCTGCCAGCCCCCATTGGGGGAACAATCGTCGAGCGCAACATCGTGATCGGCCAGGCCATTGAGCCTAACGTCGCCCTAATGAAGATTATCGATCCCTCTGTCATGATTGTTGAGGGGGAGGCCTTCGAAGATACCCTGCCTATACTCAAACTTGGGCAGCGGGTCCGAGTCGTCGTCTCTGCATACCCGGACGAGGTATTCGAAGGGAGGATCAGCTTCATCAGCCCGACGGTCAATCCAACGAAACGGACTATTGCCGTGTGGGCCGAGGTCATCAATCACCGGGGGCTGCTGAAACAGGATCTCTTTGCGCAGGTCTACGTGATCGTGGGGGAGCAACGCGGGAGTCTGACGATTCCAATCGAGGCCCTGATCAGTGACGAGGGAGCGGAGTTCGTCTTTGTCGAACGGGACGGCGCATATCTGCGCGTAAACCTTGGACTCGGCATCAGGAATGACCGCATTGCTGAGGTGAAACGAGGTCTCGCTACGGGCGATCGGGTTGTCACTGATGGCAACCGCCAACTCTATGCGAAGTGGCTGACGGCCCAAGGCGGAGGGCCAGCCTTGAGCGGGCACACTCATTAACGCAGCAAGTGTAGGGTGAAGGGTATCGAGTGCGATGTTTGCCTGGATTATTGAACGGTCGCTGGCTAATCGCGTTCTCGTGGTGGTCGCCTTCGTGGTCCTGCTGATTGTCGGCCTGTTCACGTTACGCCGGATCACGCTCGACGTCTTCCCAGAGTTCGCCCCGCCCCAGGTCGTCATTCAGACTGAAGCCCCCAGCCTGCCCCCGCAGGACGTCGAGTTTCTGATCACCTTCCCGATCGAGTCCGCAATTAATGGGACTCCGGGGGTGGAGGTGATCCGGTCGAAATCGACCGCCGGGCTGTCAAGTATCGTCGTGGTCTTTACGTGGGGGACAAATATCTATGCGGCCCGCCAGCTTGTCAGCGAACGCCTCCAGGTCGTCAAGGATCGGCTTCCGGCGGGCACGAAGAGTCCTATGATGCTCCCGATCACCTCGGCGGTGGGCTGGCTGGTCAAATACGCGCTGACAAGCGAGAGCGTCTCTATGATGGAGCTTCGGACGATCTCGGACTGGGAGATCCGCAATCGACTACTGGCGATCGGCGGCGTGGCCTCAGTCGTCTCCATCGGCGGCGAGGCGAAGCAGTACCAGGTATTGCTGTCGTCGGACAAGCTGTTTCAATACGGCCTGACCGTTCAGGAGATCCTCGATGCCGTCAGGCGGGCGAACGTCAGTGTCCCTGGAGGCTTTCTGGTTACGCCAGGCCAGGAGTACGTGATCACTACGGCCGGCCGGATCTCGTCGCTGCACGATCTCCAGCAGACCAAGGTTGCAGAGCGAGGCGGGACACCGATCCGATTGGATCAGGTGGCGACGGTCCGCTTCGGTCCGGAATTCAAGCGGGGAGACGCCACGTGGGAGGGCAGGCCTGCGGTCATCGGAACGGTGTCGAAGCTCTTTGGGACCGATACCTTGACGGTCACGTATCAGGTAGAACAGGCGATGGAGGATATCCGTAAGACGCTGCCGCCCGGGGTCGAATTAAATACGCAGGTCTTCCGCCAGGCGAGCTTCATCGAGTCATCTATTACCAACCTGCGCCAGGCGATTCTGGAGGGTGTGGTAGTCGTCAGTATCGTTGTCATCTTCTTTCTCTTCAATGTCAGGGCGTCTCTTATCACCTTGACGGCGCTGCCGATCTCATTGATCTGCGGCGTACTGCTGCTCAAGACGTTCGGGATCGGCATTAACGCCATGACCCTGGGCGGGTTGGCTATCGCCATCGGCGAGGTTGTGGACGACGCGATCGTGGACGTCGAGAACATCGTCCGACGGCTCAGACTCAACAATGAGAAAGCCCGCCCCGATCCCCCCCTGAGGGTCATTTACGAGGCATCGCTAGAGATCCGGCACGCCGTAGTCCATGCCACCTGGATCGTCCTGATTGTCTTCATGCCGGTCTTTCTACTTGGCGGGGTAGAGGGGCGGATCTTCACCCCGCTCGGGCTCGCCTACACCTTTGCGATCCTCGCCTCTCTTCTGGTCGCGGTGACGTTAGTCCCGGCCTTGGCCGCTATGCTCCTGATCCGTCGTGGGGAGGCCCAACCGGAACAGGAGAGCCTGACGGTCAGCAGCATGAAGCGGGGTTATGAAGCGCTTCTGCGCCGGGCGCTGCACCACCCCCGGTGGGTGATGACCGTCTGCATACTTCTAATAGCCGTGAGCGTAGGCGTCGTCCCGTTCCTTGGCCGCTCCTTCCTTCCCGAGTTCCGAGAAGGCAACTTCATCCTGCAGGCGACGATGCTGCCTGGGGTCTCGCTTGCGGAATCGATGCGCGTGGGGGAGCGCATCGTCCGAATTCTCAAGCAGCACCCAGAGGTTATCTCCGTTTCCCAGCGGGCGGGTCGGGCGGAACTGGATGAGGAAGCGCTTCCGCCGAATATGAGCGAATTCGACATTGCTATTCGATATAGCGCGCGCGATCCGGAACTGCTCCTTCACACCATCCGAGAGCATCTGGAACAGGTTCCCGGTGTCGCGACCGTGCTTGGTCAGTTCATTGCCCACCGACTGGACGAAGTCCTCTCCGGTATCCGAGCCCAGATTGCGATCAAGCTGTATGGACCGGACCTGGCCGTGCTCCGGGCAAAAGGACAGCAGATCGAGCAGATTATGCGGGGCGTCAATGGGATAACCGATCTGCTGCTGGAGCCCCTCATCAATGTTCCGGGCATGCGTATCGCGGTCGACCGTGAGGAAGCCTCTCGTCTTGGCCTGGACGTAGGCGACATCCTGGAGACGACCGAGGTGGCCTTCGGCGGGACATCGGTTTCTCGCGTCATAGAAGGGCAGCGGGCGTTTGACCTATTTGTCTGGTTTGATGAGGCCTCTCGCAAGGACCGCGCCTCTATGCGCAATCTCTTGATCGATGCGCCGGAAGGGCGAAAGGTTCCACTCCGAATGGTTGCTGATCTGCAGATCGTGAACAGCCCCTTCATGATCAATCGAGAGCGGTTGCAGCGGCGGATCGTGGTTCAGGCGAACGTGGAGGACCGGGACCTGATCAGTGTCATCCGTGAGACCCAACGCAAGATTGCCGAAGAGGTTCAACTGCCTGCCGGCTACTTCATCGAGTACGGTGGGCAATTTGAGAACGAGCGCGAGGCAACGAGGGTTCTGATGGTGTATGGCGGGCTTGCGGTGGTCGGGATTTTCCTTATGCTGTACAAAGCCTTCAACTCATCCCGCGCCGCTCTCCTCGTCATGGCCAATCTCCCCCTGGCCCTGATCGGCGGCATGGGGGCCATCCTGCTCACAGGGATGGTGACGACTGTTCCCTCGCTGATCGGGTTTATCAGCGTCTTTGGGATTGCGACCCGCAATGGGATCATCCTTGTCAGCCACTACCGGCGACTTCGGGCTGAAGGCGTCCCGAAGGAGGACGTCATTATCCAAGGGTCGAAGGATCGGCTGACGCCGGTCCTGATGACGGCCGCCGCGGCTGCGTTGGGTTTGCTCCCCCTGTTGTTCGGCGAGGCGACCGGCAAGGAACTTGAGCGGCCGTTGGCTCAGGTCATTCTGGGGGGCCTCTTTACCTCGACCCTCCTGAATATGATCGTAGTGCCGACCCTCTTCATGCGGTACGGGTGGGAGCGGGAAGAGCTGTTCCAGCAACAGTTGGCTCTGGAGCGGGGCGACCTGTTCCGCCCGGATGCTCCCTCCTCTCATGCGATGATTACTGACCATTGCGACGGCTCGCCATCCGCCGAAGGCACACATACGCCATGAATAGATCGAGATCGAAACACTGGCCAGTTCTGTCGGCAGCCGCCCTGCTACTCTGTACGGCTACCACGGTGTGGGGCCACGCGTTTCCCGACCGCTCGGAGCCACGGGTAGGGTGGACGAGTCCGACACCGCCCCCGCGCGTAAGGCTCTGGTTTGACGGCGTCCTGGAACCTGCCTTCAGTACAATCAAGGTGACCAATGCTGGCCATCAACAAGTTGACGCCGGAGACGGAAAGGTCAACCCTGCCGACCACACCGTCCTGGAGGCGTCTCTTCCGCCCCTGCCTCCAGGGCAATACCAGATCGTGTGGAGCGTGATCGCCCACGATGGTCACCGCACCGAAGGCGATCTTTCGTTCACCATCGGTTCAGGTCTGCCAGATAGGCCACGGGTAACCAGCGCCCCCGCTTCGCCTCCGCAACTCTTGCTCCGTTGGCTCAGCCTCATCGGCCTCTCGATGCTGATCGGCACGCTGGCCTTTCGCTTGCTCCTCGTTCGATCCGTGATGCTCCCGCGTCAAGTATTCGAGACGGTTGTGCGATCGCTTCGGCGACTGGAGGCCGGCTCGATGATACTTGTGACACTGACACATGTCGGCGAACTTATCCTGAGAGCGCAAATGATGAGCGGTGGAAGCCATGCCGAGCTACACGCGATACTTCCAATCGTACTGCTCCAGACCCACTTCGGTATCGTCTGGCTCATTCGACTCGGCTGTATTGGGCTTCTGGGACTCGTCTGGGGACGCGGGTTGGCGACCGCGCCGCAGAGCCAGCGGGTCATTCTCCTCTCCCTTTTCGCAGCTACGGCCATCGCGATGGCGACGAGTCTGTCGGGGCATGCCGGGGACTGGGGAGACCTGGCGATGCCCGTCCTCATCGACTGGATTCACCTGGTTGCGGTCTCCGTCTGGATCGGCGGCCTCTTCACATTCGGAGTCCTGTCAAAGCGCCTCGTCGCTCATCCTGGTACGGAGGAAGTGACGCGTAAACTTGCGGCAATCGTCCGCCCTTTCTCGAGGATGGCCGCCTATTGTGTGTTTACGCTGCTTGTAGCAGGGCTCTTCAATACCTTACTGCAGGTGAGATCGCTGCAGTCCCTCGTCACGACCGCCTATGGGTTGACCCTGCTGGCAAAGGTTGCGCTGGTGGGACTGATATTGGCGCTGGCTGCCATGAACCGGTATTACTTTCTGCCTCTCTTGCGAAACCCTACCGTCGCGCATAGCCGATTCCTGGTAAAAACGATTGGTCGCCTGGGCGGCGCCAGGCTGGTAGGAGCTGGGCGTATCGAGGCAGGGGTAATCCGCCGCCGTTTGCGCCAGTTTATGCGGCTGGAGTGGATCCTGGTCATCGTGGTCTTAGCCCTGGCGGCACTTCTGACCCATCTCCCTCCGGCCCGCCATATCCTTGCCCATCAGCATCTTGAGCAGCACACCCTTCGCTAGTATTTCTGTGTCTGAAATTCGTTGCAGAGTTCCTGACGTCATTCCGGCCAAGCTCGCAGAGCGTACGCGATCCGGAACCCAGGGCATATCAGGGGGTCTGGATTCCCGCGCAGGGGAACTGAGCAGGTGGTCGGAGCGGCAGAGACAATGGCTTTGACTGGTGAAACGGACTGTGATAGATTCGAGCTTAATCTATCGGTGGTTAGGAGTGGAGCCTTCACTGCGTTGCCGTCCATAGGGGCCCACTTACTTCTGTATGGGAAACAAAGGGGAGACGCAATGAACATCAGCGGCTGGGCTGTTCGGAAGCCCCTTGCGCTTGCCACGATCAGCGTCGTGACAGTACTCTGGGGCTGTTCAGGAATACATCTCAGGCCGGAATCCTATGATTGGGTTGCCGGGGAGCGGACTGCCCCCGCCGCTGTAGCCGCTGCACAAACGGCTCTTGCTGAGGCGAAGGCCAAAGGCGCAGCAAGGATCGAGGCAGCCCGCTACCAGATGGCTACGGCAAAGGAATATCTTGCCCTGGCGGAGCGGGAGCTGTTCGAGCGTGATCTGGCGGCGGCTGAGGTGGCGGCAGATATCGCCAGAAAGGCCGCAGAAGAGGCTAAGGCAATTGCACAGCGCGGGAAATAGGCTGATGGCTGACAGCGAGATGCTGACAGCTGCCTCGAAGGGAGGAAGCTCGAAGATGGACGGGAATCCAACAACCGGCCGGCTATTCCAGTTCGCGCTGATCTGCGTATCGGTGGCTCTAATAATGACGGGGTGTGTGACGACCGCGTCATATCGTCCCGATATCGACAGTATGCAGGCTGCTCTGACCGAGGCGAAGACTGCAGGCGCCGAGAGGCGCGCGCCTGAGGAACTGGCTGCCGCACAAGCCTGTTTGGATTGGTTCACGCACGAGGCCACGGAGTTCACCCCGCTTGCAGACCCTGACGCCCGCATACGTGGTAAGTGCCAGGCGGCCTTTACGGCACTGAGGGAGAAGATGGCCGCGATGACCCCCGGTAAGAGAGTCTCGCCACCGGCAGTACCGGCGCCGGACTCGGCGGGAGGTGTAGTAGACGCGAAGGCATCGCCCCTGAAGGACATTTTTTTCGACTATGACAAAGGATCGATTCGATCGGATATGAAAAAGAGTCTTAACGAGAATGCGCAATGGTTGAAAGCAAATCCGACAGCCTCGATCGTCATCGAGGGTCACTGCGATGAGCGCGGGACAGGGGAGTACAATCTCGCCCTCGGTATGCGGCGCGCGAAGTCGGTCACGAACCACTTTCTTGCCGCCGGGATTGATGCCAAGAGGATCAAGGTACTCAGCTACGGGAAGGAGCGGCCCTTCTCTCCAGGTCACGACGAATCAGCCTGGAAATGGAATCGGAGGGCTCACTTCGTCGTACAATAGAGGGGGTGATTCTCACTCCCTCCGGAAGTAGTCATGCTGTCTCGCTGTGCTGGTCTGCCCTCTCGCACCAATCTCTACTTTGGGAAACTGCCCCACCTTATGTCGTCTAATCCGGCTATCGCCGGTTCAAGATAACTCCATATGCATGAACAGATCATTCATGTAACGAACGATGAGATGCAGGCGGAACTCCTTCGGCTGCATCTGCAGCGCTATGGTGTCCCGTGCCGGATCCGTTCGATGCGAGTCGGCGGGTTTCAGGGGATTACCTTTGGTCCGCTTGGGGAGATCCGGCTGATGACATCCACTCCCTATGCTGCCAAGGGGAGACGGCTGATTGAGCAGGCCACTGCACACGGTCTGCTCCGCCTGTTACCGGAGAAGGTTGCGGCAGTAGAATGACAGCCGACGCAGGGAAGCTCAGATCGTTGGGGGAACTGGTTGCTATCGTCCGGCAACGCCGAGCACTGGGGGACCGGATCGTGTTTACGAATGGGTGCTTCGATCTGCTCCACCGGGGACATACCCGTCTCTTACAGCAAGCAAGGGCGCTGGGCGACATGCTGATCGTCGGATTGAACAGTGATGCGTCGGTTCGGTGTCTTAAGGGTCCATCCCGACCTGTGCTCTCACAGGATGAGCGGGCGGAGCTACTGTCGGCTCTGGCCGCAGTCGACTATGTCGTGATCTTCGAGGAGGCGGACCCGAGCCGCGTCATCGATACGCTTGAGCCCGATCTCTTGGTCAAGGGCGCCGACTGGGCAAAGCAAGAGGTTGTTGGTCGGGAAACGGTAGAACGACGTGGCGGACAGGTCGTTACGATCCCGTTGGTAGAGGGTGCGTCCACCACCAGTCTCCTGCGCCGAATCATGGAGATGACGTCCCAGCAACAGGCTGAAAGCTAAGGGCTGAGAGTTGACCTTATGGTCATACGCGCGACAGAGCAACCAACAGATCTCCTGATTCCTGAGATCGATGAGATCGTGGTTCAACTGGACAGCGGGGCGAATGCGCTGCACCTGACCGGTCTCTTCGGGTCCTCGAAGGCGTTGATCCTCGCCCAGATCGCCCGCCAAGCGAGGCGCCCACTTGTAGTATTGGCCTCCTCGTCCACCGAGGCCGAACTGCTGGCGAAGGATGTGCATGTCTTCTTCCGTGAACCGGTAGGCTTCCTGCCTGAACGTGATGAGGACCCTGAAACCGGGTATCAGCGGATCGCCTGTCTGGCGAGTCTCGCCGCCAAGGAGCTTCCCCTGGTAGTCGTGTCTCTCCGGGCCGTCCTTGAACGCCTCTCCCCCCCATCGGCCCTTCTGGGAGCCGCTTTAACACTCTACGTTGGACGACTGATTGCGAGAGATGAGCTGTTGAGTGCCCTGGAGATCGGTGGCTACCGTCGGGTCAATCAGGTAACGGAGCGCGGCGAATACAGCCTGCGCGGACATCTGCTCGATCTCTTTCCTCCTAAATCTATTCTGAGCCATACAGAAGAATCAGATCTTCCCGTTCGCGCTGAATTCTTTGGTGATGAGATTCTTGAACTCCGCGCCTTCGATTCGGCTACGCAGCGATCTGTCCGCCCTATCGAGCAGATTACCGTCCTGCCTGTCGTAGAGGTTCCGCTGACACGTGAAGCATGTCAGCAGGCCCTGGACGCACTCCGCAAGACGGAAACAGCCCAGAGCGATCCAGAAATCATCAGGGCGCTTGAGGATCGCCGACCGTTCCCAGGTCTTGCGGCGCACCTTCCGTACTTGTATCCGGAACCAGCCGATCTGCTACAGTACGTAGCGCCTGATGCCGTATGGGTTCTGATAGATTCGGCAGGCCTCAAGGCCGCTGCGCACGACTTCACTGAATACGGCGCGGAATATGCTGCCGAATCACTCACCGTAACCCTCGACTGGAGTGATGTTGAACAGCAACTTGCCATGAGGTCGCGGATCTTCATGGAAGAGTTCGTCTCAACGAACGGCCCTGCAGACGAGGCAGCGATCGGCTTTCAGGTGCGTACCATCTCGGCCTATCGTGGACGAATCATGGAGCTTGTACGCGACCTTGAGGGGTGGCGTCGACAGAGCCGAAGAGTCCACCTGGTCTGCAGAAGTGAGGCCCAGGGTCGGCGCCTGGCTGAAGTACTCAGGGAGCACGATGTCGCAGCGTCTCTCGGTCACGAGAGGGCGTTACCCGGCGGGATCGCGATCCTCGCCGATGAACTCAGCAGCGGCTTCCATATTGATAAGGCTTCACTGACCTATATCACCGAGGCCGAGATTTTTGGGACTCGGCCCATTCCGGTACGCCGCTCACAACCGAAGGCGGTCTCCCTCCTTGCATCCTATCAGGACCTGACCTATGGCGATTTCGTGGTCCATGAGGACCATGGAATCGGCGTGTATAAAGGACTTCGGCAGCTTGCGGTTGGCGGGATCGAGGGTGATTATCTGCTTATCGTCTATGCCGATCATGTCAAGCTCTATGTGCCGACCGGCAAACTCCACCTGGTCTATCGCTATGCGGGCGCCGATAGTACTCCACCCGCCCTCGATCGGTTGGGGAGTACCACATGGACCAAGGCCAAGGAGCGCGTCAGGGCCTCCGTCCGCGAGATGGCCCAAGAACTGCTCACACTGTATGCGGCCAGGCAGGTTGTCAAGGGATATGCCATGCCTTCCGACACACCGTGGCAACGGGAATTCGAGGCTGGATTTCCGTACGAGGAGACCCCGGGCCAGCTCCGGGCAATCGCCGAGACAAAGACCGACATGGAGCGAGACCGGCCGATGGACCGCCTGATCTGCGGCGATGTCGGGTATGGGAAGACCGAGGTGGCGATGCGGGCTGCCTTCAAGACGGTGATGGGGGGAAAGCAGGTGGCGGTCCTGGTCCCAACCACTGTCCTCGCCCTGCAACACTCTCGGACCTTTGCCGAGCGATTCGGTAATTTTCCGATTCGGGTTGAGATGCTCTCGCGCTTTCGTAGTCGTAAGGAGCAGGGTGACGTCCTGCACGGCGTCCGCGACGGCAACGTCGATATCGTCATCGGTACCCATCGCCTGCTCCAAAAGGATGTCCACTTTCGGGACCTTGGATTGCTTGTGGTTGATGAGGAGCACCGCTTCGGCGTTGCGGCCAAGGAGCGCATGAAGCAGATCCGACGACAGGTCAATGTCCTGACGCTTACTGCCACGCCGATCCCGAGAACGCTGCACATGTCGATGCTGGGGGTCAGAGATATCAGTACCATCGAGACCCCGCCGGCAGATCGCCTCTCGATCAAGACGACCGTCGCTAGGTTCGATCCGGCCCTCATCAAGGAGGCGATCGAACAAGAGATGGACAGAGGCGGACAGGTCTTCTTTGTGCATAATCGCGTGGAGAGTATCCAGAGCATCGCGCGTCTGATCAAGCGGGTAGTCCCGCAGGCAAGGCTGACCGTAGCCCACGGCGAGCTGCCGGAAGGGCGACTGGAACGGATCATGTGCGATTTCTACGGTGGTAAGTTCGATATCCTGCTGTGTACCACCATCATCGAATCCGGCCTGGATGTCGGCACCGCCAACACCATCATCATTGATCGAGCCGATGCCTTGGGCCTCGCGCAACTCTATCAGCTACGCGGGCGGGTCGGTCGAGATAAGCATCGGGCATATGCCTACCTCCTGGTACCGGAGGATGCTGCGCTCTCGGAGGTGGCAAAGAAGAGGCTGCAGGTCATCGCAGAACTGACCGAGCTCGGCTCTGGATTCAAAGTAGCGGCGAAGGATATGGAAATCAGAGGTGCAGGCAACCTCCTGGGACCGGAACAGCATGGCCAGATCGCCGCTGTGGGATTTGATCTGTATTGTCGGCTGATTGAGTCAACGGTCAGAGATCTGAAGGGTGAAGCGGCTGCGGAACCTGTCGACCCTTCCATCAGGCTCGAAGCAGACGGGTATGTGCCGGAGGCCTATGTGGAGGATCCCAACATCCGGCTCCAGCTCTACAAGCGGTTGGCTGCGCTCTCTTGTCTGCAAGAGATCTCGACCTTTCGAGAGGAACTGGTCGATCGCTTCGGTGAGCTACCCAAGGAGACGGAACGGCTACTTGCCGCAATGGCCCTCAAGATTCTGGCCAGATCGCTCCATATCCGCGAGGTCAATGCTGCCGGTAAGACAATCCGCATCGCCTTCAGCGAGTCGCCGCCCCTTGCCCCGGCCAAGGTCGTCGCGCTACTTCACGAAGAGGGCGGCCGATTACGCTATATCCCGAAATCCCTTCACGCCCCCTCTGCACAAGGAGGGCATGGGGGGGCAAGGGCCTCGAGGTTCGACGAGCTGGAATATACGGTAGACGGGAGCGATCCCATCGCGACTGCGCAGATCCTGCTGTCACGACTTCAGGAGTGTCAATGAGGCAGTGCAAAGTGCAAGGTGCAAGGTTCGGAGGTAGAATGCGGTGAGGACATTGCGATGCCCTATACCCTGTACCCTATACCCTGCCCTCGTGCTGGGGGCAGTCTTCCTCTGGATAAGCGTGACCGCGTCTGTGTCCGAGGCCGTTATCCTCGATCGCATTGTGGCCGTTGTCAATGACGACGTGATTACCCTGACCGAGGTACAGGAGGAAGGGATTCAGACTATCCGAAAGATCATGCAGGAAACGTTTGGGATAGAGCGCGATCAGCAACTGCGCAGCACGGAACGCCAGATCCTAAACGAGTTAGTGCTCAGGCGACTGCAACTGCAGGAGGCACAAAAGGAGAAGGCTGAGGCAACCCCTTCCGAGATTCAATCGACTATTGAGGAGCTGAAGAAGCGTAATGGGCTGGCCAGCGATGAGGAGCTGAGGGCTGCACTGTCCAGAGAACGGCTGAGCGAAGAGCAGTTTCGAAGGGGGATCGCCGAGCAGGTCATGCTGACGAAGCTGGTTGCCAGGCGGGTACGAGCCAAGGTCGTAGTCCTTGACGAAGAGGTCCAGCAATATTACGAGCAACAACAACAGCAGTTCACGGAGATTCCCCAATTCAAGCTTCGCCATCTTCTCATCGCTGTGCCGCCACAGGCGACACCCAATGAGGTCTTGCGCGCCAAAAACCGTATTGAAGCGGCGCAGAAAATTCTCAAGATGGGAGCTGATTTTTCTACAGTGGCCACGCAATACTCTGAAGGACCGCTCGCCTCATCCAGTGGCGAGGTCTGGACCATGAAGAGAGGAGAGCTTGCACCGGAGCTGGAGAAAGCTGCTCTTACTCTGCCGATTGGCCAGGCCAGTGATATCATCACGACACCGGCCGGTTTCCACCTTATCGTCGTTGAGGAGCGCACCCTTGGTCAGAGCCTTCCATTCGACCAGGTCAAGGAGCGCCTTCGTGCGATCCTGTTTGAGCAGAAGACCGAGGAAAAATTTAAGGAGTGGCTTGAGGGCCTCAAGGCAAAGGCGCACGTCGAATTGAAATTGTAGGGGCAGGATGAGCCCTGTCCAAGATGGGCGCAGGATGCGTTCTGTCTTAGTCTTTTTTGGCCTTCCGAAGCCGTCGCTTCAGCAGAAGACGTTTTGCGGTGCTGAGGCGGTCGATAAACAGGATGCCATCCAAGTGATCGATCTCATGCTGCAGGATACGCGCCAGCAGGTCAGTCCCTTCCAGAATGATCTCCTTCTCATTCCGATCGTATGCCCTGATCGCCACCCGCTGGAATCGTGAGACCGGCTCATTCAGATCCGGGATGCAGAGACACCCCTCTTCCTCCACGATTTGCCCGTCACCGGAAATCAGCACGGGATTGATGAGGGCCATGGGCTTGGCGATCGCGACATCCTCAGGCGGTTCAAGGACGATAACCCGCTTTAGCGCTCCCACTTGTGGCGCCGCAAGACCCATGCCTGGAGCCGCATGCATAGTGTCCACCATATCATCGATGAATCGCTGAAGCGCGCCATCGATCGATGTCACCGGCAGTGATTTCTTTCGGATAACGGGGGATGGGTAGAGCAGGATCGGCAGCGTTGCCATATGTGTACTCTTACATCACGCCGAGTGCAAGATCGGCATCGGCATTCAACGATAGCGTCTCTCGTTCACCGCGCAGCAGACGAGGGTAGCCGGCCGCCGCAATCATCGCGGCGTTATCGGTGCAGAGAGACGGTGTGGGATAGTAGACGTGTACGTCCTCTTCTGCTGCTTGCGCCGTCAGTCGTGACCGGAGCCTGCCATTGCAGGCTACCCCTCCGGCCAGGACGAGACGACGAGAGGTCGATGTCTTCGCCGCCGACAGACTCACTCGAACCAACACATCGACCACGGCCTCCTGAAAGCCGGCACAGATGTCCGCCACAAGGCCAGGGTCCAGAACAGGCTGAAGCGAACTACTCTCTGAACCTTGAACCTTGAACCTTGAACCCTTCACGTAATTGACTACGGCGGTCTTCAACCCGCTGAAGCTGAAATCGTATGATCCTCGCGGAGGAATCGATCTGGGAAACCGTATCACGTTCGGATCGCCCTTCCGCGCCCATTCCTCGATCAGCGGCCCGCCTGGATACCCGAGACCAAGAAACTTAGCCACCTTATCGAATGCCTCCCCTGCGGCATCGTCCCTGGTCCGACCGAGCAAGCAATAATGACCAGGGGCTGTGGCCAGATAGAGGTGGGTGTGTCCACCTGACGCCACGAGTCCGGTAAAGGGGAACGAGAGTCCTTCATGATCCAGCAGGGCGGCATAGAGATGCCCCTCCAGATGATTGACGCCGACAAGCGGGATATTCCCGGCAAAGGCGAGCGCCTTCCCGAAGCATAGACCGACCAACAGGGAACCAATCAACCCGGGTCCTGACGTTGCCGCAATTCCGTGAAGATCGGCGAGACTGACCCCCGCTCTGGTCAACGCCTCCTGTACGACCGGCCAGATCGCTTCGACGTGACGACGAGAGGCCAACTCCGGAACGACCCCGCCATAGGGCGCATGAAGGATATCCTGAGAAGCGACCACAGAAGAACGGATTCGTCGACCATCCTCCAGTATAGCGGCCGCTGTCTCGTCACACGAGGTTTCAATGCCCAAGGTCAGGTGTGCCATTTGCGTCTATTGCGTGCGGCGTCTATCGCGTGCGGCGTCTGTTGCGAAGTACGCAACGACGCTATGACGCAAAAGACGCTGCTACCCTGCATTCCCTTTCGCGAAACCCTTCTCGATGATCCGGCTTGCCTTAAGAATCTCCATTGCCCGCTTTAGCTGGATATCGCTATTGGGATCAGGCCCCTCTCTTTTGCCGATCTGCAGCGTCGTATCGCCCTCCTCCTCGGAAATCTTTTTCTCCTGCCGTTTCTCGATCCGCTCCTTTCCGGATTCGCCATTCTTATCATCTGGGACGGCCTGCGCCTTCGCCATGGGGGGCCGTGGCACCTCTACAACGATATCAGGAATAAGCCCGGTTCCATGAATCGATCGTCCCTGCGGCGTGAAATATTTCGCCGTCGTCAATCGCAGACCGGAGCCATCGCTCAGTGGAACAACGGTCTGCACCGATCCCTTCCCAAAGGTTTTAGTCCCAAGGACGACTGCCCTCTTCCAGTCCTGGAGCGCGCCCGCAACGATCTCGGATGCGCTTGCGGAGCCCCCATTGACCAAGACCACCATTGGAACCTTGGGGATCTGAGCCCCATGCTCGGCTGAGAAACGAAGATCCTGATTCTTGATCCGACCCTCGGTATAGACGATAAGCTGCCCCTTATCCAGAAAGAGATCTGACACCTGAACGGCCTGATTCAGGAGACCGCCGGGGTTATTGCGGAGATCCAGCACCATGGCCGACACTGCGCCCTGCCCCAACTGTTCGATCGCTTTCAAGAGATCCTTTCCGGTCCGCTCCTGGAATGAACTGATCCGAATATAGGCAATCCCATCTCCCAGATCCTTCGTCTTAATGCTCTTCACCTCGATAATCTCTCGAACCAGCGCCAGCTCGAACGGACCCGGCGACTCCTCGCGGAGGATGCTCAGGGTAACGCTCGTACCCTTGGTGCCTCTGAGCTTTTTTACCGCCTCCATAAGCGTCATGTCTTTGGTTGGGCTTCCGTCGATCTTGATGATCCGATCGCCAGGATGAATACCGGCCCGATCGGCAGGGGTCCCCTCGATCGGCGCCACCACTGTCAGCATCCGATCCTTGACCGTGATCTCAATCCCCAGACCGCCGAATGAACCCTGAGTTTCAACCTGCATCTCTTTGAAGATATCGGGCGGCATGAACGCGCTGTGAGGATCGAGCCCCTCCAGCATCCCCTTAATCCCGCTGTGGATAAGGTCCTTGGACTTTGTCTCATCGACATAGTTCGTCTGGATCAACGACAGAACCTCGGTGAAGATCTTCAGCTGCTCGTAGCTGTCCTCAACAGCCGTCACCACACGGTGGCCGCCACCGATGACCAACAACAGCAAGATCAATGCGATGACCAGGCTCTTGCGCCCCTTCCGACATGAATCTCCAGATTTCATCGATACCTCCTAAGAACAGGGTATAGGGTGTAGGGTGCAGAGACCCTGCTTTCATTGTACACCCGGCACCCTTCATGCGACACCCTCTTGTTCTACCTCAGTTGGGGGTCAGCCAGGCCACAGGATCCTGGGGCCCGCCACGATGTCGTACTTCAAAATAGAGCTGTGGCCCGTTCACCGATCCCGTATTACCGACCAACCCGATGGTCTGCCCCTTCTCCACTTGATCGCCCACCTTGGCGAGGATCTTGGCGATATGTGCATAGACGGTGTAGTAGCCTTCTCCGTGGTCCAAGACTATCAATCGGCCATACCCCTTGAACCAATCGGCGTACAACACAACACCCCCAAAGACCGATGCGACCTTTTGTCCTTCAGAAGCGCGAATCTCGATGCCGTGGTTGAACGTCACCGTTCGATAGCGGGCGTGTTCCTGCCGACCGAACGTAGACACTGGAGTACCGGTCGTTGGCCACGGTAACCGGCCCTTCAGTGATCCAAACGAACCGACCGGTCCTTCAGGCAGGCCGGGACCCCGCGACGGTACAGGATAAGGCGCTCTCCTCAACTGGGGCCGCTTCTCGCGCTGCAGGCGCCCGATGAGAGCCTGGAGATCTCGAGTTGCCAGTTCCAGCTCCCGGATGGCAGTCAGGTGGCCCTTTTTCTGCTCCTGTATCTCGGCCAGCAACAGGCGTCTGGTATGCTGCTCCCCCAGAATCTCTTCGCGCTTTGCCGCGACGGCCTGCTGGCCTGTCGTCAATTCAGTCTTCGACTGTTCCAGTATGGTCTGTTGAGTGTCGAGCGTCGTCAGGGCATCCGTATAGGCAGCAACCATCCGCTGATCCTGATTGGCAATCGCAGCCAAGTAGCGTATGCGGCGCCCGGCATCAGACAGATCATCCGAGGACAGAAGCGCCTGAGCATAGCCATGACGTCCCTGCTTGTAGATAGCGCGAACGCGCCTTCGGAACAGGCCCTGTACCTGATTCAGCTGAGTCCGGGTCAGTGCGATATCGCGCTGGGTGGTTTTCAATCGATCCGTACTAACCTTCAACTTCGCCTGTAACTCCTTCAGTTCCCGTCCCTTCTGCTGAAGTTCCCGACTCGTCCGGTCCAACTCGTCGGATAGTGATCGCTCTTTCTGTGCTACCTGCTGCGCCTGTTTACGCTCACGGTCAAGATCCTTTTTTACCTGCTTGAGCTCTTCGCGCTTCTCGAGAAGGCGCGATGAGGATCCTGTCTTAGACTCGGCTGCCTGACCGGGCGTACTGCTGAGGAGTAATGTCGCTGTAAGAGCGACTGCCGCCCAGCGGGTACGAGGTGAACACACCGTACTCCCCATTCCAGTCAACAATTGGCTACAGCTTCAGGAAGCGGCCGACAGCAAGTAAACTGCCCAAGGCACCAACCGCTGCGCCTCCCCCCACCAGACCTGCCATCATCGGCGCTTCCAAGAATCCTTGTCCCGACGCTGTCGGAAAGAGCGGAGAGGCGACATTGAAGGTCGGTGCAACGAATTGGTAGACTGTGAACAGGGCGGCCAGGGCAAGCCCGGCGCCAAGGCTGCCCTGCAGCATGCCCTCTACCAGGAATGGAGCACGGATATACGCCTTGGTAGCACCGACCAGGCGCATGATCTCGATCTCCTGTGCGCGCGTATAGACAGCCAACCGAATCGTATTCGAGACGATCATCGCCGACCCCAACGTCAGCACCGAGCCGATAATCGTCCCGAGCAGTCTGATCAGTCGGGCGGCCAAGGCAATACGCTCAACCCATTCCTGCCCGTACTGGATATCCTCCACCCCCTCGAGGCGTCGCAGAAATGCGCTGAGCCCCTTGAGGGCGTCCGGGCTTTGGTACTCTTCGCGGATCTTCAGTTGATAGGAAGCGGGAAGCGGATTGTCGCCCAGCCCCTCGAGGAGACTTTCCTGCCCCTTGAGTTCGCGTCGAAAGGCGGCAAGTGCCTCCTCCTTGGTAGTAAACGTAAAGGTCTTAACAGCGGCTTCGTTCTCGATGCGCCGCTTGAGCATATCGAGTTGCAATGGGGCAATCTGGTCATCCAGAAAGACAGACACCTGGAGCTGCTCCTTCCATTCGGCAACGAGCGCGTTGAAGTGCTGGATCAAGAGGACAAAGATGCCGATGATGATAAACGACACCGCAATACTGACGATCGACGCCAATCCGCCCAATCCGGCTCGAACCAGGTTGATCAGGGCTTGCGTCAAGAGATATCGCAGCTTCTCAGCCACCGCTTACACAGAAGATGTCGCACACAAGATTCACGATGAACCGGCTCGGGCCGTCTCTCCTACGCTCGTAATCGTATCCTTTGGGCCAGGTCTATCGTCCGGTTCACCGGATGCCGTTCCTCAACGATCCTTCCCTGCTTCAGGAATACCGTACGACAGCCCGTCTCCTCCGCCAGCTTAAGATTGTGCGTAGCGACCAGGACGGTCGTTCCCTGCGCGTTCACCTCAAACAGAAGTCGCATAACGTCTGCAGCCAGTTCAGCGTCAAGATTCCCAGTCGGCTCATCGGCCAGCAGGATGATCGGATCATTCATCAGCGCCCGCGCCATCGCGACCCGCTGTTGCTCACCACTTGACAGCTTATACGGCATCATCCGTGCCTTGTGAGACAGTCCGACCAGCTTCAACAGCTGCGAGACATTCTGTTGAACCTGCCCCGACGTCTTACCAACAACCCTGGCCACCAGCGCAAGGTTTTCCTCGATAGTCCGATCGCGAAGCAGCTTGAAGTCCTGAAAGACGATCCCCATGGTTCGCCTCAGATGCGGGACCATCTTCGATTTCATGCGGACGATGTTGCGGCCATTGACCAGGATCTGACCAGAGGTAGGAATCTCGTCGCAGAAGATTAGACGGAGAAGCGTACTTTTCCCGGCGCCGTTGGGACCAGCCAGGAAAACCATTTCTCCTTTGTGAATATGCAGATCGATGTCGACCAGGGCTTCCAGATCTTTTCCAAACGTCTTGTATACATGGAACATCTGGATCATAGCAAAATAGCCCTGGGTAACCTCCTCGCATCGTGTATCCCGCTGACCTACGGCAGGATCGCAGGCGCGGAGTCCTTTATACCTCTCCTTGCGGTCTCACGTTAACTCCTTTTCCACATCAATGCAACCAAAAATCTTCTCGGCAAGGCAGCGCGATCAGCGGGGCGACGCAGCGGCGTTTCCTGCGGCCTGTTACTTCCTCAATAGACCTCGGAGGGTCTCCAGATTTCGACTATCGGCTGTCACGAAGTCATCGTCCTTCGGGGTCTCGATGATCATCGGGATGCCACATAAACGAGAATCCGCGATCAGGCAGCGGAATGCCTCGAGACCGATCGTCCCTTTGCCGATGTGCTCATGGCGATCGACACGGCACCCCAACTCCTTTTTGCAATCGTTGATATGCATCACCCTCAGAGAGGCGATGCCCACAACCTGATCGAATCTACGCAAGATAGCGTCATATCCCTCCGGTGTCCGGATATCATAGCCGGCTGCAAAGATGTGGCAGGTATCCAGGCAGACCCCAGTCCGTTCCGGAATGCCGATCTGATCCAGGAGCTGCGCGATCTGCTCGAAGCGATGCCCCAGGCTGGACCCCTGGCCGGCGGTCGTCTCGAGCACCACCTGGACACGATAACCCTTCGTCTGCTTCAGGAGTTCCTGGAGACTGGTCGATACCCGTCGTAATCCCGCCTCCTCGCCGGCCCCCATATGGGCCCCCGGATGCATCACCAGATACGGGATACTCAGCGCCTCGGCCCGCTCGATCTCCTCCAAGCAGGCCGCCATCGACCGCTGATGTAAGGCAGGGTCGGTGGACGCCAGATTGATCAGGTAGGCTCCGTGGGCTACAGCGGGAGCAATGGCAGCGGCTTGAAGATTCGCGCGAAACCGATCGATCTCCTCGAGGGGCAGCGGTCTGGCCCGCCACTGGTTGCTGCTTTTAGTAAAAAGCTGGATGGTCCGACAGCCAACCTGCTGGCCTCTCAGCGGCGCCAGATCGACCCCTCCAGCGATCGACATATGGGCGCCGAGCAGCGGACCGGCTCCAGTGGACTGCGGCAACTCTTGCGTTATCATCAGTCAGCGTGCCGGACGGCGTTCACCCCAATAGAGGCGGAATCGTTCGGCCATGAGCCCCTCTGCTCCTTTGCGTTGCTCTGGTGTGGGTATGGTCTCTCCGTTGCTTCCTCACATATGGATCATAACAGAGCGTTCGAGTGTTTCCAAGAATCGTCCGACAGGGCGAATCGCAGCGCATCATTCGGTTCCAGTTTAGGCTTGACCACCTCGTCAAGGGCATCTTACCATGCAGCTACTTATTGGGATGGCAGACCATATCGAAAGGAAGGCGGATGTATGAAGATCCAAGTTGAGCACAACCCCTCACCGATGCGACTCGCAATGCTGAAGGTAGAAACCTGGCCGATCTGGAGCAAAGAGGTGTCCGTTTTTCCCTGGAGCTACGACAGCACGGAAATCTGCTATCTTCTGGCAGGAGAGGTGATTGTGACGCCCGATGGCGGAGAGCCGGTGCAGATCGGTCAGGGGGATCTCGTGACGTTTCCCATCGGGATGGCCTGTACCTGGGATATCCGCCGCCCCGTCAAAAAGCATTATCAATTTGACTGAGCCGGACGCTACGACAAGGGGGATCCTATATGGCGCTTATCCTCGCTATCGGGACGGCGACGCTCGATCTCATCTTTACACTTACTCGCTTCCCCGCTGAGGACAGCGAGCTTCGCGCCGAGGAACTCCGTACGAATCCTGGCGGCAACGCCTCCAACACTCTGGTTGTGCTCAGTCAACTGGGTCATGCGTGCGCCTTTGGCGGCGTACTGGCGGACGGCCCGGATTCCGCCCCGATTACCGAGCGCCTGGACCGCCACCGAATCGACCTCACCGCCTGCCGACGCGTCCCCGGTCGACCGCCGACATCGTGTGTCCTGCTCAATCGCGAACAGAGCACACGCACCATCGTACACTATCGAGATCTGCCGGAGTACGGCAATGAGTATTTCCGACAGATTGATCTCGCGCAGTTCGACTGGGTCCACTTCGAGGGCCGCGATGCGCAAGAGACCACTCGCATGGTGCAACGAGTCCGTGATGCCGGCTGTGGGCTTACATGTTCAATCGAGGTGGAAAAGCCGCGCCCCGGAATCGAGGCAGTGTTCGCAGACGTAGGGATGCTGGTGTTCTCGCGTACCTATGTCAATCATCTGGGATTCGACGCGCCTCGTCCCTTCCTGTGTGAGATACGGAAGCGGGCGCCGCAGGCGGATCTGATCGTCACATGGGGTAAGGAGGGCGCCTACGGCCTCGACCGTTGCGGAGAGCTTCACCACAGTCCCGCCTTTCCTCCCGTCGAAGTTAAAGACACACTGGGGGCCGGCGATACCTTCAATGCCGGGCTGATCGACGCCTATCTCAGAGGTATCGGGTTGGCCGAGGCCCTGTCGCATGCCTGCCGCCTGGCCGGAAACAAGTGCGGCCAGGTTGGATTGGAGCAGTTGAGAGAAAGGAAGGAGAGCTGATGCATTATCTACTGTTTTACGACATCGTTCCTGATTACCTTGAGCGGCGACAGCCATTTCGCGCGACGCATCTGGATCTCGCGCGCCAATCCGTTGCGCGTGGCGAACTGATCCTTGGCGGGGCACTCGCCAACCCTGCCGACGGGGTCGTACTGCTCTTCCAGGGTCCTTCACCTGCTGTCGCCGAGGCCTTTGCTACGGCCGACCCGTACGTCGCACACGGGATTGTGACGAAATGGCGTGTTCGCGAGTGGACAACAGTGGTCGGTGCGGATGCGGCGACACCGATTCGCATCGAGGACCTCTGATCACCCGCCCTCCACCAAGATTCCAGTCTATCTTTGGGAAAACGCTTCTGTTGGACCTTTCCGTCCCCTCCACCGACGATACAAGAACCAGGCGTAGAGCAGTACGAGCAGAACGATGTTGGGGATGACGATCTCAGGTCTACCCCAATGCCAGCCGTTGATCTTGAAATCCGAAATCGGCCATAGAAACGGGGTTGGAAAAAATCGGAAAGAATGCGTGAAGATGTCCAAGAGAATATGGAGCCCCCAGGCGAGGGACTCCCATATCGGCTTCCGGAATATCACCCACAGGAGCGTGAACACGAAGAGGAAGATGATCAGACTGTGCGTCACACTGTATGCGCGATGGACGTAAGCAGGGAAAACAGACGGATCAGGGGGTTCGTGGCCAAAATGTGGACGCTGAGCAAGTCCGAGGAGGACGGTGATGTAAAAGGGGCCGAACGGTACTAGATCCGGGAGAATGCCGAACGCAAACGCCAGACTGAAACTCCGCCGGTTTGTCCGTCCGCAGGCGATCCCACCCCAGAGCCCATGCGACAAGATATCCATAAGGCATGTACCTTATCACAAATGAGGTAGGATGGAAAAACTGGACACCAAAGTCGTATAAAATACAATGACGGAGGTGTCAGAATGAAGGGGATTCCACAGGGAAGGTACACGAAGGA
>JGI1357J11328_10000095_pt1 | contig 75189 bp, 82 predicted proteins | sample Subgrocontami54m_FD_11328 | JGI IMG/M metagenome (IMG submission 11328)
AAAAAATAAAAGAATTACTAATAAAGAGTTTTATGAAATAATGGAAAAACATAAAGCAACCACCAGTGATCTAGCGAATGCATAAATTATCTCTTCTTCTTTCTTCTCTGCATCCATAAGTATCCAAAAGCAATTAGAATAACTAAAATCACTAAGAGATACGCCCAGCCATAACTAACCTCTTTCTCAAGAATATCTAAACGCTCTGGAGACTGACTAATTTCTCGTAAACTTAAATCCACCTTATTTCCGATAATCGCATTAAAGCTTATTATTACATCCACGAGTCCATCTCCATTAAAGTCTATCTGTTTTTCTCCACCTAATACAATAGTTAAGAGAGTCTTACTGACCCCATACCTAAGCGTTAAAAGGTTATCACTAAACGACACAATTTCTAAATAATAATTACCGGGGTCATTAGTCAAATCAAATTTAATTCGTCCTTGTTTAGCAGACTGTACCCCTTTCTCTTGGGTACGACTCAATAATCCAATATCTACCGTTTCTCCAGACTCTACCACATAGTCTTCTTCCTCGTCCTCTCCCCCTTCTTGGTTATCAGAAGTATTTCCTTCTTCACTACCTGCATCTCCACCACTACCTCCACCCGTACCACCGCCCGCTCCTCCTCCACCACCTAAGGATGGAGAATACGTAAAGGTCCAGCTAAACGAACCGCTCAAGTAGTTTCGCCCAGGGAAGTCCTGGCAATTAGAATAGATGGTATGCTTTCCGGAGGCTATACCCACCAAACTAAGAGAATAGGTGTGACTTAAATTAGCACCACTAAACGCGAAGTCTAGTTCTCCATAACTCTCGTCTTTATCTAAAGACCCCCGACAGTTAGTATTCTCATTACTATCCAAACTTAAGGTAACCGAAGAAGTTTCCACTATTCCCGTAGGAGAACCTGCGGACGCTACCGGTTTAATCGTATCGTTTACCACGATACGAATAGGGTTACTCATCGTAGTAGCTCCAAATTCATCACTACCATTAATAATAATGGTTTCATTACCAAATGCCATAGGTTTAATCGTTACCGTTCCATCCTTATTATCCGTACAATTACCTATACCATGTAAGAATTGACAAGCATACGTAAGTTTATGTCCTGCATCATCGTCATTAAAGTAATACGTCAGGTTAATTGTCACATTCTGTGTATCATTCGTCGTAATAGGGTCCATCGTAAAGTTCAAGTCTACATACGGAGTTCTTCCGGAGGTTCCTTCCGTAGAAGAGAAAATAGCTCGTCTATCCGAAGCTTGAGAATCAGTTAAAATAACGCCTAGATTAGAATAGGTTCCATTCTCCCAATAGCCAAATAAAGTAGTTAACGTAACATTAATAGTGCCCACAATACTATTAGGGGTAAAGTTTATTTCAGAATCGTTAATATGAGTATAATAATCTCCCCCTGTAGAAACCCAGTTAGTCCCATTATATCGTTCATTCCATGTAGAACCATTCCATGTAAGGTTATTTGCACATCCTGTTCCAGTACTACACGTTCCTTCTAACCAACTACTATTTACCATATAGGCACTAACATTAATCGTTCCACCATTAACATTACCCGAACCAAAGGTGGATAAGTTATACAGTCTTAAAATAGCAGAGCTAATACTAGCATTAGGCAAAGTTGGTAGAGTAAAATTAAATAGAGTTTTAGAGTTGCCAGAATTAAACAGCCCTATAACTAAAGCAGTACCACTACCGAAATTGTTAGTTACAGAACCGGCAAAAATAGTAACATCGGTAATATTAGTAGTCCCACTGATATTTCTGTATCCGAATTGAGGAGGAGTGTTTCCCACAGTAAGGGTAAAGTTACTACTACTTCTTACCAAGGTAGCAGCACTACTCGTACGATTCGTTTGACAGTTAACACTCCAGGTAAAGGATCCTGTAGGTAATCCGGTCAGAGTAAAATTTCGTCGTATACCGGCAGTAATGGTGGTATTAGTATAATTAGTCGTTTCGGTTCCTGATCTAGAAATGACTAAAGAACAATTAGTAAAGTTTAAGGAGCCACCTGGAAAATAAGTTAAGTTCTGCCCAGCACTTGTAATCGAAGCACTATTAGCGGGGATCACTAAATGAACGCAGCTAGTATTAGTCTCCCATCCCCGTTCACACACAACCGGCTTATTATCATTATACACCCCACCATTTAGTTTAATGTAACTAGAAACACTTTCATTGTACAAAGAGTCATAAACTCCATTCCCATTAACATCTTGTAAACTAGTATTAAACGCATCCCCATAAAAATTACCATAAGAAGTAAAGTTAGCTAAGAGGGTAGTTGTAGTATTAATATAATGATTAGGCCCAGTGGTATCGGTTTTAAAGATATTATTATAAATTAAGGTTTTATCCCCCCCTGCTTGAACAACAACTGATATGTTATTTCCCTCAAATCGATTATTAGTAAGATTAACACGAGTGCCATTCACATAAATACCTACACCCCGAGTATCCCCATTACTTTCAATAAGAACTGATGGGGAAGTAATGTTAATAATAGTATTATTGGTAATCATGATGCTAACCGTATTATTATTTTGTATTTTAATTCCCACAAAACACCGATCAATAGTATTATTAGTAACGGTCACATTATGTATACTTGAACTAAAAAATATACCGGCACCATTTACTGGTGAAGTACACCTTAGTATAGTATTATTAGCAATAATAAAGTTGACCCCGTTAGTAGTAGATCCACCATTGTCAAATACAAGACCAGATACTCCTCGGTCTAAAGTATTATTAATAAGAGTAAGAAAAGCAATATCCGCAATAGTAAAGGCAGAGAGGGGAGCATTTCCATAATTACTAATATGGGAATCTTTAATAAATAATTCTGAAGCACCGCCAGCACCTGCACCACCAGCCACATTGAAGTTAAGAAGCCATCCAGCTCCACCCACTGTACCGTTGTTAGTCAGATTACTTTGCGTAACATTTAAATAAGGAGAAGTGCTGTTAAACGTTAAACGAATAGATCCATTAGTAGTACTGTTAATAAACCATGTTTCATTAAAAATGTCCAACCTTCCTTCAATAGTAATATTATAATTAACCCAGCAAGTATTGTTAGAGGGAGTAAAGTTAATCACCCCACTATTACTAATGTTTTGGGCGATTTTAAAACAAGTATATGGTCCACCAGTATCATTATGAACAACAATATTATTATTAGCAAACTCAGCATCACTGTAAACTAACGGAAGATAAAATAAAAGAACTAAAAAAAAGTATCCAAAAAATAATCTCTTTTTTATCACTAAATATCACCCATAATTTAAATGATAAGAAATTAAATGTTTAAATAAGTTTCTATTAACAATAGTTAAAATAAATCTAAAAGATTACCTGCCAAAAGAAGCGTTCTACAATATAAAATTATTTAAAGTACAACAAATCAAAGAAAAAATGCAAAAACTGAGTGTTCTAGTAATTGGAGTTTTAGCAATATTATTTCTTGTGGGATGTAAAAATGGAAGTGCATTATACCAATCTCCTATAAATATATATCAAAATCCATCACAATTTGAGGCCTTAATGCCTCAAGAAGAAGATAGGCCAGTCATAGGAATACCTGAAATAAAATATAAAAACCTTCAGCTGAATCCCGAACCCGATGAACAAGGAAACCTGGTTATTCGTACTAACACGTTAATAAATGAAAAGGTATATAATTTAGCCGGATCTATTCTTATACAAAACGATGTCCATTTAGAAATCAGAAATTCTGAAATCATTTTTTCGCCCTCACAAGAAGGACAATTTGGAATAAGGGCAGCAAATACAGACAGTGGCCAATTGATTATAATAAACTCTATAATTAAAAGTAGTACAGAAAAAAGTATTTTCTTCTTTGTAACTAATGCAAGAAAAGTCATAATAGATAATAACTACATAGAAAGGGTAGGTTTCACCGAATATGGTGGATCCGAGTCACAAGGATTAAGTATTATTAACACAGAAAAAGTAAGAGTAAGTAATAATAAATTGGTGAACAGCGGCATATCTCTTATTATTGAAGCCCCAAAAGAGACCATTGTTGAAAATAATAAATTTATAGACCCTATTTACGGAGCAATACAGCTAAAAAAGGCAGAAGAGGCATGGATTTATAATAATACATTTAATGGGTTCCACCCCACTTTAAATCCAAGAGATAGAGAAACAGGAACCAATTTACTACTTTTAATAGAGAGCACTAATACTCGTGTTATGAATAATACATTTTCCATGAAGACTATAGATGGAAATAATAAAGCTATGGGATTTATCTCTATAACCCAACCTGCAGATAATAATAAAATTGTAAAGAATATATTTATGAGGGGTAAAACCGGGGTTTCATTAGAAAGAACAAAAGGAAACCTTATAGCTAAAAACTATTTCTATGATATTGGAAACTATGAATACTTCCCCCCTTCTGTGGGAGGAATACGATTATTTAATGAAGCACAATCCGAAAATATAATCGTAGCAAATAACTTTGAAAATAATAAAGTAGGATTTTATATTAACGGAAGGGGTTCACAAGAAAATCCAAACACGGTCGCATTAAACAATTTTATAAACAACACCGTCAATCTAATGTTAGATTATAATGTAGAAGAACCAGATTTTTCCTATAATTATCAAGGAACTACCTCCTGTTCTGAAGCACAGAAAAAAATTCAGTATATATACGGAGGAAACCCAAACCTACAGATTATTTCGCCTATATTACTCGAACCTTATGAAAATAGAATAAATAAACCTGCAACACTTACATGTGCTTAATTATTTTTTATTAACTTATCCTAAATAATAATCTTCTTCGTCCATCACTATCCTTACTAAGTAAGTCATCTAACAATAAATTAGTTACAATATTGAATGTTTAAATCTCCAAAAAGGGGGTACTCTTGCGCTGGATAATGTTCTTTAGGAATATAAGGAGTAACTCCCAACGGATTAATAAGAGAAAGGTTTTCTGGTGTAGGGGGTAAAGGTTGCCCACTCCAGTCTACAATAGTAGCCATCGCCTCATCACAACTAGTAATCGGCTCTAGTAAACAAGAAAAAGGAGCACTTGGAGAATTTGGGGCAGAACAATCAGTATTTACAGCAAAGAAATTTTTCCTTATATATGGCCAACGTGTACCATTTCCACCCTGTAGTTGAACATTTACTCCATTGTTAACAAAAGTGTTATAACTAAACGTATTTTCTAGACTAGTATCTCCACCATAATAACCATAACCAGCATTACACCAACCAATAAGATTACCTACAATCAAGTTATCTCTAGCTTCCTCAAAGATTCTGATTCCAGCCGGTTCAGCAGTATCATACCAACCCTTCCCTGCACCAATTATAGTATTATCAAAAACTTTATTTCCTACGCATTTTGCTAAACCGATCCCATTCTTGCCACCATAAGTCTCATTTCTAGCAACAATAGTACTATCTGCACCAAGGGAATTAAACCCTAAAGGGGACAAACCAATACATTTATTGTTAGAAGATACTTCAGTAAGTTCGAACATATTATATACCACATAATTGCCAACCGCGTCAGCTAAACCAAAAATAACATGCCCTGAATTATCCGTTAGATCCCGAAACATGCCCTGAAACCAAGAGTGATTAACATATCGGACAGAATAAGCACTTTCTGTAGAACCAACAACGGTATTGCCGTCAATAACCGCATCTTCGATCCTAGAGGTGGGATCCCCATTAATAACCAGTCCCCTATAAACGTTATTCAGATTAGTATTTGTTACAGTAATTTTACTCTGAGAATCTCCCATTATAACAACTCCCACCCTAGATAACTCCCCATCATTATGCCCTACATCCGTAAAAGAACAATTATCAACGAATAAATAACTAGGATGATCAAAATAAACGTTAAAGCTTCTACCCGTTCCACTACTAAAATTAGCACCAGTCGCAACGAATTTAGACCCTTTTCTTGAAACAACCGAGTATTGCCCATTATAAGAAGAATTCATAACCATAGAAGCACCGTCTAAAAGTCTAAGATCTGCATTTTCATTAACGATTAAATCCCCTGACAAAGAGTAACTTGAATCTATAACTGTGTACTCATCAATTATTAGATTACCCCTATTGTCTAGATTAGGATTTTTTATATATCCTCGTTCTAAAGGAGATACAGAAACAGAAGGTCGAGCAGGAATATGAGGCAAGTTATAAGGATTATTCTCAGGCGAACTAGCTACAATTTTCTCAGGAGCAGTACAAGTGCCTAACCAAACCGGCAAACTTGCACCAATTAGTGCATTAATAATCTTCTTTTCTAACCCCATCGTAACTCCATAAATACTACTAATTAGTAGAACTTAACTTGTTTATATATTTTTCTTTTTTCACTTCACCCCAACCAAAGATCGCCTAAAAACATAATACGCTAAAATTCCATATCCCCCTGCAATAAAAGTGAAAACTAAGCTTAAGATATGATATCCAAACCCCACAGCAATAATTAACTCCTTACCAAATCCTAGTAGCAAAAAAGCAATCGTTAAAGCCACTTCCGTAGTACCAAATCCCAAGGTCCCTTGAATAGGTAATAAACTAATAGCTAAAGCAATCGATCCACCAACAATGGCTTGCAAGAAGCTAACCTCTAAACCAAACACGTTTAATACATAATAAGTAAACACAAACATGACTAGCCATAAAGCAAAAGACTCAAGTAAAGCAATCATCAAAACTTTTCGAGAACCAATAGCCTTGAAAGAATCAACAACATAACCAAATTCCCTCTGAAAATAACGAATAGCCCGATTATTCTCCAAAGAAAAAAATCTAAGAAACCTTTCAAAAATTACTTTTAAGTGTAGTTTAAACCAGACCAAACTTAGAGTAAGTAAGATTAATCCGACAACAAAAAAAGAAAACCATAAAAACGCTTGACCGATATCACTAGAAGAGTTTCCAAGATAAAAATAACCTACAACAAAGATCAAAAAAACTGCAACAAAATCAAAGAGCCTGGATAAAAGTAAAGAAGCAATTCCTTCAGAAGAGCTTATTCCTTCCTTTTTCATCAGATATACGTAACTCACCTCTCCCGTCCTAAAAGGAAGCACAACCGTAGCAAGATTATGTAAAGAAACAATGGAAAACAATCTAAAAAATTTTATTTTTCCACCAATTAAGCTCATAAAACGAATCGTTCTCAAAAAATAGACCAGAATATAAAGTGAAAAAGCTAAAAGAAAAGATAAGACAGATAATCGGCCTAGAGTAATAAAAAGCTCATTAAAAGAAATAGTTCTTAGTAGAAAATAACATAATATAAGACTAATTCCTACTCCGATAAGGATAGCTTTTTTATTCATAGTTTAGAAATAATGAAAATTTTCCTATAAGTAGTTTTCCCTTCATAAAGAAACAAAGGATAAAATAACCAAGGTATAAACCAAAACCATGGATTAAAAAGTTCATTTAAAAACCATAAATAAAGATTAACATTACCCTTAACCTCAACGGGATAATTTTGAACATATTTTACCAGTTCCTCTTCCGAAGGGAGCCCATTTTCTAGATGTTCTTTAAGCCACCTATGTTCTTTCCCCGTAATCCGTTTAAATAAATAAAATAACCTATGTTCATAGTCACTACTCTTTCTCCCGCAAGGCACACCAAAAATAACTTTTTTCTTAGCTACTCGAATCATTTCAGAAATTGCTTTCCCTCTATCCCTAGAAGTAAGATGCTCTAACATATCGCTACTAATCACATAGTCAAAAGAATGATCTTTAAAAGGTAAAGCTAAAACACTTCCTTCTACCGCAGTCAAATTGGGTAAGGCCTCTCCGTCAAAAGTAACATCGCATCCAGTTACCGGTTGTTTTAAAAATCTAGCAATACCTTTACTTCCCGATCCAACTTCTAAAACACTTCCTTCTAAAGTTTCCTTAAGAATAGGCAAGTACCTTAGTTTTACATCAAGATCCATTTTCAAAAGTTACATAATATAAAGGAAGCGTCCCAGAACTTAGTTCATAATTTCTAACCGTAGGTTGTACCGTTTGTAGTTTTTGATTAATATCTTCCTCGCTAAAACTCCCCCCCCTTTCTAATAAAAGATATATCGGTTGAGCCTGATCATTAATACTTAAAAAGGCATATTGTCGTACGGTGTAGGTTTCTTTAATCCTCTGCCATAACACTTCATTTTGCATAATTTCAAATCCCCACTGGTAAATAAATAGCCATTTCGCACCTAGCTCCTCCCCCCTTTCTAATTTCTCAATAGAATTAGGTAAAGAATAACCTTTAATTCCAGCATGCCATAAAACTCCATGACTCTGGTGGGTAGAATGAAACATTTTTTCATCGGGTAAAGAATGATCACGAATATATGTTCCTGCAACATCTAGACCAAAAAATTGTGTGTCTCTTTGCCGGTTCCATGCATCAACGCTCGGACCAAGTAAGAGAAAAACTAAACCTAAAACCACCAAGTATTTCACAACAATATCCATATAAGAAAAAGAAATAAATTGTTTTAAGAGGTGAGCGAGATTCGATCCAATGGTTAAAAAAGCAAAAGCAATTAAAAAAACAAATAGAGGAGCTAACGGATATTGGTGATAACTATGCCCCTCTAGTTTTCCCGCCAAAAAGAATAACCATAAAATTGAACCTAAGAGATATAATCCCATAAACTGATACCCCAACGTCTTTCTATAAAATACCAGTAAAGCTACTGCCCCTAGAACAACAAAGGCAATACCAAAAAGAGTAAAATTATCCGTAAAGAATAGTTTCATTAATCCCCAAAATTCAGAAGTAAACATCGTAGTAAAGTCAAAAATTTGAGTATTTACTGCCCCAACTTGCCCAGTCAAAGACGGATAATAAAAATTAGAGTAGATAAACCATATAAATAATAAAGCAAAAAACAAAATACTTAAGCTCCATGCTTTCCAATGTTCTTTAATCTTCTTAAGACGACTCCAAGGAAATAAGAGTAACATGGGAAATCCTATCAAGGCAAACGTGTACTTAGTAGAAATAGAAAGAACTAAGAATAAAGAAGCCAAAATAAGATCTCGATCCAAATCTAGTTTCTTCCACTTAACAAAAAAGTAGGCGCCTCCAACCATAAAGAAAATAGCGGGATTAATTAAGTCCACGTTATGACTAAAAAAGACCGTTAAAGGGTTAATAGCATATAAAAAAGCAGTTAAAAACGCTAAATCTTCTCGATTAAATAATTCTTTAACGAGTAAATATAAAAAGATAATCGTTCCGGCATTAAATAAAGCAACTACCAACCGTGCCAATAACAAACTCTCACCAAATAGATTAAATAATAACGCTAAAAAAATGGGTAAGGTCGGAAAGGAATCAGAATGAGCTCCACTTAAGTCTCCTTCTAGGGGAAGATAATCAAAAGCAGGAATAAAAAAGCCATTGCTAAAAAATCCTTCGTTGGCAAAATTTCTCGCTTCCGTTAAGTAATGGGTTTCCTTCCAGTTATGATAACCAATCACAGGGTAATCTAAATGATAACTTCGCAGCCAAAATCCCAAAGCGAAAATAAGTAATAGTAAAATGAGTTTCCAATGTTTCTTAATAAAAGGAAAAGCAACAGCCCCTAAGTTAACAGGATCATGCGTAGTTTCGTCCATAAAACCTCATTTCATAATGTATATAAAGAAAACAACCGGTCAAACTATATAAGGATTATGGAACCAGTAATTATTATTCCTGCATATAATGAAGAGAAAGTAATAGCGAATGTGCTCAAAGAATTACAAAAACAGAATTATCATAATTTAATTGTAGTGGATGACGGATCAAAAGATAACACAGCAAAGATAGCAGAATCGTTAAAAGTAAAAGTAATACGACATCCAATTAATCGTGGGCAAGGCGCGGCACTAAAAACCGGAATAGACTATGCTTTAGAACAAGGGAATGATATTCTTGTAACCTTCGACGCGGATGGTCAATTTAAAGTTGAAGAAATTAAAGCGATGATAGAACCCATACAAAAAAAAGAAGTGGACGTGACCTTAGGTTCCAGGTTTTTAGGAAAAACAGTAAATATGCCGTTTCTAAAAAAGGTAACTCTCAAGGGAGGGGTTGCTTTTACCTATCTATTCTCAAGAATAAAGCTCTCTGACACTCACAATGGTTTTAAGGCATTTTCCAAAGAAGCAGCAGCTAAACTAGAACTAAGGCAAGATAGAATGGCGCATGCATCAGAAATGATAGATGAGATAAACAAGAAAAAAATAAAGTATAAAGAAGTGCCAGTAACAGTAATCTATACAGACTACACTAAAGAAAAAGGGCAAAGTATTACTAATAGTGCTAGAATTGTATTTCATCTATTAATGAAAAAGGTAGCAAAATGAGCCTGTCTATAATTCAAGTTATACTCATAGTATTTATTCTATTTGCAATAAGTAGAGTAATTTTACGGTTTAAAGAAAAGAAAATTGGTTGGAGAGTATTTCTCTTTTGGTCTACAATATGGATCCTTGGAATTATTACAATCTATCTTCCGTCTAGTGCAGAATACTTTGCTCAACTATTAGGGATAGGAAGGGCGGTAGACTTAATTTTATATGTAAGTGTAGCTCTTTTGTTTTATCTCATCTTTAGAATATATGTAAAAATAAATCAGATTGATGAAGCCATCACCAAAATAGTAAGAGATATAGCCATCGAAAAAACTAAAAACAAACATGAATCTAAACCTACTCCGGAAGATAGATAAGTATGTCCTAGTCACACCTACGTTTATTTTAGGATTGAGAAAAAAAGGTAAAATTAAAACTCCAAAAAAGATTCTTTTAATTAAGTTGTGGGCGATGGGAGACGCAATTCTTACTTTATCCCTAATTAAAGCTTTAAAAGTTAGTTTCCCCCAGTCTCAAATAGACGTATTAGTCCATAAAAATATTAAAAAAGTATACGAAAACAATACAGACATTACTAACCTTCTAGAATTTGGGGTTTCATTTAAAGCACTGAAATATCTAAGTCAGTTCAAAAAATATGATCTATGTTTAGATCTAGAACCGTATCTTAATGTTTCTGCATTAGCTTCTTGGTACAGTGCAAAGGATTCCATAGGGTTTTCTCATGGCAGTAGAGCAAGAGTATACACTATAACAACAGACCTAAGAAAAGATCAGCATATGGTACAAAATTATTTAGATTTAATAAGAAAACTAAATATACGTTATGATACACTGAAGCTAGAAAAAATAGAGGTAGATCCCACAACCAAGGAAAAAGTTAATGCTATTTTAAAGAGTTATAACTTGGAAGAAAAGGATTTTTTAGTGGGTATCTGCCCTGGGGTCGGTGAAAGTGTAAAAACCCGAATGTGGCCCTTAGAAAAGATGGCACAACTCGCAGATAGGTTAATAGAAACAAAGAAAGCAAAAATAATTCTTATTGATGGCCCGGATAATACCGAGTTAGCCCAAAAAATGGTTTCTTTGACGAAATATCCTATAGTTAATTTAGTGGGCAAAACTAGTTTTAAAGAAAGCGCCTATTTAATAGAAAAATGTAAATTATTTATTAGTAATGATACTGGCCCAATGCATTTAGCAGCAGCGCAGGGAACAAAAACAATTGGGTTATTCGGTCCTAATACTCCCATTAGGTGGACCCCCTACGGAAAAAAGAACAAGGCCATATACAAAAACCCCTCCTGTAGTCCATGTATTATTAACGAGAAAGGAATTATGCCAGAATGCAAATATAAAGGAACCGCACTAGAGCAGCATTGCATGAAAAATATTAGTGTAGAAGAAGTAATAAAAGAAGTTAAATAAAGGTGCAAAGGCTTTTATACTTAAAATAATCCCCCTAGGCATGGACGTAAAGCTAAACAAAGAAATAATTCAAAAGTATAGTATTCCTCTTCTACTTCTTATTTTTTTCTTTCTAGGGTTCTATATTCGAGCAAGTTGGATAGATCCAGAGTTAACCCATCCGGGAAATTTAAAAGCAGCTAATGCTTTATATCATTCAATAATCTCAGAATTTATTGCCAATACAGGAGACACACAAAATTACCCCTATTTCTTAGCAGAAAATCATGACAATGTGTTTAGTATAGTCAGTCAACATTTTGCCATTACAGTCTCATCCATTATAAAAATTACTAATCTGTCTAATTGGTCCATCGCAGCATTATTGGTCAGTTTTTTTTCCGCTTTAACAATACCCTTGATTTTTTTAATTGTTAAACAGCTCACAAATTCAGAAGCATTATCTCTACTATCTGCTTCTTTCCTAGTCCTTCCAACTCCTGTAGAGACCTGGTTTTATCAAATGTACATAGGACTTTGGCTGCAAGCAGCAGGCTTAACCGTATTATTAATCTCAATTTATTTCTTGATAAGATCTTTCCAAGAAAAGACCTATCCTAATTTAATCGCGCTAGGTGTAGCTATTTCCGCCTTATTTATTCTGTTCCCTATCGCCCTAATTTTCATTCTTCCGTTTCTTCTAATATTACTAGCTTTTCTTGTAAGAGAAAAAGTTCCACAGAGAGAAAAAGTAAAAAAACTAGCGTCGTTTATGATAATACCTCTAATAGCAAATAGTCTATTTCTTCCCATCTTCTTAGAAGGATATTTCACTAATTCAGGATATTCCACGTTCGGAGTAAAATCTTTTGACGATATTATACAAGGACAAAGAGTGCAAGGTATAGAAGGATTTGGTATAATAATAATTGTCTTATTTGTTCTGGGGAGTCTTCAATTACTACTCAATTTTAAAAAGTATAAAGGAACAATTATTTTTCTATTATATAGTTTTGCTCTCCTCTTCCTTCTACCATATATTGCACCTAGAGGAATAACAGTTTATTTAATTAGAATGTGGGTCTATCTTCCTATTTTAGTTCTACCTATAGCTGCATATGGGTTATACGCAATTATAATAAAAAATATTACTAAAAATATAAAGATAAATGAAATCCTCATAATAGGAATAATAAGCGTTATTCTAATAGGAATAGCAATTCCTCAAACCAAAGAGCTGAATAAAAATCTAAGTTATGAAAATGTAGATGCAACAAAGTATAAAGCATTTAATTGGCTAGCTACGCATACAGATCCTTATAGCAATGTTTTCCTTTTAGAAGGAGCATACCAAGGAGAAAACTACTATACTCAAAGAAACTCCTATACAGTTACCATAGAAGAATTGCAGCAAAAAGTAAATCAGTTTTTTACAACTCAAACCCTAAGCACCGATTTCCATAGTGGATACTCTAATGCTGCAAGGTGGAGCCTATATAAATATAGAACTGGATATTATAGCTTTGAACAGTATGAACCACTCTCGATAGACGTGCATATAGACGATTTTGATTACGTGGTTGTACAAAATCTAAACGAGCCAGTTACTCAGTACAATCAAGCAATACTTGCATATTTAATAGACAATAAAGGATATGCCCCCGTTTATGAGCAGGACAGTTTTATTATCGTAAAAAAACCGGCAATTTAAATATGGAAGAAAACAAAAAAAAATCAGAATTAAACGAGTTAATAGTCATAGGAATAGTAATAAGTCTCCTTATGGGACTAGTACTAAACAGTTTTTTAGATACACTGAAGTTTACGTGGGCTTATTTATTTATGTTTTATCTTCCTATGCTGCCATGGATGTATAATAGTAAAGAGTCGTTATTAGAAAAAGTAATTTTGATTAATGTGTTAGGGCTAATAACTATACCTTTACTCCTAGCAATGGTCGGAGCAATAATAAATTTGAATCTAACTATATATATACTCGTACCGTTAGTTGTTTTCTGTGTAGGAATATGGTTTCAAAAGAAGAGATTATCCGTTTAAAGCTTCTCTCATATAGCCAAAAACTTCATCCAGTTGTTCTCTTGTATAAAACTCAGATAAACGTCCACGAGAGGCTTCTTCAATGGAAGAATCAATCACTCCAAGTAAGGAGATACCTGCAAAAGTTCCTCTTAAAGATACTAAAGGTTTCTTAATTTGCTGGTCTATTATTTTTGTTCGTTCTTTCTCAATGTTTATAGCATCAAAAGGGTTAGGGTGAGATTCGAAGTATTTACATACTAAGTTTCCCCTCCCGGCCGCTAAGATAACCATAGCATACTCGTCTTCAAAGCCAGAGAATTTTTCTTGTCTAGCCAAGTCAACAAGTTCTCTCTGAAGTCGACTTCTCGAAATACTGTCTGGGCTAAACAGATAAACCCCTGTAACATAATCCCCGTGATCGTTAAAAGCAGCGTCATCCGGTGCATGTTCTCTATCAATAGTACGGAGATTATACCCAAATCTGTTGGCGACACTAGTTACAGTTAAATTTACCACACCTTCAAAAATCCTTCGTAAATATCCATTCTCTACATTGCAAGCTAACACTATGGGCACATTCCTAGCACCCACCCCTAATACCGCATTTCGCAATCTAACCTGTTCATACAATCCCAAAAAGTTTTCTAAGTTTTTTTCTGGTGGGAATTGGTCTAAATCTCCAGTGGAAAAAGCACCGAAACCCGCAGCGATAAGTCCAGAATCAAATAAAACACCGCACACACTTCGAGTAGGCCCACTAGCCCAAGTATCAATATAACAATCAATCCCAGCATCCCCTAATTTCTTTATTCCTTTATAAAAAGAGTCCCTACCTTCTTCGCTAACACCCCATGCACTCCCCCCACTAGAATCAGTTTGAGTAGTATCATATTGACCCCTAGAAACAAGAGTAGTTTTCAATCCTAATTTAATAGGATAATGACATTGTTTAATGGTGGTTTGAGCCCTAATTAACGAATCACTTAGCTCCCCCGCAAACTCTACAGCTTTACTATCGCTAGCAACAAAGTCCAAAGGGGTATAAACTAAAATATCAGATTTTTTCATAGTAATAACCACTAAAGACAACAAAAATAGGTTTATAAGAGATATGAAACAACAAGTTATAAAACGTTAGTCAATATAAAGACCTCTATCCTTTTTATACTCTGGATCAGTCTCCTCTTGGATTAGTTTAACCACTTGATAGAGTAAAACACATAGTGCAGGAATAGCAAGGAAAGGTTCAACATCGCTACTAGAAGAAGCCCTGTTTTCCAAATTGTCAGTCGCCATCGATACAGCAATGGCATCGTTAAGATAAGAATAAGAATTTTGAGCATAGCTTGAATCTAAAGTACTACCCAGTAAAGCCCCGGTCAATAAAAAGGGTTTGTAATCCATAAAAAAGAAGAATAATTAAAGTATTTAAACCTTATGAAATATATACTCTAGGATATATCTCCTTTTAAATATATGAATTTTCCACTTTGCCATGGAAAAACCCACAAAATACAGCATTTCAGCCTTCTTCCCTATGTATAACGACGCAGGAACCGTAGAAATTATGGTGACTAAACTCACGCAAGTTCTAAAGAAATTAACCAATGATTACGAAATTATTATGGTAGACGACTGTTCCCCTGATGATGCAGGTAAAATCGCAAATAGTTTGGCCAAAAAAGATTCAAAACTAAAAGTGATTCACCATGAAAAAAATAAAGGGTACGGGGGGGCATTAAAATCTGGATTTAAAAACGCAACTAAAGACCTAGTATTTTACACCGACGGAGACGCTCAATATGATGTTTTAGAACTAGAAGAGTTATACAAACACATAGATCAGTACGATGTAGTCAATGGATATAAACTCAACCGAGCAGATGGGATACATAGAAAAGTGATAGGATGGATGTACAACACCGGAATGCATCTAGCATTTAATTTAACGGTTAAAGATATAGATTGTGATTTTAGATTAATGCATAGAAAAATATTTGACCGGGTAGAGTTAGAGGCCGATACAGGAATGATCTGCGTAGAAATGATGAAAAAGATTCAGGATGCAGGGTTTACTATAAAGAATGTTCCCGTCCATCATTATGACAGAACATATGGAAAATCACAATTTTTAAATATTAAACGAGTAGCCAAAACGTTAAAAGGACTGTCAGGTTTATGGATAGACCTAGTCCTTTTAGGAAAACAGAAAAGAAAAAATGCTCAGCTACAAAAACAGCTTTAAAGATAAGAACGTTTTGATCACCGGAGGATTAGGTTTTCTAGGCAGTAATCTAGCCCATAATTTAGTAGAGTTAAAAGCCAATGTATTAATTGTAGACTCATTGCTTCCTGATTACGGAGGAAATGTATTTAACATTCAAGACATTAAAGATAAAGTAAGAGTAAATATCGCCGACATTAGAAGTGAACATTCCATCCAAGAATTAGTAAAAAATCAAGATTACATCTTTAACCTAGCCGGACAAATTTCCCATATAGATAGTATTAATGACCCTGTAACGGACCTAGAAATTAACTGTAAGGCCCAATTAACCTTACTTGAAGCATGTAGAAAAAATAACAAAGATACAAAAATAGTGTTAGCATCAACAAGACAAGTCTATGGCAAAACAGAATCACTTCCGATAACCGAAGATCATATTCTTAGACCAACCGACGTAAATGGAATTAACAAAATGGCAGGAGAATGGTACCACATTCTTTATAACAATGTCTATGGAATTAAAGCCTGTTCATTAAGAATGACTAATACCTATGGCCCACGACAATTAATGAAACATAACCGACAAGGATTTATTCCGTGGTTTATTCGTCTAGCCCTAGAAAACAAAGAGATCCAGGTATTTGGAGGACAACAGCTAAGAGATATAAACTATGTAGATGACGCATGTCACGCTCTATTATTAGCCGCAGCATCTCCCGAAACTCCAGGAAAAATTTATAATTTAGGGCATTACGACCCAGTATCTTTGTTAGAGTTCGTACAAATCTTAATAGACGTAGCTGATCAAGGTTCCTACAAAGTAGTCCCATTTCCAGAAGAGAAAAAGAAGATTGATATTGGTTCCGCTTACTGTAGTTATTCTAAAATTAAAAAAGAATTAGGATGGGAACCGAAAGTAGAGTTAAGAGACGGTTTAAAAAGAACTGTAGAATATTATAATAAGTATAAACAATATTATTGGTAATGATTTTATAATTTTAAAATCCAAAAGTTTTTATATAAAAGAAGAAGATCTAAAGGAACGAGTAAGATTTATCCACCTAACTGAGTATATTGCAGATATCAAAAAATTGAAGGCACGTTCCAAAGTAAAGATAAAGAAGTTACTAAAGAATTACTAAACGATTTAGATTTTTTAGCATTAACATTAAAACTCAATACATTTTTATGGTCGAATGATAAATTACTAAAGTCTCAAGAGGTAATTTGTGTATTAAACACTGAAGAGATAATTAGGTTATTAAGCTAAGGGCCTTAAAAATTAGAATTCATTAAATAAATCCTAGATTCATAATCTTAATATATTCAAGAAAAATTTAAAGATTAATGATTCCTTTTTTTAGGTTAGATCGTCAACAAGAAGTGATAAAAGAAGAGCTAAACGAAGCAATCCAAAGAGTACTTAATTCAAACTGGTATATTCTAGGTAAAGAAGGAGAGCAGTTTGAAGAAGAATTCTCCAGGTTTAACAATACTAAATATGGGGTAGGATTAAATTCTGGAACCGATGCATTACAAATAGCTCTAAGAGCCTTAGAATCAGAAAAAAGTGAAGTAATTACCGTCTCTAACACAGCCATTCCTACTATAGCAGCAATCTACGCAGCAAACTGTAAACCTATTTTTGTAGACACAAACCCAGAAACTCACTTAATAGATATTGATAAAATAGAAGAAAAATTAACCAATAAAACACGAGCAATCCTACCGGTAAACCTATTCGGACAAGCCATAGAGACTAAAAAAATAAAAGCCATAACTGACATCCCTATTATAGAAGACTGTGCACAATCAATAGGCATGACAGAAAACGATTCGTTAATTCAATGCCACTCATTTTATCCAACTAAAAATCTAGGCGCCTACGGAGACGCGGGAGCAATAACTACTAATGACTGGGAAATTGCAGATAAATGCAAAAAAATAAGAAACTACGGGCAAACAAATCGATATCACCATGTAATGAAAGGGATTAATTCTAGATTAGATGAATTACAAGCAGCAATTTTACGAGTAAAACTAAAACGAGTCAATATTTGGAATCAAAAAAGAAGAGACATAGCAAAGAAGTATTCAAAAGAGCTAACTAGTGTTGTTCCACCAACAGAAAAAAATAACCATAACTATCACCTTTATGTTGTTAAAACTCCTAAAAGAGATCAACTTAAAGAGTATCTAGAAAAGAACAATATTAAAACAGAAATACATTATCCAACACCGGCCCATTTACAACCGGGCTATCCAGAGTTCCACTATCTAAAAGGAACACTTTCTGTAACCGAAAAACAAGCAAAAGAAATTTTATCGATCCCAATATATCCAGAATTAACCCAAGAAGAAATAGAAACAGTCATAAGTAAAATTAACGGTGCAGAGTTCTTATAAATTTACTTTACAAACTCAACATTTTCCAAATGTTCAAACTCCTTGTCCCCGGTTAAGAATTTAACTCCCCTTCGTTTAGCCAGAATATATCCAATGCAATCGATATAAGATAAGCTTCTCTTTTTGGATTCTTTCTTAAACATCATAGCTTCTTTGATTATGTCATCGTCAATGTCCACAACAAAATCCAAAAATAAAGAGTAACATCTCTCAGCCTCTTGCTGGCCATATTTTAGCAACATAGTGTAATAAAGTTCCATAAGATTTAATCTTGTTGTGAGGATAGAAGCGGCAGTATAAGCTTTATAATTCTCACCACCTTTAATTAATTCATGAAAAGCATAAGTATCAAAAAAATAGGTTAGCCCCATCCTTTTCTCGCCAAATCTTTAAATTCTTGACTGCTTATCTTTGTTTTCAAAGAACCAAAAGCTTTCTTCAGATCAGCCTTTTTTAATACTTCAATTATCACCGTTTCATTAGTTTTTAACTTTTTTTCTTCCATAAGCCTTTTCGGAAATATTACTCCAAAAGAGTTCCCAATTTTTTTAATAACTAGTTCAGTTGCCATTTTGTAAAACGTTAGTATAACAGTAGTATAACTTATATAAAAAGATTTTGGGTGTTTAAATACATTTTCACAATGCTTATAAATGTACTAAAAACGTTAATAAGAAATGAAAGGTATAATTCTAGCAGGCGGATTAGGAACGCGATTATATCCATTAACGCGGGTTACCAACAAACATTTACTTCCTATAGGGCCATTCCCCATGATCTATTATCCCTTACAAACCTTAATCAACGGGGGAATTAAAGACATAATTGTTATTTGTGGCCCAGAACACTCAGGACATTTTTTAAATTTGCTAAGATCAGGTAGGGAGTTTGGAGTAAAGTTAAGTTATGAAGTTCAAGATAAACCTACAGGAATCGCACACGCACTATCCTTAGCAGAAGATTTCGTAGGTAAAGATGATATAACGGTAATATTAGGAGATAATATTTTTGAAGATAATTTTATTTTCTTAGATTTTAAAGAAGGAGCTAAACTATTCTTAAAGAAAGTACCGGATCCAGAACGTTTCGGGGTAGCAGAACTAGAAAAAGATGCAATAAAAAACATTGTAGAAAAGCCAAAAGAACCAAAATCTAATTATGCAGTAACCGGATTATATCAGTACGACAACAAAGTCTTTGAGGTAATACGATCTCTAAATCCGTCCTCAAGAAATGAATTAGAAATTACCGATGTAAACAATGCATACTTAAAACAAAATAAAGTAAGACATCAAATAGTTAAAGGATATTGGAGTGATGCAGGAACTATAGAAACGTTAGCAAGAGCAAATGAGTTAGTTAGAAGTAAACGATGAAAACAATTCTCGTAACCGGCGGAGCAGGTTTTATCGGAAGTAATTTTATTCAGTATATGCTTAAAGCACACCCAACATACAAAATCATAAATTTAGACGCCTTGACGTACGCCGGTAACTTAGAAAATTTAAAAGAGGTAGAAAATAATTCAAATTATGAATTTATACAAGAAAATATCACTAATCAAAACAAAATTAACGAAATAGTTAAGAAACATCAACCGAATATTGTAGTAAATTTTGCAGCAGAGTCCCATAATGATCGTGCAGTGTTAGATCCATTAATATTTCTAAGAACAAATGTGTTAGGCACACAGTCTCTCCTAGAAGCAGCTAAAACAAATAATGTAAAAAGATTCCACCATATTTCAACTTGTGAGGTGTTTGGAGATCTTGCGCTAAATTCAAAAAAATCATTTAAAGAAACCTCTCCCTATAAACCTAGAACACCCTATAATGCCTCTAAAGCAGCAGCAAATCATGTAGTTTGAACGTACTTCCATACATTTAATCTTCCGATAACAATTTCAAACACCTGTAATAATTACGGACCATACCAGTACCCAGAAAAATTAATTCCACTATTTACTACAAACGCCTTAGAAGATAAAGAATTACCGTTATTTAAGTCATCTCAAAATAAAAGAGAATGGATTCACGTACTAGATAACGCTAAAGCCATAGATCTAATTATTCATAAAGGAAAAGTTGGAAAGTCCTATAACGTAGGTACAAGTATAGAAAAGAGTGTAGAAGAAATAGCCGATAGTATTCTTAATACTCTAAATAAACCGTTATCTCTAAAGAAGTGTGTTAAAGATAGATTAGGACACGACAGAAGATACTTACTTGATTCATCCAGAATAAGAAAAGAATTAAAGTGGAATCCAGAAATACGGTTTGAAGAAGGAATGAAAAGTACCATTGAATGGTATAAAAATAATCCAGAATGGTGGCAAAAGATCAAATCAGGAAACTTTAAAAGCTACTATCAATCCTACTACTCAAAGCTTAAAAATGAATCCTGATGAGTACAAGAAGTTATATGCCTTAGAAGACAATTTCTTCTGGTTTAAAGGCATGCGAAAAGTTTTATCCAATCTAGTTAAAAAACATACTCCTTCTAAAGACATTAAAATTCTTGATGCGGGATGTGGAACCGGGAGGAATCTAATAGAGCTTAATAAATATGGCAGTGCAGTAGGGTTAGACTTATCCGATATAGCCCTAGAGTTTTGTAAAAAAAGAGGCCTAGAAGTAAAAAAAGGAAATGTAGAGCAACTTCCCTTTGATAGTAATTCCTTTGACCTAGTAACCTCTATCGATGTAATTTATCATAAATGGGTAAACTCAGATGATAGGGCCTTAAGGGAGATATATCGAGTACTAACTCCGGGAGGAAAATCCATTGTCCAGGTAGCGGCCTATCAATTTATGTATTCCAATCATGATCGGGCAGTATTTACAGAAAGAAGATACACTAAACATGAATTTAAAAGTAAACTCCAAAAAGCAGGGTTTAAAATCGAACGAATAACCTACTATAATACCCTATTATTTCCATTTGCGTTAGTTAAACGGTTAGTAGAAAAAGAGTCCTACACTTCAGAGATTAGAGATATGCCTTCCTGGCTTAATTCCACTCTAACCAACATCTCCTTATTAGAAGGATCTATCGTCAAACATATCAATATGCCTTTTGGTTTATCTATAATAGCCGTAGTTAAAAAAGAAGAGCAAAAGACTTAAATATATATACACATACCCATACCCATGGTTACAAAGAATATATCTCTGACCGAAGAGGCATACAATACCTTAAGGGCAAAAAAAAGAAAGAATGAAAGTTTTTCCCAAGTAGTAAAAAGAATAACAAAAAAAGAAGGATCCATTCTAGAGTTAGCAGGTACATGGAAAGATATATCCGAAAAAGAAACTAAAAGGGTAGAGAAGAAAATCTTAGAAATGAGAAAAGGAAGTAGGCTTAAAGAGTTGTATAAAATTGAATAAACTTCTATTAGATTCCACTATACTAGTAGACTTCTTACGTGGTAAAAATAAAGCCATAGAGTTTATTGAGACTCATAAAAAAGACACTATCTTGTTTACTTCAGAAATAAGCGTATTCGAGTTAATGGTAGGGGCTCATCTTTATGAGAATAAAGAAAAACATTTAGAGAAAGTTATAGAATTAATCTCACAAATAGAAGTTCTTCCACTCGATCGACAAGCAAGTATCAAGGCCGGAGAGATTGCAGGAATGTTATTAAGAAGAGGTAACAAAATAGAGAGTACAGATTCTCTAATTGCAGGAATCGCCCTAACAAATGGTATACATGAGATAGTAACTAAAAACGAGAAACATTTTGGTAGAATCCAAGATATAAAAATAATAGTTTATTAAAAGCAAAAAAACACAAAAGTAAAGAAATACCATGCAAGAATCCTTAAAAAGTAATCTAATCTCCAAAAAAACGATATTCTCCTTTGTCCTGGTAGCAGCCATCATATTCTTTCTTATTTCAAAGCTAGATATAACACAGACAAAGGAATATTTATCACAGATACATTCGGGATATTTTATACTCGCAATTATAGCCTTTTATCTTTCGTTTATTCCTAGAATTTATAGGTGGAATGTTTTATTAAATAACCTAGAAGAAAAGAAAGGATTCAAAGATACGGCAGAAATCTATATGCTGTCTTGGTTTGCTAATGCATTAGTTCCAGCAAAACTAGGAGATTTATATCGAAGTTATCTTTACAAAAAAAACTATCAAACCTCTAAATCCACAATCGTGGGTACTATTTTTGTTGAACGCCTTTTCGATCTTGTTTTTGTATTAATAATGGTACTAATTCTTGATGTTGTATTCTATCAACAATTCCAATATTTATCTTACCTCTTATTAGCAACTGCATTATTTTTAGGGGCAATAACCTTATTAATTATTATAAAGAAGTTCAGAAACTCGTTAAAGAAATTTCTTCCAGATAAGTTTAAACATGTTCTAGACAATTTCGAAGAAGGAGCAGCCCAATGTCTAAGAAAAAAATCAGTTATTTTTATAGGGGCATGCACAATAGTAACGTGGTTTTTAGAAATATTCTCTTTTTATTTTATTTTATTGTCTCTTAATGTATCTATTCCTTTCTCCTTAGTTATTTTTACTTTAATTGTTTCAGCTCTAATCTCAACTTTACCGATTACCCCGTCAGGAGCAGGAGCAGTAGAATTAGCGGTATCTGGAGTATTAATCCTAATCGGACTAGAATCTTCACTAGCAATTACTATAGCAATTTTGCATCGACTAGTAGACTATTGGTCCTTATTGATAACCGGTTCTATTTTATATGTAGTGTCTAAGAAGAAGTAATAGGATGATTAAAGTTCTATATCTCTCAAAAATTTTTATTAACTCCTACAAATACATGATACTGCCAAAATCCACTCCGCATAGGGTAGTCTCGTTTAACCTCAAAAAATTTATTTAGTTTATCAATATAAAATTTAGCTTCCCGTATCGTCGCGCCACGATCATATTTCTGTCCTAGACGACCAATAAAGTTCAATTTATTTTTAACCGGTGCATCTTCAATAAGTAAAAATTTTCCATCTTTTTTTAATACTCGTTTAACCTCACCTAATACTGAGTCAATCTGTTCCTCGCTCAAATGATGAAAAAAACCAATAACTAAAACAGAATCAAAACTATGATCCTGAAAATTTAGTTTAGTCGCATCCATAACCATGAAAGTCTTATGATGCTTTTTAGTAGCATAATCCACATAGGTTTTATCTAGATCAACACCAACATAATCTATTTTCTTAAACAAAAAAGAGAATTCTCCAGTCCCACAAGGAACATCTAAAATCTTACCATAAGTATTACCTAACTCTTCTTGTATAACCTTTTTTTCTCCACTAAAATTAGCCTCAAACATACGACGAGCAGTATTAAATATAAACGGATTCTTACCGACTAACTCTATAAACCATCGAAGCATAAAAAGAGTAAAATAAGAAGGCTTATAAAAGTTTTCAAAAATCCTAAGTGCATGAAAACAGTTATTCTCGGAATAGATGGAGCCACATTTAATATTATAAATCCATTAATAGAAAAAGGTAAGCTTCCTAATTTCAAAAGAATAATAGATGGGGGTTTTTCTGGAATTATGAAGAGTACCGTTTCTCCTGAATCCCCTCCCGCATGGACATCACTAGTAACGGGAGTTAATCCTGGTGAACACGGGATATATGACTTCTTAAAGGTCACCCACGAATACCAAGTAAAGCTTAATTTATCTTTTGATAGAAAGGCAAAACCTTTTTGGGAAATACTCGACCTAAAGTCTATCATAGTTAATATTCCCCTTACCTATCCGCCAGACCATGAAATAATGATAGGAGACATGCTTTCGCCGGGTTTAGGAAGTGATTTTGTAAAGCCAAAAGAGTTAAAAGAAGAAATATTAGAGAATATTAAAAATTACAAGATTACCGTAGACTGGGAGTTATATCAAGGAAAAAGGGAAGAATTCTTAATAGATCTTAAAAAAATGATTAAAGCAAGAATAGAACTATTTGAATACCTTATGAAGAATAAAGAGTGGGATTTATTTTTTGGAGTAGAAGTAGCTACGGATAGGCTTCAGCATCTTTTTTGGGGGGAAGAAGAATTAACAGACGTGTATAGTATGTTAGACGAATACATAGGAAAATTGATGGAACGAGACATAACCTTGTTCATTGTATCCGACCATGGATTTGGAGAAGTAAAAGAAGTATTTTATATGAATGAATGGTTAAAAGAAAATAAGTACCTAGTTATAAAAGAAAATAAACGATTAAGTATTTTAAGAAGGTTAGGAATAAATAAAGAGAAGGTATCTATTATTTTAAAAAAATTAAGAATAGACGTAGAAGGCCTAAGAATGAGGTTGCCAGAAAAAATAAAAAACTTAATACCGGCTAATAAACCCAGTCTTTTTCAATCTATAAATTGGAAAGAATCAAGAGTATTCTTTTACGGAATCGGAAATGTATTTATTAATAGAAAGTCTAGATTTAAACTAGGATCCGTAGAAAACGTTCAAGATCTAAAGAAAGAGCTAAAAGAAAAGTTACTCTCACTAGAATTTGTTAAAGAAGTGCATGATGGTAAGGAAGTATACCAAGGTTCACAAGAAGAGTTCTCTCCAGATTTAATCGTGCAACTTAAAGAAGGTTATTCCTTCGGCCAATCATTGAATAAATCCTGGTTAGATAAGGCCATGGATCGAAAAGCAGATCATTTGCCAGAAGGCATTTGTTTAGCCTATGGAAAGGATATAAACTCTGGTAAAGCAGAGTTAGAGATTATAGATTTTGCACCCACTCTTCTATACTACCTTACTAATAATCTAAAGATGGGGATGGAAGGAGAAGTTAAAAGAATATTTAAAAACTTAGAAAATAAAACAACCAAAAAAGAAGAAGATAAATTAAAGGAAGCAATCCGTTCTATAAATCTAAGTGTTTAGGCATATAAATCCTTATAAATAAGATTTAATTGAAATCTATTAGATTAATATGAATGAAGAAAATAACGTTACAACAGTATCCATTCCTAAAGCCTTAGCAGAGAAAATTAAAAAACGGTGTGAAGGAACCGGGTTTAATTCTGTTTCTAGTTACGTTACCTATGTATTAAGACAAGTTCTTTCTACCGTAGAATCTAAAGAAACAACCGAAACTAAAGAAGTGTTTACAGAAGAACAAGAAGAAAAGGTTAAGCAACGACTAAGAAGTCTGGGTTATCTAGATTAGATGGGAAAAGTCTTTCTGTTTGGAATTGATGGTGCAGTACCAGAGTTAATATTTGAAAAATGGCGGGATGAGTTACCGAATATAAAAAGATTAATGGACCTAGGAGCGTATGCTAAGCTTAATAGCACAATACCCCCCACCACAATCATCGCGTGGAATGCAATGTTATCCGGTAAAGATCCTAGTGAAATAGGAGTATACAGTTATACATTTAAAGATAAAAAAGGATCTACAAAAATAGTAAGTTCTAAGAACGTCAAATGTAAACGGATTTGGGATATATTAACTGCCCAGGATAAAAGAACTATCTCTCTTTTTGTTCCATTAACATACCCAGTAGTGCCCCTCAAGGGAATTATGGTAAGCGACTTCCTAACGCCAGAAATAGATGACAAATGTGTCTATCCCATAGAACTAAAAGATGAGCTTAAAAAACTAGGAAATGAAGAGTTATTGTTTGATGTAGCTGTAGGTCTTGCAGGACATAAATCACTTCCGGAAGGAGAACTAATAAAGAGAACGCTTGAAATGACAAGAATGCAACATCAGTTTGCCAAAAAACTATTAATAAACGAAAAGTGGGATCTTTTTCTATTAATTAACATCGGTAGCGATAGGTTACAACACATGTTGTGGAGACATTTTGACGAAACACATCGAAGACATATTAAGGACTCTCTGTTTAAACATGCAATTAAAGAGTATTACAAATATCTAGATAAACAATTAGGGGAATTCATAGACAAACTAGATGAAAATACCACGATTATTGTTGCTTCCGATCACGGAATGATTAAACAAGAAGGAAAGATAAATATTAATAATTGGTTGATAGAAAAAGGGTATCTAGTTCTTAAAAAAGAATATTTAGATGAGATTAAAGGAAAAAAAGTAAGGTTAAGCCAAGAAAACATCGATAAGGAAAAGACAATTGCTTGGGGTGGAGGAGCATACAATGCAAGAATCTACATTAACAAAGAGAAGGTAGGAAAAGAATATGGAACATTTAGAGAGAAGTTGATAAGAGAGTTAAAATCTATTCCTGGAAGTGGTGGAGAAAAATTAGATACAAAAGTATACAAAGCAGAAGAGATATACAAAGACACAAGTCACCAAGAGTGCCCAGATCTGACCATTTATTTTGACGATCTAAGATGGGCATCTAACCCAGATTTAGGCCAAGAAGGATTATATTCCTGGGAAACTGCAATAGGAGCAGATAGTGCTGGTCATTCTAGACAAGGATGTTTTATTATCTATAAAAAAGGTATGACTAAAAAGGGAAAGATACAAGACATAGAAATAACTCAGGTCATGCCAACACTACTAAATATTTTAGGAATAGAAAAGCCAAAAGATATAGAAGTAACTAAGATAGAGGGAATATAATGTACGTACCAGAATCAACCCTAATTGATACTCAGGAAGGAATTCAATGCAAGGTATATGCAAGTAGCCATCCAAAAGAAGGAGTAATCGTTAAACCTAAGTATATTCCGGTAGATCTATTGGAGCTCAAGGAACTAAAAAAAAGATATATATTAGAAAAGTGTATGCATCGATTTAATTTATTTAATTCTAGAGAAATAGTAAACAACAATCTAAACCAATTAAAAGAAAAATATCCTTACTTTTATCACGAAGATACTAATCATAAGAATTGGTTTCTTATAGTGCCAAAAGAAAAAATAAAAAAACAATATGACTCTCAAGAAGGATTAAAACAGTTAATGAAGGTTCCTGAGAAAGATTTAGATCCTTATTTAAAAGCCACAAGAGGGATAATTGAAATTATGCTAAGTAGTGGTGTACCTAGTAATGATCTTGGAATAAGTCACTCAACTTTGTTAGGGAACTACACTCTAGGAAAATCCGATATAGATATTTTAGTTTTCGGAAAAGAAAATGGATGGTGTGTACTTAAACATATGGAAAAAGTCAAGCACCCATTACTCAAGTGGAAGACCGAAGAGGAATGGGCAAAGTATTACCAAGATAGAATCGTTTCTAGCTATTTTAGTAAAGAAGAATATGTGTTTAATATGGTAAGAAAAAGAGATGACGGATTTTTTGATGGAAATGTATTTTCTATATTTATAGTAGAAAAAGAAAATGAAACATGGTACGACTGGGACGAAAAACATGAACCATTAGCAACAGTTAAAATCCAAGCAGAAGTAGAGGATGATAGCCACGCCCATATTAGACCAGGATACTACGGAATAAAAAACGTTAAAGTTCTAGAAGGTTATAAAAATATCCCTATCAAAAGAATAGTGGTATGGTCAAGACCATTTGTATTACAAGCTAAAAAAGGTGAAGAAATAGAGGCAGTAGGACTCTTAGAACACGTTAAATCCAAAGAAGGAGAGTTTTATCAGATCGTGATCGGATATTTCGATACATATACTACCAAAAGAGGAGATAAAGAATATTTAAAAGCACGGGTAAGATGATACATTTTTTTGAGTCATCCATAATAACGACAAAGGACGGTTTACATTGTCAGGTATACGGTAATTCACATCCTACTAATTCTATCCTAGTAAAACCCAAGTATATTCCAACTGATAAGATAGAAAGTCCAATACTACCCTATAGGTTCATCTCAGGAAAGAAAATGAATCGATTAAACCTATGGAAAGATAAAGAGGGATTAAAGGTGTATATCGAGCAGTTTAAACAAGCATATCCAGAGTATGTGTACCAAAGTGAAATACACGATAAAGAAAGGCTATTTTTTTCCATTCCGATTGAGCAAATAGAAAGAATATATTTCCCTAAAAGAGGACTTAAGGAACTCATGAAAATGCCTAAAGAGTCCCTAGATAAACATTTGTTATTAGTCTATCAATTAATAGAATTCTTTAAAGGGGGTGGTTTAACCGTAGAAGATATGGGTGTAACCTACTCAACACTATTGGGAAATTATTTTGAGGTCTCAGATATTAACATAGTGGTATATGGAAAAGAGAAATACTGGAAATTGATGAAGTTTTTAGAAGTCTCCCAACATCCACTATTAAAGTGGAAAACAGAAGAAGAATGGTTAAGGTTGTATAAAGAACGGAATAGAGCAAATATCTTCGAAAAAGAGTTATTCTTAGAAAGAATGAAGAAGAAAAAGTCAGAGGGTTTTTTTGGCAATTCTCTCTTTGTGGTATTTTGCGCAGAAAACGAAGATGAATTATGGTTTAAATGGGGAGAAGAAGAGTATCGCGCTCTAGGATCTGCCATAGTAAGGGGCAAAGTAAAGGATAATATTAGTTCCGTAGTAAGACCGGGATGTTATGAATTAGAGAGTTCTGTAGTAGTAAAAGGTAAGCAAGTAAACATTTCTAAAATCGTTTTTTATTCCAGAGACTATGCAATGCTAGCGTATCCAAAAGAAACCATAGAAGCATCAGGGATTCTAGAAGAAGTCAAGCCGAAAAAAGGAAAAGAGTATTATAGGTTAGTAGTAGGATATTTGGATGCATATTTAGATGAAAGAAGAGAAAAAGAGTATATTAAACTAATATAGATAAGACATAAGTTTATCTGCTAGATCCGTAATTCTCTCAGTAGGTAGTTTTACTTGCGTTACAGGATGTGCCCGAACATAGAGACCACTTTCATAAGGTTCACGCGTCTTTTTTACCCATCCATAATCACAAAATCTACAATCTATCATAACAAAAAAGAAAGTAATAAAAGTATATAAGTTTTACGAAATAACATAAATCTTATTAAGGAATTTCTCCTACAACTAAAATGCAGTTTGAAGAAAAGTATATTGGGTTTTTAAAAGAAGATGTATCTCTTAAGGAAAGTTGCAATCTCTGTCAAGAGTCTAATCTAAAAGTAGGAGAAAAAAGCGAATATGGGGCAGTAGTAGTCTACAGGATAGGGAATTCTCCTAAAGACACCTGGCTTGCTATGTTATCTCCAAAAACGGGAGGGAATCCAAAAGAAGATTTCACTATCCAATTAACTCCTTTCAATCATCTAACCCATTTTTCTCAATTAGACATATATCCTGAATTAGCAAAGAATTATGGTATGGTTTTCTCAAAAATAAGTAATGCAATAACTAAAATAATGGCTCAAGAAAACAGAAAGTTTGATATAACCTCTAGTTCACGAGAATATGCCATATCTTTAGCAACCTATGGAAAAAGTACTAATTGGATCGATAAAAAAGAACACTTACATATTAAGATATTTCCATTTAGAGGAACTATGGGGCAACCGTTCACCGTAGATAGTAGTTTCGCAAAAAAAGAAATTCATAAAGATCCCCTAACCCATGAAGAGTTCGTAAAAATGAATCCGATTAAAAAAAGCATAATAGAAGAACGGAGGTTTAAACATCTCTCCGAACGATTGATAGAAATACTAAAATGAAGTACGTAGATTTACAAACACATACTACTGTTTCAGATGGAAGTATGACTCCTACAGAAGTAGTAGAACACGCAATCGATATAGGTCTAAAAGTAATAGCCATTACAGATCACGATTCTATTTCAGGCATCGATGAAGCCTTACAAGCGGCCAAAAACAAAATAGAAATAATTCCAGGAATAGAGTTTAGTTGTGATGGAGAAGAATTCATAGATATCCATGTTTTAGGGTTATGTATAGATCACACAAATAAAGATATAATAACCGTAGTCAAAGAAGCAAGTAGACAAAGGTTAGAACAAAAGGAAAAAATTATTAAAAAACTAAACAATCTAGGATATGCTATTACTATAAACGATGCTCTTGAGTTTGCAAAAGGAGAAGTAGGTAGACCGCATGTAGCATTCGCATTACTTAAAAAATATCCAGAAAAGTTTAGAGACAAAAGTGAAATCTTCGATAAACTGTTAGGAAATAATAAACCTGCCTATGCCCCAAGAGAAAAAGGTATTCTTATGCAAGAAGCAATTGAAGCAATCCACAAAGCTAAAGGATTAGCTATTCTTTCCCATCCAGGAAGATATAACGACGAAGTTGCATTAAAATTAATAGATTATTTTCTAGAAAAAGGAGGAGACGGAATAGAGACCTACTATCCCTATAACACTAATCCAAATTATGCTAGTTTAGAGGAATCAGAACGAAAAGTAGCATTGTTTAAAGAAGTGGCTAAGAAAAAAGGAATCCTGGAGTCCGGAGGATCGGATTTTCATGGAAAAACTAAAAAAGTTAAGTTAGGAGAAGCTAATGTACCGTTCGAAGTTTATTTAAAATTAAAAGAAAAAATTAGTAGATAAGTGGCAAACAATTAGTTCCAACTTCAATTCCCTTTTCAGTTCTTCCGGTCATAATTTCCTCTCGAGTAAGCAGAGCTAAATAAGTGTCAGGACGTAGTAAATTATCTCTAAGCATACCCAAGTATTCGGAAATAAATTTAACATCAATCAGTTCTAAATACCTCTGTGTTTGTTCCCCCCCACTACCCTGCCTAGAAGTCGGTACATTTTCAGTAACCGTATTTATATATTGGCAAGTTAAAACAGTTTCAGGAAGGATAGGAAATACTTTATCCTCATCCACAAGCTCTTCTCTTAACTCCCGATAAATAGAAGTTTCCCTTTGAGTTCTTGAAAAAAACCAATCTTCAAAACTAGGGATTAATGAATCATCTAAATACAGCCTTAAATTATTTCTCCATTCAAACTCAGCACCTAAATTTTCTAAAAATTCTCTGCCCTCAAAAGTTGCTTCCAACACTCCCCCATAAGGAGTGTATACCTGCCTTCCTACTTCTCTCTTTTTTCGGTTCAGACCAACTAAATAGCGATTATCAATTTCAACCCTAGCCAAAGCAGCAGCACTTATTCTTCCCATAATGGGAGAAAATTTAGCTAATTAATAAACTTAGGCTAATCTTACTCGATAGGCTAAACATATAAAGAAGAAGACGTTTTCTTAAAAAATGAAGATACTCTCTAAAGTAGTGATCGTCACTACAATACTAGTATTTTTTTTGTTTATGGGTAATTTTTACATAGAGTATACTAAATCAACAGAAGTACTAAAAGTTAAAACAAGTACCCCAGAAAACTTTAAAGTTGCCTTTATAGCAGACCAAGGTTTAAACCAAAACTCAGTAAAAGTACTGAAGTTAATAAAAGAAGAAAATGCAAGTATGGTACTTCATTCAGGAGACTTAGATTATATGGGTAATCCTAATGCATGGGATCAAATGATTTCGAACACCCTAGGAGAAGAGTTTCCTTATTTTATTACTATAGGGAACCATGAAATAGATAAGTGGTCAAAATATCAAAAAAAAGCACAGGAAAGGTTAGACAAAGTAGATGGAGCGTATTGTGTCGGAGATCTAGGACTACAATCTGCATGCACCTATAAAGGGATATTTTTCATTTCTTCGGGCATAGGCACGAAAGGATATTTATATAATCCAAGTAATTTTCCAGAAATAGTGCCCTGGCGCATAAGATATCCCTTAATAACTTTTCCATCCCAAATAATCCATACTAAGTATATTAAAGAACAATTAAAATATAACACTACCTGGAAAATTTGTTCTATTCATAAAAATCAACGATTAATGCAACCAGGAAATAAACAAGACGAAATCGGGTGGCAAGCGTACGAAGAATGTAAAAAAGAAGGGGCCATGATCGTAGCAGGGCACGAACATTCGTATGCAAGAACGTATTTAATGGAAAGTTTAAAAAATCAAAAAATCGCTTCAACGTCTAACACGATCCAGTTAGAACCAGGAAAAACATTCATAATCATTTCAGGTCTAGCAGGTCAATCGATAAGACCAGAAAACAAAGAATTAGCATCAAGCCCCTGGTGGGCAGCGATATATACTGCAACACAAAATGCCCAGTATGGAGCATTGTTTTGTACATTCAACTACCAAGGAAAAGAAAACGTAGCGTATTGTTATTTTAAAGACATAGCCAGTAATATTCCAGATGAGTTTTATATAGTAAATCAAAAAATTTAAGGAAGGTTAGGTAAGGCAGGATTTTTTATTTTTCCTCGCAAGATATCTCCAAATCCGACCCAATCGGGTTCTTGATGAAGTAAAGACGTCAATAAAAGATTTTTAAATCGTTCACTCCAATCATTACGGATTCCATCACTAGCCCCATGATAAGCAGACACTCCAATAAGAGCGTTAGTTAAATAAAGAATAGTTTCAATAGACTTATTCACGGGGTCGTTCTTTTCATAATGCCCACCCGCATCAGAATATCCCCTAAAAAAGAATTCCTGAGCATGGTGATGGATAGGTTGACTAAAGTAACTTAGAAGATAAGATTTAGCAGAATAAAATTCTACACTAGGGAGCGCAGCTTGAGAACGATCTAAGTCGCAAAATCCACAAGGAGTTCCATCACTATCTACAAAAAAGTTTAAGGGATTTAAATCAAACAAAACAAAAGTGGGTGAATGTTCAATAAGAGGTAAATCATCTATCTGTCGGTTTAAATATTCTTCCAAGCTTCTTAGATTTTCTGGTCTCATTCCCTTAGTATTGCGTTGCAACCGATAATCCACAATAGTTCTTAATCTATCTCTAAAATCAGTTACTCCACTAGGAAGAACAGCTCCTTCTTCCATAAAATCACCAAAAGTAGATAAGGAGATCTGGTGAGCTTTTGCAACTTGCCCACCTAACTTTTCAACGGTGTCTAGATAAGCACGTAAAGAATAATCATGTTGCTCCATATATTTAGCAAAAGAAACCCCGGGTAAAACACTCTCTAATAAGAACTCATGTCCTAGGGCAGAATGCACACCAATAATTTCAGGTACAGGAATACCGGCATTTCTTAAAAACCGGGATATTTCAGCTTCACGAGAAAAAGATAAAGGGCCTCCAAAATGAATGTCTCGTCTATCTTGTTTTGTTTCTCGTTCAAATTTAGCAATATATCTTTCTCCAGATTCAAGATTCACGTAGAAAACTTCTCTATTATACCCCTCAGGGATTCTATCTAACGAAGTAACGGGATATCCTTCCGCAGTAATCAGTTCCCCATAATCAATTTCAGGCATTCAAAAGGGAGTCTGCATTTGTTTATAAAACTTATTCAAGTCTAAGAGATTACAAAGAATCTTCCACCACATTTATAAAAGAATCCTTTCAACTAAAAAGAATGAAAATCCTCTTAGTCACCGAGTTCTTTCCCCCACAAATCTACGGGGGAGGAGAGCTATCAGCAGAAGAACTAGCCTCAGCCCTACATCAAAAGGGAGTAGACGTACACGTTCTAACTTCAACCAAAACGTCTAGATCATATCCCATTCATTCCACCTTAAAGACAGGAAATCCTAAGGCAGTTTTAGGAAATTTTAAAAGAATTCTCATATTAAAGTTTTCAATCAATAAAGAAATAAATAAACTAGATAAACTCTACAATTTTGACATCATTCACTATCTAAATACAACTTCCATTTCAGGAAATAAAACCAAAAAAGTAAAAATAGCAACAATAAATGGATATAATAATTTCTGCCCAAAAAGAAATTTATATTATAAAGAACAATCAGTATGCACAGGATGTTCCCTTACTAAAGTTGGCCCGTGTATAGCCGCATCTAAAAAAATAGGAAAAACAAATAACCCGGGGTATATACGATTTAATCCCCTAGCGTGGTTCGTGTTATACTATAAGTATGTTAGATCCAAAAATCATCTAAAAAAGATAGATTATTTCATTCCAATTTCCGAGTTTACAAAAAAACAATTAATAAAGAATAATATTAAAGAATCACAGATAATAACTATTCCTAGTATTTTTACCCCTCCAAAAGTAGCTTCCTTCACGATAGAAAAAAATGGGCCCATTATAACCTATCTTGGTTCTCTAGAAAAACACAAAGGCCTAGAATTATTAATCAATGCATTTAACAAAATAGCATCAAAAGCTATGTTAATAATAGCCGGGGATGGCCCAGAAAAAGAGAGTCTTAAGCAAATAGCGAATGAAAAAGTATTATTTCTAGGACATCTGAATTACGAACAAACCGCAGCACTATACAAACAATCCGATATTATTGTTCTTCCTTCTTTGTGGCCAGAGCCATTATCCAGGGTGTCCATAGAGTCCATGTATTTTGAAAAACCACTAATAGCTACTGCCGTGGGAGGTAACCCCGACTATATAAAAAACGGAACAACGGGGTATATTGTAGCAAGTCAAGAAGAGTTAACACAAAAGATGGAACTTCTTATTAATAATCCAACATTAAGAAACTATTTAGGAAAAGAAGCAAAAAAGATGTATGAAGAAATGTTAAAAAAAGAAAAAGTAGTATCTAAACTTATAGAAACCTACGAAAAAATAAAAAATGGAAAGATGGATTAAATTAACTATAATAGCAACCGTTCTAAACATTATAGTAATGCCGTTAGTAAAATATGCTTACGACCTAGGGGTTCCATCTTCGATTTCAGCCGTAATTAATTTCTCGTTTACTGCACTATTCATCGTTCCCTATCTTATCTATAAAAAAGAGAATCTAAAAGTAAACAAAAAAGATCTAAGTATTATTGTAGGTATAGCTCTTTCAATGGTCATTTTAAATTTAAGTTCATGGGAGTCCTCAGTTATAAGCCCAAATGTAGGATATTCTCTAGTAATTGTTAATAGTGCTATGGTAATAATGGCTATTTACTCAAAAGTTATAGAAAAAGAAGCGTTGCCTTCTAAGAAATTCTTAGCGATTCTTATTATACTAATAGGGATGGTTATGGTGATGCTATGAACTGGATTTCTTTAGCAGCAATAGGACTAATATTTAATACGATAGCAATAATACTTATAAGAAGATTAGGCAAAAGAACAAACACTAACGTAATGACTATGTACATCTTTGTGTTTCTAAGTTTTTTCCTATTAGCCATAAATCTATTTCAAGGCAAATCCTACAATATGCCTTTAAATCTGTTTGTTATTCTAAGTATAGTCGGGTTAGCGGGAGGAATAAAGTTTTTATATCTCTATGAAGCACTTAGTACTGCCCCCAATGCAGGGTATCCTGTTGCAATGGTTTCATTTGGAATTATAATTACAACCATCATCTCAGCAATATTTTTAAATCAATCACTAGAATTAGTAAATTTTATAGGAGTATTAGTGTCCGTAGCAGGAATGATTTTGTTAAGTATTAAATAATTAAACTCTTGATTTTAGCCGTCTCTTCAACAAGATCCGCCACTAGTTCATTTGCCCCGGCATCCGAATTAATAAACTTCTTAACTAAACGTTCTTGTTCATCTTTATCTCTTAGTAATGTTTCACAGAATATCGCTTCCAAGCCATGTGACTCGTAGCAAGGAAGAATAGCACCCATTCTCACAGCCGTGCATAAATCATGTTCATTCCTATATTTAGCATTAGGTTGTAAAGAGATAACAGGCTTACGAGGATCCATAACCAAGGACTCGTACAACACAGTAGAATAAGCACCAATAACCAAATCCGCAGCAGCAACTAAACGATAAACCTCTACAGCAGGACTAGGTACGTTAACATAAGGCGTGTCAAATCCGAGTATTTTTATTGGAGTGCCGTGGGAAATCATCTCCAAATAATGAATGTCTCCTTCTTTAATCTCTCGAGGATGTGGTTTCAATAAAAAAGAAAGTTTTTGTTCCTTGTATTCTCTCCCTAATCGAGCAAAGTAGGTTAGAGCCGTAAGAACAGTAAGTTCATTATAACCAATCTTTTCCATACAGTTTTGCCATCGAAAAGGGTCCTCTTCACCAGAATTTTCTTCCCTATTATCTCCCCATGCTCGAGCCAAATAGTCAGAGAGATAAAGAACAAAAAAAGAGTCATTCAATTTTAAAGCAGTACGAGTTTCAGCAATCTCTTCTAAAGTATATTCGCGTCGCAAAGAATAAAAATGTGGATTTCCAGTGACCACGAGTCTATCTTCAGGAATACCTTCTCGTATCATCTCTTCTCTAGCTAAACAATCAACAACGGCAACTTTAGTAGGTAAATACTTTAAGTCATTCATCCCATAATCAGAAAAACGGTTGGAATATTCACCATGAATATCTAATACTGCAACAGAAGGAATGTTAGAGTTAAATAAGTCGTAAGCAATATGTTCTAAGACTTGCATACCCGGATAATCTTGTCTACTAACCCCTAGCAACAAAACGTCTGGAGAAAACTGCACAATATCAACTAAATTTCGTTGAGACGTTGACAGAAGAATATAGTTTAAGCCAGAGCGTTTGAAAGGACCTTCTGCTTGTTCATCCATCCCAATAAGACAAAGTGAGTGCCCTCTAGCCTGTAAAGCCTTAGCACTAGCAGCAACCGCGTTAGCAGCTCCGGTAAAAGTAGCTACTCCCAAGATGTTCATCTAAAAAAGAACTAAAAAGTCTTTTAATAGTTTACGAAAGTTAAATATTATAATGCCAATAGTTCTCCAATAAATAATATTAGCAGAAAAGAAAAGTATATAAGTAACAAAAGCATCACAAAAGATAGTGATAAAGTTATGGACATAAATGAGTATAAACTAAGGCCTAGTAAACACTTTATGACCACTTGGATGAGAAAATGGGATTGCGACATACCCTCTTTAAAAGAGGCCATAAACAATGCATATAAAATAGATAAAGTGGGAAAACAGAAATATGAAGTATACATAAAGTCTAAAGGAGATAGTAGAAAACTCATCTTCATTAAAGATGAAGAGACAAAAGAAATATTTATTATAACGGGAGCAGAAGGAAAATGAAAAAATGCCCGACATGTGAAAAAGGGAATCTAGAAAAAGTAGAGGATATAGTACTTGAATTAGAAGGCTATATTTTCATAGTAAAAGGAGAAAGATGTGATCACTGTAATGAAGAATTTCCCTATGAAGAAGAAACACAAAAAACAATAACCATAGCAAAAAGATTAGGAATTTGGCCGGAGTCACTTAAGCTGCACAGACAATTATCTAAAAGTGGGAATGGTTTGGTGTTTAGGATCCCCTCAGATTTAGAAAAACAACTGAGGCTAAAAGAACATGCAAAAATAACCATATCAAAAATGGGAAATAAGATTATAATAGAGCCAGAATAACTATCTAAAGTATTGATTTCTCCATAAAATAAAATTATAAAGTCTCCATAAGAACAGGTCATTTCGGTTATAACCCATCATCCGCCTTACTTTCCCCACATCAAAAAAGGTTCCAATAAGTTTTTGATTTACCGCAATTAAAGAATCAATCTTTCCCCTATAATCTGAATTAAACCACTCTTTTATGGGCACGTCAAACCCGGATTTCTTACGTTTAACGATCTCCAACGGTAATTCTTGACTAAATGCTTTTTTTAGAATATACTTTCCCCCATTCTTTAGTTTTAAGGAAGTAGGTAGTTGCACACTAAATTCTAAAACTTCATGATCTAAATAAGGTACTCTTGCCTCTAGACCATGCACCATAGTCATTTTATCTACTTTCATTAGCAAGTCATTAGGTAACCAGACCTTTGTATCCCAATTAAGCATTTCATTTAAAAAATTTCCAGAATCACTAAAATAAGGGGTAATTAGTTTATTGATCAAATCAGGTTTATACGACTCGTACTCCTCTTTAAACAAATGCGATCCATCCTTTAACCCAAACATTTTCCGTTCGAATAGATCCTGTTTAGACTGAGAAGCTGTCAACAGCATACCATAAGTTCTGTTAAAATTACTAACTATTTCGTGTACTTTTCCAGAACTAACAAACTTAGGAATAACTTTCCCATAGCGATATAATCGAGAAAAATCTCTATAATAGTTATATCCGGCAAAATTCTCATCTCCCCCTTCCCCCGTCAGTACAACTTTAACCTTTTTCTTAGCAAATTCGGATAGCACCAAAGTGGGTAAAGCAGCAAAGTCAGCCAAAGGTTCATCTAAGTGATACGTAACGGTATCCATTAAGTTCATCATTTTAGAAGTGACGACAATTTCTTGGTGATCCGTACTATACGTTTCCGACACTAGCCTAGAATAAAAGCGTTCATCATAATCCGTCTCTTCAAAGCCTATAGAAAAAGTTTTAATTCCGTCACCCTTAAGACGGTGCATTAAAGCAACGACAATACTAGAATCAATTCCCCCAGAAAGAAACGCCCCTAAGGGAACATCCGCAATTAGTTGCCGTTCCACCGATTTTTCTAATATGCTTCTCAATGTAGCAATTGCCCTGGATTCAGTTAAATTTTCAGATCCATACGTTAAGTTCCAATAGCGTTGATTAACTATCTCAGTTTTATTAACCAGTAAAAAGTGTCCAGGTTCTAGTGCATAAATATCTTGAAAAATAGTATCAGGAGCAGAAGTGTATTGCCGTATAAAAAACTCATAGACAGACTTCTTATTAACTACTCGTTCTATTCCAGGGTATTCTAGTATAGCTTTAATTTCCGAGGCAAAAACAAATAGTCCCTCAGTGTGATAATAATATAAGGGTTTAATGCCCACTCTATCTCTAGCTAAAAATAAGGTTTTTTCTTTGGTATCATACAGGGCAAAAGCAAACATTCCATTTAAATATTTTAAACACTTAACTCCATACTCTTTGTAAGCATACAGTATAACTTCGGTATCACTATTAGTACTAAAAGAATGACCCTTAGATTCTAGGTCTATCTTTAGTTCTTTAAAATTATAGATCTCACCATTAAAGGTAATGACGTATCGCCCATCTTTAGTCTGCATAGGCTGTTTTCCGCCCTCTAGATCAATAATACTCAAACGCCTATGCCCTAGCCCGATACCCACGTCAAGATAGTATCCTCCCCCATCAGGCCCCCGATGAACTAAAGTAGACGTCATAATCCGTAGAGTCTCTTTATCAATAGTCCCATGCACACCAACAATGCCACACATAAAAAAGAGAAATGTCTTTAATTTATTAAGATTTATGTAAGAAAAAGAATCCATAATCCTTAAAAAGACCGAATTATGCTAAAGACCTGTGGAATACCAAATAATCAAAAAAGAAGAAAGAACACAGAAATTACAAGAACTAGATGGAATCAACAAAAAAGCATTGCAATTTATTCAGCCCGTAGAGAAGTTCTATGAGGCAAAACTAATTAGAATTGACCAACAGCCCGAAGTCCTTTCAGAGATGCATGAACAGGCTTCGGATATATACTATATCACAAGCGGATCCTGTAAACTAACGCTCGGAGGCATTTTAATCGATAAAAAAGATCTAGGCAAAGGAGATTGGTTAGGAAAAGGAATAGAAGAAGGAAAAGTGCATGAAGTAAAAGAAGGAGATATAATAAGTATTCCTCCCAATATTCCTCACATGATTGACATAGCAGGAAAAGCGGTTTCTTATATTGTAATAAAAATCTATAAAGTATAATCTATAGTTCTATTCCATAAGGTTTATATAAAGAAAAAAGAAAAGCATACATTACAGCATCCTGATATTAACTCACCACACCCAAGGATGCTGATGATTATTTTTTCACAAGACTTATAAAAGTTCTACAGATCTAAATTGAATGTTCAACTCCTTAAAAGAAAAACTTACCACTGCTAACTTAGAGAAGTGCTATGTAGTGATAGGCCCACCTAGGTGCGGAACGAGTCTTTTAGCAAATATGTTAGTCGAAGGAGGTATAGACTTTGGTAATAACCTTATCAAAGCAACTCCTGCAAACCCAGAGGGGTTTTATGAGGATATAACCATCCAAAAAGAAAATAATAAGTTATTCAGATATCTAACCGAACACGGAAAATCCTCTGACTTCGGCTTTTTCTTAGCACGTAATACGGCCGAAAGAATAAAAGAAGTGTATCTCATGAGTAAGGTAAAAAGCGCCATAGAAAATCTCAATAAAAGAACAAACCCCAGATGGGGGTTTAAAGACCCCGCCTTATGTATAACGTTTAGAAGACTTCACACCTATTTTAAAGAAGTCAAACCAATTTATATTGTTAGAGACCCTGCAGAAGTTGTAATTAGTGAAGTAACCACCGGAGGTTCTTCTCCATTAAAAGCATTTAATCTCTGGAATGAATGTGTTCTTAGTGTCCTAGAATATAAATTAAAGTTTAAAGGCCCACTAATCCTATATCATAAACTGGTTCAAAAAGATAAGAAAACGCTAGAAAGAATAAGGACTTATCTAGAGTCAAATAAAGAAGACTTAGCCAAAGTCATAAAAATTCAGCATTATAGATCAAAAGGTTCTCTTCCTCATCCAGAATATACTGAAAAGTTATGGAAACATGTAGTAAAAGTGGAAGAGAATGAATAAAGAAGAGATCTGGAGTCTAACGAGTAAAGAATTTAATAATAAACTAAAAATAGAAAATACTCCCCTATACTGGTTCTATAAGCCTATGCTAATCCTAAACGTACTTCCAAAACCATTCCTGAATTATGAAGAAATAAAAGCAGAAAAAGAAAGAAATAAGATAGAACTAGTGAAAGTCAATATAGTTAAAAATATAATAAAAAGGTACATTTATAGAAACGAAAAAAGTAAAATAAAACTAAGAAAAAGTCCACTAGTACTAAATAATAAAGAAAAAATCTTGTGCTTAACCTATTCTAATCATGTAACATCCAATCAGCAAGAAATAGCCAGATTACATAGAGTAATCAAAAAAATAGAAGAAGATAAGAAAATAGATCCGTTTATTCTCGTCGGAGATTTATTGTCTAGAAAAGTGAGTGAAGAATTACAAAGTTATGATCATACCCTATATGAATATAGTTCAAAAGAAATACTTATTCAAGCTCAATCCCTAGCAAGTTTATTACATCAAGAGTATCAACCCCCAAACATTAGGCTAAAACCGGAGCTAGATTTCCTATTTTCCAAGGAAATAATAGAAATAACAATAAACTATTATCTATCCTTTAAAAGACTACTCGAATTAGAAAGGATTAAAGCAGTAGTTATAACAGGTAACACCGGTTTACTGGATAGAACATTAATTGCCGCAGCAGAAAACCTTAAGATACCGATAATACTAGTTCATCACGGAAATCCCGGAACGATTCCTATAGAGATTAAAGGAAAGCTATGTGTTAAAGGGAGTGAGTATGCGCATAATGCGTTAGAGTCTGGTTTTCCAACGGAAGATCTCGTACTTACCGGTGACGTAAATTTAGACCAACTCCTGGAGTATCAAAAACCTATAGAAAAAGAGTTAATCGTTCTAGCAACATCTCCCATAGTAGATGATAACTTTTTAGAAAAAGAAGAATATCTATCTAAAATTAAAAGATACCTCGCAGAGATAAGAGAAGTATCTAAAAAAAAGATAGTAATTAAGTTACATCCAAGAGAAACAATACTACACAGTTATAAAGAGATAGTTAAAGAGTTTGAAAATATAGAGGTAACCCAAGAAGCAGGAAACCATTTTTTGTATAGTCTACTTAATCGAGCCAAGCTTGTAATTTTCTTTGGGTCCGCAATTGCAACAGAAGCAATAGCGTTAAATGCAAAAGTATTATATATAGATTTATTTGGGGAAAATAATCCTTATATTGGTTTATACAAAGATGACCCTTCAGTCCCCGAAGTAAATCCAGATGAACCAATAAGAGAAAAAATAAAGGAAATATTGGATCAAAAAGAGATAATCGGTAAAGAGGAGTTCATCCAAAAGTATTGTTATAAAATAGATGGTAAATCCACACAAAGAGTGGTTGAAGTTATCTATGATACCATAGAAGAATGGAAAAAGAAATATTAAATAAACTGGAACACTGGACCGAAAAAGAAATAGACTCCATCTTAGAACACGATGGAACACCCTTATGGGCGTATTATAAACAGATGTTCTTAACTAATAATTTCCATAATCGATATTTTAACTACTCCCTAAAAAACTTAAAAGAAAGAATAGAAAAAAAAGAGAAAAAGAGTAAAAAACTAATCTCCTTAGTTACAAGAAAGGCAATAGTAGCAAACGAAATTATTAAAAGAATAATAAGGAAGAGGCATAAAAAGAATACAGATTTTGGTCCAAAAGTGTTATTTCTTACTCAGGCAGATAAAGTAATGGAAGACAAAAAAGTGTTAAAGTTTGGAAATTTAATTGAAAAAACTAAAGAAGCAGGAATTAGTTCATGGGTACTGTCCTACGAACCAATTGAGAAGAACACAGGTAAGAAGTTATTAAAACAAGATCATATGATTTATGAATATGTCGATTCAATCTTATTAAAAAAAGTAAAAGAAAAGACAAAAGAGTTAAATAAGAAATGGAAAACAATTTCCAAAGAAAAAAAATGGGAATTACTAAAAATAAATGAAGATTCCATATATCCCTACCTTAAAGACGAGCTTAATTTCTTGTTTTCTAAAGAGTTTATTTTTATGGTATTACTCTATTATGAAGCATATAAAAAAATATTAGTAGAAGAAAATATAAAATTAGTATGTGCACAAGGAGCAGGAACAATTTACCCTAAGGCACTCTTTTCTGCAGCAAATAGATTACACATTCCTAGTCTTATAATACAACATGGAATATGTTTTGGTTATTTAGAGTACGATTTACTTAAAGATACAGTGTTTTCAGTTTTTGGACAAAAGTCAAAAGAAGAACTTCTAGAAAAGGGATTTAAAGAAAATAAAATAGTAATAACGGGAGCTTCAATTTTCGAAGAAACATCTAATTATATAGGATTACCTACAGAAGAAGATAAGATAACCATTATGACCAATGGATTTTACATCTATGGATTACTATCTCAAGAAGAATATTTTGGACATATAGATAGGTGGTTAAAACAAATAAGACAAGAGTTACCTCAAAAAAAGATTTTACTGAAGTTGCATCCGGAAGAAAAGGAGTATATAGAAAAATATCAAGAGATAATAAAAAGATACGACGATATAGAAGTAACGGCTAAAGCCGGAAAAGAATTTTTATATTCCACTATGATTAACTCTTCGATTATTATTAATTTTGCTTCCACAGTAGCCTTAGAAGCAATGATTTTAGACAAACCAGTTATTACTATTTCAGACTTACATAGTTCACCTATACTTGAGTTTGACCTAGTAATAAAAAGAATAATGAATTCAGGTGCTTCCATCAACGTAAGTAAACAAGACAATATGGGAGAGAAAATAAAAGAGGTTCTAAATAACCTAAAACGTTTAAAAGAATTAAGTATAGCCAGAAAAAAGTTTGTTCAAGAATCTTGTTATAAACTAGATGGAAAAGCATCGGAGAGAATAGTGCAAGTAATAAAAGAAAGAATAAACATGAAATCTATTACATAAACCTTATAAAACGCCCAGAATAATTACTAAAAATGAAAGAGGTTTTTGAGGATAAGAACATCTTAATAACCGGTGGAAACGGTTCAATAGGAAAAGCTTTGACTATAAAACTCTTAGAATTTAATCCTAAGTCCATAAGAATTTTAGACAATCGAGAATCAGAACATTTCCATATGGAAGAAGAGTTAAGAGAACACACTAATTTAAGATTTTTACTAGGAGATGTGCGAGATCAAGAAAGAATGGAAATGGCAGCAGAAGATGTAGACCTTATATTCCATTTAGCTGCATTAAAACATGTGAAATCTTCAGAGTTTAATCCTTTTGAAGCGATTAAAACGAATGTTAATGGTACTCTAAATGTTATTAATGCAGCATTAAAAAATAATGTAGAAAGAGTAATTTACACCTCTTCTGATAAAGCCGTTAACCCGAATAACACCATGGGGGCAACAAAATTATTAGCAGAACGACTAGTTACAGCAGCCAATTATTATAAAGGTAAAAAACGAACAATATTTTCTTCTGTACGATTCGGTAACGTTCTAGGAACAAACGGTTCCGTACTACATTTATGGTCTTCACAAATAGAAAAAAATGTTCCAATAACGATTACTAATCCAGAAATGACAAGGTTTATGATTTCTAAAGAAGAAGCAATAAGTTTAGTGTTAAAATGTACTAAAATGTCTAAAGGGGGGGAAGTGTTTATCCTAAAAATGCCCGTTATTAAAATAGGAGATTTGGTAGAAGTAATTATAGAACGAGCAAAAAAGCCTGTTGCTAAGTCGATTATAGGAATAAAACCAGGAGAAACATTGTTTGAATCACTAATGACCGATCACGAGGCCTCTAGAGCTCTGGAAACAGAAGAACTGTATATTATAACCTCTCAATTTGAAGAATATCTTTCAACAAAAGCCCATACGTACGAAAATGCTTCTAAAGTAAAAACTCAAGCATATCTCTCTAAAGATCACGAACCAATTTCAACAGAAAAAATCAATAGTATGCTAGATAAAATAAAAATCTAATCTTTTTTATCAAATTGTTCCATAACTCTCTTGCGATAAGGTTCGTAAAATTGTGCTTCAAATGGTTTATCCCACCACTCTAGCATCACGGTGTCTTCAGGAAAGTAAAAAAGGTGAGGTACATTTGGAGGTATGACGATAGATTCATTATCTCGTTTTGTTATCGTAACATCTTTCCCATCTTTAAACATAGTAATTTCTACAATCCCCTTCAAAACTAAATCAAATTGAGTAGCTGAGTGATAATCTCCACTACGATAAACTCCCTTCTTTGTAAACAAAGTGTTAAATTTAACTCCTTCTAACTCAAGACGTCTAATCTCTCCACGTCCATCTTTATAAACCGAACTAGTGAGGTCACCTTCTTTCCCTTTTTGCATATTAGAAAGGGTATAAATAACTATATTAAACTTACGAATGTAGATTCGTAAACTATATAAAAAAATAAAACCCATCAAAAAAATGTACGATACAGCAATAACCTTATCAGAAAAAATTCTTGATGATGGAACATTAACGCAAGAATCAAGAGAAAGAACCGATAGAAGTATAAAACTATACCTTAATCGCATAACAAGAACAGTTACATTTTCAGGAAAAAGAGGGCAAAACGAAAATGCGTTAATTTCTCATGCAGAAGCAATGGCTTTAGAGGCAATAGGACTAGGGGTAGATTCAAGCAATGTATATGTAGAGCCGGAATCTTTAGACACCGTAGGGCAAGCCTTGTTTACCAAAATAAATATTACACTACCCCATGAATGGAAAAATCTAGTAATAGTGTCGCATCATTACCATATACCTCGTTTAGAAGAAATATTTACATTTACTTATGGGCCAGAATTCAAAATAAATTATGTAGGAATAAGAAGTGATAAAGACAGTAATGCCGAGATTAGAGAAGCACAAGAAAGGTCGTTAGACACATTTAGAAAAACCTTTCAAGGAATACAAGTAGGAGATACGCAAGGCATTTTAGAAAGATTATTAGAAAGACATCCTTTATATAATAATGGAAAATTTAATCATTACCGGAGTCTCCGGACTGTTGGGGTCTAATTTAGCTTTAGAAGCCATAGAAAGAGAGTATAAAGTAGTAGGATTCTATCTAAATCATCCAATAAGTCTTCCAGGAGTAACCACAAAGAGTGTTGACATTTCTAATAAAGAGGTGATTGAAGAAATAAAGGCAATTCAACCAGATTACATTATCCACTGTGCTTCTCCTACCAATTTAGACTATCTTGAAGAAACCCCAAGAGAAGCAGAAAAAAACATAGTAGAAGCTACCCAAAATATAGTAGATGCTGCAAGAGTGGTTAAAGCAAAATTGATTCATATTTCTACCGACGCAATTTTTGATGGGAAGAAAGGAGATTATAAAGAAGACGATTTACCAAACCCAATTAATGTTTACGCAAGTGCAAAATTAAAAGCAGAAAAAGAAGTAGAAAAGCTAGAAAATAGTATTATTATAAGAACAACTATTTATGGATGGAATAGCCAAAACAAATTAAGTCTTGCAGAATGGATGTTAACTAAATTAAGAAACAACGAAGAGTTACCTAGTTTTTATGATATTAAATTTTCTCCAATTCTTGTTAATGATTTGTCAAAACTAATTTTCCAGCTAATAGAAAAAGAGTTTACCGGAACAATTAATTTGTGTGCAAGAGATCCAGTAACCAAACTAGAGTTTGCCCAATTAATCGCTAAAACCTTTAATCTTAACCAAAGTTTAATAAAACCAACTTCTTCAGACACTATTAATTTTAAAGCAAAACGAGCCAAAAACATGTCTCTAAACACAAAAAAATCCCAAGCCATATTAAAACTACCTACGGTAGAACAAGGACTAGAATCATTTAAAAGACTAGAAGAGGTAGGGTATAGTAAAAAGTTAAAAGAATATCAAAAGAGTTATTCATAAGTCTTATAAGTTCATAAAATCCTCGGGTAAATATATGGAAATAAAAATTGAAGATAAAACTCTAGGCCAGGGTCACCCAACCTATTTTATCGCAGATATTGCATCTAACCATGACGGAAACTTAGATAGGGCAAAAGAATTGGTAAGAATAGCCAAAAAGGCAGGAGCAGACGCAGCAAAGTTTCAAAATTTTAAAGCAGCAACGATAGTTTCCGATTACGGATTTAAATCATTAGGATCTCAACAGTCTCATCAAGCATCATGGAAAAAATCAATCTACGAAGTATATGAAGACTATTCCATCGCCTTAGAATGGACAAAAGAACTAAGAGATGAATGTAAAAAGGTAGGAATTCATTATTTTTCAAGTCCTTATAATAACGAAGCAGTAGACTTCTTAAATGATTTCATGCCTGCATATAAGATTGGTTCAGGGGACATAACCTGGTTAGAAATTATAGAGCGAATTGCCCGGAAGCAAAAACCCGTATTCTTAGCAACAGGAGCATCAACGATTGGAGAAGTTCAGGCAGCAGTTGATACAATCTTAAACGTTAATCCTCAGTTATGTTTAATGCAATGTAACACTAATTATACAGCAGATCCAAACAATTTTAAGCACATCCATTTAAATGTACTAAATACCTACAAACAAATGTATCCAAGTATACTTCTTGGTCTATCAGATCATACGCACGGTCATACCACCGTCTTAGGTGCTGTAGCGTTAGGAGCAGTAGCAATTGAAAAGCATTTTACTGATGATAATTCTAGAAGTGGTCCAGACCATAAGTTTGCTATGAATCCAGAAACTTGGAGAGAGATGGTAGATAAAACCAGAGAATTAGAAAAGGCTTTAGGGGACGGCTCAAAAAAAGTAGAAGAAAATGAAAAAGACACCGTAGTACTACAAAGAAGATGTTTAAGGGCAACAAGGGATATAAAAGCAGGAGAAACGATTAAAGAATCAGATATATTTCCACTGCGACCCTCACCAAAAGTAGCATTTCAACCGTATGAAAAACATTTAATAGTTAACAAAAAAGCAAGAACAGATATTCCCAAGGGAGATTATTTCTCAATAGAAAAAATCATGTAAAATGAAAGAAAAAATCGTGGCAGTTATTCCTGCTTATAATGAAGAAAAAACGATACAAAAAGTAATCAAAGAGGTTAAAAAACATGCAGACGAAGTAATAATTGTAAACGATGCATCAAAAGATAATACAGCAAAGTTAGCACAAGAAGTGGGAGCTATAGTAATCTCCAACGAAAATAATTTGGGGTATGATGGATCTATTAATCAAGGATTTGAAAAAGCAAAAGAAATCGGAGCCACCATCCTGTTTACTTTTGACGCAGATGGTCAACACGAAGAAAAAGATTTACCCAAATTTTTGGAACCAATAAAAACTAGAGAGTATCATATAGTAGTGGGGTTAAGACCATCTAAACCAAGATTTACAGAGTATATCTATGCAATTTTGTCCCAATCAAAATTAGGAGTTTCAGACCCATTGTCTGGTTTAAAGGCATATTCGATTGAAGCATATAATGCAATCGGTTATTTTGATCGTCTTACCTCTATTGGAACAGAATTAATGTTTAATTGCAATAAAAAGGGATATAAAATAAAACAAGTTCCCATTACTATTAAACCAAGAGCAGATGAATCAAGATTTGGATTACACTTAAAAGGAAATTATAAAATAATGAAAGCAGTCATAAAAATGACCTTCTATCATTTGTTCGATAAAAATAATCAAAAATGAAAATAGCAGTCATAGGTTTAGGTTCGATAGGAAAAAGGCATATAAAAAATCTTCTAACTATAGGAGAAAAAGATATTCTAGCATTTGACCCATCGCAAGAAAAAAGAAAAGAAGTAGAAAAGTTAGGAGTTAAAACAACGAATAACTATGATGATTCAATAAAAAACAAGAATATCGTGTTTGTATGTAGTCCTACACGATTCCATATATCTCAGGCTATAGATGCAGCAAAAAATAACTGTCACATATTTCTAGAAAAACCAGTATCAGATTCTTTAGAAGGACTAGAAGAATTAAAAAGGTTAGTTAAGGAAAAAAAGCTAATAGTGCAGGTAGGATTTAATTTTAGGTTCCATCCCAAATATCAGATGATTTTGAAGAAGATCCCAAAATTGGGTGGAGTAGTTTCGACAAGAGCAAGATTTGCAGCATATTTACCGGATTGGCACCCCCTAGAAGATTATGCGTCTAGTTACAGCGCCAAAAAACAACTAGGAGGAGGCGTAATATTAGACTCATGCCATGAAATTGATTACATTACTGCAGCAATAGGAAGAGTAAAAGAAGTTGTTTCTCTCAATGGGAAACATAGTAGTTTAGATATAAGTACAGAAGACACAGCCCATATTTTATTACAGCATAGCGATAAGGTTACTTCCTACGTCCATCTAAGCTATATCGAAAAACCTAGGGACCGAGGATGGACAATTACAGGTAATAAAGGAAAAATAAGCTGGGACATAGTAAATGATACATTAAAGATAAATCAACATAACGGAGAGAAAGAAGAATACATTCAAAAAGACAGCATAGATCAAACATATATAGAAGAAATCAAACATTTTATTGATTGTATCAAAAATAAAAAACAACCCATAGTAGGCCTAGAACAAGGAATAGTGGTTTTAAAAATATGTTTAGCCGCAAAACAATCTCAAGAAGAAAAGAGATTCATAAGTTTAATAAGTGAAGCATAGGAAATTCTAACTAAGAATGATCACGGCAATTATTCAAGCCAGAATGGGTTCTTCTAGATTGCCAAAAAAAACTTTAGAAAAAATAGAAGGTCAACCACTATTATGGCATGTAATACAAAGAATAAAATCATGCAAAAATGTAGATAACATAGTTATAGCTACCACCCTAGAAAAAAAAGATGATACGCTAGAAGAGTTTTGTAAAAAAAATAGTCTTCTGTATTACAGGGGTTCAACAAATAACGTCCTAGACAGATTTTATCAAGCAGCAAAATTAACTAATCCTACAATTATTGTAAGAGTTACAGCAGACGACCCATTTAAAGATCCTGAAGTTACAGACAGAATAGTAAATGAACTACTTAAAGACAATACGCTAGATTATGCATCCAACACAATAAGGCCAACATTCCCGGAAGGAATTGATATTGAAGCATTTACATTTAAAGCATTGGAAACAGCATGGAAAGATGCAAAAACCGATTACGAAAAAGAGCACGTAACACCCCATATGTGGCAGAATCTAAATAAGTTCAAAACTAAGAATATTACTCATCCCCAAGACCTTTCAAAGTTAAGATGGACTATCGATTATCCAGAAGATATGGATTTTGCTAAGCAAGTGTACAAACGACTCTATAAAGGGGGGGAGATATTTAAAATGCAAGATATCCTCCAGCTTTTAAAACAATATCCCTATTTACAAGAAATAAATGCAAATATAGCACAAAGAACCTCTTTTAAACAACCACCATAGATTAAACGAAGAATAATCCATAAAGGTTATATTCTACATATTTAGGCCAACCCTATGAAAACCTACTCAATTGGTATATTTGGCGCAGGATCATTAGGAATGCTTATAGGAGCTTATCTTTCTAAGGAACATTCAGTAACATTATACGGTAGATCTAGCCATATGCAAGCCGCCAAAGAGCAAGGAATAAGAGTCAGTGGAGTAAATGGTGAAAGGATTTATAGAGTTAATGCTCTATCCGATCCATCTCAACTTCAAGGTTTGGTCTTTGATCTCGCGATTATAGGAGCTAAAGCGTATGGAACTAACCAAATATTGCATGAGCTAGAAGGGAGAGTTTCGTTTAGATGGATTGCATCGTTACAAAACGGATTAAAAGATGAAGAACTAATAAGCAAATTTGGTCTAGAAAGAGTTCTGGGGTGTGTTGTAGATGAATCGGTAAAACCGTTAGGGGTAGGTCACGTTTATTATGCTAATAAAAACGTTAGTTGTTTTGGAAAATTCAAAGAAGAATCGGGAAGAGAAAAGCTAGATCTGGCAGAAAGTTTAGCATCCACTTTAGAAGACCAAACAATACAAACAAAGTTAAGCAACGATATGAGAAGACTAACCTGGTATAAGTTTATGATAGCCGTTCCAGGAATGGGAGTAAATGGTATGCTTAATTATACGTCAGCTCAAACCTATACTAACCCATTTGCGTTAGATATGTTCTTAGAAACAGCCAGAGAAATAAGAGAAATAGCTGGTGCAGAAGGTATTACTTTAGAAGAACATCCTCTCCTTAATAAAATATTTTTAATGGGGTCAAAAGAAGAACAAAAAGAATTCCTCGCTAGTTTTGGAGAACAGATTTTGTTACGTCCTGAACAACCCATAGTTTCCTTAGTACAAGATTTAAGGAAAGGTAAAACTCAGACAGAAGCAGACGCAGTAATAGGAAAAGCCAGCGAACTAGCAGGGAAGTATAGATTACCTGCAGAAACAATACGGATGTGTTACAAAGCAATTAAAGCACGAGAGTGGGAGAATAATAGAAAAACAGCAGTTAAGTAGGATCAATTCCACCTTGTTTTCTAAGTAAAGTAATCCCTACCCAAGAATTTCTAAATTTATTCCCATACTACACAGGACATTTAAAAAAACGATGAAACAAAGCTAGACGAGTTTTATATAAAAGAGATAGTTTATTTGTATATGCAAAGTAATCAATTAAAAAGATTATTAGAAAAAGATAGTGACAAAAGCAAGAGGAGAATAGGGGTAGAAATAGAAAGAATTGGAGTATGGCCAACCAAAACCACACTCCAATATTCAGACAATAAACAAGGGTTCGGAGTAGAAACAATAATTAGAGAGTTAAGTAAACAGTATGGGTCTCCTACAATAGACGAAATGAGAGATAATCCCCTAGGAGTAAACACGTATCTAGGAAAAGTATCTCTAGAGCCCGGAGGGCAATTAGAGTTATCAACAAATCCGGTTTCAGATCTTCATGCGTTACAATCAATAGTAGAAATATTCCAGCGAGATCTAGATAGTATAACAAAAAGGCAGGGATTAGAATGGCTAAGTATGGGAGTAAATCCATACGATTCAGTCGATCAAATCGAGCTCATTCCTTCCCCACGATATCAAATTATGACGGATTATTTCAAAGAAAAAGATAAATTAGGAACAAGTATGATGCGTTTAACCGCTTCAGTTCAAATCAATTTAGATTACTGTAATGAAAAAGATGCTATAGAAATGCTAAGAATGACACTAGCTTTGGCCCCCCTATCTTACGCCCTCTTTTCCAATTCCCCATTTTCAGAAGGAAAAAGAACAGATTTTCTTTCCTATAGGAGTCATATTTGGAGAAACACAGATAAGGGCAGAACAGGTCTGTTACCTGAAGTCTTTTCACCTAATTTCACGCTAGAGGACTACGCAACATTAGTCTGGAATAAACCACTCATGTATGTACAAAATAAAGAAGGAGAATATCTCCCCGCAGAAGGAAAATCATTAAGAGATATAGAAGAAGGAAAAGTACAAAATGTGACCGTACACGAAAATAATCAGATGAGCGCATTAAGACAAATGTTCACCGAAGCTAGATTAAAAACCGGCTACGTCGAAATAAGATCGCTAGATAGTCTAAATTATACAGAAATGATGGCCGCAACAGCATTCTTTACCGGCATTATGTATAGTGAAATAGGTAGAACCATAGTAGAAGACAAATTATGTTCTTTATCCCCAGAAATAAGAGACGCATTATGGATACAAGCAAGTAGAGAAGGAGTAAGAACATGTTCATCCGGAGTTAACCTAAGAGAATTGTCAAAAGCGCTAGTACAAGCAGCAAGAAATGGATTAAAATCAAGAGAATTAAAAGAAGAAGAAATGCTATACCCCCTAGAAGAAATTATAAAAAACGGAGAAACCCCTGCGGAAAGATGGTTAAAGAGTAATCTTAAGTAGGATTTCACAAGTTTTAAAAAGAAACTTAGGAAAAACAAAATAATAATGACAAAAACATTCTGGCGTTTAGGTGATAAAGAGCTAACTTACATTAAAGAAGCTATAGACACCAATATGAAAGGAGTCATGAATAAACGTTTTGAAGAAAAATTTGCAGAAACATTTGGGGTAAAGTATGCCATAGGCCATAACTGCGGTACAGCTGCACTACATTCTTGCGTATATGCAGCCGATGTCAGAAGAGGAGATGAAGTAATAGTACCACCATTAACCTTTGCTTCTCCGGCATTCGCAGTATTATTACTTGGAGCAGTTCCAGTCTTTGCAGATATCGATCCAGAAACGTTTACTATAGATCCAAAAGAAATAGAAAAGAAGATCACTAAAAAAACAAAAGCGATTATCACGGTTTCTTTATATGGTCTACCTCCGGACCTAGACCCAATTATGAAGTTAGCTGAAAAGTATAATCTAAAAGTTATTGAAGATAATGCAGAATGTTACCTGGGAAAATATAAAGGAAGAATTGCAGGCTCAATCGCCCACATGTCTATTTTTAGTTTTGAGCGATCAAAAATATTAACTACGGGGCATGGAGGAGTAGCTATAACCAATGATGATAAATTAGCAGAGACTATACGAAAGCATTCTATCATGGGATATGCAACTATAACGTCTAAAGAAGGAATTAGTAAAGCAACTAAAGAAATGTTACAAAATCCATTCTTTGAAAGACACCATTTTGTCTCTCCTAATTATAGAATGGCAGAATTTATCGCGGCTGCAGCCTTAGCCCAAACGGAAAGGATAGAAGAGTTCACTTCTCTTAGGAAAAAAATAGGGGCGCTTTATGCAGGGGCAGTAAAGGGGTGCAATTGGATTAAACCACAAAAGGTACCGCAAGGATACGAACATGCTTATTGGACATTTGTATTTATTTTAGAAGGAGAGGAATACGGAATAAGTATGAAAGAGTTTAGAGAAACTTATCTAAAAGAAGGGGGCGATAGTTTCTACAATGCATGGTTACCCAATTATTTAGAACCCGCATTAAGAGGAATAGAGTTTCCAGATCATAAGATTAAATATGAAAAAGGGCTTTGCCCCATAACTGAGTTAATACAGCCAAAAATAGTGCAGCTTAAGACAAATTATGAAACAATAGACGTAGCAGAACAAAAAGCAGAAGCGCTTAAAAGAACAATTCAAAAATTAGAAGAAAAATACAAAAGAAGGTGATATCATGGCAACCTGTCTAGTAACGGGCGGCGCAGGCTTCATCGGAAGTCATGTAGTAGATGAACTCATAGAAAAAGATCATGATGTAATCGTTCTAGATGACCTATCAGGCGGTTACAAAGAGAACGTTAATAAAAAAGCAATCTTCATTAAAGGATCAGTTACGAATAAAGAGTTAGTAAACAGAATATTTGAAATCCATAATATAGATTATGTCTATCATCTAGCCGCCTATGCAGCAGAAAATTTATCACAGTTTATAAAAAAGTTCAATTACGAAAATAATCTTATAGGGTCTATTAATCTTATCAACGCCTCAATAAATAATAATATTAAATGCTTTGTCTTTACGTCCTCTGTAGCTGTATATGGAGATGTTCATCCAATGACGGAAGAGGTAACCCCTATGCCTGAGGACTCGTACGGCATAGCTAAGCTAACAGTAGAGCATGAATTAAGAGTAAGTCACAAGTTGTTTGGGTTAAACTATGTCATCTTTAGACCCCACAATATTTTTGGAGAAAGACAGAATATAGCAGATAAATATCGAAATGTCTTAGGGATTTTTATGAATCAAATGTTAAAAGATCAACCAATGTCAATATTCGGAGATGGAGAACAGACCAGATCATTTACGTATATTAAAGACATAGCCCCCCATATTGCTAACGCACCATTCAATAAAAAAGCACATAATCATGTGTTTAATTTAGGAGCAGATAAAGCATATTCAGTAAACGAAATTGCTAAAGAAGTAGCAAAAGCTATGGGCAGAGAAAACCATTCAATTATCTATCACGAACAAAGGCACGAAGTAACACATACGTCTCCAGTACATCATAAAGCAAAAAACATTCTAGGGGCAGAAGCAACGTACTCACTAAGTGAAGGAGTTCAAAGAATGGTAGACTGGGTTAGAGTGCACGGCGCAAGAGAAACCAAAGAATTTGCAGAGATAGAAATAGAGAAAAACTTACCTTCAGCATGGAAAGCACAAACGATAGAAAAACCAGTAAATTAGATAAAAGAGTATATACTAGCAAGGGGGAGAATAGATAAAATGTTTGTAAATATTGTTATTGTCTACCTATCTCCATTAGAAAGATTTATAAACCATCGTAAATATATATTTCCACATGGAAATAAAATTAACCACACTAAAACCATTTTTTGAGGATCCCCTTAAAAAGTTTAGTATAAGAGAGCTATCAAGGCAGTTAAAGATAAATCATACTACGGTTAGACAACACCTCAATCAGTTAGTCAAAGATGAATATTTATACCGAAAACAAGAAGGAGTATATGTATTCTATTGGTTAATCTTATCGAAGAAAACCTTAAATCTAAAATGGTATTATAATCTAGAAAAGCTTAGAGAGTCTAACCTCATTGAAGATCTAGAAAAAAATTATAACCTGCCAACGATTGTTCTATTCGGTAGTTATGCAAGTGCCACCGATGATGCAAGCAGCGATATAGATATATGTTTAATAACAAATATAAAAAAAGAGTTTCCTATAGAGAAATATGAAAAAAAGGTAAATCGGAAGATAAGTTTACATAGATTTGATAAAGAGTCGTGGGAAAGGATCAAAAAACAAAATAGTGGTTTAGTAAATAATATCTGTAACGGAATAAAGTTATCGGGAGAACTAGAAATATTGCCATGAATTTTAATTTCTGTATTAATGAAGGAAAAGTAAAGAGAGTAATTAAGAACAATATTCGTGCAAAAAGCTTATTTAAATCGGGAATTCAAGCTATAGAAACAGCTAAGATAATACCACTAAAAGATACTACATTCAAAACAATTTTTAGAGAGCTTTACGAGGGGTTAAGAGAATATTGTGAAGCAATCGGATATTTAGATGGATATAAGTTCTTAGATCATGAATCGATAAGTTATTTTTTGAGAGATAACTTAAAGGAAATAGTAATAAGTAATAAATTTGATAGATATAGGAAACTTAGAAACGGAATAAATTATTACGGAGAAGATATCGATGTAGAGACAATAAAAGAAGCATTAATTGAAATTCCTCAGCTTATCAAAAGCCTAGAAAAGTATTCCAAAGAAAAATAAAATAGATAACTAATGAAAGATTTTAAAAGAATTATTATTCAAAGAAAAATAGATTTCTTAAAAGATCGGAAAGAAAGAGATAAGAGAATACAAAATAAAGCAATAATCTTAATTAGGGATAGTTTAACCTATTGTTACCAGTCACTAAAAGACGAAGTTTCTACAAAAGAAATAGTAAAGTTATCTAATGTTGTTTCCACTCCGAAGCAGGGGGAAATTCCAGAAACAAATGCAAAAATAATAATAGTGCCAGGTAGAGCATTTAACGAACAAGGATATAGATTAGGTAGAGGATACGGAGTGTATGACCAATTTCTTAAAAATTCTAAATCCTTAAAAATAGCTCTAGCATACGATATTCAAATAGGTGAGATTCCCATAGAACCACACGACGAAAAAGTAGATTTAATTATTACAGAGTCTAGGATAATAAAATGCGTGTAGACCAGATCTATAAACATAAAAAATCAAGAAAAGACCTTTCAGATTTCTTAAATTACCTAAATCTACTAGGAAATCCCCAAAAAAGTTACAAAACAATCATAGTAACGGGGTCTAAAGGAAAAACGTCTACCGCAACAATTCTAAGCCACATTATACAACGTTCTGGACATAAAGTAGGTTTATTTATTTCACCCCACCTTCAAAAGATTAACGAAAGAATTCAAGTAAATAATACGCCAATTTCAGACAAAGATCTAAAAAAATATATTAAAAAGCTTAATCCTTCTTTTAAAACCCAAAAAGATTTAGGGTTCTTTGACTATATTACCACAATAGCCTTTTTGTATTTTAAAGACAAAAAAGTAGACTATGCAGTGTTAGAAGTAGGTATAGGAGGGAGGTTAGATTCCACAAATGCAGCAGAGGCAGACATCTCAGTAATAACAAATATCCAACTAGAGCATCAAGAGATATTAGGAAAAACTAAACGTAAGATAGCAAAAGAGAAAGCAGGAATAGTAAAGAAAAATAAAGTACTAATAACAACAGAAACAAATCCAGTGATTCTAGAGTATTTTAAAAAAGTATGTAAAGAAAAAGCTTCTTATTTTACTCCAGTCCCTGGTGGCGTAGGACCAATGACGATCGCTATGTTACTAGAAAATACTATAGAAGCGGCAGAAAAACAACAGATAAAAATAAATTTATATCGTGAACTACTCAAGCCCTAAAGGGCTGAGCGTCGTTAGTTGAATTGGGTGAGCAGCATCTGCTGCTTGTGTTGGTAATAGGCATGGTCTACCGCTTTCCAATGTTTTTGTTGACCATGTTCTACGTAATATTTTACGGCATCTGCCGTTACCACTCCCACCGTTCGATAGAAATATCCTGCACTCCAGAACTTCTTCCCCCATAATTTATTCCTAAATAAGTCCCAGTGAAATTTTCGCATCATGTAGCTCGTGAAACCTTTAAGTTCATTAACTAATTTTTCTACACTATATCGCTTCCAGTTGGTTATGAATGCATGAACGTGATCGGGACCAAAATCTAAGGCAGCGATGATTATTCCTAGTTTCTTTGCTTTTTCTAAGAAATAGAGCTTGGTGAGCTCTTTTACTTGCTCACTAACGAAGATATCGCGTCGGTACGCTAGGGTTAGCTGTAGGTGAAGGTTAATTTCTCCTACGGTCGAGGTAGTTCTTACTAGTTCGATAGCCATGGTATGGTTCTCCTGACGCAAAGGTTTATTAGAAAGGAAAGCTCCGACTATCTCGGAGCTTTCAGTAGCATAGCGTCAATGCTACGCTACTTTTTTATTTTCTAACTAGAATAAGATTTCTATTTTTCGCAATTCAGCTCGAGACCTAAAGGAGTAGAGTGTTCTTGCGACTAGAGGATATAAAAAGAGAAGTCGTTTTTCTGAACAGTCCAATCGTCAGGAACGTTGAATCCAGTATTCTCAGCTTGTTCTCCACTCGGATCCGTATACACCATCGGGTTATTCATAACATACGTATACTTATTCAACCGCTGACTGTTATACTGGTTCCCGCTAACCGGATCGCCCGAAATAAATCTGCCCAAAGAACTATCATAATACCGTGCACCATAGTAATACAACCCCGTAGAATCATCTTGCTCTTTTCCCGTATACGTATACCGTTCCTCACCACTTGCATGCAAACTAGATCCAAACGGTTCATAGTCCGATCGATACACCACCATCCCTTCAGAATCCGTCACTAACGCACTAGAACTTAAATGATCTGTATGATAATATGCTATCTCACCACCCGACTGTTTACTTAAGAGTCCACTAGGCCCATAAGCATACACCGTTATCGATTGAGGAATAGAGTCTTGGGGTTCTAAAGGGGCGAGGCGTAAACTAGGAAAGAAAGACGAGCCAACAACCAGTGCAGTTAAGGATAATCCAACCATAAGAATGAACACCCACCTCTTCATAGCAATAAAACTAAACAATACAATTTATAAAACTTATTAAAATTTAAAAGAAAAAAAAGAAAAAAATTATCGTTTTCTTCGTATTACTACTTTCTTTCTCGGTTCAGGAACCACTATCTTTTTTACAGCCCGAATAGATATATCGGGTTTAGCTAACATTAACACTGCTTTCAAAGCAACAATAGCCGTAGCAGGAACCACAAAAGCAAGCATATAAGAAAACACACCATCTAAGAGTAATCCAACGCCACTAACCAATCCTAAGGTCTTACCAACACTACCAACTCCTGCAGCAATAATCAAAACAACCGAATAAAGTAAAAAGTCTTTAACTTGATTATCTGCAACATTTAATAGTCCAACAAGTAGTCCAAAGATAACTAAGAATGAGGTTAATACAAGTACAGCACTCTCACTAATATACAAAGAAGCTATACCTAATACAACGGCAATAAGTGCACCTAAGATAAATGCATATTTTCCAATCGTTCTCTCCATAGCTAACACACACCTCCTTTTTATTTACATGTTACCTTTACAATCCTTCCGACAGCAGTACTTTCTGGATGTAAAGAGAATAAAAGTGTAGTATCATCAACACCTTTGGAGCCCATAGCCAAGTCAAACTCAACAATCGAAAAGCCCTCAAGGGTCTTTCCAAGGTCATTTAATTTATACTCTAGAACGCCACTAGTTCCAGATTTTAAATAATGAATCTTCCCTTCCATCGTCACCACGACAACCCCCTCTTGACTAGAGAATTCAGCATCAAGAGCACCTTGCGTATACCACTCAATTTTTTCATAAAATGAATACGTATCATCTATTTTATATTCTACAACCGATCCATCAGCCCAAACAATTAAATAACGATAACCCGTAGGATCTACCTTAAGAGAGAGAACGCTTAAGCCTGCATTAGAAAAGGTAAATTTAACATCCTTAGCATGTTCCTTATCCCATGCATAAATTCTTACCTTATTATTAACATCAACATCAATATAATAATCGTTATCAGAATACATAACATCATGATAATCTTCCGCATAAGGAATAGCAGACATAGAGTCACGATCAATTTCCAAGCAACTTCTCACATTTAAATCAATATAATCCTTGTCGTCTATATCTAAAAACCGCACAATTCCATTTCCTACATAATATCCATCACTTACCGTCTGAATACCATTTTTAAACGCTCGTCGTTGTTTGCCTGTAGTAGGATCAACACATTCAATATCTCGGTTACGTTCATCTACAACCGCAATATACCCTTCATCAGAGGTAGTTATTATAGCACTATATTCTGAAGTTGATTCATCATAATAACTCCATGCTAAAACACATTCATTAACGTCCGCAGTAGCCTGACCACTCAAATTAGAAGAATCTCGTGAAGTCATATACAGAATAATAGAAAAGACTAACCCAAAAGCAATAAATATAGATACTAGATAAGAATAACGAAATGATCTCCTTGTTTTCTTCATTACATACAATATTTAATGGAGGTATTTATAAATCTTTCTAATAATGGGTCCCAATAATCATTATAAATAAAAGAAAATTCCCTTATCTATGGAAACATGGTATGAACAATTAGGATTGTCAGAAGATCCATTTAATGAATTGATACTTAACCAAGAGTTAAAAGAAGAAATCCAATATACTATAGAAGCGGGAAACCTATTATTTATTGAAGGCCCAGAAGGCTCAGGAAAAACAACACTACTTAAACACGCAATTGATATGTTCAAAGGTAATAAAAAGGTAGCCTATATTGATGCCCAAAATATAAAAGATATAAACATAGAGTCGCTCCTAAAAAAGAGAAGTAAGCTATTTGGAAAAGAGGAACTACCAAAAAGAATGATCCTTCTTTTAGATAATGTACATCACTTAAGTTATAAAAATACAGAAAGATTAAAGTTTTATCACGACCATGATTATATCCGTTCTGTAATTTTTACTTCTACTTGCCTCAAAGAGACTAACCTTTCCGTATCATTAAGGGAAAGAATAGGAAATAGGGTAATTAGTTTAGAAAAATTATCCGAAGATAAAGTAGCAAAAACTCTTAAACAATGCGCTATTCCTGAAAGAGTGATCAAAGAGATATACCATCTGTCCGATAAAAATGTAAAGGTCTTAACAGAAAATCTGGTAGTCTTCTATAAAGAGATTGAACCTTATCCTATTGAGAAGGTATTAAATATGACCCATAATCAAATAAAACAAATTTTGGAGCAAGCAAAAAATGACAACTTGGTTTCATCACCTGGGATTTAAAGAAAATCCATTAACCACTAAAGTAATCGAGAATTTGGAAAAGATAGAAAGCTATAATGAAGTGATTAAAAGAATCACTGCCTCAATTACACAAGGAAAGGTCATAGCCATCGAAGGTGAGTATGGGACAGGAAAAACTAGTATAATTCATAAGATTATTCAAATATACAAAGGCGATAAAAAAGTTATATATTATAATACAGCAAGGGCAGAAGAAAATTTAGATCTAGATAAATTGATTACTCATAGAAGTTTCTGGACCAAACTGTTTAAGATCAAATCCAAAAATTTACTTCTAATTTTAGATGAAGCAGAATTAATGACAGAAAGAGACGCAAAGGGTATTTTAGATTACTATACTAAAGGTTATTTTCATTCAGTAGTTCTCGTAGGAAAATCTACAAAATTATTCGCTGAACCATTAAGGTCGGAAATAAAGAGTTATCTGTTTAAAACCGACGTCTTAACAGAACAAGAAGCAATTAAGTTAATTCAGTTAAGGTTAAGGGGATTAGATATTATTTCAGAATCCCAAATTTTAAAGTTATATGAACATGCAAGAAAAAACCCAAGAAAGCTTTTAATGACGGTAGAAGAAGCATGTAAACAATCTTTAAAAAAAGAGAATAAAGTCCAAGATAAGGATATCCAAATGATTACCCAAAGGGCATTCTAGAACAAAAACATTTATAAAGCCCAAAAAAGTCCTCAAAAAGAGTATAGGAGGAATTAAAATGGTTGCAGAAGCTCAAGATAAAGCTTATGAAGCAATTGAGATTGCGAAAAAAACAGGAAAAATAAAAAAAGGGGCGAATGAGGTTACGAAGGCAGTGGAACGAGGAACCGCCAAGTTAGTCGTAGTAGCTAAAGATACCCAGCCAATAGAAGTAATCATGCATTTAGCTCCCCTATGTAAAGAAAAGAATATTCCTTATATTGAAGTACCATCACGGTCAGATTTGGGAACGGCAGCATCTCTTAAAGTACCTACTACAGCAGTAGCAATTACTAAAGAAGGTGATGCAAAAAAGATTATCGAAGAATTTAACAAATGAAACCGCAAGAAAAGCCACAAAAAGAGGAGTCGCAAGTAAGTTCTTTATTCACTAGGGCCGTTCAAGCCAGGGTAGAAGAAATAGTGGGAAGAACCGGTATGAGGGGGGAAGCAATCCAAATACGATGTAAAATTCTAGAGGGTAGAGACCAATCCAAAGTTCTAAGAAGAAATGTAAGAGGATCCATAAAAGTGGGCGATATAGTCATGTTAAGAGAAACAGAAATTGAAGCAAGAAAGCTGAATGCGGGTAGAAGATAATGGCAAAATGCAGTTTCTGTGGGAAAAATATTAATCGGGGAACAGGAAAACTATTTGTTACTAAAGTAGGCAAACAATTACCGTTTTGCTCATCTAAATGTGAAAAAAACCTCCTAATACTTAAAAGAAATCCAAGAAAGTACAAGTGGACTACCCACTATAAAGAACAATGAAAGAACAAACGTTAGTTATTATTAAACACGATGGAGTTCTTCGGGGCCTCATTGGTGAAATTATAAAGAGATTTGAAAATGTGGGATTAAAGATCCAATCCTTAAAGATGGTATGGGCAGATGAAAATCTTGCTAAAAATCACTATCAGATAACGGAAGAATAGGCAAACACTCTGGGAGAAAAAACCAGAAAAGCCATGGCGGAAAAAGGAATCGTCATGAAAGAGACAAATAGGGAAATTGCAAAAAGGATTCAACAATATAATAAAGAATTCTTAAAAGAAGGTCCCGTAGTAGCTCTAGTTCTAGAGGGAAATCATGCAATTGAATTGATAAGAAAACTAGTAGGAACCACGGAAACTAGGCAAGCAACCCCCGGAACGATCAGAGGAGATTTTGGTTATGATAGTTATATGGTCGCCGATGATGAGAAAAGAACCGTAAGAAACCTCATTCATGCATCTAGTTCAGTTTCTGAAGCAAATCGGGAAATAACCCTCTGGTTCACTACAGAAGAAATATATAACTATGCTCACCGAAAGGATAAGGGAATTTATTAGACTTTTTCTAGTTCACAAGTTTTAAATATCATACTATATAGTATATCTATATAAAATATACAAAGTATATAGATGGGGGGATTTACATGGAACAAAGAAAACTAATTAAGTTTGGAAACTCTTCATTTGTAATTTCGTTACCCAATCAATGGATCAAAAAGAATAAACTAGCAAAAGGATATGCAGTATTTCTAAAAGAAAACGAGGAAAATGAATTAATTATTTCTCCCACTATAACCGAAAGGAAAAAAGAAATTAAGAGAGTAACGATTAATGTTACGGGAAAAGACGTAGCAAGACTAAAAAGAGAAATTATCTCAGCATATATACAAGATTATAGTATCATAAAACTAATAGGAAAAGATCTAAAAGACCACGAAGAGGATATAAGAAGTGCCATCAATAATCTTATGGGTTTAGAAATAATCGAACAAACTAGCGAATGGATAATCGCTAAGGATTTTCTTAATTTAGAAGACTCATCTATTATGGGCCTAGTAAAAAGAATTGATATCAACGTGCGCTCTATGTTTCAAGACGCAAAAAAAGTTCAAAGTGAAAAAGATTATAATAGTATCCTATCAAGAGAAGACGAAATAAATAAGCTATGGTGTTTGGTTCTAAGAGCAACAAAATATTATTTATCCAGCCCAGATCCTCAGAAAACCACAAAAATGTCAACGATACAATTATTTAGTTTTTGGAACCTCATGTACTGTATTGAAGAATTAGGAGACAAGTTAAAAAGATTAGCAAAAGCATACTTAAAAATAAAAGGCGAAAAAAAAGTGATAGGCCAAGTAAATCAGATTTACGACCGGGTAGAAATTACCTATAGTGAAATGATGAAGGCGTATTATACTAATAACCAGGTACTTGCATTTAAATTATCTACAGAAAAGAGTGAAATAGAAAAAATGGGTGAAAAGTTAAACGAGGAGTGTTGGAACGTAAAGTATACCCCTTTATTGGTCTCTTTACTAATAGACGCCAGTACAACTATTCACAACATAGGGAAAGTAGTATATAGTTACAATCCAAGTAACAATGGGGAAACCAAGGATTAAAGTAAACTCAGGGAAAGTTCCTCAATATCTAAAGGAAAACCTAGAGAGAGTATTAGAAGATAATCTACCATTGTACTTAGGAATAACTAGAGAAGAAGGAACAATAACGATTAAGGGGGTAGAGATAAGAAAGTTAAGTGAAAATTTTAGGGCAGATGTATATAAAACAAACGTCTATATACGAGTGGGGAAGCATATTCTCAAAGACGAAAGAGTATTGGAATTTATACTAAAAGAGTACAAAGATACAATAACAGATACTTCCGGTAGAGAGCCCAGAAAAAATAGACTAAGACAAGAACAGGAGGCATTAGAAATTCTTAGAAGTACAGGAAGAACACCAAAACCCTTAGTAGCACATTATTTAGTAAAGATAGGTAATAGCGAAAGATATTGGATAATTATGGAATGCTTAAAAGGTAATTTAGAACATGAAATAACAATGCCCTCACCGTCCGCAATTTCTTTATTAGAAACCTTTGTAAAAATGGAGCCAACTACCAGAGATATATTAAAAAGCGCAGAATTTGGTTGGGAAGATAGCACAATCGAAGAACTTTTAGAATCAGGTTTAGCAAAAGAAAGAAGGACAAGACCAAGAATAATATACCCAGATATGGACGCAGTTCTAAGAGTAATAGAAAGAGAACCAAACGGCCACTATGTAGCGTCAAGTAAAAAATTAGAGATGATACAAGATACAGCAAGAAAAGTGATAAATACCATCCTAGGAATGCAAGAAATAATCACCGCTTGTCCCGGAGGGTCTGACCTAGTTGATGAATCAAGAAGATTCATAGAACCAGAGGATTATTGGGCTAATATTGAAATAAAACTTCTTGGTTTAATTGTGTATAAACAAGGGTTAAGAACCGCAGAAGAAGGAAAGATAAAAGAAATAGAAGATAAGTTAAGAAGGGAAGTAAAAGACGTATATATTAGAGAAATAGCAAAGCCACTTGTAGAAGCTACTCGAAGAGAAGGACGTGTTATCAATATTGGAGATTGCAACATTGGAAATTTTTACAAAGATCCAAACGATTCAGAAGGAATGGTAAGGGTATCCGATTTATTCCATCTACGATGGGGGCATCCATATACCGACATAACTGACTTCTTAATTGATTTGAAAATAAAAAGCAGAGTAAGTAGGGGGGAAATAGGAAGACTAGGAGAGTACGCGCAAAGTGAATTATTAAAAAGAAAAAGAAGAATTTATGATCCCATAAATATTGGAAGAGCGTTTGAACCGATCGAATCAGCTATAACGTTTGATAGAAGTATTTACATCGGAGGGTATATCGCCTGGATGTTAACAGAAAGAAGGGGAGAGTTAACCAAACCCGGGATAAGGGAAAAAACAAGACAATTAGAGGAATGTATTGATATTGCAAAAAATAGTGCAATAGGAAATCAAAACTTGTATAGTGTACTAAATCAAGAGTTACCAACCGTATTTACCAGATGATTAAATAATAATCATCTGTAATTCAAGCATCACAACCTAAAAGGGTGTTTAAAACAGAAAAGAAAAAACTTTTAAAGAGGAGTAGATCTTCTAAAAAAGAGAAAATGGTTAAAGAAAAAACTTATTTAAGCGAAGAACTTATGGGTAGGTACATAAGTGGCATTGGAATTGCAACAAGATTAAGAATTTCTTATGAAAGATTAATAGAAATGATAGAAACAACAGAAATAACCCCTAGATGGGTATTAGAAGGCAATGCAAAAATCATTTATATCCATCCCCGGGATATAGGTAAACTAGAAGAAATAACCCATAGAGAGTCCTACCTATAAACAAAAAGGTTTAAAAGATAACTTTATTTCTTATAAGGATGATACGTCAGCCAATTTGTGTAATTTTGGGCCATGTAGACCATGGAAAAACAACTATTCTAGATAGCCTACGTTCCACCAAGGTAGCAGAAAAAGAAGCAGGAAGAATAACTCAAGCCATAAGCTCCTATAAATTAACCCCACAAAGAATAAAGGAATTAATCGAAAAAATAACAAAAGGTTTAGAAATTAAAATTCCAGGAATACTATTTATAGACTCTCCCGGCCACGAAGCATTTACCTCACTAAGAAAGAGGGGGGGAAACCTAGCAGATATAGCTATTTTGGTAATTGATATAAATGAAGGCATTAAACCTCAAACTAAAGAGTCTATAGAAATTTTAAAACAGTATAAGACTCCTTTTCTTATAGCCGCTAATAAAGTAGATCTGATTAATGGTTGGCAAGTCAATAAAGAACCTATTATCGCTTCAATAGGGCTTCAGTCAGAAAGAGTAAAAGTCGAACTAGAAGAAAAAATATACCGTATAGTCGGCGATCTGTCTAACTTTAGTTTAAGTTCAGATAGATTTGATCGTGTATATGATTATAGAAAGCAAGTAGCTATTGTTCCTTTATCCGCTAAAACTATGCAAGGACTTGCTGAATTAGTATTAGTTATGATAGGACTAGCGCAAAAGTATCTAGAAGAAGAATTAAAAACAAATGTAGAAGGCCCAGGAAAAGCAACTATCCTAGAAATCAAAGAAGAGAAGGGACTGGGTTTAAGTTTTGACACTATAGTATATGATGGAATTATACGAAAAAATGATAAAATTATTATAGGCACTACTTCAGAACCAATTATAACGCGAGTAAAAGCATTATTAGATATGGAAACAAAAAAACCTATCTCGGAAGCGTTCGCAGCAACAAATGTAAAAGTTATTCCTGTCGAAGGAGAAGGAACCTTATCGGGAATGCCTTTACTAGTAATTAAAAATAATGAAGAAGAATTAAAGAAGAAAGTGAAAGAAGAAATAAACGAGATATTAATAGCAACAGATAGAGAAGGAATAGTCATTAAAGCGGATAATCTTGGATCCTTAGAAGCGTTGATAAAGATAATAAAAGAAAAGGAGATTAAAATTAAAAAGGCAGATATTGGAGAGATAAATAAAAAAGATATTGCAGAAGCTTCTGCAATGAAATTACCTGAATTAAAAGTAATTCTTGGGTTTAATGTTAAAGCAGTTGAGGAAAGTAAAGAAGTCAAAATAATAACAAATAACATCATTTATAAATTAATAGAAGATCTAGAAAAGTTCCAAGAAGAATCAAAAAACCTGGAAGAAGCAAAAGTATTAGATAACTTGGTAAAACCGTGTAAGATACAAATTGTTAAAGACTGTATTTTTAGGGAGTCTAACCCAGCAATTGTAGGGATAGAGGTTTTGGCAGGCACATTAAAAACAAAAATGCCATTAACTAAAACCGGAAAACCATTAACTGAAGTAAAAGAAATCCAATTAGAAAAAAAAGCAGTGTCTGAAGCAGTTGAAGGAAAACAAGCAGCTATAGCACTTCCAAAAGTAATAGCAGGAAGACAAATAAAAGAAGAAGACGTGTTATACGCAGATATACCTCAAGAAGATTTTAAAAAAATGAAAAAATTCTTAAAATATCTAACGCAATCAGAAAAACAAACATTAAAAGAATTTGCAGAACTAAAAAGACAAGATAATCCTTTATGGGGAGTTTAATTTACCTCTTTACTCTCAAACGCCCTAGGGCTTAAACCATTAATCGGTTTATAGTTAAACGCCTAGTAGAAGCAGTTCGGACACAAATCAAAACACGACAGATCTCACGATTTATTTTAATTTAGTATAAAAGTAATAAAACAATAGAAAAAGATACATAAGTTATAGAAAAATGTAATCCCTGCGGCCGGATTTGAACCAGCGACCTTTCGGGCTCGGCTATCTATTAGTCATTCCATGCCCATAGGCACAGTCAAATAGCGAATCTATCTACAGCCGAATGCTCTACCGTTGAGCTACGCAAGGATATAAAAAAGATAAAAATACACTCTTATAAATCTTCGCATCTATGCAAAAAGTCTCAGTCGAGAGCTACTTGAAACAATCATTCTTTTTCCTTTAATATATCGCGCATAAGCAGGTGGCAAGACTAATTGAGATAATCCCCGCTTAGTGTTGGTAGTATAAGAAAAGGAATGTTCTTCTCCCGAAGCTAAAGTAGCAACCCTCCAAATCATTTGAGTAGTATTAGAAGGTTTCTTAGTAATGCTCATAGGACCCTTTCCATCAAAGTGTCGAGGAACATCACTTCCAGGCATATGGTCCATAACATTAATATTATTTAATCGATGAAAACCCTTGTTTTTAATCGTAACTACAATTTTCATCCTATTAGTTCCATCACTATTTTGACCAAGCACCGCCACATGTTTTTTAACAAGAATATCTTTTCTTGAATACACAATAATATAGACTATCAAAATAGTGACTAATAATCCTATAATCATAGGCCAAAGATAATCTACAGAAATAAGAAGAGTATAGGATTCACCTGGCTCTAAAGAGTATTCCCATAGATAAGTATTGCCAACTTTGCGAGTAGAGTCAATATCACTATCTAAGAATAAGGAAGCAAAAGATCCACTGGTATACTCATAAGTATCTTCGATAAGGGTATTACCTTCATTAACAATAGTTACGCGAAGGTCATAGTGCAAAAAACCATCCTCTTCATGTTCTTCGACAACGGCATTGCTTTCAGGAGAAATAGAAAAAGATTTCTCAGCAAACCCGACTAAATTTTCACCACTATATAAAGATACGGTTACTTCATACGTTCCTTCTTTTGCAGTATCATCAAAAAAGACAGTGAACGGCACGGTTTTCCGCTCATACGCATCAAAACCAATAATCTGTTCTTCATTAAATAGACTACTTTCTAATACTACTTTTAAATCTTCAAGAGAAGTATCGTCCCGATTCTCTATGTCTACATTAAAAACAAAGCTACTTCCGGATTCAATAAATTTAGGAACCACAATTCTAGGAAGAATGGGATGCTCAACTACTTTAACGTCTAAAACATAGTTAATAGAAGCAGCTCGGTCAATAGAAGCAACGGTAATAGGTACTTTATGAATTCTAGCTTCCTTATCACCCATAGGAGTTAAGGTAACAACAATAATACCCTCAGCATTTGCACCAATATACAAGTTAGAAGGGTCAGATGAAAGCTCCCAATCAACAACACTAGAGACCACTTCAAAAGTATCCCCTACGTTTTGCTCATTAGTAAGAGTTAAACGAAACGATACTGGTTCATTGGGTCCAACTAGACTTTGTAAAGGCTCATCCGTAACGCTTATTCCTCCCCCAAAAACAATAGGTAATAAGGCTAAGAATAATAAAATGTAAACACCTCTTTGAACCATAAAGCTACTCTAACACGAGGTGGTATTTAAATATTATGCTCTTAGTTTAGTATACATAAGAAAAACTATATAAACTAGCCAGGGTAATAGAATACCACACCTTTTAAGGAGGGGTGGAATATGACATCAATTGTAGCGAATTTTGATTTCGAAGAAGAAGAGAGTTCCAATGACAAAGAGTATTATGACGAAGAATGGTAAACTCATCTTTCTCTTTTTATTATTTTAGGCACTGCATCGGTAAGATCGACAAGAGTACTTGGTTTATTATATAAAGGTCCATCATCAATGATATAATCCACTCGTTTTTTAATTCCAGACGGAATCTGTTTAATCTCTTGAATTGGAGATTTACCACTATAATTAACGGAAGTAGTAATAAACGGAATAGAAAGATAAGAAGTAAACGGGTGATTAGGAATTCTTACGCCTAGAGTAGGCAATCCATTATTAACCGCTGACGAAACACATCGTTGTTTCATAGTAAGAATAAAAGTATACGGCCCGGGCAATTGTTGAATGTAGTGCTTATTAAAAATAACAAAATGATGATAGATCCATTCCTTACTAGGAGCAATTACTGAGAAAGGCTTAGCATCTCTCTTTTTTATTTCACGAATAGTTATAACCGATTCTTTCTTCTTAGCATTACATCCAAGACCATAGATAGTATCCGTCGGATAAATAAAAATCTTTCCAGAAACGAGTTCTTTTTTAATAGAGGCATCCAATTGAGATAACGATAAGATCTCTACCATCTTAGTTTCCTAAATAAGGTAGGTTTGTTTAGCTTGTTGGAACGCATAATATAAATCATCATTAAAAGCAACTAGTATAATGTGGTTAAGAGTAGTAAAGTGAAATTGCTTAATTGCTTCTGCCATACTATCTGCAGCCATAACATAGGACACTCCCCCTGAAGCTAACCCGGGAATAGCTATTTCTTTTAACTTATTCCATTCAGCGCAAGCTAAAGCAGCACGCATAGCCAATTTTATATTTTGTTCCGTTACCTTCTGTCCGGGCCGTTCCATGATAGGGACATGAATTATGTAAGAAGAAGACAACCTTCCCCCCTTAGTAATGACTGCTTTTCCGATCGGTACCGGTGCATATCGTTGAGCGTCTAGTCGAATCTCTTCCCCCCCTTCACGCCTAACGTCCCCCGCAAGGCCACTCCCCATAGTAAGATGGGAATTAGTGGGAATCACTAAAGCATCAGCTTTAATAGTAGTAATATCTCCCTTAATCAGATTAACATCCATAAATCCAAGAATGATAAAAACTATTTAAAACTACCGTATGACCCTAGAAACGTGCCCATTTTTCTCAAGTCGAATAACGCAATCAACAAAGCTCTCTATCTTAGGTTCATGACTTACAATAATAAGTTGTTTTACTCCCAATTCTTTTAAAACATCGCGTAATCGGTCTAGTTGTTCATAACTAAAACCATCCGTAGGCTCATCTAAAATTAAAAGATCTTTAGTTTTAACCCTACTAATCAAAGTGTTAATAACTTGATTAAGTGCCAACCGATACGCTAAAGCACAAGCGGTTTTTTCTCCCCCTGACAAATAGGTATAAGGCAGATCATATCCATTTTGAGTAATGATAGGAGTAAATTCTAAGTCTAATTTCACCTTTAGGTGATCATTATCGACTAATCGAGAAAACCAATCCATAAAAAAGGTATTAAACTCATGATAAATTCTAGTCATAATTTGTTTCTCCATAACCGTTAATAAATTAAAGAAATACTCTTCAAAAAAAGTTTGCAACACCTCTAAATCTTTGATTTTTCCCGAAATGCCTTCTTTCTTAGTAATCTCAGTCTGAAGTAGCATTAAACGGGCAATGAGCTGATCTAAATGACTACTACAACGAGCACGTTCAACTAAGATCTCCTTTTCTCTAGTTAATACTTTATCCAAGTTTTCTTTAGCAATTAAATACTCTTTGTCTAAAGTTTGAATATCGGATAAACTCTTAGTTAAATTATCTTTTTTAGATATCAAAAGTAAAAGTTTCTCTTTAAGACTAACAATGTCCAGAGTATAACTCTCATATTGTATTCTTTTCTCATTAACATGTTTTTGTTTTAGAAAGTAAGATTCACTCTTCTGTAAGGCAGTAAGTAAGGTATTATGGTTCTCTTTTAATTGGGCCAAATAAATACTATGTTCACTATATTCTCTCTCTACTCGTTTAATTTTCTGTAAAAATTCTTGGACAAAAGCATCTTGGGCAACACAAAATTCTAGTTTATAGTCTTCCCTAACTAATTGCTTACACGTAGGGCACTTACTAAGATGTAAAAGATCTTTTTTAGCCGATTCACTATGCTCTTTTTTTATTTTTAAATCGTGTAGTTGTAACAAAAAATCCTTTTCTTTAGAAAAAGCTAAATCTAATTCTTTTTGTAATATCACTTTTTTTGGTTCTAGTATATCTATATTCTCAATAGGATCAAACGCTCCAAACTCTTTAATTTCTTTCTCAAGTTTTACACAAGTAGATTCAAGAAAAGATAATCTAGAGTTGCTCTCGTGAATAGAAACATTTAAAACAGCAAGCTCCCCCTTCATTTCATTATAAACCTGTCTAGTTTTCTCTAATCCTTCTAAGTTCTTTCGTGCATTCAAAACATCCATTTGTAATTGAGTAAACAAAGAAATCAAGGTATCTAATTCTTGCTCCAAGTTCTTTTTTTGCGTTTCTAACTGAATAAAATCTAGTCTTTTATCTTCTAAGTCATAAATCATCCCCAAAAATTCTTTCTTTTTGGATTTTAAATGGCCTACAAATAATCGTCCATTATGGTGAACACGATGGTATCGATCAATTCCAAAGATTTTACGTAAAGTATCGAGCCGTACATCTTTATCACCTAGTAAAATAGATTTCATTTCTTCTTGAGGGGTATAGACGGTATAGCGATAAAGTAACCCCTTACTCTTAGTTAAAAGGTCTTGTGGATACGCAAGTAGTTCTAAAATAGCCTGTTTTAATTCTAGTGCCGTTCCCTCTTTTTTAGTACCGTTTAGGGTAAGAAATCCAGATTCTTGAACGGCGCTCTTCGCCCCTAACCTAATGGTCCGTTTAATAATAATGTCTTTCTGGTCGACAACAAAATGGACTTCTACACTACCTTTTTCTGCTCCAGACCTAAGTAAAGCATCCCCTTGTACCCCCTCAGACCGCTGAATACCAAAAAGAGCAAAATCTAAAGCATATAAAATAGTAGATTTACCACTCCCCACGTGTCCATGTAGTAATACTGAACCAAGGGGAAATTCTATTTGTTCATGGATATAACTCCTAATATTTTCTAAGATAATACGTTTAATCTGCATTCCATACTCCCTCTAACGTTAAAAAAGAAATAACATCTTTCTCAAGTCTAGACTCAAAATCAGCATTTGTCTCTCCTTCCATTTTCTCTAAACTTAGCGTGGTAATTAGTTCTTTTATTTTTGGAACGTCCATATCAAATCCTTTCAAAGCATCTTGGTGAGCCTGTATAATTCTCTCTTCTACTTCAGCAACGTCTCCCGTTTCAACTTTAATGTCTTCAAATTCTTTAGTAGATAGTTTACTTGAATTTTTCAAAATCGCATAACATCCAGAAAAACGTTCCATAATCTTATTAAAATCAATATCGTAAGGCTTACCCGTTGCTAATTCGCCAAAGACCCGTAACGTAACAATCTTATTAAGAAAGTTTTCGTTAGTAAGATCTAGTAGTTTTTTCTCTGCTTCTGTAACCGACAACCCCGTAACATCAATAGACAAGTTTTCAACGTCATAAAAAAGTATAGGTCTATGTTGTAAGTGAATAATACCGTTACGTACATCCACCATATAAAATCCACCGTGTTTTAACTTTTCTAGTTCACCAAAGTTATTGGGAAATAAGGGTCCAGGATAAGCAATCATTCCGTAACCTTCATGTTCCTTGCCATACACAAAATGGGGATGCCCTCCCGCATAATAATTAAATCCCTTAGGTAAAAGGCCAAGGGCCCCACCTTCAATCATATCATAATCTTTAGGTTTTAATTCTCGTAAAAGTGTATGAAACAGAAATATTTTAAATCCTGGCTCTTTCTCTAATGCTTCTTTATTAAGTTCTTTATAGTCAGCGAGCTCTAGTCCACCTTTTTTTCCAAGCATACCCGTTAATTTAACCCCGGTTCTGTCTTGAGTAAATTGTAGTTGACTATCTTTAAATTTCATAACATTTTCAACAAGTCCGGCTCTCTCTAGTACATCAAGCATAGTTTTCCCAGAAGGAGAAAAATCGTGACTCCCCGGAATAAGGTAAACGGGAATGTCTTCTTCTTTTAACTCGTGAAGCGAAAAAGCTACCTCTTTAATTAGATCAATATTAGGTAAAGCCGTATCAAATAAGTCTCCAGCAATTAAAACAAACCCCACTCGTTCAGAAATAGCAGTTTTGATAACTTCTCTAAAACCCCTTAAACTTAATTCACTTAGTTTACTTTCTCTCCATCCCCCAATATGACAATCAGAAATATGAATAAATTTCATAAGAAAAGGGAAGAGTTAAAGAATTAAAAGGATTGCTATAGTAAAGAAGGTATAAACAAAGGAAACAATAATAGAAATTACGGTGGTTCTAGCATCGTTTTAGACAAAGTATAATCGGTATGAAATCCTCTGGGTATCTCTCCAATTTCAGCATAAATTTGATCCAAAGATTGTCCGGGTGGAAGAGTATATCCTCTAGCCAGTGCCCTCTCTAAATTTCCTGTAGCACCGGCTGCAACAACCACCTGAGAACAATCAGTCCAACTTAGTCATTAGCCCGTGCATAATCCATTAAGACCATAGAATTAGCTGCTCACCATAATATCCATACATCAGTCTTCTTAATTAAAACCTATTTTGGGGGGTATATTAAAGCACCATAAATCTCAGAGGGATATACTACATCAGCATACTGTGAATCAATAAAACTAACTCTCCCACCCACATTAACTGCCCCAATATTGTGCCTTATACCTGGAACATCACCATAAGTTCGAGAAGAAACACGAACGCTAGCTGATGCACCCGGGCCCAATTGAGTAAGCTCGGTAGTAAGTTCATCAATAGAACCAAAAAATTGAGGTTTCCACATAGCGGCCCTACCCATGGGATCGGCTGCAGTTCCCGTCAATCCGGGAAGTGCTGAAGTAGGGTTACCGCTCACTGTGTTAATAAAAGCATCTGTACAAGCAACACAGTTTGAATGCCTACCTGCCCACCTTCCAGACTCAATACCTGGCCTTACATTAATCTCTTCTATTTGTCTAGCAAGTTGTGAGCCAACAGCTTCATCCAAGGAAGAAGTAGATAAAGAAATGGGGGTAATATCATCAATTAAGTTTAACGTTTTTACCACTGTACCTACACCTCCACGAGGAGTAGCAGAAATGATTCTTCCAGCAGTAACCACTACCCCAAGCGGAACAAGAGTTCCAGGTGAAGCTCCAACTAACCCCTCTCCAATTCCTCCTGCAATTGTTGTAAGTGTAGCAGCATTAACTAAAGCAGAGGTAGCAAGAGCACTACCACCAATAACTCCAGAACCCGCTACCACAGAGGAACCCCCTATACCTACCAAGACTCGTAATCCTCCAGCAAGTAAACCAATTCCTCCGCCACGATGAAGTTTATAAGGATTGCTTTCTTCTCCCTCCATCCCCGTCGGATCCGTATACACCATCGGGTTATTCATCACATACGTATACCGATTCAACCTCTGTCCACTATACACACTCCCCTGTACCGGATCACTAGAAATAAACCTGCCTAGAGAACTATCATAATACCGTGCACCATAGTAATACAACCCCGTAGAATCATCTTGCTCTTTTCCCGTATACGTATACCGTTCCTCACCAC
>JGI1357J11328_10000115_pt1 | contig 70661 bp, 74 predicted proteins | sample Subgrocontami54m_FD_11328 | JGI IMG/M metagenome (IMG submission 11328)
CAATAAATAGACATGCCTAGACCCTTGCGTATTGAATTTTCAGGCGCTTTTTATCATGTTTTCTCGCGAGGCAACGATAAGCGGGATATTTTTCTGTCTGATGAGGATCGTGAACTTTTTCTAGCTGCACTTAGTGAAACCTGCCGGCGTTTTGATGTGTTGATTCATTCTTATTGTTTGATGTCAAACCACTTTCATTTTCTTCTTGAAACAAAGAAACCAAATCTTTCTAAGTTTATGAAATATCTTTTAGGTATTTATACCCTTCGTTTTAATAGAACTCATAAAAGGGTGGGCCATCTATTCCAAGGCCGTTACAAAGCCTACTTAGTAGACCAAGACTCTTATCTTTTAGAATTGTCACGGTATATTCATCTTAACCCTGTTAAAGCGGGTATGACGGATCTTCCGGAATCTTACCCATGGTCCAGTCTAAAGCTTTACCTATCTCAGGCCAAAGAGCCACATTATTTATTTAAAAGTCTAATCCTGGGTCAATTTAAATCAAAAGAAGCTTACCTTCAGTTTGTTAAAGATGGCATCGATAGGGAAATCCCTTTAGAAATTAAAAAACCCTTAGGTGGAATGTTTGTTGCCTCAAAAGATTTTGTAGATACGTTTAGAAGTAAACTCGAAGAAGAAAAAAGTGATTTTAAAAGACGGGAATGTCTTGAAATTCCCTTGGATATTCTTCAAGAGATTTTGGAATTTGAACAGACCGACCTTTATGCCTACATACTTTGGGAGATTGGCAGAAGAAGTCAACGCGAAATTGCTCATTTGACATCAAGAACTCAATCCGCTGTGAGCCATAATATTACACGATTTAAAACTAGGCTTAATCAGGATGGAAAGCTAAAGAGTAAGGTGAGGGACATCGTGTCTAAGATTTCATATTTCATGGACTGGAGTTCACCCGCTTTAGTGGACACTTCAAAAAGGGTATAATCATGATACCCAGAGAGGTGTCCTATGACAAGGAAAGACCGAAAGAGATACAGCCGGGAATTCAAGCTTGAAGCCGTTCGAATGGCTAATGAATCCGGTAAGCCCGTAGCCGAAGTAGCCCGAGAACTCGATATCAGCGTCCATCACCTCTATCGCTGGAGGGATGAAGCTTCTAAGCAAGGCAAAGAAGTCTTCCCGGGCCATGGTAAAACCAATTCCCAGGACGAGCTGACAAAGCTTAGACGTGAGAATACCCGCCTTCGCGAGGAGCGGGACATTTTAAAAAAAAGCCTGATATTCTTTGCCAAGGACGAAGGGCAAGGTTCGGATTCATCCAAGAGTACAGGCGGGAGTTTAGAATAAAAACCATGTGCAGAGTACTCGAGGTCTCAAAGAGCGGTTACTACGCCTGGGCCAGACGTCCTGTAAGCCAAAGAGCCAAAACCAATGCAAGACTAGTGAATGAGATCAGGACAGCCTACGTGGAAAACCGCAAAGCCTACGGTTCTCCACGGATCCACATCGCTTTGCAGAAGAAAGGCATTCTTTGCGGCCATAACCGTGTGGCGCGCCTCATGCGGTTAAACTATGTCATTGCTCAGAGACAATTCCGCCGTAAGCGTCACAATGTTACTGCCCATGGCCGGAGCCTGGCGGTTAACCTGGTGAATCGTAACTTCCATGTCGCGAAGCCAAATCTTGTTTGGGCAGCGGATATCACGGTGCTTTGGTCAGGGTCCGGATGGCTCTATCTTGCGGTCGTGATGGATCTTTATTCCCGAAGAATCATCGGCTGGGCCATGCAAAAGCGGATGACCGAAGACTTAACCATTAACGCTCTTCGGATGGCCGTGGATCAAAGAAAGCCCGAAGGAAAACTAATCCATCACTCTGATCAAGGCAGTCAATACGCCAGTGATTCGTTTGGACGAGAACTTACGTGCTGTCGGATCACTCCCAGCATGAGCCGCAAAGGCAATTGCTACGATAATGCAGTGGTGGAAAGCTTTTTTAAAAGCTTGAAGGCCGAGATCCCAAAAGAAGACAGATCTAAAACCCGGGAAGAAACCAGATCCAGGATATTTGAATACATCGAAGTGTTTTACAACCGAAAGAGACTTCATTCGACTTTGGGCTATGAGAGCCCGGTTGAATATGAGAGAATCAATTTAACTAAACCAAGTGTCCATTAAATCGGGTGAACTCCAACCTGACCTTGAATATCTTTGCCTGCAACGATGTTCAGACCGCATTCTTTGGAAATGAGCTTTAAAATCTCCATAATATTCACATTCACTATCTCAAGAGATAGATTCGGTTTATATGTCTGACTTTCCTGGGATGACATTTCGGCATAAGTTGGTCCTGACCACGCCATGGCTAAAACAAAAATAAGCATCGCCACCACCCTCTCAATGCGCTTAATGATCATTTTGCAATCCCTTCGATTTTTAACTCTTTATCGTTTCGTCCATCCGAGAGAATGATCGTATCCTCTCGGATCTGTTTAACTAATAAATCCTTTATCTTATTTCCTTCTCTTACGATATAAGTTTTTTGAGTCACTTTGTCTTGGAGAATGGCATTCTTATCACGAAAAACCACTATTCCCTTCAATATTAAATTTTCTGATTCTGTATCTATCGAGCCACTTAACAAGAGCGTATTGGTTGAAGATGCTGTTGCGCCAAAAACATTACTCGACCCGACAGTCCTCGCATAAGAGTCAGCGGCCTCAAACACCCCATTCGTAAACGAAAATGACATTAAGGAGTCCCGTCCCCTGTGCGGTCCAATTGTAGGAATTAAATAAACAGCCAGCACATCACAAGGAACCAAAATTACAACGGCAAAAGTCAAAATTAGGAATAGCTTTCTTAGTAATAACAGATTTAGTTTATTAGTGAATTTATTGAAATGGCTGCTCAATTTTAGGCCTACTTTCTTGAGACATCATTTAAAGGTAAAGTATCGACGGTTACTATTGTGAACTTTTTGAAATGTTTTTTAAATAAGGAGTTTTTGAAACTAAAAAAGCCCATCAAAATTACTGATGGGCCTACAAAATTAAGTCTTATATACTTCTGCATGCTTACCTTTTTTGTGGTAAGTTGTCTAACCTACTAGGGATGGAAGCATACCACATAAATTTGAGCTTTTCAATGGCACTGTTTTAGAGTTGTCAATTATGATTCAATCAAGCTTACATCAAACTTGTCATATTGTCAATTTTATTTTGAATAATAATCATATTTATTTTGATACCAGCACAATATGATCATTATTGATTAAATGAGCTTGGATACGCTGATTAGTACTTCACCTTGATAAGCATGAGACCGTGTGCCTTTGCGCTAGAGCTGCCCGGGCACAAGACCTGTGTAGATTCAGTCCTTGCGTCAACGTCCTCTATCGGAAAAAATCATGAAAGTCCCTGGCGAAGATACGCGAGGGCGCCGTGAACCCCGACGCCCCCGCTTGTAGCACTAGTTCGAATATAAAACTGGCGGGGCCGAAGGGTTTCGAACCCTCGATCTCCTCCGTGACAGGGAGGCGCTTTAAGCCAGCTAAGCTACGGCCCCTAAAATCCTAAGATTCTACCTTATCGGTCAATACCAACACCCTATTATTCAAAACTTCCAAAAATCCGCCCTCGACCTTAAAAGTCTGCGTTTTGCCTTCAGGATCCCTGAAAGTCAGGTTTCCTTTGGAAACCGTTGTGATAAAAGGCGCATGGTTCCGCAAGATGCCCAAATATCCCAACGCGCCGGGCGCCACAACGGAGACCGCCTGGCCCTCAAAAAAAACCGCGGTCGGCGTGATGATCTTTAAAGTGAATGAGGCTTCCGGCATCAGCTTCCCGTGCTTAGTTTGGCGGCCTTCTCGACGACTTCCTCGATTTTGCCTACCATGTAGAAAGCCTGCTCGGGTGTTTCGTCCATCTGGCCTTCGGCGATCTTCTTAAAACCCGCGATCGTATCCTTGAGCGACACATATTTTCCCTTGGTACCTGTAAACGTCTCGGCGACAAAAAAGGGTTGCGACAAAAATTTCTGGATCTTTCTCGCGCGTGAAACGGTAAGCTTGTCCTCATCTGAAAGCTCATCCATGCCCAAGATCGCGATGATATCCTGGAGATCCTTATAACGCTGGAGGATCTTCTGCACCTGACGCGCCGTGTTATAGTGTTCGTCGCCGAGGATGCGCGGATCGAGAATGCGCGAGGTCGAATCGAGCGGATCAATAGCCGGGTAAATGCCAAGCTCCGCGATCTGGCGCGACAAAACGGTCGTGGCGTCCAAATGGGTGAAGGTCGTTGCGGGCGCCGGGTCCGTCAGATCATCGGCCGGCACGTAGATCGCCTGCACCGAGGTAATGGAGCCTTTTTTAGTCGAGGCGATGCGTTCCTGGAGTTCACCCATCTCAGTCGCGAGATTCGGCTGATAACCCACCGCCGATGGCATACGTCCTAAAAGCGCGGACACCTCGGAACCGGCCTGCACAAAGCGGAAAATATTATCGATAAACAAAAGTACGTCTTGTTTTTCTTCATCGCGGAAGTACTCAGCCATCGTGAGCGCCGTGAGTCCCACGCGAAGACGCGTCCCCGGCGGCTCGTTCATTTGGCCGAACACAAGACAAGTCTTGTCCAAAACACCCGACTCTTTCATCTCATGATACAGATCATTGCCCTCGCGCGTGCGTTCGCCGACGCCGGCGAATACCGAAAAGCCGCCATGCTGTGCCGCAATATTGCGGATAAGCTCTTGGATGATGACGGTTTTGCCTACGCCCGCGCCGCCGAATAGACCCACCTTCCCGCCTTTCGGATAAGGCGCTAAAAGGTCTACGGCTTTAATACCTGTTTCAAAAATGGCTGTTGCCGGTTCGCGCTCCTCAAAGGTCGGCGCGGGACGATGGATCGGGTAGAATTTTTTCGCGGGCGGCGCCGGTTTTTCGTCAATAGGTTTTCCCAAAACATTGAACATGCGGCCAAGCGTCTCTTTTCCGACAGGCACGGTGATCGGCGATTTGGTATTCACCGCCTCCATGCCGCGCACGATACCATCCGTGGAAGAAAGCGCGATGCAGCGCACCACATTGTTCCCTAGATGTTGAGCCACTTCGACGACGACCTCCTCTTGGCTCACCTTAAGAATAACAGCGTCGAGTATATTGGGTAAATGCGCGGGCTCAAAACGAAGGTCTACCGTCGGCCCGATCACCTGGATCACATGGCCAAGGTCCATATTTTTTTTCATCCCACCACCTGTTTCGTCCGCTGAAGCAGACTGATCCCTCCGGGATCACCAGAAATAGGTGGTGGGATCATCGTGCCGTCCTTACCAGCATGTGCGGTCTTCTTTTCTTCCAGATGGGTGGTCATTCGAATCTCCTCTAAAATTAAACCAGTACACTGGCGCCGCTGACGATCTCGGAAAGCTCACGCGTGATCGTCGCCTGCCTTGTTTTGTTTCTTAAAAGCCTCAAATTGTCCAAGATCTCATCGCTATTATCCGTCGCCTGTTTCATCGCGATCATCCGCGCGCTGTATTCGGACGTCAAAGACTCCAACAGCGTGATATAGATCTTCCCCTCCAAATACCGCGACAAAAGCGAGAGAAAAACCGTCTGAAAATCCGGTTCATAAATATATTCCGGTGTCGGTTTTCCTTGGTTGTCCCTTTCCATCAGAGTGCTAAGCGACAAAAACGGCACCAACAGGTTTTTTCCCGTGCCGCCGGCGCGGTAGGATGTATAAAGCAGCTCAATAGAATCTGTTTTACCAGATAAAAATATATTTTTAAGCTCCAGGGTTATTTTTTTTGCAAGCTCCAGATCCGCCGCCGCCTTCTCAGGGTAAGCTGAAAGGACCACATAATGCTTTTTTCTAAAAGATTCATGGCCCACCTTGCCCACTGGGATAAACGAGGTCTCAAAATCCCTATTTTCTCTGAGCCACAACGCGGCCGCTTTCAAAAGATTGGTATTGTAGGCGCCGCAGAGACCCTTGTCGCCGGTGATCACGACGAGAGTTTTTTTACGGACAGTTCTTTTTTCAAAAAGCGCCTGCCTGTCCGGCAGGCAGGGGTCTGTCAAATTTTGAGCGGAACCCGAAAGATTCGCCACAAGGGTCTCCAACTCTTTCAGGTACGTCTTCGAATTCGCGAAGCGGCCCTCGGCCCTCTTGAAACGAAAAGCGGCGATCATCTCCATGGCTTTTGTGATCTCATGGATATTCTCGATACTTTTCATCCGGCGTTTTATTTGCCTTAACGAAGCCATAAAACCTCGAAATATCTTGACGTGCTTGTTTACTTCTTCAAAAATCCCGCCTTAAATTCCGTTCCGGCACGGTCGAGTCGCTGGACAATAGAATCCGTTAGCTGTCTTTCTTTTTCGATGTCGTTGATAACGTCAGGGTACTTTTCCGGAAGAAACTTATGGAAACCCTTCTCAAACTCCTCGATCTTTTCCAGCGGCACATCATCCAATACGCCTTTAGTGCCAAGATAAATAATACTCACTTCCTGCGCCAGGGTCATCGGCACATACTGGCCTTGCTTCAAGATCTCCACGAGACGCGAACCGCGATTGAGCTGATCGCGCGTGGACTTATCCATATCGGAACCAAACTGCATGAATGCCGCGAGCTCGCGGTACTGGGCAAGCTCAAGGCGAAGTTGGCCGGCGACCTTTTTCATGGCCTTGGTCTGCGCATTGCCGCCAACACGCGATACCGAAAGACCGACGTTGATCGCCGGCCGGATGCCTTGATAAAAAAGGTCCGCTTCGAGATAGATCTGTCCGTCCGTGATGGAAATCACATTCGTCGGAATATAACCTGACACGTCGCCCGCCTGCGTTTCAATGATCGGAAGCGCCGTGAGGCTCCCGCCTTTTAGATCATCGCGAAGCTTGGCCGCGCGCTCCAAGAGCCTCGAGTGAAGATAAAAAACATCTCCGGGAAATGCTTCACGTCCCGGAGGCCGTCTTAAAAGAAGCGAAAGTTCCCGGTAAGCCGCCGCGTGTTTGGTCAGATCATCATAGATCACAAGGGCGTGCATGCCATTGTAGAGAAAGTATTCTCCGATAGCGGCGCCGGTATAGGGGCTTAAATATTGCAGGGTTGCCGCCACATCCGCCGGCGCGCTGACAACCGTCGTGTATTCCATCGCGCCGCGCTCTTCTAAAATTTTAACTACCGATAAAATACTCGAAGACTTTTGTCCGGTCGCGACGTAAACGCAGTAAACATCTTTTCCTTTTTGATTCAAGATCGTATCGATCACCACCGCGGTCTTTCCGGTCTGGCGGTCGCCGATGATGAGCTCCCGCTGTCCTCTGCCGATCGGGATCATGCCGTCAATGGCTTTGATGCCCGTTTGAAGCGGTTCTTTGACGGATTGTCGCGCAAGAACGCCGGGCGCTTTAAATTCGATCGGCCTTGTTTCTTTTGAAACAATGGGGCCTTTGTCATCGAGCGGCCTACCGAGTGCGTCGACCACACGCCCTAAAAGCCCCTTACCGACGGGGACGCTCGCGATATGCCCCGTGCGTTTGACTAAATCACCCTCTTTGATCCCATGTCCATCACCGCAAAGCACGACGCCGACATTGGATTCCTCCAAATTAAGCGCGATGCCAAGCTCGCCGCCGGGAAATTCCAGAAGTTCGCCGGCCATGCAATCATCCAGCCCATAAACGCGCGCAATGCCATCGCCCAGCGATAAAATAATACCTGTCGATTCCATCTTGACGCCGTCTTCGTAGTCCTTGATTTCCTGCTTTAAAATGCTTGTTATTTCTTCAGGTCTCAATGCCATGGAGTTTCCCCAATTAAATAGTTTTGAGTTTGGTTAATGCTTCGGTCAAACAATGAATTCTGTTCTTCACCGAACCATCCAAAATTTTATTTTTCAATTTGATGACCACGCCGCCGATCAGCGTGGGGTCAATTTCTTTTTTCACCGTGATCTTGTATCCAACCATTCGCTCAAGCCGTGAGACGATCACCGCCTCAGACTGCGGATCCAGCGGCACCGCCGTCTGGATCTCGGCGACCCCTTGGCCCTGGGCCTCGTCGGCGATCCTTTTGAAATTGGACGAAATTTCATGGATCAGGTAAAATCGGCGCTTTTCAAAAAGAACCATGAAAAAATTCAAAAGTGTTTCGTAGATCTGATGATTCCTTTCCCGATAGATCTTCTCAAGGAATATTCTCTTTTGTTCAAGGCTAAGCCGCGGATTTTTAAAAAAAGTCTCAAGTTCCGGTGATTTTTTAAGCGACGTTGAAAAAGACTCAAGCTCCGCTTCGACTTCTTCATCCTCGTGCGTCAGGCGCGAGATCTCAAAAAGGGCCTGCGCGTAGCGGCTCGCGGCCAGAAGATCCTTCACGAGACTTTTTCCATTTCTTTGATGAATTGCTCCACCAATTTTTTATGCTCAGCCTCATTAAGCTTTTGGTGGATGATCTTTTCGGTCATAAGGCCTGAAAGCTGTACCACCTCATCGCGGACCTGGAGCCTGGCCTGCGCCAAATCCCGGTCTATCTCGCCTCGAGCGCGGTCGATCAGCTTTTGAGACTCAAGCCGCGCCTTTTCCTGAATGTCGCGCGCCAAAGAAAGACCCGCCGCCGACCCTTCCTGGATCTTGACCCTGGCCTCTTGTTCGATATTCTCGAGTTTTTTACGGTAATCTTTTTCCAGATCCTCGAGATTTTTTTTCTGCCGGTCGATCTCGTGAAATTCATCGCTGATCTTCTTTCGGCGGGCATCGATCGCGCCGAGCAGTTTTCCCCAGGCAAAATGCTTGAGGATCAAGAAAACAAGCCCAAAACCTAAGATCTGAACAATGATCTCGCTTAAGATCTGTTTGTTATCCATCAATCACCTTAAATGAAAAAAGCGTTATCTGATCTTTAAGCTATCTTTCCCGAAAGTACGAATACCACGACCAGTACATAGATCGTCAACGCTTCGATCAGCGCGCAGCCGGCCATCATGTTGACTAGAATTTTTCCCGAAGCCTCCGGTTGACGGGCGGTAGCTTCCATCGCCGAAGCGACGGCCTTTCCTAAACCAAGCGCCGACCCGAGTGCGGCGATGCCTAGCGAAAGCGGAAGAAAGATCGATAATGCAGTTTGAACGTTAAGCATAACGAATAAGACCTCCTAGGTTGAATGTGGAACCACGTGATGGTTTTCTTCCTTGTGCTCGTGAGGAAGCATCATCGCGATGTATACAGTGCTTAAAAGCGTGAACACAAATGCCTGAATGGTCCCGGTGACCATCGCCAAAAGCATAAAAGGAAAGTGAAGCGGCACAGCGGCGGGTATTGGTAAAAATGCCAGCATGCCAATTCCCAAACTCATAAAAACAGCCAACAGCACGTCCTCGCCCCAGACATTGCCGTAAAGACGGAACATCAGGCTAAGCGGTTTGGCAAATTCCCCAATCAAATGGATCACGAACATCAGCGGCATCAGGACATATCCAAAAATATCGCGCGGCGTGCCTGCCATGTGATCCAGATATCCGAGGATCCCCTGTTCCTTAATTCCGGTAACCTGGACATAACAGAAAACAATGATCGCCAGAGCCGCCGTGACCGTCGGAACCGGGATCGTGATTGAACCAATTTTCATGATCAGAGAAGTAGACGTCGGCGCTTTCATCAGCGGGAGTAGTCCAATAAGGTTCATAGTTAAAATATAGATAAAAAGCGTCCCAAGAAACGGCGTGTACTTTTTACCTTGGGGCCCTAAGATCCCGCACACAAAGTTATCCAATCCTTCGACGATCGCCTCGCAGGCGGTTTGAAGCCTTCCGGGGACTTGCAGCAACCGCCGCGATGCCAAGAAAAAAATGAGCGCTACGAGCATGATGACCAAAATATTGAAAATAATCGTTTCGTAGCGATGCAACCAAAGAGACAGGGACGTTTTGCCTAAATAATGGTTGATCAATTCAACAAAATTTAAGATCTCGTAGGAAGATTCTTTGGCTTCACTCGCTCGAGCAGCGCCGGACCATGCCCCAAGCATAAATGTCAGAACGATCATTTTTGAAACAGCCCGAAAATTATAACGCATCCATACAATTCCAAGCGCAGCAAAATACAGGGTCAGACCCAACAATAGACTGTAAACAGGGAAAACTTTGGTCCTTAAAATAAAAAATCCGGTGATGTACAGCACCGGAAATTTTAATACGGAAAAAATCAAAATTCTTTCTTTTTGTTTGGCTTTAGGATGAAGGCCCATCTCTAAAAGCTGGTAAAGAAAAAAACTGTTTAAAAAAACCCAAAGACCGCCGACCAACGTGCCCGAGGCCCAGGTCCAGCCTTTTAAAAAAAACAAAATTAAAGAAAGCGCGGCGGTCAGCCCGAGGCCCAGTATTGAAACAGTTTTAAAGAATGAATAATACATAAAATTCTAGCGTTATTCCCGCGATGCTTTTTTATTTCATTCCTTCTCGGTCGTCTTTCAAAATTTGCTTCAAAAGACGGACAATCTCGCGTCCTGAAGCAACAAACCCAAGAAAAACAAAAAAGATTGTAACCCACGGATAACTATGGGCCTTACGATCGATCCAAGAGCCCAAAAAAAACCCGATGGCAGGACCTACCAGGAGAATTATAGGAATCGTGGTAAGGATGCCTAACTGCTTGACTTGCGAGTAAAAAGCATCCTTTTTTTTAGCCACCCCACCACCTACTTTTGGCCCGTAGGGCCATTCATTTTAAATAACCCCTGCATCCTATAAGTCCTATAACTCCAAGCGAATCGCATACTTAAAAATGAATCTGCTTTTGGCAGAAAAGCAGGTGGTGGGGCCATAAAACCCATTAATTTTGGCTAATTCTAACAAGCGAGTTTTCTTTTGTCAACCGATGCTTTCAGGCTTATTGGACAGGTACCGCAACATTTTTTTTAGATTCCTTTGCCTTGGGAATCGTCACGGTTAGAACGCCGTTGTCATACCGTGCCTGGGTCCCGGAGTCCTGGGCGGCAACAGGGAGTTTAATGGACCGTTCAAACGCGCCGTGCTGACGTTCAAGTTTGTAGTAACTGGCATCCACTGTGGACTTCTCTTCTTCTTTCTCCAGTTCGCGATTCCCGCTGATTTTTAAAATTTGATTATTCTCGATGTTAATTTTTATTTTATCTTTCTGGAGGCCAGGGAGATCCATTTTCACGACCATGTCTTTTTCTGTTTCTTTGATGTCCGCATCACCGAAAACAGTGACCCCTGACGACAGCGGCGGCACTCCCTTGGACAGGGTCATTTGGTCACTATTCTCATCCCAGGTAGGTACACCTTCCTCCGCGATGATCTTTTTGACCTGATCGGTGATCTGATGGTATTGGTTACGAAGGGCTTTTAACTGCTCAAGATACGCGCGGTAATCCTGTTTGGCCTGGTTGTAAGCAGGATCATTCGAGTTTGAGTTGGTGGCAGCGAATAAAAAAGAACTCGCCAACAACCCGCCCCAAGTTACAAGAAAAAATATTTTCCGTTTCATAAAAACCTCCCATTCAAACAATTTACCAAACTCCATCTTCCCCTTACGAAGGGGAGGTGCCGCTTTAGCGGCAGAGGGGTCAATCGACCATCCGACCTCCCCTACCCCTCCTTAAAAAAGGAGGGGAAAAGGGGGAGGAACGGAGGGAGTATTCAATTAGCTCTTACCGCACGGCTTCCCGGCTTCATCACCGGAATCCCGCCTTGCTTGCAAAGCGGGCAAATTTCCGGCCGGTAAGTTTTGATATTCATCTTTAACAGCGTGAAAAGATCCGCTTCAAAAATCGCGGCGCCGTCGCTGCGATCCACGATCGAAGCCACGGCCATAAGCTTCGCGTTCTGCTGTTTCACAAGCGTGATCACTTCCTGCGTCGACTTGCCCGTGGTGATCACGTCTTCAACGACCAAAACCTTTTCATTCTTTTTTAAGCTGAATCCGCGTCTTAAAATGAGCGTTCCATCGACGCGCTCGGCAAAAATGGACTTCACTTTGAGCGCGCGGCCCATTTCATAGGAGACGAGAATGCCGCCAAGCGCCGGACCAATGACCACATCGATCTTGATGCCGGAAAGTTTCTTGGCTAGGGCTTTGCAGATTTCTTGCGCGATCCAAGGTTTTTGCAATAACAGCGCGCATTGCAAGTAATGGGGGCTATGGAGGCCGCTTGAAAGGAGGAAGTGGCCCGAAAGTAGCGCTTTCTCGGATTTAAAAATTTTTAAGATATTTTTTTCTGTCATATGGCTCCGTCATGACAACCGTATTCTATCACAATTCCCAGACGCTTTTATAGCCGCCGATCGTTTCGGCATATTTGATGAAATCAGCGTAAAATTTTATCGAAGAAAGCGTCGCGCTGTCGCCGATCACGATGAGTTTGCAGCGCGCCCGCGTCATCGCGACATTCATGCGACGCGTATCCGCCAGAAATCCCATCTCGCCTTCCATATTGGAACGTACCAGCGACACAACCACCAGTTCCTTCTCGCGCCCCTGAAAGCCATCCACGCTGTCGATCTCAATGTCCGGGTCCGGTGACTGGCTAGCCAAGAGCCTCACCTGCGCGCTGTAAGGGCTGATCACGGCGATTCCCTTGGGTGGTACTCCGAGCTCGAGCATTTTTTTAAGCTGATCCAGCACCAACTGCGCTTCTTCAGGATTGTAGCGGCTTTCGCTTCCTTCCTCGAGCTTTTCCTCAAAACCTTTGCCGGCCGTATCAATAAAAATAAACGGCTCGGCGGTGTCGGCGCACTTTTTCACGCCACGGATCCCGGATAACGTCTGCGATTTCACCGATTCATCGGCGATCAATAGATTTTTATAGAATTCCATCGATGAAAATCCCATGATCTTCTCATTCATACGGTACTGGCGCTCAAGAAGCTGGCGGTAATCGGCATCCAAAATTTCATAAAATCTCTCGAACAGGGTAATGCCAAGCCCCTTTTCCTCAGCTTCTTTTGAGCGAACCGTAGGCGGGAGCTGAAAATGATCGCCGGCCATGATCACTTTCTTGGCGCGCGTCATCGGGATCCATGTCAGGGGTTCGGTCGCCTGCGTGGCCTCATCGATCACCAAAACATCAAACGTCTTTTCCCGGATGCTCTTGTCCTGAATACTCGTCGGCGTCCCGACGATCGCCTCGGCCTCTTTCATGACGCGCGAAAAAATTTCTTTTCTTAAGCGGCGGATTTCATCCTTTAATTCTTCAATTTGACCGCGCACCTCCCGCTCGGCATCCCGGCCAGGGCTTCGTTTTTCTCGGTAGCGTTCCTGCCTTTTAAAAAAACGATTAAGATGCGCTTGGCGATCCGCGATCTCCTGCGACAGCGGGTGAAGCGCAAGCTTAAAATCAAGCGTGTGTTCCCTCAACGAAACAGCGATGCGGGCCGGATGCCCGAGCCGGATCACGTTAAGCCCTTTTTCGATCAAGCGCTCCAACACGTTGTCACAAGCCGTGTTGCTGGGAGCCGCCACAAAAACAGACTGTTTTCTTAAAACACTCTGACGAATGATCTCAACGAGCGCGGTCGTTTTTCCGGTGCCTGGAGGCCCGTGGACCAATATAATGTCCTTGGCTGAAAGGGCTTTTCGGACCGCCTCTTTTTGAGAAGCGTTCAAACACTCATCACACCATCGGATATCGTTCGCGTTGATCTTTTCAGAGGAAGGAGATTTTTCTTTCAGCGAGATATCACGAAAATCGGCGAGCCGCGTATTTTTCGTCTCGAACACAGCGTCCAAGGCTTCTGTCATCCGCTTGTAAGTAACGCGGTTTATTGATTTGTGGAGCTGATACAATAAACCTTTCTCCAGCCAATCGGGTAACGCTTTATTGAACGCCACGGTGATCGTAGAGGAAGTCTTTTCATAGACGGTGCCTACCGGGAAATCCACGCCATTCAGGTTTTCGGGAAAAAGGCTCACAACATCCCCGGTTTCCAATGAAAAAAGCGGGAGCGGTTTTTGATGCTGGCGGCTGAACGTCGCGAGTTCATGATCCGCGGGAGAAAAATGCTTTTCTTCCAAGACGAGACTTAACAGCGCCTTGCCGCGGAGTTCCCTTTCTTTGGGAGAAAGCTGGGTGAATTCTTCCCGGATCTCCTCATTTTCCTCGTTTTCTTCCAGCGCGACGAGTTTTTTTAAGAAATGGAAATAATTTTTATCAAGCAATGGTCACTGAGTTACGTGTAATTCAGTTGGCTGGGTGCGCAGAAGTCCCTTGGTGGGGTGAATGTTTTTTTTGAAAGGGTCTTCCGGAATAGTGGCTAGACCTCGCGGGCCGATGCCCTTCATGACGGTTGCCCTGATGATCTCCGGCCTGTCTTGGGCCAAAACCTTCGCGGTTATTGGGCCTGTAATTTCCCCTGGAGCCTGAAAAAGGCCTGTTGCCAAAAGGAGGACGGGATCCGCCCTGCCGTTGTCTGGATTGTTCCAACAGCGTGTCGATCTTTTTTTCAAGAAACCCGAGGTGATCCATGATTTTTTTGAGCTGAAGCGGCAATTGAGAATCATCGAAACTCTCTGGATCGAAAGCAGCTCCAGGTTGCTTTTCTTTTTTAAAAAAGTTCACTTTTTTTCTCCTATGTTGGTGAGTGTGTTATTTGCCGATTCTTTCGGCATAAATCCACTATTGAATCTATTTGTCCCAGGATGGCTGTGCCAATAATGAGTCGATAATCTACGATGTGGTTCTCAAGGTGCAAGGTTATAGGGGTACAAAAGCATTATACCCCACAAGTGCCGGATTCCTCATTAATTAATTTCAGCAAGAACTTTTTCAGCTGCCTCGAGCGGTGAGGGGCTCTGGGTGATCGGCCGGCCGATCACAATAAAATTAGCACCCTTTTCAATGGCCTCTTTTGGGGTCATCACTCTTTTCTGATCGCCGTGCGCGGCCCATAACGGCCGGACACCAGGTGTGACAATAAGAAAATCTTTGTCCGTCTTTTTCCGGATCATCTCGATCTCATGCGCCGAGGCCACAACGCCGTCCAAACCGCAAGCCTTGGCTAGCGCCGCAAGATTCACAACTTCTTTCTCGAGTTTTTTGCCGATCCCTATCTCTTTTAAATCATTGTCTTTCATGCTCGTCAAGATCGTCACGCCTAAGAGCCGCGGCGGCTCCATGCCGAGTTCTTCGGCTGTCTTATGCACGGATTGAACCGCCTGAAACATCATTTGTTTACCACCGAGCGCATGAACATTCAGCATAAAAACTTTGTGTCTCACCGCGGCCTCGCAGGCCGACCCCACGGTGTTGGGGATGTCATGAAATTTCAGGTCCAAGAACACTTGAGAGCAATACGAATGGATCATTTGGATCGCCGAAGGGCCTGACGACGTGAAAAGCTCCTTTCCCACCTTGAATACCGCGACAACCGGCGAAAGAAGTTTGACAAGCTTTTCCGCTTCAGCGATATTTGGGACATCCAGCGCTACGATCAGTTTGTTGTTCTTCATGTCTTCAACCCTTCACAGAGCCAATAATCCTGCCTAAACTGTCGACTTTCTCTTTCCTCATAAAATTTTTGAGATCATTCAAAATATCAAGGGAGGCCTGCGGATTCATAAAATTGGCGGTTCCGACTTGGATCGCGGAGGCGCCGGCGATCAAAAACTCAAGGGCATCTTTGCCATTCATGATACCACCCATTCCGATGACCGGCAGTTTTACTTTTTTAAAAACTTCCCAGACCATCCGCACCGCAATGGGGCGTATGCAGGGACCGGAGAGCCCGCCGGTTTTGTTCGCCAGTACAGGTTTTCTCGTTTTAATATCGATCACCATCGCTATAAATGTGTTGATCAAAGATACCGCATCCGCGCCGCCTCGTTCGGCGGACAATGCCATTGCCGCAATGTCAGAGACATCCGGCCCAAGTTTGGCGATCAAGGTTTTCTTGGTCTCTTGACGAACGGCGCCTACCGCTTGCTCGATCATCGACGCGTCGTGAGCAAACATCCTCGCCGCGTGAGCGGACGAGTCCGCCGACGCTTTAGTGGCGGATCGTAAGCCATAAGGCACATTCGGGCACGACAAATTGAGTTCAAATCCATCAATGCCGTCAGTGTTATCCAAAAATTTCACGACGCCCACGAATTCCTCAACGCTATAACCCATCACACTGACGATGATCGGAATTTTAAGCGTTTTCAGAAAAGGCATTTTTTCCTGAACAAATTTTTCAGCGCCGGGATTTTGGAGCCCGATCGCGTTGAGCATCCCCGAGGGAGTTTCCACGATGCGCGGCGGCGGATTCCCGAGCCGCGGTTTTAACGTGATCGTTTTTGTGACAATGCCGCCGAGCTTTTTTAAATCCATGAACCGTTCAAACTCTTTGGCGTGACCGAAGGTTCCAGAAGCGACAAGAACCGGATTCTTGAGTGTGATTTTGCCGATCTTAGTTTCCAAGTTCATCTCGACTCCCAACCGGCGGCGCTTGTTCCCGCCACTTCCATGATCACCAAATAATCTCCTTCGCTTGAAATACGGGTCCCTCTGTGCACGCCACTGCAAAACGCCGGCCCCTTGAATCGTCTACCTCGATAGCGCAACCAAGGCACGCTCCAAACCCACAAGCCATCGGCACCTCGACGGATACCTCGCAAGGCACTTGATATTTCTGAGACACAAGCGACACTGCTTTTAGCATCGGTGTCGGCCCGCAGGTATAAATTTTAGCAGGCGTCCTTTGCCTGCTTTTAAGAAATCCCTCCAAAATTTCTGTCACGAACCCCTTGGAGCCTTTTGAACCATCATCGGTGGCAATATGTAAGTTCACGCCTAATTTTTTAAAGTCCCTTTCATATAAGAGGAGCGATTTATTCCTGGCACCCAGAAATACATGAATATTATTCGGTTTATCGGACCACGTCCGGTGCCAGGAGCCGGAACGTACGGACGTGGTCCGGTTAACTAGAGCTTGAGCTAAATGGTAAAGCGGGGGGATTCCAACACCGCCGCCCACCAAAACCAGATCTTCCCCTTTTTGCGCTTTCGAAAACCCGTTCCCCAACGGCCCGAGGATCCAAAGCGAGTCGCCTTTTGCCGCCTGGGACAAAATTTTTGTTCCGTTTCCGACCACCTGATAAAGAATCGAAAAATCCTTTTTTGAGGCGGTCAAAAAACTGAAAGGACGCGGCAAAAGCGGATCGGTGGAGTCCGCGCATAAAATTTGGACAAACTGTCCCGGCCTCGCGTTTTTAGAAATTCGCGGTGAAGCCAATTTCAAAACGTAATGCCCGGGCGCTACTTTCTTATTTTCGATGATTTTACATTTTTCCCTAAACATGTCCCATCCGCCTACTTTGCTAGACACTAACCGCTAAAACAGGTTCTTTTAACTTTTTGTGATATTCCTGCAGCGACAATACCGAAAGCTCTTTTTTCTTCATCGCCTGGATGCCTTGCACAGACGCGTGAGCGCCTTCAATCGTCGTGATGCATGAAATGCCGCGGGACACAGTCAGCGACCGGATCACCACCTCGTCTTTCCGGGGTCTTCCACTGCTAGGCGTATTGATCACCAGATCCAGCTTCTGAGCCTGGATCAAATCGATCACATTGGGGCTTCCTTCGCTTATTTTTTTCAATGGTTTGACAAAAACACCAGCGTCTTTCAAGACTCTGGCGGTGCCTTCCGTGGCCACTAGTTTAAAATTCATTTGAAAAAGCGCTTTTCCGATCTCCACGATCGCGGGTTTGTCTTTGTCCTTCACGCTTAAAAAAATCGTTCCTTTGAGCGGCAACGGGGAGCTCGCCGCGATCTGGGATTTTGCGAACGCCTTGCCGAAAGACTCATCGATCCCCATCACCTCGCCGGTGGATTTCATCTCCGGCCCAAGCACAATATCGACGCCGCGGAATTTCACAAACGGCAACACCACTTCCTTAACGGACATATAGCAAGGGGTTACCTCTTTCGTGAATCCAAGGTCTTTTAATTTTTTTCCGGCCATCACCTGCGCGGCGAGCTTCGCCAAAGGGACCCCGATGGCCTTCGACACAAATGGGACTGTGCGCGAAGCGCGAGGATTCACTTCAAGGACGTAAACAGTGTTATTTTTTACGGCAAACTGCACATTCATCAAGCCCACGACGCCTAGTTCCTTAGCCATCGCGATGGACTGCCGTTTGATCTCTTCCACGACAGACGTGTGCAGAGAATGAGGAGGAAGGCAGCAAGCGCTGTCTCCCGAATGAATTCCGGCCTGTTCGATATGTTCCATGACGCCGCCCACGACAAAGGTCTCGCCATCCGCGAGGATATCCACATCGACCTCCTTGGCACCTTCTAAAAACTGGTCCACAAGGATCGGGCGTTCGTGCGAAACGTCCACGGCCTTCGCCATATAATTCTTGAGTCCTTCTTCATCGTACACCACTTCCATGGCGCGGCCGCCCAAGACGTACGAAGGCCTCATAAGGAGCGGATAACCAATGCGTAAAGCCTCTTTCCTGGCCTCTGGAAAATCCGTGGCGGTGCCGTTATTGGGTTGTTTAAATCCAAGTTTGTCCAAAAGACTTTTAAATTTTTTACGATCTTCCGCGCGGTCGATCGCCTCGGGGCTTGTGCCGATAATCGGAACGCCGGCTTTTTTTAGGGATAACGCGAGATTCAGCGGCGTCTGTCCCCCAAATTGGACGATCACTCCTTCCGGTTTTTCCTTCTCGACGATATTCAAGACGTCCTCCAGCGTCACCGGCTCAAAATAAAGCCGGTCGGAAGTGTCGTAGTCCGTCGAAACGGTTTCGGGATTACAATTCACCATGATCGTCTGAAAACCGATTTCTTTCAGCGCAAAAGAGGCATGGCAGCAGCAATAATCAAATTCGATCCCCTGGCCGATACGGTTCGGGCCGCCGCCGAGGATCATGATCTTTCGTTCATTGGTGGTTTTTACCTCGTCCTCGCTTTCATACGTCGAATAATAATAAGGCGTGAACGCCTCAAATTCCGCGGCGCAGGTATCCACAAGTTTATACGTCGGAAGAACCCCTAATTTTTTTCGAAGCATCCTGAGTTCCAACTCTGTTGTTGAAAAAATCTCCGCCAGTTGAATGTCTGAGAAACCAAGCTCTTTGGCCAGCCTTAAAATTTCTGCAGGAGGTTCCTTTCCTGAACGGGCGGTTTGTTTAAGCTCTTTTTCAAACTCAACGATCTCAAAAAGATTTTCCAAGAACCACGGATCTATTTTCGTTAGTTGATGAATTTTTTTCAGGGTCATTCCCTCTTCCATCGCGCGTTTCAGATAAAAAAGCCTTTCAGCGTTCGGAGTTACGAGATTTTGTTTCAGATCTCCTGTGGCCTTTTTAGACTCAAAACCGGCCGCCTTGATCTCAAGGCCGCGTAGGCCCTTTTGGAAAGCCTCTTTGAATGTCCGGCCGATCGCCATCACCTCTCCAACTGATTTCATTTGAGTCGTCAGTGTCGTATCGGCGCCCGGGAATTTTTCAAAAGCAAACCGTGGGATCTTCACCACGCAATAGTCAATGGTCGGCTCGAAACTCGCGGGGGTTTTCTTGGTGATATCATTCGGGATCTCGTCGAGCGTGTAGCCCACCGCGAGTTTTGCCGCGATCTTGGCGATCGGAAATCCTGTGGCCTTTGAGGCCAGCGCCGAAGAACGCGACACTCTCGGGTTCATTTCGATCACGACCATCCGGCCATCTTTTGGATCCAACGCAAACTGGATATTGGACCCACCGGTTTCCACGCCGATCTCGCGGATGCACGCGATCGCCGCGTCGCGCATTTTTTGGTACTCCCGGTCCGTCAGCGTTTGCGCCGGCGCCACAGTGATCGAATCGCCGGTGTGAACACCCATCGGGTCAAAGTTTTCAATGGAACAAATGATCACGACATTGTCCTTCCGGTCACGCATCACTTCCAGCTCAAATTCTTTCCAACCGGCAATGGATTCCTCGATTAGGATTTCCCGTGTCATTGAAAGCTGTAAACCGTATGAGACGATCTTTTTAAATTCCTCTCTCGTCGTCGCGATCCCGCCGCCCGTGCCGCCTAATGTAAAACTTGGACGGATCACCACAGGAAGTTTTATTTTTTTAAGAACCTTCATGGCTTCTTCCATCGAATGCGCAAGGCCAGATTTCGGAAGGTCCAAACCGATCCGCTGCATCGCTTTCTTAAAAAGCTCACGGTTTTCCGCTTTTTGGATTGACTTTAAATCCACGCCGATCATTTGAACGCCGTATTTTTTGAAAATACCCGCTTGAGCTGCTTGGACCGCCGTGTTGAGCCCGGTCTGGCCTCCCAGCGTCGGGAGCACCGCATCGGGACGCTCGATTGCAATGATCTTCTCCAAAAACTCGACGGTGATCGGCTCGATGTAAGTCCTGTCAGCGGTCGAGGGGTCTGTCATGATCGTGGCGGGATTGGAATTGATAAGTACCACTTCATAACCATCCTCGCGGAGCGCCTTGCAGGCCTGCGTGCCTGAATAATCAAATTCGCAGGCCTGTCCGATCACGATTGGGCCGGAACCTATGATCAAAATTTTTTTGATGTCGGTGCGTTTGGGCATTTTTATTTCTTGAATTTTTCCATCATTCCCACGAATTTATCAAAATGATGCAACGCATCGTGCGGGCCGGGCGCGGCTTCCGGATGGTATTGCACCGAGAATACCGGGAGTTTTTTATGCTCCATCCCCTCACAGGTCCTGTCATTCAGATTGACATGCGTCATCACCACATTTTTGTCCGGGATCGAATCCATATCCACCGCGAAACCGTGATTCTGCGCCGTGATCTCGACGCTTTTTGTCCGGATGTCGATCACCGGCTGATTGCCGCCGTGATGACCGAATTTCAACTTAAACGTTTTTCCTCCAAAAGCCTGCCCTAGGATCTGATGTCCCAAACAAATCCCAAAAATCGGCAGTTCCCCTAAAAGGCCTTTCACGGTACTCACGATGTAAGGAAGCGCTTCGGGATCGCCGGGACCGTTCGATAAAAATAAACCCTGCGGCTTGAATGATTTTATCTGATCCTTTGTCGCGGTCGCAGGAACCACACGGACGCGGCAGTTTCTTTTTTCCAAGTTTCTTAAAATATTATGTTTAATTCCGGAATCGATCGCGACAACGCGAAACTTGCCTCTCACGTTCCAATCGTAGGCTTTTTTACACATTACTTCTTTGATCAGATCACGACCGATCAGGCCGGGAGAGTCGACCGCTTTCCGGACGAGGTTTTTAGGGTCGAGGTCTTTTGTCGAGATGACGCCTTTTTTGGTGCCCTCTTCTCTCAAGTGCTTAGTCAGCGCGCGCGTGTCGATGCCTTCGATGCCGACAATATTATTTCTTTTCAGGTACGACCCAAGGTCTTCGGTCGCGCGCCAGTTGGAATAAATTTTACTAACCTCTTTAACGATAAATCCGTCGGCAAACGGACGCGTCGACTCGACGTCTTCGCGGTTAACACCATAGTTGCCGATCAACGGATAGGTCATGCAGACCATCTGCCCTTTATAGGAAGGATCCGTGAGGATTTCCTGATAACCCATCATGCTAGTATTGAAAACTACTTCACCCGCGGCCTCTCCAAAGGCTCCGAAAGAAACGCCGCGAAATACCCGGCCATCTTCAAGCGCAAGAATCGCTTCTTTCTTCATTTATCCAAAATCACTCCATCCTCTAAAACAGATCGCCCTTCCACCAAAACATCCGTGGCCCGGCCCTTCATCCGCCAGCCGAGAAACGGAGAATTTTTAGATTTGGATTCAAGCTTTTCTTTTTCCACGATCCACTCAAGCCCGGGATCAAAGATCGTCACATCCGCCACGGAATCCTGGGACAGATGTCCCCGGTCAATCCTCAAAATTTCGGCGGGCTTTACCGACATCTTTGTGACAAGTTCCGCCAATGATAGCACTTTTTCCTCGACCAATCTTAAGGAAAGGGAAAGCGATGTCTCAAGCCCGATGATACCGAAAGGCGCCTTGTCAAATTCGGCGTCCTTTTCACTTTCAGCATGCGGCGCGTGATCTGTCGATATAATATCTATCGTCCCGTCTTTCAACGACCGCTTAATCGCGTCGACGTCCTCTTGGGTCCGCAACGGAGGGTTCATTTTCGCGTTGGTGTTGTAATGCAAAACCGATTCATCCGTGAGGTGAAAATAATGCGGGCAAGTCTCGGCCGTGACGCGCGAGCCTTGTGCCTTCGCCTGCCGGATCAGATCCAGCGACTTTTTACTGGAGATATGGCAAAAATGAAGCCGAGCGCCTGTCAGGTCGGCGAGTTGGATATCGCGCGCGACTTCGACGCTTTCCGATTCCGCCGGAATCCCCGGAAGCCCAAGCCGCGTTGACATAAAACCTTCGTTCATGCAGCCTCCGCAGAAAAGCCCCTCATCCTGACAGTGCACCATGATCACCAGATCAAATTTTCTTGAGTACTCACAGGCGCGCCTTAAAATATTGGAATCGGAGATCGAGTGGCCGTCATCCGAAAGCGCCACCGCGCCGCCTTTTTTCAATTCCCCGAATTCGGTGAGTTCTTTCCCTTCCTCTTTCAACGTGACGGCGCCGACAGGCCAGATGCGTCCCAGCGCAAGGCGTTTGGCTTCGCCGATCAAAAATTCCATATCGGACCGCCGATCGGCGATCGGATTCGTGTTCGGCATCGGGCACACGCCAGTAAAACCGCCTTTCAAAGCGGCCCTCAAACCCGTCTCAATGGTTTCTTTATATTCATAACCCGGCTGCCGTAGATGCACATGCACGTCAATCAGCCCGGGACAAACGATTTTCCCCCGTGCGTCGATTTGTTTATCTGCTTTTTCAGAAACGGATTTTGCAACTTTTTTGATCCTCTGGTCTTCAATGAATACGTCCATCAATCCATCGATTTTATTTTTCGGATCGATGACGTGACCGCCTTTGATTAAAATTTTCATGACTTTCTCTCCACAAGCGTCGTATGAAACAAAATTGCCATACGTACCGCGACGCCGTTCGTCACCTGATCCAAAATAACCGACCGCGGGCCATCCGCCACTTCTGACGCGAGCTCGACGCCACGATTGATCGGTCCCGGATGCATGATGATCACGTCTTTCTTGGCCTTCTTCATTCGATCTGTGGAAATCCCGAATTCCGCCGCGTATTCCCGTATCGAGGGGAAAAATGCGCCTTTTTGGCGCTCAAGCTGTATCCTTAAAATATTCAACACATCCTGGTCTTTGATCACGGAATCAATGTCATAGCTGACCTCCACTCCGAGTTTCTCTATTCCCGGCGGGATCAGCGTCGGCGGCCCGCAAACCGTGATCCGCGCGCCCAATTTTTTGAGGCCCCAGATATTCGAACGCGCCACGCGTGAGTGCAGGATATCGCCGACCAAACAGACACGGAGTCCCTCGATGGATTTTTTATTTTCTTTCATCGTAAAAATATCCAAAAGGCCCTGGGTCGGGTGCTCATGGATTCCGTCGCCGGCGTTGATCACACCCGCTTTGACGCAACGGGCCAAATACTCGGCAGAGCCCGAAGACGGATGGCGCATCACGATCGTGTCCACATGCATCGCCTCGATATTCTTCGCCGTGTCCGTAAGGCTCTCACCCTTGGAAGTGCTCGAACCCGAGGAAGAAAAATTAATGATATCCGCGGAAAGCCGCTTCGCCGCGACCTCAAAGCTCGTGCGCGTCCTCGTCGACGGCTCAAAGAAAAGATTCGCGATGGTTTTTCCGCGAAGCGCCGGCACTTTTTTCACGTCGCGGGTTGATACCTCCTTAAACGATTCGGTCGTCGTAAAAATGAGCTCTATTTCTTCGCGCGAGAGCTCTTCAACCGATAAAAAATCTTTCTTTGTCCATTGAGTTTTCATTTTTGGGTCACCACCACTTCTTCTTTGTTGTCCGTTTCAAGAAACCGCACATGCACGATCTCTTCTTCGCTGGTCGGAATGTTTTTCCCTACAAAATCCGCCCGGATCGGCAGCTCCCGGTGTCCACGGTCAATCAAAACAGCCAATTCGATTCTCTTGGGCCGTCCGAAGTCCACGAGTGCGTCAAGTGCCGAACGGATGGTCCTTCCGGTATACAACACGTCATCGACAAGCACGACGATTTTATTATCAAGATCAAAATTAATTTCTGTTTTATGAATGACCGGCTGTTCGGATACTTTGGTGAGATCATCGCGATAGAGATTGATGTCAAGGAGTCCGATGGGCACTTTCACTTGAGTGATCGCCTGGAGCACTTTTTCAAGACGGTTGGCTAAGATCACGCCCCGGGTGTGAATGCCGACAAGCGTCAGAAGGCCTGTGGCCCCCTTATTGTTCTCCAAGATCTCATGGGCCATGCGGACAATCGCCCTCTCGATCGAAGGAGAATCGAGGACTAATTTATCCATGGAGGATAAAAAAAATCCCACGTTCTTTTAAAAGAAGTGGGTTTAAATTGTAGTCAGCACTCATCCGTTATCCTTTTTGGGTCTCTCAAGGGCCCATTTAAAAGGTTAGTAAATCAAACTGGTGGGAGTATACTCTTCGGTCTAAGTCTTGTCAATAGAACAAATTTCTAAAAAGCTTGCAGATTGGATCCGTAGCATAGAGATTAAGCTATTAAATTTCTGTGATATAATGGCTCAATAAAAGAGATTTATTATGAGATCAAAATATTTATTCTATTTACTTCTGGGTATCTGCTTAGGACTAGCCGCTACGGCCGATTCTTATGGCTATTCTGAAACATTCACAACAGGCAAGGACTGGACTCAAAAAATGTCCAAAGGGGAAAAATTCATATCGGTGTACGCGCCGATGATCCTATTCCACCGTTATGGTGTCAATTTTCGCAAAACGCTCGGTGAGTACGCGGAAACGATTGACCGGATACTGTTGGAAAACCCTTATCTGGAAAAAGAGGATGTTGCCAATATTTTTGCGTCCACGGTATACACTTATGAGCTTGAATCGAGACGCGAATTTGAGATCATGAAAAATGAATTTGCCAACGAAGATTTGAGGCTCACGCTTCTGATCAAGAAACATCCCAGTTCCGAGGTCAGCGGCTCCTAATCTTTTTTCATCACGCTTTCCATCAGCTCATCAGACTTCGAGAATTTCATCCATTTTTTCTCTGAAAGTAGATGCGACAGGATGAACAGCGGGAGTCCTATATCCAAGGCGCCCAATAGCAGAGCCAGCCAAAGTTTCACTCCGATCGGCCAAGGCGCCAACGCGAGCCAGATCAGCGGCGCCACAATCACGCTAACCGCGGCCGTCGCCACAAGAAACAAAACGGTTGCCAACAGCAAAACCTGCCGACGAAGCAGCTGAACGCCGCGAACATAGCACGCGGCGGCCTTGAGTTTTACAAGATTGATCGACTTGGATTGGTATTGCTTGACAAGGCCTACGGTCGCGTCCAATAGAAGCCCTTTAAACTTCTTTAAAAAATCTATCTTGAAGATAGGCGAAAAAACGGATTGCTTATTACCGTTTAGACGAACCAAGAATATATCCCAATAGAAGCGCGCCGAGCGCTGCGCCGCCGATGTACGCCCATGGATCTTCATGGACCTTCTGATCCAGATCCGTCGCGACTTCCTTAAACTTTTCACCGCCCTGCTCGAACGCGGCCTGCGCGGTCTTCTTTAATCGGTTAATCTCTGCCGCTTTGCCAGAAGCGGCTTCCTGGATCGCGTCCTTAATATGAGAATATTTATCTCCCAAAAGACCCTGGATCTCGTTCTTTTTCTCTTTGGCGGCTTCGTTCAATAGTTGAAGAGCCTCCTCAAATTTTTTGTTACTGTTGGAAATTTCTGCGCTCATGGCTGCACCCTTTCGGTTATCGGTTGACGTGGTTTAAAGCGGACTTCACAATCTCTGACTTTGATTAATTATACTACAAGCCTCCTGATAAGAAAACATACGAAATTAGACCCTCCCTAACCCTCCCTTAAATAAGGGAGGGAAAGTGTGCAGACTTCTCCCCTCCTTATTTCCAGCCATAAGCTGGTCCGCCTCAGGCGGAAAAGAGAGAATTAAGGGGAGGTGGTCTCGTAACGGTTCCCGATGATCTCAATGTCCAAATTTTCAGGATTTCCGTTGATGCCGTGCCTTAAAAGAAGGCTTTGAAACGGGTGGATCTTTTTCGAGCCGAACATATCCGCGACGGAATCGACCACGTCTTTGAAATTCTTTCCTTGATAAAAAACCTGGATGATATCTCCCTCATAGATCTCCCTACGATTTTTATCAAGAACTGAACTGCCCTCCAGCATTTCACAGTCATCGTAACTCGCGCGTTTCAATGGCCTGCCCTTTCCGTCGTTCGCGCCTTGGTCATCTTCACACAGCAGCACGTGGAAAAGTTTTTGGTAACCGCGATAATACATTTTATGTTCCGGGAGATACCAGACACGGAATCGAAGGTCTTTCATCGGAATTCTTAATGTTTCTGAGACGCTAAATTAAAAAGCACCACGAACTCGCCTAAAACTTTTTTATCAGAAAAATAAGCTATCATATCGCTTACTTTTTTTCTTAAAACTTCCTCAAATTTTTTGGTGAGCTCTCTCGCAACTACGATCTCAATATCGCCGAGCGCTTCTTTCAGCGTTTCAAGCGTTTTTAAAATTCGGTGGGGTGATTCGTAAAAAATAACCGTGCGCGTCTCATCCTTCAATAAAAGGAGTTTTGTCTTTTTCTGGCCGGATTTCACCGGAAAAAAGCCTTCGAACACAAACCGGTCGGCCGGAAGGCCTGAAATGACCAGCGCGGATAGAAAGGCCGAGGCTCCTGGCAAGGACTCTAGCCGGATCCCTTCACGGATCGCGCCGGTGATCAGCCGGTATCCCGGATCGGCGATGCCCGGTGTCCCGGCATCCGAGATCAAAGCGACATTGGTCCCGTTTTTTATTTTTTCCAAAATACCGGAAGCCCGTTGTTTTTCTGAAAAATCATGGTAACTCGTCAACGGTCTCTTAATTCCAAAATGATCCAGCAAAACCCTCGAATGACGGGTGTCCTCGCAGGCGATGAGATCCACGCTTTTTAAAACCTCGATCGCGCGGACCGTGATGTCCCCAAGATTTCCTATCGGCGTGGCCACCAGATATAAGGTCCCCTGGTTCATCACTCAACCGTAACGGACTTGGCAAGATTCCTGGGCTGGTCGATGTCCTCGCCAAATTCTTTGGCCATGCAGTAAGCGATAAGTTGAAGCGGCAATACGGTCACCAGAGGCGAAAATAACTCGGAAACTTCTGGCACCTCGATCGAGTAAAAAGGATTCAGTTTATAGATTTCTTTGTCCCCCTCGGTGATGATCGGAATGATCATGCCGCCTCGCGCCTTGATTTCCTGAATGTTGGAGATCATCTTTTCATAGGTGCTGGATTTCGGCGCGATGCAGATCACCCAAGGGTTTTCATCGATTAACGCGATAGGACCATGCTTCATTTCTCCGGCCGGATAACCTTCGGCTGGGATATAGGATATCTCTTTGAGCTTAAGCGCCCCCTCAAGCGCGTTGGGAAAATTGATCCCCCGTCCGAGGTACAGAAAAAAACCGTTCGGCGCCCGTTTTCTTTGATCTGGATCCGTGGAAAAATATTTGTTAAGCTGCGTGTGATAGCGCTTATTGAAATCATGCGCGTTCTTTGCCCAGTTTTTTTCGTCTTTTTTATAGAGATCCAGTATGGTTTGCATCTTCGAGGGAATTTTGAAAAATTCCTTCAACAATTTTTGGATCTTGCTCTTAGGCAACGTCTTAAAGATCCCCGCGAAATAAAAACCTAAAAGATATAGAACCGTAAGCTGCGCCGTATAGGCTTTGGTGGATGCCACCGCGATCTCAGGGCCTGCGTGCGTATAAATGACCCCCTTCGCTTCTCGCGGAAGTGAGCTTCCCAACACATTGCATATGGTGAGTGTGAGCGCCTTCTTTGTCTTGGCTTCCCGAAGGCCCGCCAGCGTATCGGCAGTCTCCCCGCTCTGGGAAATCGCGATCACCAGCGTATCTTTGCCCACCCGAGGGTCGCGGTAACGAAACTCAGACGAGGTATCGACCCATACAGGGATATGGGTGAATTCCTCTAAAATATATTTTCCGACAAGCGCCGCATGATACGCGGTGCCACAGGCGATGATCACGATCCTTTTTATTTTTTTAAATTCGGTGGGGGTAATCTTCAGTTCATCGAAATGAACATTCGCGTTCTTGATCCGCTCGCGCAATATCGCCGCGATGATGTCGGGCTGTTCAAAAATTTCTTTGATCATATAATGCGGAAAACCTCCCTTTTTCGCCTGGGCCACGCTCCAATCAACCGTCACCGGAAGACGCTGGATCGTTTTGCCTTGCAGGTCCGTGATCTTGATGGAATCCTGGGCGAGGATGATTATTTCGCCATTTTCGACGAAAATGACCTTATCCGTGTGTTCCAATAGCGCTGAGACGTCACTCGCGAGAAAATTTTCTTTATCACCCACGCCCACCACCAATGGGCTATCCAGCTTTGCCGCCACGATTTTCCCCGGTTCTTTTGAACAAATAACTGCGATCGCGTAAGTTCCTCGGATGTTTTTCAGCGCGCGGCGCACGGCATTTTCTAAGTTATCCTTATAATACTTCGCCACCAGATGAACAATCACCTCGGTATCGGTCTCCGAGCGAAAGCGCGCGCCTTCTTTTTTTAATTTTTCTTTCAGATCAGCATAATTTTCGATGATACCGTTATGCACCACGGCAATTTGATTTTTGTTATCCAGATGAGGATGGGCATTCAATTGATTGGGGGTGCCGTGGGTCGCCCAGCGCGTATGGCCGATTGCCGTGTGCCCGTTTAAAGGATGGGACTTCAAAACATCTTCGAGATTTTTTATTTTACCGCGGGTTTTCTCAAACGCGATGGAATTTAAGCCATTCTGGATCGCGACACCTGAGGAATCGTAGCCACGATACTCCAGATGCTTTAATCCTTCGATAATGAGAGTTTGGGCTTCTTTTTGGCCAGTGTAACCGAATATTCCACACATAAACTGGGCTGTTCACTCCTATGAATAGGTGTTAATTTTACCTCAAAATGGTATAATTCCTCAAAACTATTTTAAGGATTACCTTTTGAATCTTTTACACGCGTTGATACTCGGTATCGTCGAGGGAATTACTGAATTTCTGCCTATCTCCTCAACCGGCCATCTGATCCTTACCGCCCAAGTTTTGGGGTTGAAACAATCTGAATTTATTAAAAGTTTTGAGATCACGATCCAGCTGGGCGCGATCTTAGCCGTGGTTTTTCTTTATTGGAAACAACTTTTCTTGAATTTAGAAGCTTTTAAACGACTGACCGTCGCGTTTATCCCCACCGCGATCTTGGGTTTTGTCTATTACAAAATCATCAAGAAATTTCTTTTTGCCGGCGACATGATCGTTCTTTGGTCTTTGTTTCTCGGCGGAATATTTTTGATATTCTTTGAGTGGCGCCACAAAGAAAAAGAGGGCGCGCTTGAAGATCTTTCGCGCCTCTCGTATGGCAAGGCGGCGCTGATCGGCGTTTTTCAATCGATCGCGATGGTCCCCGGTGTGTCGCGTTCCGCCGCGACGATCGTCGGCGGGTTGATCCTCGGCATGAAAAGAAAAACGGTCGTGGAGTTTTCGTTCCTTCTGGCCGTTCCGACAATGCTCGCCGCCACCGGATTTGATCTTTTGAAAAATACCTCTAGCTTCGGCCAGACCCAGTTCATTTTCCTCGCCGCGGGGTTTGTGACCTCATTCACCGTGGCGATCTTGAGCATTCAATGCTTCCTCCATTTCGTCAAAAAGCACAGCCTGATCTTGTTCGGTGTTTACCGTATCGTCCTCGCGCTTCTTTTTTGGTTTGTGATATAAAAAGAAACAATGAAAATTATTAAATTTTTTTTACTAGCCATAGGATTTTACATTCTCTACGTCACGGTCAAGACTGTAGGTCTGGAGAACATCCTTTCCAAAATCGGTGAGCTTCGATGGAGACTTCTGCCGCTTTTGGTCATTTATCCTTTCATTTTTTTATTCGACACGATCGGCTGGAGCTTTGCGTTTCCTAAAAGCCTGCCGCGGCATGTCCCGTTTTGGGACCTTTACCGCATCCGGATCATCGGAGAAACCATGAACGCCGTGATACCCTGGGCTGCGTCACTCGGGGGCGAGCCAGTGAAGGCGGAGCTTTTAAAAACAAGGTACGGCATCCCTCTCTCGGAAGGCTACGCGTCGATCCTGATCGTCCACACGACGTTTTGGATCTCCTTAAATATTTTTGTTATTGGGGCGCTGACCGTCACCCTAAAAACGATCCCTCTGTCACCCATCCTATGGCAGAGCGTGCTGATATTTCTTTTCGTTTTAGGGATCATCGCGATCCTCCTTGTGATTGGCCTTCATTTCGGTATTTTTAAAAAAGTCCATAGTTTTGGGGAACCACTCAAATGGTGGGGCGAACAATCTCTTGAGAAGAAAAACCAATTCTTAAAACTTGACGACGAGATAAAAAAATTTTATACCTCTGACCCCCGGCGTTTTTTCGCTTCTATCTTTTTTAATTTTCTCGGATGGTTCACCGGCACACTGGAAGTTTATTGGATCGCCGTGATCCTCAACATCCCCATTGGTTTCACAGGGGCATGGCTTATTGAAGCGCTGATCCAGGTGTTAAGGATCGTGACGTTCATCATCCCCTCCAGCATCGGGGCTCAAGAGGGCGGCATTGTGCTCATATTTTTGGAGTTTGGATTTGAAAAATCCGTGGGGCTGACTTTCGCGATCATCCGCCGGATGCGGGAAATTGTCTGGATCGGTCTCGGGCTTGTGATCTGGTTCTTGATCGAAGACCGGCCAAAATTTGGAAAATCATGAAAGCCATGATCCTGAGGCGTTAGAACTTTCTCCGGTCAACCAAGCGAGTTAATTTTCTCCCGGTTCTCAAGGTGCCTTTGGGGTGTACTTGAAGATCAATATAAAATAGGCCCACTTCATAGCATCTCCAGGCATCTTTGAGGTTTTTTTGAATACGCGAGAACACCTCTTCCCGCAAATGGGATATATCCGAAAAGCCGTTTTGGGCTTCCAGGTGAAACATGATCCTGTCCTTGTTTTGATCCTTAGTAATCTCGATTTGCCAGTCAGGGCCGATCTCAGGAATGTTTGAAAAGATCGGTTCGAAGATCCATGGTGCCAAATTTCCCATCGCGGTGGCCGTCCATTCATCAACCCGCCCTTTTAACTTTTCGATACGACGGCCCGGTAGCCCATTCTTGGAAGGCGTTTGGATAAAGCGAGTGATATCACCCGATCGATAACGGACCAGCGGCATCACACGACGATTGAGCGTCGTATAAACAAGTTCCCCGTACCCTTCAGGGTCCGGATCGATAATTTCAAAATAATTATGAAACTCATTCAGATGATATCCCTCTTTAGCCCTCGATTCGATGCCGATCGCGCCAAACGCCTCGGTTTGCCCATAGCTTAAAATAAAGTCCGTTTTCCAGACGTTCTCCACAAAATGCCTGGCGTCCTCCGTGAGATTTTCACCGCCTCCTAAAATAAGTTTGACGGGCCAAGCGCCCCTTTTTTGGGCCACCTCAGCGAGTCCTACAATCCATGAAGGATCCCCCACGATCACGGTAATTCCGTAATCATTTAGGCGGTCATAAAATTCCTCGGGGTCGATTCTTCCGGCCTCAACATGAAAACACCCCAAAACTTCGCATGACGCCTGAAGTACGGGCCCCGAAACCCAGAACGAATAGTCAAAAGCGCTGGCGATCCGGTCTTCTTTTCTGACGCCAAGCGTCCACAATCCGACGGCCCCGGACCAGCCCGCTTCTTGGATTTCACTGCGTGAAAAATAGACCCTTTTAGACCTCTTGGAGGTTGTCCCTGTGGTTTCGAATGCGGTATCCGGAGGCCTACAGATAAAATCATGTACATGCTCACGGATATCTTCCGCGGTCGTGAAAAAATCCCCAAGATCCGCCGGAGTTTTTACGTGTTCAGGACGGATCGAGCGTTCATCAAATTTTCTTTTATAAAATTTGGAATGCCGGTAAACATAAGCGATCGTTTTTCTAAAATTATTTTCCTCTATTTTTTTTAAAGTATTCGCGGAAATTTTGGAATAAAGAAAAAATCCGCGTTCGGCTTGCTCGCCAAACGGGATCTTATTGATCAGCGAAATGATGGACAGGTTATCTTCCTTTCGCGCATTTTCTTATCAGCGCCTCAAAAAGCTCGATCGCGAGATCCATTTCGTCTTCCGTAATATCAAACGCGGGGGCGATCGTGAAAACATTTTTATAATAGCCGCCCACATCAAGCACCAAACCAAATTTTCCCTTGGAAGTCTTTAAGCCACCCCTCATGCCCTCCGCGAACATTTTATCGGCGAGCTCGCGGTCCGGCGTATAGCCATCCGGTTTACAGATCTCCATGCGTAGCGCCAAACCCAGCCCGTCGACGTCGCCGATCACTCTTTTATGGCGCTTCTGCAGCGACTTGAGCCTGGCAAGAAACAACTTGCCCTTCTGAGTGACCATCTTCGCGTAGTCAATTTCCTCGGTCATTTTCATCAGCTCAAGCCCCACGGCCGTGCCGAGCGTATTGGAAGAAAACGTCGAATGCGTGGAACCCGCCGGGAATACTTTGGGATTGATCAACGCTTCCCTCGCCCAGACGCCCGACAACGGATTGAGGCCATTCGTCAACGCCTTGCCAAATACGAGGATGTCAGGTTTCGTGTCAAACTGCGCTAAACCCCAGAGTTTTCCGGCCCTGTAAAACCCCATTTGGATCTCGTCGTCCACCAAAAGAATTTTATGCTTCACCAAAATCTTTTTAAGGTAGGGGAAATACTCCTTCGGGGGGATCACGTATCCGCCGGTGCCTTGCACCGATTCCACATAAAACGCTCCGTATTCGGACTCGCCAGCCTTTGAATCCCAAACGCCGTTATATTCGGTCTCAAATAATTTCTCGAACTGCTTCACACAGTACATGCCGCAATCGGGATATTTTTTCCCGTAAGGGCAGCGAAAACAATAAGGATAGGGCACGAAATGCGCCTTGTCGGAAAAATGGCCGTAGCGCCGACGGTAACGGTAACTCGACGTGATCGCCGAAGCGGCCAGTGTCCTTCCGTGATAGCCTCCCATAAACGCGAACACGAGATTCTTGCCGGTATAGTTACGAACAAGCTTCAAAGAATCTTCAATGGCCTGAGAGCCGCCGACATTGAAATGAACGCGGCCTTTTTCGCCGAATATTCTCTCCATAGACTTGGCGATCTTTTCGGCAAGCTCGACCTTTTCGCTGTGAAGGTATTGACAGGCTAACTGCGGCAGTTTATCAATTTGTTTCTTTAGCGCGTTGCCGAGCCGCTGGTTCGCGTAACCAAAACTCGCGGCAGAGTACCACATCTGAAGGTCCAGGTACTGATTTCCCTCACGGTCATAAAGGTAACTGCCTTCGCATCGGTCAAAAAATTTAGGCGGTTCGAGATAATGAACGGTGTCGCCCCAAGAACAGTATCTTTTCTCTTTCTCCAAAAGTTCTTTTTCGGTCAATGGCATGTCGTTTCCTCTTTGATTTCTGCGGATTGCTTTAAAACCCATTCTTCGATCTCTTTGAAACTGGAGTATTTTTTATGCATTAACTTTTTCTCTTCGCAGAATTTCAGAAGCTTACTTTTGGCGAAGGTCAGGTCCGAGACCGTCGCCGCGAAACGGTCTGAGAGTCCGTCGCCGATGAAAATGATCTTTTGGCCCGCTTCCCGGTGATCTTCTATCACCCTCGCCTTGCAATTGGCGCAAGCGTGCCCACAAACCGGCCCCTTGGGAAAACGCACTTGAACGTTTGACCCGTGCCATTCCAATTGGTTTGAAAAAATAGGCAATGTGCTCGCGAGGCCGCGCGAATTTTTTGAAACACGTTTTAGGATTTCCTCGATCACCCATCGAAAGCCGTCGCTGACGATCGTGACGGGGATATCAAGATCTTTCGTTGTTTTCAAAAATGAAAAAAAATACGGATCGATCTCGACTTCACTGACCAGTTGGCTTAATTCTTGTTTCGTAGCCGATACCAACGCGATCTGCCGCGTCAGGCATTCCCGGGAACCGATCTTTCCGCTGACCCATTCCTGCTCGACTTCCTTCCATTCGCTTGACGCGAAACGCTCAAGAATTAAATCGACGACGTCTTTTTTAGTCACGGTGCCGTCAAAATCCGTAAAAAATCGCATCGCGCCCATTCGTTGGTTAGCCTTCAATTTTTTTGACGATCAAAGCCACGTTCTGTCCTCCAAACCCGAAAGAATTACTCAGCACGGCTTTCACTTCCTGTCTTCTCGCCTGGTTCGGCACATAATCAAGGTCACAGGCCTCGTCTTTATTTTCATAGTTGATCGTGGGCGGGATCAGGCCGTTCCGGATCGTCAGCACGCTCGCGATCATTTCCACGACGCCCGCAGCCGCGATCATGTGACCCAGCATCGATTTGATCGAGCTGATCGGGATACGCTTCGCGCTTTCTTTAAACACCTGCTTCACCGCGTGAGTTTCGATCTGGTCGTTCAGTTGCGTGGAAGTGCCGTGCGCATTGATATAATCAATGGCTTCGGGCTTCATGGCGGAATCTTGGAGCGCCAGGCCCATCGCCCGGATCGCGCCGCGTCCTTCCGGATGAGGGTCCGTCATACGGAACGCGTCGGCGGTCACTCCGTAACCCACCAGTTCCGCGTAAATTTTTGCGCCTCTTCTTTTCGCGTGTTCTAATTCCTCAAGGATCAAAACGCCGGCGCCTTCCGAAAGGATAAAACCGTCTCTCTGCTTGTCAAATGGGCGTGACGCCCGCTCGGGCTCGTCGTTTCGCGTGGAAAGAGCTGTCAGAAGATTAAACCCCGCGACACCCAGCGGATGGATCATCGAGTGAGTCCCGCCGGTGATCATGACATCCGTTTCACCGCGGCGAATGATCTCCATGGCTTCGCCGATCGCTTGGCTTGAAGCCGCACAGGCCGTCAAGCAGTTGGAGACAATACCTTGAACGTTAAAGATCTTCGCCAGATGGTTTACGACCTGGCACGGTTCTTGTTCCATCAAGGACACCGCGCTGATACGGCCGACGCTATTTTCAAGAAAACTTTTCTTATTCACGGACACTTCACCTTCGGAAATTGAATCCGAAACGATCGAGGCATATTCAGGAAAATCAAACCCGCCATCGCCGGCGCCAAAATAAAGACCGATCCTTGACGGGTCTAACGGAATATTTTTAAGCCCTGCGTTTTTCACTGCTTCCTCAGCAGCTTCGAGTGCAAAATGGCTGTTTCTTCCCAAAAATCTCAAATCTCCCCCTTTGGCCGGCCATTTTTCAAAATCGAAATTCTTTACTTCGCCCGCGATATGAGTTGGGAAACTTCCGGCGTCAAAAATCGTGATCCGTTCAATGCCGGATTTTCCTTGGGAGAGATTAGCCCAGGTGTCTTGGACATTGTTCCCGACAGGCGTCACAGCGCCCATCCCGGTGATAACCACCCGTTTTCGTGCCATCTTAGTTCTCCTGATACGCTTCAGTGACCATCGAAACACACTGGCCGTTAAAACCAAAAGCGTTGGTCATCGCGTGGCGGATCGCCTTTTTCAACGCTTTATCTTTCACAAGCTGAAAACCAAGAGCCCGGGAAGATCTTTCAAAGTTCATCGTCGGAGGGATCAGTTGATTCTTAAGCGATAAAGTTGAAATAATAAGGTCCAGCGTCCCCGATGAGAATCCGGTGAAGCCCATCACGGGTTTGGAAGCGCTGACCCATAAATGCGACGCGCTTCCGTTAAAAACATTCTGAATGGCCTGAGCTTCCAATGCATCCTCTTTGGAGATGCCCAAACCGCAGGCCTGAAGATAATCCAGCTCTTCCGCTGAGATCCGCGCCTCATTCAAAGCGGCCCGCATCGCGATCTTTTGTCCGGAATGACCGGAAGAACCAAAGCCCGTGATCTCCGCGTAAATTTTAGAGCCTCTTTTCTTCGCATGTTCCAATTCTTCTAAAACCAAGAAACCCGACCCTTCTCCCACCACAAAACCGTTCGCGGAAGCGTCGAAAGGCCTGTAGGCCTTTTTCGGGTCGTGGCTGTTCGTTTCACTCAAAACACCTAGAATTTGATATTGGCTCATGCCCACAGGATTGATCTTAGATTCAGCAGCTCCAGCCAACATCAAATCCGCAGCGCCGCGCTGGATGATTCGGTAAGCTTCCCCCACCGCCTGAAGCCCGGCCGACGCGCCGGTTGTCAGCGTATTGTTTGGCCCTTCAAAACCAAAAAGAATGGAAATGTGGCAGGCCGGCATATTCGGAAGGTACTTTAAAAGCCAAAGCGGAAAAAGGGCAGACATCCCTTCGCCTCCGAATTTTTTAAGATCCAAACATCCGTCGGCGCCGATGGAACTCTGGATACTATAGGCCAGTTCATCCAGCTCATGATTCAAAACGCCTGACCCAACAATAACGCCATAGCGTTCGCGGATTTCATTTAAGTTCTTTGCGTCCGCATCATCCAGTGCCAGACTCGCCGCGGCGACGGCGAGTTGGATATCGCGCGCCATGACCTTCAGTGCTTTACGTTGCGTCACAAATTTTTCAGGATCAAAATCCTTTACAAAACCGCCGGCGAACTCCAAGTTTTCATCCACGCGCACCGTATCAATACCGGACTTATTTTTAACAGCCGCCTGCCATAGCGTCTCGGCGCCTTCGCCGAGCGCCGTGATCGCGCCTAAACCTGTAATGACAACACGTTTACTCAAGATTTTCCATCGCTCGCTTTGGCAACATTGTAGACATCGAAATGCTGTAAAAAACCATCATTAAACACGACCTTTTCTTTATTTTCGCCGAGTGAAGCGATCGTGACAAAAAGCACGGAAGCCTCGGCAATTGTTTCATTGCCTAGTTTTACCGAGCCTGATATCCAGGCACCTTCCTCGCGTTCATCATCGATGCGAGTTTCTATCAGAAAATGACACGGGGGTTTGACCGGCCGAAAAAAGTTAGCATCCAATATTTTAGCCAAGATCACTTCTTTCTTGAAATCGAGCCCTAACCCGAAAAGTACACCCCCGGTTTGCGCAATCATCTCGACAAAAAGAGGCTCCGGCACAAGTGGATTGCCGGGAAAATGCTCCGTGAAAAAATCTTCATCGCCCGAAAAACTTTTGACCGCCGTCGCAGTCTCGCCTTTTTTTAGAATCTCAAATTTATCTATCAAATCCCAGCGCATTGGACAACCACGTATTTTTTATTTCTTAAAATAGAAAATTTGAGCGCGGTCTTTTTGGACGTTCCTTTTAACCGCAAGAAAAACTTATTTTCTTTTTGAGGAACGATCTCAATATTCCGGAATGCCGCCAGTCCGGTGCCAAAACGAGGCATCGCTTTGAACGCCGCTTCTTTTGAAGCCAGTAAGATCGCGAGATTCTCATGGGGCCTTTCATTTTTGTTGATGAAAGCGATCTCTTGCAGACTAAAAAAAGAATTCAGACGGTTTTTGTGGGTTTTGTAAAGACGTTTGGCCTTTTTAATTTCTATGAGGTCTACCCCAAAGGCCTTTCTCATCTTTCGCGGACCTAGTGATTAGGGTTACTTGTTTGCTGTTGCGAGTTTTTCGGAAAGATAATCCACGATCATGCCAACTGTAAAAACATCTCCCAGATTTGCGACCAGAGGATTTTTTGAAAACTCCACCCAATTGGCGCCGGGAATCCTTCTTTGAAGTTCTTCGACCCCTGCCTGCGTGATCTTACCGTCTTTGATATATCGCGCGTCGGTCAGTAATTTTTCCGGAAAAAGCTCACCTTTGGGGATCTTGATCTTGAATGTCTTCTCAAGACGAAAAACAATATCAAGAAAATCGATCGATTCGGCGCCCAGGTCCTTGATCAAAGAGGAATGAAGCTCGATCTTGTTCTCGTCGACTTTGAGGGCCTGCGAAATAATGGATTTGACGTTCTTGATAATTTCGTTATTGTGATTTTGCATAAATAAAAATTGGACTCCCTTTAGTCGCAGCCCCTGGTTATCGGCGGCTCAGTAATCCCAACCCTCCGTCAACCGTGATAATCTGGCCCGTGATATAACGCGCTTCGTCCGATGCCACAAAAGCGACCACCGAGGCGATCTCCTCAGGCTCTGCGAAATCGCCGAGCGGAATTCTATCTTTAATCTTGTCGCCAAACGCCGACCGGACCGCGCTTGACATCTTGGTATTCACCATTCCCGGCGCTACGGCATTCACCGTTACTTTTTTTGAGGCCAACTCCACCGCCAGTGACTTCGTGAAAGCGTTGATAGCTCCCTTCGATGCCGCGTAGTTCGCTTGGCCGAAACCGCCAAGATCCGCGACGATCGATGAAATATTGATGATCCTTCCTCCGCCCTGCATCATCATTTGTTTCGCGGATGCCTTGCAAAACGAATAAACCCCGCCCAGATTGGTCTCCAACACCTCCGACCAATCCGCGTCCGGCATCGTCAGAAAAAGCCCATCACGGATGATGCCCGCGTTGTTGACTAAAATATCCAAAGAACTTTCTTTTTCAAGGATCTGATCGACTGTTTTTTGGACGTCTTCTTTTTTCCGGACGTCACAAGCTAAAAATGACACCCGCTGCGGCTTTCCCACTGAATCGGCGATCGCGGCGGCTTCTTTTCTGGAAGAAAGGTAAGTGAAATATACCTTTGCTTCTTCTTTGACAAAACGCTTCACGATCGCGGCGCCGATCCCGTGCGAACCTCCGGTTACCAACACCACTTTGTCATGAAATCTCATGACGCGAGGTTGACCGGAGACAGGGCCAAAGTAGCCGACAATGCCTTGCCAAAAGGCGGACTCATCAGATCAATGCGCCCATCAAACAAATCTGTCTGCGCTTCACGCTTTAGCAAGCGAACTGAGATCTTAAGCTGGCTTCCGGGCTTTACAAACTGCCCGAACCGGACTTCTTCGGCCGCAGCCAGCCGGTAGCATTTCTTGCCGGAGCGATCTAACAATCGCAAAAGCGAACCCGCGGCTTGCTTAACCATTTCCAAAAGAAGCACGCCCGGCATCACCGGGAAACTCTTGAAATGGTCCTCTAGAAACTCTTCTTTGCCGGTCAGAGTATAATAAGCGGTCAGACTGTCGTCTTTTTCAAATTCCGCGACTTTATCAATAAAGCCAAAAACGCTCAAAAAAAATCCCCTCTTCGCCGCCTAACGTATTGGCAAATATAGTGTAACAATATAGCATGACCGCCCTAAAATGCCAAGCCCGCTTTTTAAGAGCGGCGCTCCGCCCGAAGATCCCGTACCGGGTTACCTCCCCAGATACCTTTGGGCGGTATTTTCGTGCCTTTTGGCAGAAAACTACAGGGTGCGATGGAAGCTCCATCACCAATTTCACAGTCCGGAAGAATGACAGATCCTAGTCCTATGGAGACGTTACTCCCGATCTTTGTCGGGGCAAGCCGAAGAAAGCCTCTTTCCGAGGCATGGCAGATCAGGGCCACTCCACCACCGATCAGGACATTATTCCCAATCTCAAGCATCGAAAGATCGGCAAGACCGGCGGTGTTGATATTGACTCCCTCTCCTACTTTGGCACCCATCAAACGGTAAAAAAGCGTCTGGAACGGAGACAGTCTTAGGACATCCAGAAAGGCGCTATTGGCAAGCAGGATCAGGCTGTTGTAGCCCATCCACCGCAGGGATTCCATCGAATGGATCGTGTAAAGACCGGTGGCGATTTTAAAACCTAATAGGTTTTTCGTGAAGACACAAATAAAAATGAGTACAGCACCAAAAATAAAATACCCGAAAGCCAATGAAAAAGAGAGCGCGAGGATCTTCGCCCACAGCGGATAAACCCCCATGGTTTTCCAGATCCCGAAAAAGAAAAATAACATCGGAAAAAGACTGAGCGCCAACACCCCCACCGCCAGAAGGTGCAGGAACCATATCCAAAGACCGAAACGCGCGGCCTCCCAGCGGGTTCGTTTGATTTTCTGTTCCTTCGTTTCCATGGGCCTCATCTTAACATATTTCACTTCTTGCTTCTATTTTCCAATAATGATAAATTAGCCCTTTATGAAAACCAAAGAAAGAAGCATTTTCATCAGCGGTGGTTCGCGCGGCATAGGAAAGGCTATCTCGCTTTCGCAGTCCGAGAAGGGCACGACACTTTTCATCAATTATCTGCGCGATGACGAAGCCGCGATGAAGGTCAAAAAAGAAGCTGAAAAAAAAGGCGCGAGGGTTTTTCTCCTCCCAGGAAACATCGGAGACCCAGACACGATCCTTTCGCTGTTCAAATCGATCCAGGAAAAAGTAAACCATCTAGATATCTTGATCCACAACGCCGCGCTCGGGGTTTTTAAGCCGGTGCATCAACTCCGCGAAAAAGACTGGGACATCTCACTTGACGTGAATGCCAAGGCGCTTCTTTTTTTAAGCCAATCGGCGCTGCCTTTGATGAAACACCATGGCGGAAAGATCATCGCGATCTCAAGTCTCGGCTCCACCCATTTCACACCCAATTATGGCGCGATCGGGATCTCCAAGGCAGCGCTGGAATCACTGGTACGTTACCTCGCCGTGGAATTCGCGCCTTACAAGATCCATGTGAACGCCGTTTCCGGAGGGTTGGTCGAAACAGATTCTTTAAAGATGTTCCCTGATTTTCAGGACATGAAAAAGGAATTTTTGCGGCGCACGCTGGGCGGCCGTCTGGGAATGCCCGAGGACATCGCCAAAGTCGTGACCTTTCTACTGAGCCATGAATCTGACTGGCTTTATGGGCAAACGCTGATCGCCGACGGTGGCTATTCCCTCTTTTAATATTCTCACGGCCTTCTCGCTGGTCTTAATTTTTTTCGTCTGGTTAAAAAGAATTTTTTGGATGAGCCATTTCCAAAAAACCCACCCGCCGCTCCTGCCGGTCACGCAAATCACTTCTGATCTGCCGAAAGTCTCTGTGATAATCCCGGCAAAGAATGAGGAAAAAAACATCCCCAATGTGTTAAGCCATTTTTTCAAACAAAACTACAAAAATTTCGAGATCATCGTCGTGGACGATCGGTCAAACGATAAAACACCGCATTTATTAGAAAATTTTAAAAAACTGTCTCCCGTCCCTTTTAAGGTCAGCCGGATCGAAAAATTGCCCCCTGGTTGGACGGGAAAAAATTACGCGATGCTGACCGGTTCCCGGTCCGCTTCGGGACAGTGGCTTCTTTTCACGGACGCCGACACCACCCACAAGCCTGAGAGTATCGCGACCGCGGTTTCTTGCGTGTTGGAAAAAAAGATCGATTTTCTGACATTAGCGCCCGAGGTCACCTCCGGCAGTTTCTGGGAAAAAACCGTCCAGCCTCTGGCGATCTCGAGCCTGGCGCTGTGGTTTCGGACTGACAAAGTCAATGATCCCGAAAATCGCGTGACGCTTGCCAATGGCCAATTTTTATTGGTTCGAAAAGAAGTTTATGAAAAAACCGGCGGCAACGAGCCCATAAAAGACAAAGTGGTGGAGGACGTGGCGCTCGCGAAAGATATCCGAAGCCAAGGTTACGTCGTACAGTTCCTCAATGGCACGCGCATTTACTCAACACGCATGTACAGCAGCTTAAAAGAGATCAAAACCGGCTGGACGAGGATCTTCACTTATCTTTTTAATAAAAATATCCTGGCGATTCTTCATAAAATATTTTTGTTCCTATTTTTTTCAATTTTTCCCTTCGCGGTGCTTGCCGCTGAAAAAATTTTTTTTATCGTTGGATCCGCTCATTTTGACCGGACACTTTTCATTCTAAGCGGCGGTGTCTGTTTATGGATCGTACTGATCCGCTTCATCGGAAATAAAATCCTTAAAACCAATCCCTGGTACGCGTTCCTTCATCCATTAGGGTCGCTGGTGATGATCTGGATTCTTTCGGCATGCGTTGGAAGGATCGTTTTTAACCGGCCATCCGTCTGGCGAGGAGACCTGCACAAGTAAAATCACCGGCCGTCAGGCTGGCTGGGTTTCTTGATTATTTATCGTAATATACCGTCTTAAGATAATGATTGATTTGTTTTTTGAATTCGGGATCGTTGGGACCTATGTTGACTTTTAAATCTTTGTAGGCATAAATCCCCATGGGTTCGTTTTGCCAATCGAAAAGCTCCATCTTAACAGGCAGACTGGTGTTTTCATCGAAAAGGATCCGCACACGGTAGGCCAAATAACCGGAATCTGCTTTCGTATCAAGAAAAGTGACCTCGACGTTATCGCCGCGTATGTTTTCGTCAGTAGTTTTCCCGAAATATTTGACTTTTAATTTATTTTCCCCAGCGGCTCGGATGACCTCCCCGGTAAAATCATATAAAAAGCTACCGATCCCGGCATCCTCGATATTGTAGGAGGCGCTCCCTTCCTTGATCCAGGGGCTGTCTTGGTCAAGAAAAATCACCGGTGCGAGCCCAAATAAAAGCCCCGGTTTATGAACGGCTAACTTCCCCTTGTTCTTACCGCGCTCATAAACCACTTCAACGCCTTTTTTTTCGGTATTGAGCCAACGCATATAGATCTTGAATGATTTCTCAAATTTCAGATAAATCTGCTCCGTGGGGCCGAGCATCCCCTTGGCTTTCTCGGTCTTAAAAAAATTTGTTTTATAATCCGTGATGGAGTGATAAAAATTAAGCGATTTTTCAAGAGTCTTCACGAGGCGAAACTCGCCCGGCGATTTTATTCCCAAATTTTTCAATTCAGACAAACTGGTGGTGAGTTCGTGTTCCATCAATCCAGAGCACGGCGCCGCCAATGCGGCCGAGATCACTAAAGCCAAACTAAGATTGAAAAGGTTTTTTTTCATTTATTTTCTTTTGTAAAATTCATCACAAAATCGGTAATACTATTCCTGTAAATCTCGGCTCCCAGGATGACCGCCTGATTGTGTTTGGCCTTGGGCACGACGAGACGGAGCAAATTATTTTTACCACCGTTTACTTTTTCCAAAAATCGCTGATGAGATCCGGGCACATAATCATCCTCCTCGCCATGGATCATTAGAAGCGGTGTGTGTCTTTTTTTTAAAAGTCCCTCCACTTCGACAAATTCTTTTTTGGTCTTTTTTTGGCAATACCAGAAACCGAGTTCCGTAAAAACATTTACGACCCACGACGGGTAATTTTGCCCAAAAAGATTGGGTTTTACAAGGATCGGGGCCCATTTGCGGATATAATCGCGGAAAATTTCTTTCATCGAAAAAAGACCGTCTGCGATGACTCCTTGGACGGCGGTGTCATGAAAAGAGGCCGCAAAGGCTATGTCGGCGCCGTTCGAGACGCCAAAAAGGACGATCTCCGCATCTGCGTGAAACGCCTTCTTAGACCATCGAATGACCGTCAAAAGCCGCTGCACATCTTCGCGCGTCGGCCATTGGGATAATGTGTTGTTTTCTTCTTCATCCGTTTTTTTCCCAAAATCCACGCTCAACACATGAAAACCAAGATCCGTAAAAAAATAGGCATAACGTTCCCACGAATCTTTCGTCGCGCCGGATTCATGACAAAAGATTACGATTTTGTTTGAATCGGCGGTTTCGACAAAATGCGCGGTGATCTCTTTGTCCGAGGAATCCAGGATCGTGATCCTCTCTCCTCGTGAGGAGGATGAAAACTCAAGCGGTGGATCGTAAACGAGACTTAAAAAAATATTGCTGATCATCCGCGTGTATTTGAACGCCGAATGGATCGAATAAAAAACTGCGACGGCTAGAACAAGAAATAATAGGATACTCAGCATGAGATCATTATACCAAATACGGCGTCAACATCACCTTTCATTCATGGCCTTTTCTCTTTTCCTCAATTTTTCTATAATCCAAGAACCCACAATGCTGAGCTCAAACAAAAGCACAAGCGGCACCGCGAGCATCAGTTGCCCCGAAATATCCGGTGTCGGCGTCAACACCGCCGCGAGGATAAAGATCAACACGACGATGTGCCTTTGGTATCGGTTGAGTGTTTTGACGCTGAGTAATCCCACAAGAACAAACGCGATGATGAAAACCGGCATATTAAAACTGATGCCGAACGCCAACATCATGCCAAATAAAAAATTCATATAACTTTCGATCGAGATCATCGGTTTTAAAAATTCCGTCTGCATGCCGACGAGGAATTTAAAAATATACGGGATCACGAGGGTGAAACAAAAAAAAGCGCCGGACAAAAATAAAGCGGATGTTACTCCGATCAACGGGATCACCAGTTTTTTCTCTTTGCCATGAAGACCCGGCGACACAAAAAGCCAGAGCTGGCTGATAATCACCGGTGACGCTGCCAGAAAACCCAAAAGTAACGCGATCTTAAATTTGACCATAAACGCGGCGGCCGGAGAAAAAAAATAAAATTCATGAATTTCCGAAGTGACGGGTTGAAGAAGGATACGTAGTGCTGCCGCGCTATAATAGCACGCGGCAAGCGTTCCTATCAGTAAAGCAATTAAAGAGATAATTATTCTCTTTCTTAATTCGTCCAAATGTTCAAAAAATGTGAGGTAGATAGGCTTTGTCATTTTCTTAATAGATAAAATATTAAGGTCAATAGGAGGCTGATTAGAACACAGGTTGTAACAGGAAAATAGAATGAAAAATGTTCCTTTTTTACCAAAATATCCCCTGGTAATCTGCCAAACCAAGGAATCTGGATATGGGAATTTAAGATGACGCCGGCAGTTATAAACAAAATGCCGATCAAGATGAGAAATCTGCCTATTCCTGGACTCATGTAAAGAAGAATAGCAAAACCCGCGCTAAAACTCAAAGGATAAGGTTTTGCCAATCCGTTGACTTATTTCATAGGTTCTGTTAGCATAAAATCCGATGCCGCGCCTCAAATTCCTCACATTTGATTTTAGTCCCTCTAAAAGAAAAGATCCGCTCCTCGCCGAGGATAGGAAAACGCAGCTCATTCAAAATATTGAGCAGCCCTATCCTCCGAAAACCATGCCCAAAAGTTCTTTTTGGTTCATGGTGATGGTACTCCTCGCCGTCTCAGGGATCGCGGCATTCTCGTTTTCGAGATACGCAATCCTTCAAAAAGAGAATTTTTCCCTAAACAGCCAGCTCAGGAAGCTGAATCAATCGATCCATGCGCTTGAAAACGAGAATAAAGACCTTGCTTTAAGAACTGAGCGGGCGGAATCGGAAAGACAGAAATTACAGGACATGATCAACACCTCTAAGAAAGAAAACGAGTCGCTCCGCTTCGAGGCCAAGAAAAACGAGACCCGTGCCACCTCGGCGACCGAGGAAAAGACTTATCTTGAGGATATGCTCATCAATAAAACAAAAGAAATAGAAAAGCTTAGGGCCGGCGGATCCAGCGCGGCCCCGGTCTCGGCCCTTTCGGGATCTCCGGATGACCTTGTGCGACGTTTGAATCAAAAAGATGAGGAGATCAAGCTTCTCAATGAGCAAAATAAGATCTTGAATGAAAAACTTCAAAGGCTTTATCAAACGGCCGATGCCAAAATGAAAGAGATCAATATCGCGAAGATCACTTTGGAAGATACAATTTCCGGCGCAAAAAAAGTCATCGATAATGAATATAGCTCGGTCAATCTAGGATTCATCGCCGTGAGTTCTCAGCAAACCCAAGGTCCCTCCGCCACCAGCACCGCTGTTACTTCAGTGAAAAGACAGGATAACACGGTACGCACCGCCACCAAAAAACAGGGCCGTGTGCTTGCGATCAATGAAGATCACGGGTTCGTCGTGGTGGATATGGGAAAAGTGGATGGGATTAAAACCGGGATGGACCTTTACCTTAAGAAAAACAGGGAAACTATCGCGACACTTTCCGTGCTTGAGGTACGCGACGTAATGACGGCCTGCAATATTCGAAATTTAAAATCCGGCAAAAAAATAGAGATCAATGACCTGGTTTCAGTGCAGAGTTAAGGTGATTTTTTCCTAACCGGTAGGCTTGGACGTTTATCTCAGCCGCTTTTGGGATATTTTTTCTGATCACATCTTCCAACACTTCATCCTTAAAAAGTTCAAGCGCCTGATTCAGCACTCCTAGAAAAACAATATTCGCGCTGCGCCTTTCCTTGATCTGGCTTGTCGCCAAACTCGTCGCCGGCACTTGGATCAACGTATAATCAAAGCCCTCGTTCTTAATTTCGACGCCTTGGCTGTCAACGATCACAAGGCCGCCTTTTTTTACAAAATGTTTTCTCTCAAAATACATTTGAGGCGTCATGCAAACCAGCACATCCACTTCGCCGACTTGAGGATTTGGATTCGCGTAAGGGCTATTGGACAAAGTGACCGCGGCCACGGTCCTGGCCTTCGTGACTTCCGGTTCATACCAAGGGGAGTTAAAAGCGTATTGCGTGATACCAGCCTTCATTAAAATATCCGCCAAAGACTGGACGCCCTGCCCTCCCTCGCCACAAAGGTAAAAACGAAAATCTTTCATTTTATTCGGCGACTGTCCACTAGGATGCCGGAGAATGCCTATACCGTCGAGTGTTTTAAGAAATGACGAAAAACGGCTCTCGGCACTGACCGGGGCCTCGGATCCATTGAGAGAAACCTTGGAATGGTCCAACACCTCTTGGACATTCTCATAATCCGCTCCCCAACCGACCGCCAGCGGAAAAGTTTTGGTCATAATCTTCGCGGTATATTCTTTGGAGAGCGCGATCTGGTGAAGTTTTTTGCCTTCCGTTTGAAACGCCTCAATGATCTCCTTGGGAGCGCGCTGATGCTCCGTGCAAGCCGCGACCACTTCAATGACGCTCATGCCATCGCCTTTGATCTGATGCAGTAAAGCCTGTAAAAGAAAATGGGAAAACTGCTGGTTGAGTTCAGGTGTCCCTAAAAGGGTGCGCCTGTAATAGCTAACCCCCTGACGATGCAAGAGTTGTGAAATATCGATCGGAAAACCGTTGGAGTTTGAATCGCGTCCTTTCGGTGTTGTTTTTGAAAATTGATTCACCGGCGTCGTCGCTGACAGCTGTCCGCCGGTCATGCCATAGGTTCCGTTATTCATGAGAATCACGGTGATCTTTTCACCGCGTGCCGACGCATGCAATAGCTCTCCCAAGCCGATATCCAACGCGTCACCATCGCCCTGGTAGCAGATCACCAAAGAATCCGGCTTTGAACGTTTAGAAGCCGAGGCGGCGGCCGGACCCCTGCCGTGAGGAACCTGGATATTGCGAATGTGGTCTTTCTTAAAAAAATCATAGAGAAATATCGAACAACCCACCGGGGAGTATAGCGTCAACTCAAAATTTTTCAATGAATCAAAAATGGTCCCAAGCGCCTCGGTGCTATGTTTGTGGTCGCAACCCGCGCAGTAGTACATATTTTTATCCGTCATGGATTCGGCTTTACGGGGCTCGGGCCTTTTGCCCTCCATGCCCGCCGCGTACTCCACATCGTGCGTGGAGGCATCGAGCGCTATTTTGTCAAATTTGTCCCCGCGATTCACGCGAAACGGATGCGCGTAAGACAAAAGTTTTCTGTATTCAGAAAATTTCTTCTGAAATTCAATCGTGCGGATTTCCTTGATCAAGATCTCAAGGTCCGCGACAATTTCTTTTTCCTCAGGGAGTGTCCCGCCGGGCCGTTGACAGGTACCGACGATTGCGAGCTCACCCACAACGGTTCGTAACCTTTCAGAAAGCTGATTGATACCGCCTTCCATAGAGTATAAAGGCCCGAATTTTTTGACAATCTCGCGAAGCTGATTTTCCGGAAAAGGATTCAGCGACTTCAGGCTGATCTGGCCTACCGGGATCCCCAATTCTCTCGCCCGGTCCACGACTCCATAACCGATCCTTGAAAAAATCCCATAATTCACGAGCACGATTTCCGCGGCGCCGTCCGGGTCTTCTAACCGATAAGGAGAACACTCCATATTTTTTAACAGCGGCTCTTTTTTAAGTTCCTCAAATCTCCTGAAAAGTTTCCAATTATGCTCTTCCAATACGCCTTCGCGCACATAGATCGACGTGCGGGCGTCCGGAGCGATCGTCGTCTGGAAAGGTTTGACGCTATCGGGAAGCTGGTATTCCTCTTTTAATTGCCCCACATAGCCATCGCTTAAAATAAACCCCGGAATTTTGTATTGGTAGGAAAGCCTGAAGGCGAGCCTCACAAAATCAAACATTTCCTGCGCCGAGGCCGGAGCCAAAACGATGTTTTGATAATCGCCGTGCCCGCCGCCGAGTACCGCCTGATTAAAATCTGATTGAGCGCCCTGAATATTTCCAAGGCCAGGGCCGCCTCTGACGACATCAACGTACACAAGCCCACGGCCTCCGAGTTCCATGCCCGCCGCATAAGAGATCGCCTCCTGCATCAAACTGATCCCTGGGCTCGACGTCACGGTCAACGCGGGCGTACCGACGCACGCGGCGCCGATCACCATGTTTCCGGCGGCGATCTCGCTTTCCGCCTGGATGAACGTCGCGTTGACTTCCCGGGCAATGCGGCCTAAATATTCGGTAACCTCATTCACCGGCGTGATCGGATAACCTGCGGCGAACATTAATTTTTCATTCGACTTGGAAACGGCTCCCGCCGATTCAATAGCCCATATGATGGCGCCATTGATCAGGGCGAGATTGCCGTTGCTTAATGCCTTAGACATAACTTTTGACTGGCTCCCTGGGCTTTTCGTACTCCTGTGTGACGGAATGATTGCTATTGCCGTTGATCGCAACTGGATCCTTCTCAGGCCCTAAGTGATTAACGATTGTCTCTTTGATCTTCTCGACTGAAAGCCCCAAAGAATCCAGCAACAAATCCCGCCGTCCATGTTCAATGAATCGATCGGGAATCCCCAACGGGTGGATCCCGGGAAGCCCCATCGTTTGATGTTTGGCAAAAAGTTCCAGCACCGCGCTACCAAAACCGCCGGATAAAACACCTTCCTCCAAAGTGACGACAAGCTTCGTTTTTTTGGCGAGTTTCAAAATGAGTTGTTCGTCGAGAGGTTTTGCGAAACGCACGTTCACAACAGCGGCTTGGATATTTTCTTTTTCAAGAAGCGCCGCTGCTTCATAAGCGGTATACACCATACTGCCTAAAGCCAGTATCAAAACATCTTTTCCTTCGCGCAACACCTCGGCCTTACCTTGTTCGATCGGCGGAGGAACAAGTGAAACCAGCGGAGACTTTGTCTCCTCAGAAACAGCGCCTCTCGGGTAACGGATCGCCGTAGGCCCTGCCGTATAACGCACCGCATGATCAAGCATGAGCCGAAGCTCACGGCCGTCGCGCGGCGCCATCAGCGTAAACTCAGGGATTTTTCTTAAATAAGCGATGTCGAACACCCCATGATGCGTCGGGCCGTCCTCACCGACTAACCCCGAGCGGTCTAAACAAAAAACCACCGGAAGATTCTGCAATGCCACGTCATGAATGATCTGGTCATGCGCGCGCTGTAAAAATGTCGAATAGATCACGACCAAAGGCCGGATCCCCGCCTCGGCCAGACCCGCCGCGAAAGAAACCCCGTGTTCCTCAGCGATACCCACATCGAAAAAACGTTCCGGAAACTTTTTTGAAAATTCCACCAATCCGGTCCCGTCACACATGGCGGCCGTGATCGCGATTATTTTTTTATTTTTTTCCGCCAAAGCCACAGCAGTCTCGCCAAAAACCTGCGTGTAGGTCTTTTGGGTGGAGGCTTTTTTTACTGCGCCGGTCTCGAGATGAAAAGGCGTTGAGGCATGCCACTTCGCAGGATCGGTTTCGGCAACTTTATAACCTTTGCCCTTCTTCGTGACCACGTGAAGCAACACGGGCCCTTTGATTTTTTGGATATTTTTGAGGATCTGAATGAGACCCTCAATGTTGTGGCCGTCGAGCGGACCAAAATAGCGAAATCCCAATTCCTCGAACAAAAGCCCGGGTACCAGAAGATTTTTTAATCCTTCGTCCACGCGTTTGGCATAGGCCACCATCCGGTCACCGACTTTTGGCATTTTTCTTAGAAGGCCTTCGATGTCTTTTCGGACATGATTATAAAAAGGATTGGAGATAATTTTATTCAAATATCTTGAAAGCGCTCCGACGGTTGGGGAAATGCTCATTTCGTTGTCATTGAGGATCACGATCAGATTGTCTTTCAAGTGGCCCGCGTGATTGAGCGCTTCAAAAGCCATGCCGCTCACAAGCGACGCGTCGCCGATCACCGCAACGACTTTTTGATTTTTATGGGATAGGATCCTATGTCCTACGGTGATGCCTAAAGACGTCGAAATAGAAGTGCCACCATGGCCGGTGGTAAAAGCGTCATGCTCGCTTTCGTCCTTATTCGAGAAGCCGCTTAAACCCCCGTGTAACCGGAAGGTCTTAAACGCTTCTTTCCTTCCGGTGATGATCTTATGGGCATGCACCTGATGGCCGACGTCCCAGACGATCGTGTCTGTGGGGGTCGTGTAGCAATAGTGAAGCGCCAAGGTCAGATCCACAGACCCAAGCGCGGCGCCCAGATGACCTCCGTTCGTGGAGACCACCTCAAGGATGTACGCGCGCAGTTCTTTGGCAAGCTGGTTGAGCTCTGGAATAGAAAGCTTTTTGATATCGTCCGGACTATTTATTTTTTGAAGAAGCGGTCCCATGGATCAATATTTCCGGGTTAGAACAAAATCGGCAATTTGGTTTAACCTAAGGCCTTTTTGGCCAAAGCGGCGCAGCTCTTTTTTTGCCTTTGACAAAAGATCCTCGGCCTCTTTACGAGCCTCAGGCACGCCAACGGCCTTAGCATACCCTTCTCTATCCATAATGTCATCCATAATTTGAAACAGAAGCCCTACGCATTTTCCATAATGGTGAAGTGCTTCAACTTGAGTTTTTATCCCACCTCCAAGATAGGACCCAACCTTTAAACATACTGCTATCAAGGCTCCGGTTTTGTGCGTGTTAATATATTCAATCGTTGGAAGCTCGATTTCCTTTTTTTTGCTGTCAAGGTCAACAGCCTGCCCACCGATCATGCCACGGCTGCCAACGGCTTCCGCGATCAAAGACGCCGAGACAAGCTGTCGCTCTAATTCTTTTGCGGCGTGAAAATCAGGGAGAGAGCTCAATATCCGGAAAGCCAAAGTCAGTAACGCATCTCCCGCCAATAGCGCGGTTTCTTCATTAAATTTTTTATGGCAGCTCTTCTGGCCTCTACGAAGATCGTCATTATCCATGCAGGGCATATCATCATGGATCAACGAATAGTTGTGGATCAGTTCAATCGCACACGCGGCGGGCATGACTTTTTTTTCATCTCCGCCGACTGCGTCACACGCCGCCAATACGAAAATAGGGCGTATTCTTTTCCCGCCGGAGAAAACCGAATAGCGCATCGCTTCGTGCAAAGTCGGCGGGTACTCCCCTTTCTTGGGCAAAAAACTATCGAGCGCTTTGTCTATTTTCGTTAATTGTTTGGTGAGGTAGGCTTGGAGGTTCAATTAAGATTTTTTCTTTTTGGTTTTTGCCGTGGCGGATTCTTCTTCAAAAGGGACTGTCTTAAATTTCCCCGGGTTTGTTTTCATCAAAACTTCTACTTTCTTTTCCGCCTCCGTGAGCCGTTTGGTGCAAAGATCCGCCATCTTCACGCCGTCCTCGTATTGCTTCAAGGCGTCTTCAAGCGACAGATCGCCGTTCTCAAGATTTTCGACTATATTTTCAAGTTTTTTAAGCGCCGTTTCAAACTGTACTTCTTTTGGTTCTTGAGCCATGATAAGTCTCCTATACTCCTGTTTCCTTCACTTGACCGATGAAATAACCTTCACTCAACTTTGTCTTCACCCAATCCCCTTTTTTTAAAAAATTGGCTGAGGTAATGACCTTTTCTTCCGGTAACTTCAACGACACGCTAAAACCTCTTTTTAAAGTCGCCAATGGCCCCAGCGCCTCCAATTTTCCGATCAACGCGGCGAGCTTTTCTTCCTTGAATTTTAAAAATATCTCAAAGAGTGCTTCACAATTTTTTTTAAGCTCATCGAGCCTTTGAAATTTGATCTCAAAAATCCCTAAAGGATCTTTGAGCCCCTGGCTTTCCGTAAGCTGTTTTAATTCCTGACGGAAAAATTTTAACTTTTGCATAAAAGTCTGAAGGGCTCTCGATTTCAGATCCGTGATCTTAAGCACAAGCTCATCCTTAAGCGGCAGGACGATCTCGGCCGCAGCGGAGGGAGTCGCGGCACGTAGGTCCGCGACAAAATCAGCGATCGTGAAATCTACTTCGTGTCCCACCGCCGAGATGATCGGAATCTCGGAATCATAAATCGCGCGCGCCACGATTTCCTCATTGAAAGCCCAAAGGTCCTCAAGGCTGCCGCCGCCACGTCCCACGATCAAGACGTCCGCGTTTTTCAAATAGTTAAAATCCCTGATCGCTCCAGCGATCGATTCGGCCGCGCCGGTTCCCTGGACCTGCGCCGGATAAATGATCACGTTCACGCTCGAAAAGCGGCGGTCCAGCACATGAAGGATATCCCAGAGCGCCGCGCCATCGATCGAGGTAACGACGCCGATGCTCGACGGCAGATAAGGGATTTCTTTTTTATGGTCCGCGTCAAAGAGACCTTCCTGCTTCAATTTTTCTTTTAACTGCTCGAACCGGAGTTGCAGCGCGCCGATGCCTTTTGGCTCGACCCTTTCAATATAAAGCTGGTATTGCCCGCGAATCGGATAGACGCTGACGCGCCCAAAGCAAAGAACGTTCAATCCTTCTTTTAATTCAAAATCGAGTTTTTGGTTTTCGGCGCGGAACATCACGCACTGGATCTGTGCGGTCTCGTCCTTCAGCGCGAAATACATGTGACCTGAGGTGTGGAATTTAAAATTAGAAATTTCCCCTTCAATCCAGACCCCTGAAAAATTGTCCTCCAGAATAAAACGGATATTCCTTGTGATCTCAGAAACTGAAAAAATCTGGCGTTCTGTTTCAAGAAAAATAGTTTTCAAACTAATTTCCGGTGTACGCGTTCTATCTTGGTCGCTTTTCCTGAGTGTTCATCCACGGTCACGATCGCGCCGGACAAACGAACATCATTTTTTGCCACTTCTTTTCTGATGTTGATCTGCGTTAAAAATCTCTCAATGATCGGACCTTTTTCAGCGCCGATCACTGAATCATAAGGCCCTGTCATCCCAAGGTCCGTGATGCATGCGGTACCTTTTTCGCTGACACGCTCATCAGCCGTTTGAACATGCGTGTGGGTGCCGACCACCGCCGAAACTCGTCCGTCCAAATACCAGGAGATCGCGGTTTTTTCGCTGGTGGCCTCCGCGTGCATGTCGACAATGATCACCTGAGCGCCCAGTTTTTTTACTTTTTCTATTTCTTCGTCGGCGGCAAAAAACGGAGACGTAAAATGATACCGCATGAAAACCTGCCCCGCGACGTGAATCACGCCTATCTTAATACCCCGATGTTCCACCACACAAGAACCCGACCCGGGAAGCCCTTTTGGAAAATTTGCCGGACGAAGCAGCCGAGGCTCTCCCTTTAAATAGTCCTCTATCTCTTTTTTCTTATCAAAAAAATGATCCCCTCCGGCCAGCACATCACAGCCATTGATAAAAAGCTCTTTAGAAACCGACTCCGTGATGCCGGCACCGCCGGCGGCATTTTCGGCGTTGCAGATCACAAAATCCGCTTCGCCGCTCGTTTTCATCGGCCGCACAAATCGCTCAACAGCTTTTCTTCCGGGTTCCCCATAAGTGTCGCCAATGATAAGAATTTTGATCACTTGGCGATCTCTTCCACGCGCGTCTCGCGGATCACAATCACTTTCACTTGGCCTGGAAACTTCAAGTTTTCCTCAATTTTTTTGGATATCTCGCGCGCCAGAGCCGGCAGCGAATCTTCCGGCACGTGGTCAGGTTTGACCATCACACGAACTTCACGTCCTCCTTGGATCGCGTAGGATTTTTCGACTCCCGGATGCTTGTCGGCGATCGCTTCGAGATCACTCAAGCGCTTCACGTAATTTTCAAGGCTCTCGCGGCGGGCGCCGGGTCTTGCCGCACTGACCGCGTCCGCGGCCTGCACGAGCATCGGCCAAACGGATTTCATCTCAATGTCCTCGTGATGAGCCTCGATCGCGTGGATCACGTCTGGATGTTCGCCGTATCGACGCGCCAGTTCGCCGCCGATCAACGCATGCGGCCCCTCGACATCATGGCTCACCGCTTTTCCCAAATCATGTAAAAGACCCGCGCGGCGCGCGACCACAGGATCAAGTTTCATCTCACCCGCGATTACATTCATCAGGTACGCCACCTCCAGCGAATGCGCCAGCACATTCTGTCCATAGCTTGAGCGGAATTTCAGGCGGCCCAGCAGTTTCACGACTTCCGGATGAACGTTGGCGATCCCAATATCCAAAACCGCTTTTTCGCCCTCTTCTTTCAAAACATTTTCCATGTTCTTTTTGACTTTTTGTACCACTTCCTCGATGCGCGCCGGATGAATTCGAGTGTCTTTGATGAGTTCCTCCAACGCCAGTTTCGCGACTTCACGGCGAACGCCGTCAAACGCCGACAAAACAACCGTCCCCGGCGTATCGTCGATCACCAGGTCCACGCCCGTCAGCGTTTCAAATGTCTTAATATTCCGGCCGTCTTTTCCAATGATCCTGCCTTTCATTTCCTCATTCGGGAGCGTCACGGTCGTAGCTGTTGATTCCATCGAATGCTCAGCGGCGCACCGCTGGATCGCAAGGCTCAGGATCTTCTTGGCTTTCTGGTCCGCAAGCTGCTCGGCCTCGGTTTCAATATCGCGGATCATATGGCTCGCGTCGCTCCGCACATCGATCTCAAGCCGTTTTAAATACTGTTTTTTGGCTTCCTCAACATCAAGCCCTGAAATACGCTGCAAGATCTGACGTTCCTCGGAAAAAAGTTTTTGAAGGTTTTTTTCTTTTTCCTCGAGGGTTTTTTCTTTGTTGGTAGCTTCCTGGAGTTTAAAAAGCGCTTCACGCTCTTTCTTTTCTATTTTTTCTATCTTCTGATCGATCGTTCCTTCTTTGTGCTTAAAAATTTTCTCCGAATTCTCGAAGTCCCGTGTCTTCTGCGCGACTTTATTATCAAAATCGCTCTGCAGCCTTGATAGATTTTGCTTACTTTCTTTTTCAGCCTTCTTAAGCGTGTCTTCGGCCTCGCGCTTGGCATTGACCAGAATTTCACGCGCTTTGGACTCGGCGGTGCGGATCAAACGCTCGGCATATCTTTTTCTCACATAAAAACCGATCGCAAAAAAAAGACCCGAAACTAAGATCGTGCCTAATACCAATAAAAAAATATCGTTTGTGTCCATAATTACCTTCTAAAAATGACGACTTAATCCGTCAAGACAACGTCCAACTTGACGTCGTGAACTTCCGCTGGGATTTCCTGAACCATCTGGAATGAGAACGCGAGGCCGATCTTCAGGACGCGCGAGGGTAATCCTTTGAGAAAACGGTCATAATAACCGCTCCCACGCCCGATCCTGTGATTTTTTTTGTCGAAAACAATGCCGGGGACGATCAAACATTCCACTTCTTCCAAATGGGCGAGAAGCGCTTTGTCGGGACGCGGCTCCATGACACCGAACGCCCCTTTTTCCAGATCGATCCGCCGGTCGGTGATCTCGTACAGCCTTAATTCTTTATTTTCCAGGTTAGTCAACGGCACGAGGACGCGCTTGCCCAACACCAAAGCCTCATCGATCATGCCTTTCGTATCCACTTCCAAGGGCAGAGAAACATAGAAACACACGCACTTGGCTTTTTGAAACGCCTCCAGCGAAAAGAGCTTTTGTTTGATCCGAAGACTTTTAGTTTCAAGCTCTTTGGGATCAACAAAGCCGAGTTTTTTTAAGGTCTCGGCTCTCAAACTCTTTTTTTTCTGCATGGAGTGCGTGAATTACATCTGACTCTGAACACGAATTGGCGGTATTATAACATGCTGATTTTCGAGTGGCAAGGACATGGAAAAAGACAAAAACCTAGAACTTTATATATGGAAAGCGTATTGGGTGCGGGACTTGCTTTTTTTCAGCTGGCGCGCTTCATCGATTAGGTCTTTTAAGCTCGTGGCGGCAAGGCCGGTCTCAATAGAGACTTTGAATTTCCTCCAAAAGATCAGGTTTGCGATCGCAATCTCATCGATTTCCGGTGTGAGTTTTATTTTGCTATCAAGGTCCAGGAGATTTTTATTCCCCAAAATGTAAAGCAGCGCATCCAGACGGATCTCTGAGGGCTTTTTCGTCAAGACATAGCCGCCCTGGGGTCCGCGCACACTTTTCACAAAACCTTTTTTCTTCAGCGCGTTTAAAATCTGTTCAAGGTAAGCGACGGAGAGACCTTCTTTTTTAGCGATCTGGGAAACCGACACCGACCCTTCGCCAAACCGGCTCGCAAGCACGAGCACCGCTTTTAACCCATAGAGTGTGCGAGTAGAAAATTTCATTTCTCGCTGGCGCGTATTTTTACGATTTGAAGTTCGGCTTTCATTTCATCGAGTTCTTTGAGGATCTGGGTTTGTGTGTCCATGACCTTATCTAATTTACGGGAAATCGATTCATTCTCGCCGGAACTTACGACCGGGGTATTCTCATCCGCGCATGCATTCAGGTTCAAGAGAATCGTAAAAAATCCTAGAAAAAAAACAATCATGAAACCTTTTCGCATCTTGTCTTCTCCTTTAGATTAACCGCGTAAAATCTCCGCCGGATCGATCCCACCACGGCATAGACCCAAAAAGCCGTTCCTAATCCGGCGGCAATGCCAAAATGTTCGAAAGGATACGGAAATTTCTGCCGTTGAAATAACCGGTCGGTCGCCCAATAGACCAAGAAAAAAGCGACGCCCGAAGGGGCGAGGGATAGAATAAAAAATAAACATCGCCTCATTTAAGACGCGCTGTCCCCGGTAACGGGTTCTACCTTTATGCCCAGCGTCTCCAGATATTTGATCCCATTTTCGAGGTTTTCTTCCGTGCCCTCGAGTTCAAGCATCATCTCGCCGACCGTCTCGGTCACGCGGGCTTTCCGGATGTTCGGCATGATGTCGTATTTTTTCGCCATCGTGAATACGGCGGGCTGTTTGATCTGATCTGTCGGAAAAACAAGCGTCACTCTTTTTTTTGAGAGTTTTGCGCCGCCGGCGATCGCCGGAATGATGGAGATATCATCCCCGTCTTTGAGCGTCGTTTCTTGCCCTTGCAAAAAACGGATGTCTTCCTCATTCACATAAACGTTCACAAAACGCCGCAATTTTCCTTCGCCGTCACAGAGACGCTCTTTGATGCCCGGATACGTTTTTTCGAGATCCGCAAGCAACTGATTGATATTCACCGCCTCACAATGGATCTCGCTTTGGTTATTCGTCAATTTCTGTAACGGGGTGGGGATCCTCACTTTGACTGCCATACTTCCTCCTTAATTTTCGCCTCATTCCTCAATGAACGTTCAAATGACTCTAAGGTCGGTTTAATCCGATAAGGTTTCCCAATATGATCGGAAACCGCTTCCTGCGTTTTTAATCCATTGCCCGTAATGCAGATCACACAAGACTCATTTTTCGGGATCACGCCGTTTTCAATGAGTTTTTTAGCCGCCGCGACGGTCACACCGCCGGCGGTTTCGGTAAAAATGCCCTCCGTACTCGCCAAAAGTTTTATCCCATCAATGATTTCCTGATCCGTCACCGTTTCTCCGGTGCCCCCGCTTTCCCGCATCGCGTCAAGCGCATAAGGACCATCCGCGGGGTTGCCGATCGCCAAGGATTTGGCGATCGTGTGAGGTTTCACGGGCTTGATGATCTCGCTTTTTTGTTTCAACGCGGTCACCACCGGCGAACAACCTTCGGCCTGTGCCGCGTAAACTTTGGAGTTCACAGAATCTACAAGACCCAACTTTTTAAATTCATTGAACGATTTCCAGATCTTAACCAGCAGCGAACCGCTCGCGACAGGCACCACGATATGCCGGGGCACGCGCCAACCCAGCTGCTCCATCACCTCATAACCGTAGGTTTTTGAACCTTCGGCGTAATAGGGTCGGATATTGATGTTCACGAAAGCCCAACGATAGCGCGCCGCGATCTCGGCGCAAAGGCGGTTGACGTCATCATAGTTGCCTTCGACCGCAACAAGATTCGGCGCGTAAGTCAATGACCCGATGACTTTCCCCATTTCCAGATCCGCCGGAATAAAAATAAAACGGTTCAATCCTGCCCATGCGGCCTGGGCGCTCACCGAGCCGGCTAGATTTCCCGTCGAAGCGCACGCCACTGTTTTAAATCCCAGCTCCTTGGCCCTAGTCAAAGCGACCGCCACGACCCTATCTTTAAAGGAAAGTGTCGGATGGCAGACCGAATCATCCTTGATATACAATTCTTTCATACTGAAAACGCGTGCCAGATTGTCCGCCTTAAAAAGCGGCGTGAAGCCGGAATGAAAACCGACCGTCGGCTCTTTTTCGATCGGTAAAAGTTCGCGGTACCGCCAGATGCTCTTTGGCCCTTTTTCTATCTTCTCACGGGAAATGGCGCCCTTGATCTTGTCATAGTCGTAATCCACTTCCAGTGAGCCGAAACAGAATTCACAGACATAGATCGCTTCGGTCGGATAAACCCTATGACATTCTCGGCACTTTAGGCCTTTAACGTAACTCATTTAAATTCCTCAACATACTGTCTTCCGAGTGTGAATCGCTCGACTCACTAATATAAAAATCAGGCTCTGGTGAGATGATAAGAATTGCTCAAGTTTATCACTTTTCTATGCGTGTTTCAACAGGAATGCCCGTAAGGGTGCGTCAAAATCTTTGAATAAAACTACTCAAAAAAGCGATTGAGTACGTTCAATAAATAGCGTATATTGGAGCCGTGAATTTATACAAATCAACCAAAGCTGAGAGAGCAGAATTCAACAAAGACTTTATCGTCGTCCTGTTTTTGGCATTCGCCGCCGCTATCATCCTATCCCCGTTTATCAATTCTCCTTTTAAAGGTAATGACCACGATGGAGCTGGAGGATGCTTGTGGGGAACCATCGCAAGAAATTATATCCGTTACGGGTTGGCCGGCACGAAGTTAGGGATGGTAGAAAATGGCGGCTTCCTAAAAACATCTGAATTTAGATACTACACCCACCACCCGCCATTGATCCCGATCATTTTATCAGCTGGACTAAGAGTTACCGGGGTCCATGAGTGGAGCATCCGAATGATATTCATCATCTTTGCTATAGCAGCGATGATACTTTTGTATTTTTTATCAAAAGAACTCTGGAGCAGGAAAGTGGCACTGCTTAGCTGTGTGCTGATGTTCCTAACCCCGATGTATCTACATTTCAGCAGTGTACCTGATATGACATCTGTCACTATATTTTTCTCAGTGGCTACGGTCTATGCCTATGCCCGATGGATTAAAACAAATTCCATGACAGCCATAACGGTGATGTCGGTTATGCTTATGCTCGCAAATTTCTCAGCGTGGGAAGCTTATTACCTTATTCCAGCTATTTTAGTTCATAACTTTTTGAGAGACAAAAAAAAGATCATTAATATCCTAGTCCCCGCTCTAGGAATTGTCACCTTCTTGAGTTACGTGATTCACATATTGATGTTAGTCGGAATAGAGCAGTTGATGATGAATGCTGCGGCTGCCAAATGGCGCACTGGCATATCCACGATATCAGAGAACCCTCTTTTTATTTTGACCTATATAAAACAAATTGTCACTTGGATATGGCTCTTTTTCACGCCGTTCTTGGTTTTGCTTTCTCTTCTATTTCTCGTAATTTATTTTGGATGCAGTAAAGAGAAGCGCCGTGAAAAAAACTATGATTTTATAGCACTTTTTTTTATATTTGCGATCGCAAGGTTCGTTGTGTTCTCACAACTGTGCTATTATCATCAACAACGCCTTTACTACTTTATCCCTTTTTTCGTTCTTTCGTCTTCTCTTGCCATTGAAGTTATTTTTGAGAAAGCCAAGCAAACAACCTTCAAACTTTCCCTGATTTTTTTAGTGATCATATCTGTAATATTAACAACACGTTATATAACACAACCTGTGATTTTGATGTTGCATGAAGATGATGCGAGACGATTTTTTAAACTGTCGGAGTACAAGTTTCACAATAACGATTCGTACGAAATTAAGTTTTATGATTCATTGAAAGACTACATTCAAACAACTCTTGGTCCAAAGGATATCTTATTGAGTAATTGTGGGTTCAACCCGCAGCTACGATTTTACTTAGACAGAAACGCAAACGAAAATGTCACCAGTATGATGCTTTTACAAGAAAGTCTGAAAAATGCTCGAGTTGAAAAAAAGAGGACTCTTTTTATTTTTTGTAATAGAATAGAAAAATCCTCTGATGACGCAGAACTATTAGCATATCTCAGAAGAAACTCTATTTCCTACAAATCATTCTCAGGAACCTATCTTTTAGTATTTGATTTAAACAGATTATAAAATAGAAAAACAGACTTTAAATGAAGATAAAATTATTAGACATCCTGATGTGCCCCCAATGCCGACACGATTTGAAGTTGACCAATGAAATTTGTGAAAATAATGAGATTAAATCAGGAACACTTGCTTGTGATAATCAGCATTATTACGAAATTAAGAATTTCGTGCCGCACTTTTCTAAGGAAGAAGTTTACGTCGATGCTTTCGATTTAATACACAAAAAAGAGGCCATAAGCAACTTACCCATTTATAAAGACCAATCAATAAGTCAAATAACAAAAGACGAATTTTTAAGACAAACTGGTTTTGACCCAAAAGATTTAAATGGGAAATTACTGTTAGATGCAGGATGCGGAGGTGGAAGATTTGTCACTTATCTTCGCCAATATGGAGTAGAGGTGGTCGGAATTGATTTGCGTTCCGACGCAGTGATGAAATGTGGCGAAAGATACCAAGGGGATCAGAAAGCCCATTTTATTCAAGCGAGTTTATTTAGTCTGCCATTTAGAGAAAACTGCTTTGACTACATTTATAGCTTGGGAGTATTGCATCATACCCCTGATCCGAAGACTGCTTTTACCAACCTGACACGGCTATTGAAAAAAGACGGCAAGATAGCTATCTGGGTCTATCCCAAACATCCCAGCAGTGTTATCTCCGATCTTCTAAGGCCTCTCACGACGCGAATGCCTTTAAAACTTCTTCTTTTCACAGCGAGGGTCGTCACTGCCTTGTATGGACCATTCCTTAAAATTCCAAAAATAGGCGTTCGTTTGAAAAAATTCTTGTACGGCGTACGACTTCCTTGGCACGATCAATACAATTGGAGGATTCATTCTTTTATGGACTGGTATGGCCCCCCCTATCAGTTCAAATTTACTGACGAAGAAGTCAAACGGTGGTTCGAAGAAGTCGGATTGTCTGAAATCAAACTGCTTTCCGACGCCATCTCAGCTCAGGGTACGAAACAATATTAACTGGTCTCAAGAAGGTATTACTTTTTGTCCTTGACCGTCAATAACTGCTGGAGGAGCCGCGTATCATAAAGAAAACGAAGGTCCGGTTCCTTTTTGAGAAAACCGGCACGATAGGCGGCAAGAGCCTGGGCGCTCACCGTCGACGGAAGCGGGTCGGTAGTAAATTCCACGTGGCCCCAGGCCTGATCAAGTAGCGCTTGCAAAAACTCCTTCCCGGTTTCACGTTCTATCTCTTTTTTAAACACTGCCTTGGCCTCCACCGGATTCGCATTGATCCAATCTGTAAGTTTTATATGCGTTTCAAGGAAACGTTTCACAAGGTCCGGATGCTTATTGAGAAATTTTGTACGGACAAGTACGACCGTCGTCGCATAGCGGCCATCCTTCCAGATCGACGATTCGTCTAGAAATACTTTGCCACCTGCGGTTTGCGTCAAAATCGAAACCCACGGCTCAACGGTCCAGGACGCGGCTATTTCCTTCTTAAGAAATAGTGTTAAATGATCTGCATTCGCCAGCGGCAATACTTGAACGTCGCCGCCCACTTCCTTGAGTTTCAGTCCTTGTTGATCGAGCCATGAACGAAGCGCTATATCTTGTGTATTGCCAAGCTGGGGAGACGCGATCTTTCTCCCCCGGAAATCCTCCGGTTTTATGATGCCAGCATCCGCGCGCACGACAAGCGCCGCGCCGCCTGAACTTGATCCGGAAATGATACGCACCGCTTCGCCGTCTGACTTCACGTACGCGTTCACGGCGGGACTCGGACCGATATACACGATATCAAGCTGACCCGCAAAAAGCGCCTCGATAGCTGAGGGACCTGCGTTAAAAATCTTCCAGTCCATGATGGCCTCGGGCGCCAGGCTTTCCTCAAACCAATGATTGGCATGACCAATCACGCCCTGTGCGTGCGTAATATTAGAGAAATGCCCAATGCGGACAGAAGTCCGCGTTGGATCCGCCGAAGCTTTAATAGCGGATCCGGTTCCTATTGCTAAAACCAATGCCGCGACTAATATTTTCTTCATTTTCTTTCTAACCCCCAAATTTGTCTGACCCGTTTTTCCATTAATCCGAAAACCAGCATATCCATGAACACGCCGATACAGATAATCACGATCATCACCGCGATCACCTGGCTCATATCGTTTAACTCCCTGCCCATGTTCAGGAGATGCCCGAGCCCCAAACTCACAAAAAGGATTTCGCCGGCCATCAGCGAGCGCCACGCGAATGACCAACCCTGTTTCAAGCCCATCAAGATCGAAGGCAGCGCCGCCGGCAAAACAACGCCGGTGAACATTCGCATGCCTGAGGCGCCCATATTCAGACCGGCGCGAAGATAAATCGGCTGGATATTTTTAACGCCAGAGTCTGTCGCCATCGTGATGGACAAAAGCGAGCCCATGACAACCACAAAAGTGATCGCCGATTCATTGAGACCAAACCACAAAATTGCGAGCGGCAGCCAGCAAATACTGGGCAATGTCTGAAGGCCCACAAAAAAACCGCCGATGGTTTCATCCAAAAATTTTATTTTCCCAATTAAAAGCCCGAGGATTGTTCCAAAAAAAACCGAGATCGAATAGCCAATGACAAGACGCCTTAAACTGATACCGATCGCGATCAAAAAAGTCTTGTTTTTAAAACCTTCCGCGAGCGTCTCGAACACCTGACCGGGCGAAGGGAAAAGATACCGCGGCCAGAATTTTAGATTGAATAAAAATTGCCACAACGCCACCAGAAGCAAATAAAACACGATTTGCCTTAAGATTTTAAAAAATAAGTTGTTAAAATTTAATTCAAACATGGTTCAAATATCAGACATTAAAATAAGGTTCCATGCTTAAGTAACGTTCCCCGGAATCAGGAAATATGGTAACTACCGTTTTACCGACGCCTAAAGTTTTCGCGACCTTTAACGCGCCTAGACAGGCCGCGCCGCAAGAAATCCCCGCGAAGATCCCCTCTTCACGCGATAGACGCTTGGCCATTTGATAGGCTTCGTGATCGTCGACGGCGATGATCTCATCAATGATGCCGCGATTCAGAACTTCCGGGACAAATCCCGCGCCGATACCCTGGATCATATGCGGTCCTGGCTTTCCACCGGATAATACGTTGGAATTTTTAGGTTCTACCGCGACGATCCTGATTTTTGGGTTATGTTTCTTTAATACTTCGCCGACACCGGTGATCGTGCCGCCCGTTCCGACTCCCGCCACGAACGCGTCAATTTCACCATCGGTATCCTTTAATATCTCTTTAGCCGTTGTTTTGCGGTGCATTGCCGGGTTGTCCGGATTCATGAATTGCTGCGGCATGAATGCGTCTTTCATCGTGGCGACGATCTCGCGCGCCTTTTCAACAGCGCCGACCATCCCCGCCTTGGCAGAGGTCAACACAATGGTCGCGCCGAAGCTTTCTAAAATTTGGATGCGCTCCTGGCTCATCCCTTCAGGCATCGTCAAGACCACTTTATAACCTTTAACCGCTCCGACGATCGCAAGACCAATGCCCGTATTCCCGCTTGTGGGTTCGATGATCGTTGAACCTGACTTAAGAAGCCCTTTTTTCTCGGCCTGCTCGATCATGTTGAGCGCTATCCTGTCTTTGACGCTACCTCCGGGGTTAAACATCTCAAGCTTCGCGTAAATGGCGGCTGAATTTTTTTCAACGACCTTCATCAACCTCACCATTGGTGTGTTGCCGACCAAATCCAAAATATTCGCGCTGATCTTATTGTTCATGAGTCTAGGTCTCCTCCGCCCATATAAAAGATAAATTCCACCTTATTGCCTTCCTTGATCTCCGTGGAGTCATACTCCAGCTTCTGCAGGATATTTTCATTGATCTCTACCGTCACAAGCTCCGGCCTCATCCGCCATTTGGCCAAAAGGTCCGAAACCATCATGCCCGCCTTGATCTCATTGGGCTTTCCATTTAAAACAATTTTGATGGTTCCAGTACTAGACAATGTTGATTTCCTCCTCCAAACGTAAACGTCATTCCGAGCGAACCTTACTTTTTATTTAGTGAGTCGAGGAATCTCATCACTCTGAGATCCTTCGACTCGCTAATTTAAGAATAAGCTCGCTCAGGATGGCGGCTCAATCTATTAGTCAACTATCTTAATTTCTTCTTCCGCCACTTTTTCATTTTGGATCTTGAAAGAACATAAAACCGGTCTGTTCATATCTGAGAGCGAAACGATCAGGTAACTGACCTCGGGATAAAACGCGAGCCGGATGTCTTTCTGTGAAGGAGCCGCTTCACTGGCTACATGCGAATGAAAAATCCCTGACATCTCGAGTCCGAGGTTCCGCATCTTTTTGAACACGGCAAGCTGTTCTTTCGGGTCCATGAAATAACTGATGCTCGCGTTGTCCGTGTTGGTCATCGGAAAAAATTCACTGACAGGGCCGTTTGGTTTGCCGGCCAATATTCCACAGGCTTCGTTCGGAAAACCTTTTTTCGCGTAATCAATCATGGATTCGTAAATTTGTTTTGAAATGCTGATCATCAGATGTTGCTTCCTACATTCCGGTCAACGGGCGTCAGCACGCCGGTTTTCGAAACCTTATAATCAATATCGAGTTCTTGCTTGGCTACTTTTTCAATTTCATCTTTCAGCGAGCTCATGATCTTTGTTTGGATCGTCAAAAGATGCGGATCCTGTTCCCGACGGGGCCTTGGGAGCGGGACCTGGTATTCCTTCTTGATCGTGCCTGGACGCGCCGTAATCTCAAACACGCGGTCCGATAAAAAGGTCGCTTCGCGCACATTGTGTGTCACGAAAAGCACGGTTTTTTTAGTCTTCTGCCAAATATCCTGCAATTCCTCCTGAAGCATCTGGCGCGTCTGGGCATCCAACGCCGCGAAAGGTTCGTCCATCAAAAGAATTTTTGGGTCCATTACGAGCGCGCGCGCAATCGCCGCGCGCTGCTTCATGCCGCCTGAAAGCTGATGCGGGTGCGCGTTCACAAAACGCGACAGGTGGACCATCTTGATCACCTCAAGCGCCTGTTCTCTTCTTTCTTTTTCAGGAACACCGGCAATCTTTAAGCCAAACTCGACATTATTTAAAACCGTCAGCCACGGAAAAAGCGCCGCTTCCTGGAACACGACAAGCCTGTCCTTGGAGGGTCCTTCGACGATCTTATTGTCCACGAACACCTGTCCGGAGTCGGGGAATTCCAAACCCGCGACCAGCGAAATCAGCGTGGATTTGCCGCAGCCAGACGGGCCGATCACGCAGATGAATTCGCCTTCATCGACCGTAAAATTGATATCGTGGAGCGCTTGGATCTGCTGGCCTTTTTGTTTAAAACTCTTATGGACGCGCTTGAATACGACTCTCAATTCTTATCCTTCTTCGGCAAATGAAGCCCGCACTCTTTATGATCTGGATGCTCCCACCACCAGCGGCCGGCGCGGATATCCTCGCCGGGTTTCACGGCTCTCGTGCAAGGCGCGCAGCCAATCGACGGGTAACCCAGATCATGTAGTTGGTTATAAGGTACTTTATTCTTTCGGATGTAATCCCAAACCTCTTCATTCGTCCAAGCCGCGAGAGGATTTATCTTTGTGATGCCTCCATGCGCGTCATCGATCTCGCATTTTTCAACACCAGCCCTTGTTACCGATTGCTCACGGCGAAGGCCCGTGATCCACGCATCCATTCCTTTGAGCGCCCTGGCCAACAGCTCGACTTTTCGGATCGCGCAGCATTCTTTTCTATTCTCAACCGATTCCCTGAAAGAATAAAAACCCTTCGCGCGCTCCAGCGTTTCCACTTTTTTGAAATCAGGAAAGTAGGCTTCAATATCGATCTTGTACCGGGAGCGGATCCTGTCCATCAATTCGTAAGTTTCCTCGTTCAAGCGCCCCGTATCCAAAGTGAAAACCTTGACCTTGGGTTCAAGCGCCGCCAGCATGTCAATCAACACCACATCCTCCGCGCCGAACGAAGAAGCCAGCGTGATCTTCGGGTGGAATTCCCCGACAGCCCATTTTAAAAATTCCTGAGGGGATTTTTTCTCAAACTCTGAATTTATCTTTTGAATATCAGATCGCACTGTAATGTTCCACATTCTTTAAAATAATCCCGCCGCCGCGCACGTCGTGGTCGCTGACCAGAACAAAGCGGCCCGTTTCAGGGATCTCATCATACGTATCGAACGCGATGGGTTTCTTGGTCGAGAGGATGATCTCGGCGACCTCGTTTTTCGCGACTTCATGCGCGTTTTTTGAAATTTCCTCAAGCGTCGAAGAGTTGATGACCTTGAGGATCGATTCGACCACGCACTCGACTTCCTGCGTCGCGATTTTTAAAAGGTATCTGCCTCCTTTTTCAAGATGCTTGTTGCCCATCCAGAAAATATTGGCCTGGAAATGGTCCGAGACAATGGGTTTTTGCGAAACAATACAGCCAATGTCGCCGCGCTCCACAAAAATCTGTTCCGCCATCGTAAAACCTGTCGATTCGCCGGCAACAACGGTCTTAGAGACCAACTGGCCGGTGGCCGGATGCCACCGCTCGATCGTTTTTATCTTCGTAGCTTTTCCGGACGGTAGGAAAAGAATCTCATCCCCCACTGAAATAGCGCCCGCCTCCACACGGCCGGCGATGATGCGCCGTTTGTCAAATTTGTAAACATCCTGTACCGGAAACCGAAAAAACGCTTTGGAACGGTCATCATTTGATGAAAAATTGTCAAGGATCTCCAAAATGCTTTGGCCTTTATACCACGGCATCTTTTCGCTCCGTGTAGTGACATTGTCGCCATGATAGGCGGAGATCGGGATAAACGTCCGTGGTGTCACGTTGATCGTCGAAAGATACTTGGTATAAATATCTTTTGTGGTGTTGAAAACCTCTTCGGAATAATTCACAAGGTCCATTTTATTCACAACAATCGCGATCTGTTTGATCCCCAGAAGTGAAAGGATGTACGCGTGGCGTTTGGTCTGTTCCTGGATGCCTTCCTCGGCGTCGATCATCAAAAACGCCACATCCGCGTTCGAAGCGCCGGAAATCATGTTCTTTAAAAACTCCTTATGCCCGGGCGCGTCAATCACGACATAACTTCTTTTCTTGGTCTTAAAAAACATTTGTGAGACATCGATCGTGATCCCTTGGTCTCGTTCTTCCTCAAGCGCATCCAACAGAAAAGCGAACTCGAAACCCTTACCCTGGTCCTCGCAGACCTTCTTCACGTGGCTGATCTTGGATTCGGGAATGAAACCTGTTTCATGCAAGAGACGGCCAACAAGAGTCGACTTTCCATGGTCGACGTGGCCGACCATCACGAATTTTAAAGTTTCAGTGGATGTGGGCTGTTCCAGAACTGTTTCCATTACATGTATCCTTTGGTTCTCAATTTTTGCATCGCGTAGGTGTCTTCCTGGTCCTGCGCGCGGCCGGCGCGCTCGGATGTTTTGCCTAATTTTAATTCCGCTATGATCTCATCGACGTTGCTCGCCGGTGAGTCAATTGGAAACGTGCAGGGCGCACAACCAAGGCTTCGGTAGCGCTTGCCATTCTTTGAAAAATAAAGGCTCACGACAGGGATATTCTCCCGCTTGATGTATTCCCAGACATTGATCTCGGTCCAGTGAAGCAATGGATGAATGCGGATATGTGTGTTCTCATCAAAATTAGTCTTGAACTGGTCCCAAAGCTCCGGCGGTTGGTCTTTAAAATCCCACTCAAAGTTCTTGTCGCGTGGTGAAAAATAACGCTCCTTCGCGCGGGTGCTCTCCTCATCGCGCCGGATGCCGAGAATCAGCCCTTTATAATCATATTGCTCCATGATCTGCTGAAGACCTGTGGTTTTAAGCGCCGTGCAGCAGTTGATACGGCCTTTCGTGTAATTCATTCCCTCTTCCAAAGCTTTTTTATTCTGACCGACGATCAGATTCAGGTTCCACTCCTTGGCATAACGGTCACGAAACTCGATCATCTCAGGGATCTTGTAGCTGGTGTCTATATGGACCAGCGGCAGCGGCATATGGCCGAAAAAGGCCTTACGCGCCAGCCAGAGCAGCACATTGGAGTCTTTTCCAATGGACCAGAGCATCGCGAGTTTTTTGAATTTCTTATGCGCCTCGCGAAGGATAAATATGGATTGGTTTTCGAGTTTGTCTAAGTAGTCCATCGATCGGTTACTCCACTTGTCGTTACAAGTCTTTTGTTTTCATTACTTTATAGTGATTCACGTTTCACGGCGGCTAGAAATGTATATTCTTTAGTTGTATTAATATAACTAATTTAGTAGTATATACTTACTAAATAATATACAGTACATAAGTTGATTTGTCAAATATAATTTTGGTTAAAAGCGATTCATCCCGCTCTTGACTTGAGACATTTGAATCAGTTTGTCAAGGGCGGGATTAATCAAAAAGGATGGTCTTGTGTCCGCTGACAAAGATGCGGTCTTCGAACACGAGCCGCAGCGCTCGCGCGAGCACTATTTTTTCAACATCCCGGCCCGCCTGCGTCATGTGGGTGACGCTGTGGGAATGATCTACCGGGATCACGTCCTGGGCAATGATCGGGCCTTTATCCAATTCTTCGGTCACAAAATGGGCAGTGGCGCCAATGATCTTCACGCCGCGGTCGGCGGCCTGCTGGTAAGGATTGGCGCCGACAAACGCCGGCAAAAATGAGTGGTGAATATTGATGAGCTGATTCTCAAAACGCGTCACAAAGGCCGAAGAAAATATCCGCATGTATTTGGCGAGCACAAGGTATTCGGGTTTATACCGCCCCAGTACTTTTAGGATCGCCGCTTCATGGGCCGCGCGGGATTTATTTCCATGAGAGACATGAAAAAATGGGATCTTAAAGGAAGCGGCAAGTCGATTCAAGGAACGGTGATTACTGATGACCGCCAAAATATTCGCATGGAGTTCGCCGTACGCGTGGCGGACCAATAGGTCTCCCAGACAATGATGTTCTCTCGTCGCGAAAATGACGATATCTTTTTTCCTATTTTTCGTGAGATGAATGACCGCATTTTTAGGAAGTTCTGGTTTTAGTTTGTTTAAAATTTCCGCCGAATCCGCACGGCCCGAAAATTCGGAACGCATAAAAAAACGCCTGTTTTCGTGGTCGACAAACTCGGCGTTTTGGACGATATTCAGGTTCTTTTTAAAAAGAACGCCCGTGATCTTATGGATCAGGCCTTTGGCGTCGGCGCACTCAACGCGGAGGATATCATTGTTTTCCGATGGGTGAGTCATATGGCCTATCAACTTAGCATGAGTGGGCCTATTCTATCAACCGCTTTTTACCGGCTCATCCATACAAATTAACGGTCGGCGCAACGTATCCGGCCAAACTTTATTCCAACCCGAGTGGTGGCTTGCTTCGGGCACTTCGGTAATTTTCACGCACGAAGGATTGTTTGCTTTCTTCGCATACGCTTGGGCGATAAATTCCGGAATCACTTTATCTTTCGCGCCGACAAGATGTTCCTGGGGAATTGCTGATATCTTCGCCGCGTAATCGATGGGGTTCAAAGAACCCTTTAAAGCGCTGACACCGTGATAACGGTTCACAGCTTCGGGGTCCAAATTCCCGGCGATTGTGCGTAAAGAAACAATATCATTCCTTCTGCCCGCCAACAACACGGCAACCGCTCCGCCGCCGGAGTAACCGATCAGCTGTACCTCTTTAGCCTGCGCCTTTTTTTTCAACTGATCCACGGCGTCGTTCATCGACGCGATAACCTCCTCCGAGAAACGCTTGTTGGACCAATAAGAGGCGTCACAATGCGCCTCCCAAGCGTATTGGCAGGGCCTGGCGAGATAAGCCACATTGGGAGCCTGATCCATCGCGGCAAGCTGAAGGACAAGCGGATGGACCGGCGTCGGATCATCGGAAAGGTGATTTTTAGAAAGCCACGCCCGGCCGTCTCCCTCAATATAAACGGTAAGCGGTTGGCCTGAATTTTCCAAACGGGAATATGAGATAAGCGTGAAATTTTGCGTGAGAAGAGATTCTTTGGCAAAATGCGCTTCTCTGGCAATTTGGTCAGCAGCTGCTTGGGGATTGATGGAGCTCACGAGCGTCGCGCAACCGGCCAGCGTCAACACCATAAACACCGGAAGAACATAAAACAAAGACCCCCGTGAAAATCTCACGGGGGTCTTCCTATTGGGATCGAT